>ERZ856578.7624-NODE-7624-length-11184-cov-3.597461_pt1 | contig 11184 bp, 10 predicted proteins | sample MGYA00514384_ERZ856578 | MGnify/ENA primary metagenome ERZ856578 (study PRJEB29103, sample SAMN06111958) | human gut metagenome | biome: human gut; feature: ankylosing spondylitis patient; material: healthy_person | host: Homo sapiens | place: China:Hangzhou...
CATGCTTTGGGCCAGCATCTGGATTTCTGTTTCCATGTCCATTCCCGTCCCTCCTGTTTCCTTCTGCGTCTGTTTACTGCAGTGTCAGCACCCTCGACGCGTCCTGATAAAGCTTGGCAAAACCGGAAACGCTGGTGATGGCAGCGCGCTGAAGCTGGCGGTCGATCAGTTTGTCATACTCCACCTGCACTTCCCCGCCAGTGATCCGCTCCAGTGCATAATTCTTATCCATACCGATCATCGTACCTGCCGGCATCGCCGAAGTGCGCAGCAGTGTGGCACCCAGAGGCGTGGTCAGAGTACCAGTGCCCTGGAAATTCAGCCCCGTCAGCGGATTCTGGAATTCCTCCAACTTCAGAAGGCCCAGCATCACGTCGCTGCTCACCAGCATGGTATTCATTTCATACGGGTCAAACTGCGCCCAGAAGTCCAGCAGCGCATCGTAGCTCATGCTGCCCGCCGTACCGGAAATGGGTTTCGTGCCGATCTTATAACTCTGGGCCGCGTTGTTGTTTCCGTCGCCTTTCATGATCACATCAATGGCATCTTCCAGATGCATCCGCGCAATGTGCGCGCCAATCTGACGCAACGTCACCGCAAACAGATCCAGCCTCTGAAAACGGATTGCTTCATAGGAAGCGACCAGCATCCGGCCGCGTTTGTGCAGCCGCACCAGGCTGCTCTGGGCCCTCACCGTGGTTTCCGGCAGCGCGGCGCCCTCTGCCACCACACGCAGCGCCTTATCCTCTTTGGTCGGCACCGAGGCAATGGAGCGATAATCCATCCCATCAAACTGTGTCACCGCCGCGGTAATATGGGGCAGAAGGTTTTCCTCTTCCATACCCTGGCGCACCGCCCGCGCCACAAATTCCGGAAACAGCACTGCCGACTCCGTAGTGTGGAAAAACTTCTCCACCACATCGCTCAGCGCACCTTTTACCTTGATATCAAAGCGCTTCAGCTGACGCTGATACGCGTCCAATCCCTCCAGCGCCGTGCCGCGGTACTGCTCGCCGGGATCCAGTTCTTCCAAAACGCGGGAAAAACTCCTGCCGCTCTCAGCATACATGCCCTTTTCCAGCTTTATCGTGTCAAAATGATATGCCATCGTTTCTTCCTCCTTAAAGCTTGATCACACAGCGCCCGGCGCTTTCATCCACCGCCAACACCCAGTACTCCGCTCCGCTTTCCGCCGCACACACGCCGCCGCTGCCGTCGGCGGTCAAACCAATGTTGCCCACACCGGGCACCGTCCCGGTATAGCTGACCTCTGCCAAGCCGCCCAGCTGTACGCCGCACACGCCGCCGCGCACAGGCCCCGCTACGCCGCAGAAAGCATCTCCCGCCGCGCACGGGCTTACTGTGCGCGGTGCGCTCAGCTTCACTACCTGGCCCTCTCTGGCATCCGCCGTTTCAAATGTGGCGCTCCATGCGCCGATTCCCTCGTATGAAACTTTCATTTATCTTCCTCCTCAAATCAAAAATGCACTGCCGTCCGCCATGCTTTGCTCCCGCGCCCCATAGGACAGCTGCGGCTGCTCCGCCGCGTGTTCTTCTCTTGCCTGATACACCCGTTTCAGCTCCAAAAGCTCTCCTTCGTTGAGTTTTTGCAGGGCCGATGCAAAAATTTTTTCGTTCAGTTCCGGCTCAGCCAGGCAGGCATAGCGCAGCGTCTCCCTGCGCAAATGATCTAAATAGCGTTTGCCCAGCGCCGCTTCCCACTCCAGCTGTTCCAGTTCCGTCAGAGCTTCCTTATGGCCTTCTGTGCGCAGGAACGCTTTCAGCGTCCGGCGTGTCTGGGGCGAAAATCGTTTCATCACGCCGGCTTCCCGCTGGGCCGGCACCGCCACGAACGACCATTCGTAAGCATCCTCCGCTCCCCGCAGCTCCGTATAGCACAGCCTGCCGTCATATCGTTTTCCGTGCACATGCTCGCATTCGCCCCGCGCCGCGCCGCACACCGAGCATACCGCCTCGCGCACACTGCACCCCACGGATACCTCTTTTTTGATACCCGCCTCGATCTCTTCAATCAGTTCCTGGTTTCCCTCAGTGCGCGGCATATAGGCCATGGCTTTCACATAGCAGTATCCATCCCCTGCCGCCGTGGTGCGCCCTTCCTCGCGGCATACCTCCGCGCGGTAAATGCGCGCCGTCTGCCCCCGGGCCGACCAGCAGTGGTCAAAGATGCCGCTTTTCCCTATAAACAGCGCCGCCAGCTCCCGCAGCGTCTGTTCATCAAAGCGCTCTCCGTCCCGGTCGATTTCGTTGTCGCACAGCCGCACGGAAAAGGTATACACCTCTTCGGGTGTCATTTCCCTTTTGGCCAGCGCGTTGATCTGTGCCATATCTGCCGCCTGCTGCGCACACAGTGTCTCCGGTGGCAGGCTTTTCTGAACCTCTCTCATCCGAACTCCTCCTTGTCATTGGCAAGCCGCAGTTGGCGCGCCTGCTCCAGATAGAGCTGGGCTTTGGCGTCTTCCACCTCGTCCTGCAAATTGATGGTGTCCCACACCACTTCGAAATCACACGCATAGCCCTGCGTGCGCAGCCACATCCGGCACACCTTTTCCACCACCGGCGTCAGCGTGCGCCGGATGGCGTCCATCTCCGTGGTCAGCATATCCGCCTGCTGAGAACTCATCCGCTCCGTGCTCGACCAGTTCAGCCCCAGCATAAACGGCGGAATGCCCGTCCGCGCGATCAGCTGCTCCAGGATCTGCCGCACCGGCACTTCGCTGTCCAGCACCTGATTGTCCGCGCCAATTACTTTGATATCCACATTGCCTGCCGCCACAAAGTCACGCACATAGCCGCCTTTGGCACTTTCCATAGCGCTGGCCCACTCCCGGGCAATCTGTTCACTGCGCTCCCTGGCCAGCGTCCGGTCCGTGTCCCCTTCCGGCTTATAAATTACGGCAAAGTGAACGTTGCCCACACGCTCCCAGTTCTGACCGATCGCATGATAAATCTTAAGCAAAATCTCCGTCAAAAACGGCATAGAGCGCAGCAGCGACACACCGTAGGGGCTGCCGTTTTCCGGATTAAATGGCGTAAACAGCAATAGATCCTGCCGCGGCGCAGGCTGAAGCGCACCGGTTTCATCGCGCACACACAGCATAAAGTCCAGCGGCGAGACGCCCTCGCGCACCTCTACTGACGCGGCCTCAGCACACAGCACCGCCGCGATGCCGCCGCCCCTTTTGCAGGGCACGATCTCTCCCACAGCCCGCCCGCAGGTCAGCATGGAATCCAAATACTGCTCCAGAAAATGATCCAGCCCCCGCTGCGCGCGGCCCACCGGCACCGTCCGCAGAAAATGTGCCAGCTCTTCCTGCACGGTCCGTTCCGGACACCGCACCACAAAGCCGCCCACCAAACGAATGATTTTCATCAGCGCCGCATCCACAATCGGCACCGCTTCCCGCACCGCCCGATACAGAGCAATTTCCCCATTGTGCAGCGGCACATAGGATTCCAGCGCGCCGAAGGGCTGTCGGGATACCGCGCGCAGCTGTACTGTCGCCGGCACACCGGGCTCCCGTTTTTTTCTCCATTTCATGCTTGTCCCCTCCTTTTCATCCGGCCCGGCGAACCACAGCAGCAGCATAAAATCCATCTCCTCGCTCCTGCTGTGCAAGATAGGCCGCAAAATACCGCATTTCATCCATGGCGTGGTCATGCTCCTTGCGGGGAACGTCCCGCACTGCCCCCTCTTCCCAGCAATACAGTTCCATCTCCCGCAAACAATCGGCGCAGTTGCTGCAAAGAATGAGTTTTTTCTCTTTGAGCATCCCCGCTGTCACACGGATGCCCCACAGCACGTCGTTGTCCGCTTTCTGCACCCGCAAACCCGTGCGCCGCAAAGCTTCGATAAAGCTGGCCGCCGACGGATCCACAACCACTACGTCCGGCCTGCGCCCATCCAGCAGGCGCCATAATTCTTCCACATATTCCGCATCGGTTTTTTGTTTCCCTTCCCGGCGGGAAGCGTAGTAGTATTCGTCGATGCGGTACCATACTGTCCCCCGTCTGCCCCACAGCCCGAAAGAAGCCGGATTTGCTGTCCCGTAATCCACCGATACCGCATATGCTTCGCACGGCTCGTCCACAGGTGCCGCGCAGTCCCTCTCCCGATCAAAAAAGTCGTACACCAGCCCTTGAGCCCGGGTCCACTCGCCCAAAACGAACCGCCGGTAAAAAGCTCCTGAGTACGTCGTGCGGTAACGCCGCTTTACCGCTTCGCTCAGCGCCGGGTTATCCTCCATAGTGAAGTGCAGATGCAGTGCGTTTTTCTCCCGCGCTTTTAAGATCCACTCCCGGTAAAACCAATGCTGCGGGCTCTCCGGGTTGCAATTAAACCATAACCGCGCCCCCTCCACGGAGCAGCGGGCGCAGGCCTGTTCCACAAAAGAGCGCGGCATCAGCGCCGCCTCGTCCAGCAGCACGCCGGCAAAAGTGATGCCCTGAATCAGCGCCGCACTTTTTTCGTCGTATCCGCCGAACAGATAGAAGCGGTTGCTCCTTCCGCGGCAGCCCAGTTCCAGATAATGCTCTGTGCGGTTTTCGGTCCACCGCAACCCCAGCCGCCGCAGCCACGGTTCCACCGCCGTCACCACATTGCGCCGCACGCCGCTCACACTTTTGCCGCAGATGCCGAACTGCGCCCCGTCAAAGCACGCTGTCGCCCAGCACAAAAAGCTCAGTGCCATGCACACGGTCTTGCCGCTGCGCACCGCCCCGTCGCAAATCAGCGCATCGCAGGTATGTGCCGGCGACGCAGCGCACCACCAGGTCAACACTTGTTTTTGTTTTCTCGAAAAGTTCAATCCACTGTTTCGCTCCCCCGCTTTTCCGCCACACTCGCTGCATCTTCCAGTGCCTGAAAAAAGGCCTGGGCCGTGTCATCCCCGCCTTCGCCGCCCAACAGCTCGCCCAGCGCCTGCAGCGCCCGCACACGGTCCAGGAACTTGACCTCCGTCTGTCCCTCCCGGTGTTTGAATTCTGCCACCGCCGCCAGATCCATTGCCTCGATGCCGCCGTGAATCTGCCCGCAGGCTAATGCGATCGCATCGTTTGGCCTTGAAAAAGCCAGACGGCAAAGGCAGCGCACCACATCCTCTTTTTGAATCGCATCCTGCACTCCCTGGCGTGCCTTCGTCAAATAGCGCCGCACATCTTTCTGCCGCAGCAAAACATACCCGTCTTCCACTCCAGATGCCTGTTCCGCCCGCTCCACATCCGGCGTCTGCAGATAGGTTCGGCAGAAAATCTGTTTTTCCCGTGTCCATGCTGTTCCTTTCATCATTCCCCTCCTTCTATCCCATCCCCCAAAACGCAAAAAAGTCGCACGCGAACGTGCAACTTTCTGAAAAATCTATAAAATTTCTTTGCGTTGACCAATCTGCACTGCGCCGCCGAGCGGGCGGTCACATCCCGGTGACGCATACTTTTCCGTTCCCATCTTCAAATACGACAGCAGCTGCACCCGCAAAACTCGATGCTGCAAACAAGCCCGAAGAAACAGTGCAATTGCGCAAATAATATTTCTCGCATTATGAATATATAATTGCACCACCAGAGGCATTGATTCTTTGCACCCCGGCTTGTTGTCTTTTCGGACAGCCTATACTTTCAATCCCAGAAATCCCGAGTAATCTGTGCGTGGGTTTATCATTCTCACTTTATCTGGACTTATATCCCATTCAAGCCGTTCTTTTAGTCATTGTCTCACCGCATGGAATATTGCTCCTGATAAGCTTGACCCCATGGCCCCAGTGATGAAACTTTGCTTCACAGATGAACCCCACTGCCTGCCAGGAGCATTAGATACCGCAAGCCCCTCTGAAATGCACCGTCATAGCCGAATCAGGTGCGGTTACTTTTCATTCCCATTACACAGTTTTTTCTATTTTCATTTTGATTCTTCTCTCCCTCACAAAAAAGCCTTCATCCGCTCAACGGTCTCCTCCTCCACCTTCAGCAGCCTTTCTGCCAGCATCAACGCTTCCTCCCCAGCCGTGTAACGATATGCATTGATGCGCTTGCTCATCTGGATAGCACCCATGGTGCTGCCGCGGATCATCATTTCGGCAATGTGCCGCGGCGGCGGAGAAAGCAGCGCGTTCCAGTGCAAAACCGTTTTCATCATGGCTTTTTTCATTGCTCCAGGATCCTCTCCGCGGTGCCCACAACGCCGCATCGTCTCTTTAGCCGCCCCGCCCACGGCGCGATAATCCATCAGGCAGCTGCTCAATACCGCCCGCAGATCCGGCCGGGTTACCATTCCGATCACCATTGGCATTGCCGTCTCTCCCATGTTGGCATTTTTGTAAATAAAGTTCAGCAATTCGGTCTTTTCACTCATATTTCGTCACCTCTTTCTTTAGTGTTTCCTTGCGGACAGATGCAAACCGCTCCAATTTTTGTAATGAAGATGTAACATAAAAACTATATTCCCCATGCTATAATGAAACCAATCCATTGCAAAAATGAACAGCTCTGCCATACAATGGCACGCCCTGCATGCCATTGCTTACAGGTATTTTCTCCGCCCAAAATCTCCCGGCTTTTTTGAACTGTGAAAGAGGTGAACCCGTTGAAACGCATCTTGACCGCGTTTGTTTCCCTATGCCTGGCAGCATCGCTCTGCCTCAGCGCGTTTGCGGCGAGTAAAGGCAGCTTTGATCACTTCCAACCCGTCAATACCTTTTCTGAAGAATCCTTCGCCGACGTTTCCGGCTGGTTTGCTCCCTATGTATCCACGGTCTATTCCATGGGCCTGATGCAGGGTTCCATCAACACTTATGGTGAACGCGCTTTCCACCCTGACGGCGCGATCACACTGGCCGAAATCATTACGCTGGCCGACCGTATCCACAGCACCTATTATAATGATGGAGAACCTTTTCTGCAGGGCAGCCCTTGGTATCAGACCTATGTAGATTATGCTGTCGAAAAAGGCATTCTTGCCTCCGCAGACGAATACGAAAATTATTCTGTTCCCGCCACACGGGCGCAATGTGCCGGCATTTTGGCCCGCGCCTTACCGGAAGCAGCATATACACAGATTAACACGGTGGAATTAGGCGCTATTCCAGACTTGGACATGGAGCAGAAAGATTCCTTAAGCGTCTACACGCTCTACCGCGCCGGCATTTTTACCGGCAGCGCTATGGGCGCTTTTCGCCCGGATGACGAAATTACCCGCAGCGAGGTCGCTGCTGTAGCCGCCCGTATTGTGGATCCGTCCCTGCGGGTACCTTTCTCTCTGTACGCTCCGCTGTACGTCGGCTTTACAATCCCCGCCGATAATGCCGGCAAAGTCGGCATCACTGGTCTGACCATGACGACAGACGGTGCTTCCTGCTATCTGACCATGGACTTCAAAAGCCAGGAAAGCCGTTTTCTCTCTATCATGAATGCTTCGGAAAGTCTGTATATCCTTAAAGTCGTTGCCATCGAACAGGATGTGGAGCATTTCACGTTCGCTTTCCCCATGGAAACTCTGCAAACGATTTACGAGGCCTCCAAAAATCCGCACAGCGAAAAGCTGACCATGGAATTTTATGCCAGCGGTGATCCCACCTCGGTTACGGATCGCTTTTATATCGCCATTGATCAATTCGCCAAATACTTTGAGGATACCAACTTCTCCTGACCGTTTCCCCGCCCTTTCAGCGAATAAAAAGAGCCACCGGAGCATATGCTCCGGTGGCTCTTTCTACTTTATACCGCATGACGGGGTTACGAATGCCTCTCATAAGCCCTGGTATTGAGAGCGTCCGACAGCTCCAACAGTACGTGGTCAAACCCTCCCGCGTAGTCAAACGATTCCCTCACATGCTGTACCAAACCGCGTTCATTCGGCAAAGACACCGTGATCTTCGTGCCTTTGCCCAATTTGGATTCCCCAAAAATACGCCCACCATGGGCTTCAGCGATCGCCCGGCAAAGCGGAAGGCCAAGTCCAAGCCCATGGGGCCGTGGGTCCATGCGCTCGCTGTGAAGATACCGGTCAAACAGCACACTCATCATTTCCGGTGCCATGCCGCAGCCCGTATCCTCCACGCTCAGCAGCACATCGCTCTTGTGCACCTGCACCGTCAGCGTCACTTTCCCGCCCGGGCCTGTAAACTTCAACGCATTGGAAAACAAGTTCAGCAACAGCCGTTCCATCAGGTGCGCATCATAAGCAATCACACAGGACTGCGCCGCACAGGAAAATTGCACCGTCACACCCTGCTCCTCGGCCAGAAGCCCCACCTGCTCGGCCAGCTCCCGGCAGAATACCACAATATCTCCATTTTCCCGCTTACGCAAATAGTGCTCTCCGTCCAGCAATTCCGCCATGGACAGATTTCCTGCCAGGCGCAGCAACTGATAGTAACTTTGGTTAAGCAGCGCAGTGCCTGGCATATCTGTCTGGATCATCTTCTGGAGACTGGCGTGGAGCACGCTGAGAGGTCCGCGCATCTGTGCCGCCACATTGGGCAGAACCTCGTTTAATAGTTTCTTTTCTTCATCGCTCCGTTGTGTCACAATCGTTCCCTCTCTGACTCAATAGGATTTTTCTGCTTTAGCATCGGCAGAAATCACGATTTTACCAGTGCCAAATTTATCTTTTTCAAGCAATCAGCCCAAAAGGACCCCGGCAGGCCAGAAAAAGGAATTTCTCAACGTTTTATTTATTCTATCAGGTTTTGTCAAAAATACAAGTTTCCTGTCGGTTTTTGTCGTTTTTTCTCGGCTATTCCGTTGTTTTGCTGAATAGCGCTGGAATTATTTGGTGAAAATAACGTATATTCTTTCCCGTGATTTCGGTATAATAAATCTAGCTAAAATGGTTTATTCATCACAGATTTGATAATAATGAGGAGGATACGAACAATGTCTATCAAAATTGGTATCAATGGGTTCGGCCGTATCGGCCGCCTGGTGCTGCGCGCCGGCATTAATCGCGAAGGTGTGGAGTTCGTCGGTATCAACGACCCCTTTATTTCTCCCGACTACATGGCCTACATGCTGAAATACGATTCCGTGCACGGCCGTTTCCAGGGCGCCATTGAGGTCAAGGAGGACGCGATCGTCGTCAATGGCCACGAGATCAAGGTGTTTAATGAAATGGACGCAAAAAATATTCCCTGGGCTGCCGTCGGCGCAGAGTATATCGTAGAGGCCACCGGCATCAACCTGACCAAGGAAAAGGCTCAGGCCCATCTGGATGCCGGCGCCAAAAAGGTCGTTATGTCCGCCCCCTCCAAGGATGATACCCCGATGTTTGTCATGGGCGTAAACCACAAGACCTACGATCCCTCCATGAACTTTGTCTCCAACGCCTCCTGCACCACCAACTGCCTGGCTCCGCTGACCAAAGTTGTCAATGACGCTTTTGGTGTTGAAATGGGCCTGATGACCACCGTGCACGCCACCACCGCCACACAGAAGACGGTAGACGGTCCTTCCAAAAAGGATTGGCGCGGCGGCCGTGCAGCCAACGGCAATATCATTCCTTCCTCCACCGGCGCAGCCAAGGCTGTGGGCAAAGTCATTCCCGAACTCAACGGCAAGCTGACCGGTATGTCCATGCGTGTGCCAACGCTGGATGTCTCCGTGGTGGATCTGACCGTCCAGCTGAAGAACCCCGCCAGCTATGATGAGATCTGCTCTGCCATGAAAAAGGCTTCTGAGGGCGAGTTGAAAGGCATTCTGGGCTACACCGACGAGGATGTGGTGTCCACTGATTTCACTGGCGAAACCTGCACTTCCGTGTTCGATGCCAAGGCCGGTATTGCCCTGACAGATAAGTTTGTCAAGCTGGTCGCTTGGTACGACAACGAAGCCGGTTACTCCAATAAAGTTGTGGACCTGATCCAGTATATGTACTCTGTGGATCACAAGGCATAAGAGATTTCATCGAAACCGCACAGGAAAAGCGCTCTGCCATAGGCGGAGCGCTTTTTTGCCATTGTAAACACGCCTCTGCCTGCTGCGCGCCTGTGTCCGCGTACATTCCCCGGATATGCAAAAAGCGTTCCGCTTTCAAGGCGAAACGCTTTTTGCTTACTATACAATTCACCGCATTTCCATCATAGGAAGAACATCAGCGTATCAATCAGGAAAACAGGGATCAAAATCCCGACGGACCAGGCCATATAACCGAAAAAGGAAGGCATTTTCACGCCGTTTTCATCGGCAATGGATTTGACCATAAAGTTCGGTGCATTGCCGATATAAGTATTGGCCCCCATAAACACCGCGCCGCAGGAAATGGCAATCAGCATTGGAACAGCAATGGTGCCGACTGTCGTCACCACACCCTCCGCCGCGCCCAAAGCGCCTGCCGTAGTCATGAACACCAGATAAGTGGGCGTATTGTCCAAGAAGGAGGACAATGCGCCGGTGGCCCAGAACATCTGCCAAGGCTCTGTCAGGCCCAGATCCGCACCGTGCGCCTTGAGGAACAGCAGCGCCGGAATCATGGTGATAAAAATACCGATGAACAGCACTGCCACTTCTTCAATGGCGCCCCAGGTAAAGTTGTTCTTAGTACGTACGTCCTTCTTGGTGGTCTTAAAAGACAAAAACGCCGCCGCCAGAATCATCGCAATCTCAATCAGCGTGGGATAGCTCAAACTGACACTGCCGAAAATGTGGATTCCCAGCACGTCGCCCGCAGCATTCTGAAACAGGGGCATACCGGGCAGTACACCGGAGAGCACCACCGCCAGCACGATCACCAGCATGAAAACAATGTTGTGTGCGCCGCTCAAGCGCAGTTTTGCACCACCGCTCAGGGGCTTGCGCCCTGCCGCCAGGTCTTTTCGGTACGCCCGCTGATCCATCACGAAATAAATGGCCAGCAGCACCACCACGTTTAACGCCATGATCGGCAGCAGATGCTGCAGCTCCCATGTGAAAGGCACGCCGCGCATAAAGCCCATCAGCAGCGGGGGATCTCCGATGGGCGTCAGGCAGCCGCCGATATTGGACACCAGGAATATGAAAAACACCACTGTCTGCACACACTTGCTGCGCCAGCGGTTGGCCCGCAGAATGGGGCGGATCATCACCATGGACGCCCCGGTAGTACCGATCCAGGAGGCCAAAGCCGTACCAATCAGCAGCAGCAGCACATTGGTCTTGGGCGTGCCGGCCAAATCGCCTTCCAGGCAGATATTGCCC
>ERZ856578.7631-NODE-7631-length-11177-cov-4.589369_pt1 | contig 11177 bp, 9 predicted proteins | sample MGYA00514384_ERZ856578 | MGnify/ENA primary metagenome ERZ856578 (study PRJEB29103, sample SAMN06111958) | human gut metagenome | biome: human gut; feature: ankylosing spondylitis patient; material: healthy_person | host: Homo sapiens | place: China:Hangzhou...
TTAACATCCTGACGGACGATAATGAAGGCGTCTATATTGTATACCTGCTGAAAAAAGCTGCCGAGAATCATCGGCATTGCAAAAACCGTCAGCGCTTTCAGCGGCGTATCGGTAATCAAATACTCCTCTTTTGACATGATCCTATATCCTCCACAATTTCCTGATTTTTATCTGACTGGATACTCTGTGTCAGAAACTGACCGTCCCGAAACAAAGCGCAGGTCGTGTCCGGTTTTGACCGGGGCCTGAACCCTGATTTCTGTGGCCCTCGCCACCGGGATTTTTCCATCGTTTTGAAGCTATTTTACCATCTTATAAAATGAAATCCAACGAATTTCTGTCAGATTTGTCTATTTCGTACGATATCAAAAATAATTATCATTATTATTTCTATAGGGAATCTGCGCCTTTTCTCTTTTAAAATCTGCCCGACAGGTATATACGGAAGCCATCAGCAGAGACTGTAAGGTTCGGATTCTGACGCGGGACGCTGCATGCGCCTGCAATGTGTGAAAACATACCATAAATTTCGAAAAAGAAAACCTCTCCCGTCGGTTTCCCGACTGCGGAGAGGTTTTTTCTGGTATCCAATAGAATGCGCGCTCTGCCATCTTTATCCAACCTTAATGCGACGTCCCCGTCCCTTATCCGATCTTAAAATCTCTGGCCGTATAAAATATAATTATCACAGAAATAAGGAGCTACCTTTATGCCAGAGAAAATCATCCGTCGAAAGCACCGTCTTTCGTCTTTTCAAACTATCACGTTAGGGTTTGCCGGGGTCATTTTGCTCGGAGCACTGCTGCTGATGCTTCCGATCTCCACAACAACCGGATGTGCAACGCCATTCAATGAAACGCTGTTTACCGCGACCTCTGCCGTCTGCGTCACAGGACTTGTTGTTCAAGATACCGGAAGCTATTGGTCCGGCTTCGGACAGACGATCATTCTGGTACTGATCCAGATCGGAGGACTCGGCGTCATAACCGTAGCAGCATCGTTTGCGCTGTTGTCCGGGCGAAAAATCTCTCTGATGCAGCGCAGCACCATGCAGGATGCAATTTCTGCGCCAAAGGTCGGCGGAATCGTCCGTCTGACACGGTTCATCTTGCGAGGAACATTTTTGATCGAACTGCTGGGCGCACTGGCCATGCTGCCGGTGTTTTGCCATGACTATGGATGGCGCGGCATCTGGATGGCAGTGTTTCATTCCATATCCGCATTCTGCAACGCCGGATTTGACATTCTTGGAACAGAAAGTAATCTCTATCCATCCCTTACCGGCTATGCCGGCAGTCCGACAATCAATATCACGATCATGCTGCTGATCGTAGTTGGCGGCATTGGTTTTTTGACATGGGACGATGTCTGCGAAAACAAGTGGCGGCTTCATCGCTACCGGATGCAGAGTAAGGTGATCCTTGTCACGACAGGTCTTTTAATTCTTTTGCCCGCCGCGTTTTTCTTTTTCACCGACTTTTCCGCGCTTTCTACCGGAAAGCGGCTGCTGGCATCTTTTTTTCAGTCCGTTACGCCGAGGACCGCGGGCTATAACACAGTAACGCTATCTGCAATGTCCGGTGCGTCGCAGGGCGTAATGATCCTTCTGATGCTCATCGGCGGTTCTCCGGGTTCTACGGCAGGCGGAATAAAAACAACGACACTGGCGGTCTTGCTTGCCAATGCTGCCGCAACCTTTCGTCAGCGGGAGAATGCTCAGTTTTTCGGACGTAGGATTGATTGCAGCGCTGTCAAGACCGCCGCAACCATTCTGACAATGTACCTTACACTGTTCTTTGGCGGCGCTGTTTTTATCAGCGTGTATGAAGATTTGACGCTTTCCGCATGCCTGTATGAAACTGCTTCGGCAGTCGGAACAGTGGGATTGACCCTGGGCATCACGCCGCAGCTGCATCTCCCTTCCCAAATAGTGCTGATCGTGCTCATGTATCTGGGCAGAGTCGGCGGTCTTACGCTCATTTATGCAGCGTTTTCCGGCAAAAAAATAAACGGCGCAAAGCTGCCGCAGGAAAAAATAATGATTGGATAAGGAGTCTTTACACATGAAAAACATTTTATTAATTGGCGCAGGCCGCTTCGGACGGCATATCGCTATGCAGTTATCTCAGCTGGAGCATCAGATCATGGCAGTCGATACAAACGAAGAACGGATCAATGATATACTTCCCTTCGTCACCAACGCGCAAATTGGAGACAGTACAAACGCGGAGTTTCTTCGCTCCCTTGGCATCGGAAATTTCGATGTCTGCATCGTGACCATTGGCGGCAGCTTTCAGAATTCTCTGGAAACGACGTCGCTTCTGAAGGAGCTGGGCGCGAAGTGTGTAGTGTCACGTGCCGAGCGGGATGTACATGCAAAGTTTCTGCTTCGCAACGGAGCCGACCATGTGATCTACCCGGAAAAGCAGGTAGCAGAATGGGCAGCAATTCGATATACTGCCGATCATATTTTCGACTACATAGAGATCGACGAGCAGCACGCCATTTTTGAAGTAGAAGTTCCACAAGGGTGGATTGGCAAAAGCGTTGGTGAACTGAATATTCGCAGGAAGTATGGCATTAACATTCTTGGCATCAAACATTCCGGAAAAACCGACGTTTCAATTACGCCTGATACGGTGCTGTCAGGAGAAATAACCATTTTAGCGCTGGGTGAATATAAGGCGCTGCAAAAGTGTTTCCGGATATGAACGGACGGTGAAACAATATGAAAGATGTCATTTTGATCGTTGGGATGGCTCTAACGTTCCTGTTCGGATGGTTTCTGATGGAGCAGCTGGATCGCTTTCTGTACGAAAATCAGAAACGAATCCGATTGGACACAATGGAATTCGCCACATTTTGGTGCTATAATACCATCAAGAGGGGTGGTGAAACTGTGCAGAACAATGAAAACAATCTATCAAAAGAGCATATTCTGGTGTGCCTGTCCTCGTCTCCATCCAATGAACGCATTGTACGAATGGCAGGGAAAATGGCGCAGGCATTTTGCGGAAGCCTTACCGCGCTCTATGTGCAGACCCCCGGATACTCTGGCATGAACGCAGAAGATATCGCTCGACTGCAGGCGAATATACGTCTTGCACAGCAGCTTGGTGCAGAGATCATCACAACACATGGAGAAGATGTACCAACGCAGATTGCGGAATATGCGCGACTCTCCGATGTGACCAAAATCGTAATTGGGCGCAGCGGCGTGCAGCGACGGCATTTCTGGAGCGAACCGACGCTGACAGAACAGCTCATTACGCTTGCGCCGGAAATGGACATTCACATCATTCCGGATGCGGAGGTCTATAAAAGCGATCCCAGGAAACCATTTTCCGCCGTTCGCCCGGCGCTTCCAACCGCCCGGGAACTGCTTCTGACTGTCGGGATTCTGACAGCCGCTACGATCATCGGGTGGTTGTTTCTGCGGCTTGGCTTTGCGGATGCCAATATCATCATGGTTTATCTGCTGGGTGTGCTTCTGACCTCCGCTTTTACCAGCGGATATACCTGCGGCGTGCTGTCCGCCTTTTTGAGTGTCATCTTGTTCAATTATTTTCTGACAGAACCCAGGCTGTCTTTGGTTGCCTATGGAAGCAAATATCCCATAACCTTTGCCGTCATGTTCATGGCTGCGCTTTTGACAGGTACACTTGCAGCCAAGCTCAAAGCCCACGCGCAGCTATCCGCACGGGACGCTTATCGCACAAAGCTGCTTTTTGATATGAACAGGCAGCTTCAAAAAGCGGAAACGTCTGAGGAAGTTTACCGGATGACCGCAACGCAGATACAAAAGCTCATGCAGCGGAACATCCTGATTTATCCGGCACAGGAAGGCGCGCTGTCCAAAGGGATCTTTTACCCGGCTGACGCAAGCAGCCCATATAGTGCCCCGGACACAGACCAGGAACAGGATGTGATCGACTGGGTCTGGCAAAACCGGAAACGTGCCGGAGCAACGACACAAAACTTTCCCAACGCAAAACGACTGTATCTTGCCATTCGTACCGGGCAGCAAATTTACGGCATTGTCGGGATTCCGATGGAGAAGCAAACGCAGCCTGACGCATTTACATCCAGCGTTCTGTTCTCCCTTCTCGGTGAGTGCGCTCTGGCGCTGGATAACCTGCGAAATGCCAGAGAAAAGGAAGAAGCTGCCGTTCTTGCAAAGAACGAACAGCTTCGCGCTAATCTTCTGCGTTCAATTTCTCATGATCTCAGGACACCGCTGACCTCTATTTCCGGCAACGCCGACACACTGCTGCACAGCTATGACATGCTGGATGAGCAAACACGGAAACAGATTTTTACGGACATTCATGACGATGCACAGTGGCTGACCGAGCTGGTTGAGAATTTGCTCTCCATTACGAAAATCGCTGACGGCAGCGTCAAGCTGCGTCTTTCCGATCAGGTTGTGGACGATATTGTATCGGAAGCGCTACGGCATATCGACCGAAGATCGACAGAACATCACATTACGGTGGATTGCGGAGACGTGCCGCTGCTGATACGGGTGGATGCAGGACTCATCGTGCAGGTGCTTATCAATCTGGTGAACAATGCAGTCAAATATACTACGGCTGGCTCTGACATCTGCATCACGGCAATCCAGCAAAAAAAAGCGGTTGAGATCTGTGTCAGCGATAACGGCCCTGGTATCCCGGACGAACTAAAGGAGCGTGTTTTTGAAATGTTCTTTGCCGGGGGAAATCCGATTGGCGACAGCCGCCGAAGCCTCGGACTTGGGCTCACGCTCTGTCAAGCCATTATTCATGCACATCATGGCGAAATAACGCTGAAAAACAATTCGCCGCATGGCTGCATCTTTTCCTTTACATTACCGCTTAGTGAGGTGAACTTAAATGAATAAGCCACTTGTCCTTGTTGTAGAAGATGATACCCCTGTGCGCAATCTGATCACTACGACGCTGAAAACTCACGAATACAGGTATCTTTCGGCGCAAAACGGCGCAAGCGCCGTGATGGAGGCGCTGTCTCACAATCCAGATATTGTGCTGCTTGATCTGGGACTTCCAGATATGGATGGCGTGGAGATCATCCAAAAGATCCGTTCGTGGTCGAATATGCCGATCATTGTAATCAGCGCCAGGACAGAGGATTCCGATAAAATCGGGGCGCTGGATGCCGGGGCGGACGATTACCTGACGAAGCCTTTTTCCGTGGATGAACTGTTGGCACGACTGCGGGTGACGCAGCGAAGGTTAGCGTTGATAAAAGCAGATACGGCACAGGAAACCCCAATTTTTACGAACGGTGCGCTGAAAATCGACTATGCGGCAGGCTGCGCATATCTTGATGGTGCAGAACTGCACCTAACGCCCATCGAATACAAACTGTTGTGCCTGCTCTCCAAAAATGTTGGTAAAGTTCTGACACACACCTACATTACGCAGCAGATTTGGGGCAGCAGTTGGGAAAATGATATTGCTTCTCTGCGCGTATTCATGGCAACCCTGCGCAAAAAGCTGGAAAACGGGAAAGATGGGCAGCAATACATACAAACGCACATCGGCATCGGTTATCGGATGCTGCGGGTCGAGTGAGCAATCCCTGTGTCCGCCCCTTGCGGACTTCCTTTGCCACCAGCATGGGATATATTTTTGCAAATGGCATATACTTTTTCAGTTTCCATTTTCGGCTGTCCTCCTTCCCGTGGTGTATAAAGGCAAGGGCCATGCTCTGCCCATCAAGTTCGCCGTCCTATCAAAGCGGCATTCGTTGCATACATACAATGACGATCGTGTAATCGGCTGCGTAGGTAAATTCACCTATTTTTTCCTATGTATTTCGCCATATCATTGTATTTTCTGATATTTATTCTGTTTTACAAAAATTCACTTAGACTATGATAGATTTCACCATCGCGCCCTGGCATCGCTTTTGCACACGTCAATGAATTTAAAATAGATTCTTCCACAGCCTCTGCCACCAGCCGGAATACCTTATCAAGTTGATTTTCCGGGAAGTACTTCATCATATGAAACTGCTCTTCTTTCTTATCCGGTATCCCATTCGCATTGGTAAACCCAATAAATACATCCCCACTGCCATGTCCCATAAAAGAACCAGTTCGTATCAACCCAACTGCTGCTCTTTTTAAAACTCTCTTTAACTGTCTCTCTCCAAGCGGCAGATCAGTCCCCACAATGACCATGATGGAACCCTTATCCTCTTTTGCACTGTTTTGCATTTTCATGCATATCTGTCTGCCAACCGGCACGCCGGCAACGGTAAGATCTTGCGTTTTTCCAAAATTAGACTGCACCAAAACACCGATTGTATACTCTTTACCGCCAAACGTTAAAATTCTTGATGCGGAACCAATCCCACCCTTTAATCCAAAACAGACTGTTCCTCTTCCGGCACCGACTGCCCCCTGCTTAAAGTTTTTTTCTGCGTGTTCGATTGCAAAAAGTACATCTTCTGCCTCTATTACCCGTTCTGTGATCTGATTAATTCTAGAGTCATTCGTCTCTCCTACTACTGGATTAACGCTTACTAACTCTTTACCGTTCTTCCTGCATTCCTTTTCCGTAAATGTGACAAGCCCATCTGCTGCCTTTCCTACATTTAGTGTATTCGTCAGTGCGATCGGCGTCTCTAATACACCGAGTTCTTCAATCTGAACCGTTCCCTGCGTCTTCCCAAAACCATTTAATGCATAAACCGCTGCAAGTGGCTTCCTTTCATAGACAAAACCATCACATGGTATGATCACTGTAACACCAGTCTGGTTTTTTCCCTTCCTCACCGTATAATGCCCAACCTTTACTCCCGGCACATCCGTGATCGTATTGCGAATGCCACACTTGCCATTTCCTATCGTATATCCATATGCACGGATTCCCTTTCCCGTAATTTCTTTCACAAAATATAAGGTATCAATTCCCTCACCTCTGTCATTTTTCAGACGTGTTTCACAGTGAAAATCCATTTTTTCCATCAGGTGCAGCTGTGCTTTGTTCGTACTCCAGGTCCTAAGTGCCATTACCGTATATCTGCTGCTTTCTTCCACATATTCTTTCGCTTTCTGATATAATACCAGTGCCAGCCCCTGGCCTCTGTACTCTTTTCTGATACAGAGTGTGGTAAAATAACAGATATCCCTGTAATCTTTTAAAGCCTCACATTCTTCCATCGAACGAAATGACAGAAAAGCAATGATTTTCTTCTCTCTTTTTAATAAAAGTGTATGCTGTTTTGCCACCTCATTAAAGTAATTTCTGACACCGTCACCAGATTTTTTCTCCCATGTCTTTTGAACAGTGCTTCCCCGCTCCGATAACGGCGGTTCAAAATCCTTATCACACTCTGATAAAATAACATACACCTCGTTTGCTTCCCATTCATCCTCTAACTTATCTCTAAAAAAAATTTCATCCTTCATTTGTTCTGCTCCTATCTGCACCGTCAATGCTCTTCTGTAACTGTTTCAAACACGCCTACTGCAATTTGAAATCCTTTTGTTAAAGATTCCGGGTTAATCCATTCTTCTAATGTATGCGCACCCGCTCCTTCTATGAGTCCAATACACAGAGACGGAATTTCCATAGCTAGCGGTATATTACAATCCGTGGACGCCTGCCCAAATGCAGGTCGTTTTCCGGTAACTTTTTCTATCAGATCGCTGCACTTTTGTGCTATCCGCATAATTTTTTCTGTATCGACCACTCCCATGCAGGGACGTTCTCCTATCTTTTTACATTCAATCTGAACATCATCTGTCTTACGTTTTTTTAATGTTTCATACAAATAGTTCTCGCATTCCACCAGGGCTTCTGCCTCATCCGAACGTGCTTCATACAGCATACTGCACTCCTGCGCAATCGTATTTACCGATGTCCCTCCCGAAATGACTCCGGCATTATATGTAGTATGCCCGGCGCCAACAGGCTGATAACCGTACAGTTCATGAATCAGTGCTGCCATTTCCGCAACTGCACTTTTATTGCCAAAATCAAGATAAGAATGTCCTCCTTTCGTCTTTACTACAATTCTATAACGATAAGAACCGACACTCGATGTATAGATATGATGCGTGTACAGATCAAAGCTGGTTACCCACCTTAAACGATTTCCATAGGACTCCATCAGTTTACGGCTTCCTGCAAGATTTCCAAGTCCTTCTTCCCCAACATCAAATACAAACCAGACACCACAGGACCTTTTTTTCACTTTTTCATGGACATATTTGATCAGCAGCAATAATATTGCGGCATTTGCAGTATCATCTCCAATTCCCGGACAACACCACTTCCCCTTTTTTTCCTTTATCATCAATTCTGTTTCTTCCGAAAATACGGTATCTAAATGAGCCATAAACATACAGTTATTCTTTCCAGATTGGATATTCCATGGCACGATCACATTTGTGCATTCGTCTGACAGTACTTCTTCTATTCCCTGCGCCTGAAGCCATTCCACGCAATATTCTGCTCTCTTTTTCTCATGTCCCGTCGGTGCTTTTATCAGTGCCATTTCCCTTAATGTCTGTTCTAATAAAGTTTTCTGTTCTTTGATATACTGCTGTATACTCTCCAATACATCTACCTTCTTTCTCTATTTACTCCGTATCATTATACCACCACTATAACACCATTCCACCCCATATGGTCTGCATGCCCGGTTTAAATATTCTAATATTGCAAGTGCTTCTATCTCATCTGCCACATACGGCAAATTCTTTTTGTATCTTTCCTTATAAAATCCAAGGCTTACCGGCAAAAGTTCTGTTTTTACACATTTTCCGTCTATAATCTCAAAATACGGAATAACCGTCTGATAAACTTCCGGTATCGTATACAGAGTTTTCTTTGCCTTAGCACTTCTTTTTGCAATTCCTTCTGCCCCGGATGCAGATTCCGGCAACCCGTATTTTTCCATATAATCAGCAGGAAGATCCCGCACAAACTCATTTTCAAATATAAAATTACCAAGACAGTAAAAAATAGGACAGTCCTTATAAAACTCAATTCCTTTCATCTGATGTGTTCCACTTCCGACCACGGCACAGGCACCGGCATCAATACAGACATGTGCAAATTCCTCCATAAAATAATCTGCTTCATATTCCTGATCGGCTTTTATCTCATGCGAATGTATCATGATAACCACCGCCTCACAGGTATACAATGCCTCTTTTATTCCATTTAATGTTCTTTCCACATCCCGTTTATCAGAATAACTCCATCGTCCTTCCTGCTCATTGCTATCCACAATAGTAAATTCCATCGTTCCAAATTCCATCCGATTCTCTGCAAGCGACGGTATAAACCCCTGCGCACGATGTTTTTCTCTCAAACTGTTAAGTCCTGTATTTTTATTGATTTCTTCCAGATATGCCGCATGTTCTTTTGTGATCTTGTAAAGATTATGAGTCCGCAACGCATTTAATCCCGGTCGTCCCGGGATTCTTGGGGTCTGGCTCCCTGCTCTCGCAGCATTTTCAAATGTTGAACAGATATCGATTACCCCAACTCTTCCATTTTTTGTCTCTATCATTGCAGGTCTTGCTGCCTCATATAAATTTTTTCCACTCCCCGCATAAAAAAATCCTGCTTTATTTACATTGTCAATGGTCATATTCAGACCTTCATAAGAATAATCCATACTGTGATTGTTTGCTAATCCCAGCATATTAAATCCATATCTTTTGATATCCAAAAGACAGGATTTATCCACAGTCAGCCACGTTCCTCCTGAAAATGCAGAAGCAAAGCAGGTCCCATCTGTGACTGTGGTCTCTAAATTTGCCATTCTGATATCACCACGTTTGATATACCGGCTGATTTCTGCTATTCCGTCATTTTCCCTTGGGATTTTTTTTGTGATCAGAATATCTCCGGCTGCCGTAAATCTGATAGGTTCTTTTTTCATCTGGATCTTCCTTCCCATATCTATACAATCACCAATTCTTTGTTTTGCATTTCCTCTATCAGATATAATACCATATCGTGCTGTCTTGTCTCATTTTTTCTTCTAAAACCATGACACCACACGATCTAACCCTCCTTCTCCGGCTAACAGCCACATTCCGTCCAGTTTCATTCGTAAGATATCCCTGCATTTTACCATACAAACACCTTCTTTTCTATTGAATCAAAAAAGCGCCAGAACCCCCCTTAGTTCCAACGCCTTTGTCAATAATTTTTATCATTTGCATGTAATATAGTCGATAGCTATATTTTTGTCAATATCCCGCTGTTTCTATATTTCAATAAATGTTTCTGCCGGGACTTTTACGTTTTGTCGTCTGTTTCGTTCCGTTCGAGATTCATCAGGTCAAAATCGACATATTCTCCATTGATTTTGAAAAAATGGGGAAACGAATATTTCCCTCTTCTATTAACTTATGTCTGTTGCATTTTGGCGTTTAATCCATAATACATACGTTTGATATATTACTAGACAATGTATTGCTATCTCAAGTACAAGTCTAACCGTGCTATTCATAGACAGATACTGGTTTGCATGAACTATAAGATTATAATTGGAATAAATGATGCGGAACATTCCCCAAATCGCAACCAAATAAATTATTATAGAATATATCTTACTTTTCTTACCCGAAACAAAATAAGCGAATGTTGCTACAGCACCAACTATATTCGGGATAATTAAAACAATCCACCATAAAACAATCTGAACATTTGAATTAATTACCATATTTCCAGTTCCAGTAATACAGGTCGCAGCAAAAAATGCAACAATTACGGCACCCATCCTTTTTGGTGATAGCATTCCTCGTATAGCATTAACAAAACCATACGCAAAGGAAACAATCTGAATAAGCAATGCCAATACATTTATTACAATCGCTTGAATATCATTATAATCAATCATCTCTGATTGCAACGGGAATCTAATTATAATGTCCACAATAGTGATAAAAAATGAAATTACCACAAACGCATAAAGAGCTATCATTATGTTATTGACGCTTTTCTTTTCAATAACAGGGTTACGTTCTACTACTTTTTCCATTTCTTTTCCAGATAACAGGTCGTCAAGACTCATTTCCAGAATCTGCGATAATTTTTTAGTAGTAAGTAAATCAGGGTAACGATCCCCCGTCTCCCTTAATTAAAGATATTGTTGGGTAAAAAAGAAAGGTCAGTCGATTTTGCCGATGAAGCGGTAGTAGA
>ERZ856578.7633-NODE-7633-length-11175-cov-3.226437_pt1 | contig 11175 bp, 12 predicted proteins | sample MGYA00514384_ERZ856578 | MGnify/ENA primary metagenome ERZ856578 (study PRJEB29103, sample SAMN06111958) | human gut metagenome | biome: human gut; feature: ankylosing spondylitis patient; material: healthy_person | host: Homo sapiens | place: China:Hangzhou...
TGGTGTTGCGATTTCAAGTGGAAGTACACCGCTGAACAGCTTCAGAATCAGTAAATCAGAGTCGTAAGCGAAAAAAGAAGTCGAATAATGCGCGGGGGCCGGGCTGCTGAAGGGGCGGAACGGTGCCCCGCTTTGGTTGTTTATTGAGATCGGGGGTCAGTCCCATTTTAAAATATCTTGTTGCGGTCACGGATCATCTTGCCTCTCTATCGTTTTTGACCGGCCTGATCCTCAGCTTCGTGATGCGGAGCAGAGAGAAAATCGACCGTCTGATCGCCTGGGGCGGAATGGCGGCGGGGATCCTTCTCGGCTTTGTGGTCTTTGGAGTGCGCATGTACGATCCCAAGGGCATGAATCTGCCCCTGACGCGGTTCAACCGCTGGGTCGTCGTCGCCATTGCCGCGGCGGCGGCCGCCGCTCTCCTGTGGGCGTTGTTCTCGTTGCTGCTGCGTCGCGTCGGGGGCGTCTGGCGGACGCTGGGCGTCGTTCTGCTGACAGCGCTGACGGGTATCGCTTTCATGTATCTGGCGCCGTCCGTGATCCAGTTCACTCAGGAGTTCGTCTATTTCGGCGAGAGCGGCCTCAGCACCAAGGCGCTGCTGCGCGCGATCGGCTTTGCCCTCGGTCTCGTGCTGTGCCTGCTGCTGGCCCTAAGTTCGTTCAAGGTCCACCGCGCTTTGGGCGAGCGCGGCAGCATGGTATTCCTCGGCGCGTCCGTGCTCTTTTTCTTCGTCGAGTACGGTTTCAACGCCGTCGCTTCGCTGCAGAGACTGAAGATGATCCCGCTCAGCGACCTCGTGTTCGAGATCATGGTCCTGGGCGACGAATACGAAAATTATTTCCTCTTCGCGCAGCTGTTGCTGGGGCTGGTCATGCTGCTGTGGGTGATCGCCACGCACCGGCGCCCCGAAGGGGAGTTCGCCAACCGCGCTCTGCTGCGCAAGGAGAAGGCCCGTCTGCGCAACTGCCGTCGCTGGTCGTGGAGTCTGTTCAGCTGGTCGCTGGCGGCCGTTCTGACGGTGACGGTGCTCCATTATTACGACACCAAGCCTCCGGCGGAAGTGCAGCCGGAAGCGTATGACATCAGCGACGGCATCATTGCCATCGACCTGGAAAAGGTGTCCGACGGGCATCTGCACAAATTTTCCTACGTTACGCCGAACGGCTACGACGTGCGCTTTCTCGTCGTGAAAAAGCCCGTCGGCACGGCTTACGGCGTCGGTCTGGACGCCTGCGAGATCTGCGGTATCGCCGGATATTTCGAGCGCGGCGACGACGTGGTCTGCCGCCGCTGCGACGTGGTCATGAACAAGAACACGATCGGCTTCAAGGGCGGCTGCAATCCGATCCCCTTTCCATATGAAGTGATCGAAGGCCGGATCTCCATCGATGTCAGGGAACTCGAGCGCCACGAACGGCGCTTCAGGTAGGAGGCGAGAGCGGACATGTTCTGGAGAATGATTTGGCGGACGCTCGTCCGCCAGAAGAGCAAGATGCTGATGATCGCTTTCACCGTTATCCTCGGCGTGTCGCTGTCCACGGCGATGATGAACGTCATGCTGGGCGTCGGCGACAAGGTCAACCGCGAGCTGAAAGTCTACGGCGCCAACATCACCGTGCGCCACAAGGAAGCGGCGCTGATGAACGATCTCTACGGCCTCAGCGAGGGGCTGGGCGTCACCGACAAGTTCCTGTACGAAGAGGACGTGCTCAAGCTCAAGACCATCTTCTGGGGCTTCAACATCATCGACTTCGCGCCGATGCTCGACGGGCGCGCCCAGGTCAACGGCGGCGAGGAAGTGCCGCTGCTGGGGACCTGGATGCAGAAGCACGCCGTGCTGAACACCGGCGAGGAGATCGACACCGGCCTGCGCCCGCTGCGCAACTGGTGGCAGATCGACCTGAAGGGCGACTGGCTCGGCGAAAACGACGACGATTTCGTCATGGTCGGCGGCGCTCTGGCGTCGCGGCTTCAGGCCGAGGTTGGCAGCGAACTGACGCTGACTCATGGCGGGATTACGAAAAAAGTGACCGTCAAAGGTATTTTCAACGACGGCGGCGCGGCCGACGGCCAGATCGTCGGCACGCTGAAAATGGTGCAGGAACTCATGGGGCTGCCCGGCAAGGTCTCACGCCTCGAAGTCTCGGCGCTGACCACGCCCGACAACGACCTGGCGCGCAAGGCCGCCCAGGATCCTCGCAGCCTCTCGCCCGACGAGTACGAGACGTGGTACTGCACGGCCTACGTCAGCGCCATCTGCCATCAGATCCAGGAAGTGGTGCGCGACGGCGTGGCCAAGCCCGTGCGTCAGGTGGCGGAGTCGGAAGGGACGATCCTCAACAAGACGACGCTGCTGATGATCCTGATCACGATCCTCAGCTCCATCGGCTCGGCGCTGGCGATCTCCAACCTGATCACGGCCAGTGTGATCGAGCGCAGCCAGGAACTGGGCCTGCTCAAGGCACTGGGCGCCCACAACTATCAGATCGTGCTGCTGGTGCTGGTCGAGGTGATGGTGACCAGCCTGTTCGGCGGCGCGCTGGGGTACTTCCTCGGCATCGGCTTCGCGCAGATCATCGGCCAGACGGTCTTCGGCTCCTCCATCGAGATCGCCCAGATGGTGATCGTGATCGTGGCCGTGATCCTGTTCTTCGTGACGCTGTTCGGTTCGATCCCCGCGATCCGTTATCTGCTGAACCTGAAACCGACGGAGGTCCTCCATGGTAAATAAAAGACGGAAGATGTACCTCAAGATGGTGACGAGTTCGCTGGTCCGGCGCGCCTCGCGGCTGATCATCGCCGTGCTGGCCATCGCCATCGGCGCTACCATCCTCTCGGGTCTGGTGACGATCTATTACGACATTCCGCGCCAGCTGGGGCGGGAGTTCCGCTCCTACGGCGCCAATCTGCTGCTGCTGCCCAAGGGCGACGCGCGCATCAGCCGCGAAGACCTCGAACGGGTGCGCGCCCTCATCGGCCCCGAACGCATCGTCGGCATGGCGCCGTACCGTTACCAGACGGTGAAGATCAACGAGCAGCCCTACATCATCGCCGGCACCGACTTGCCGCAGGCGGAGAAGAACAGTCCCTTCTGGTACGTGGAAGGCGACTGGGGCAGCGCCGCCGCGCCCGAGCGGGTGATGGTCGGCAAGGAGATTGCCGAGACGCTGAACCTGTCCATCGGCGACGCGTTCACGGTGCTGGGCGTCAAGTACGGCCGCCGCGCCGAGGCTTCGGGGCAGAACCTGTCGGCGGTGGAAAACCGCGGCCGCGACGAGGGCGAGCAGAATTTCGCCAAGAAACTGACCGTCTGTGGCATCGTCACCACCGGCGGCGCCGAGGAAGGCTTCATCTTCGCCGACGTGGACATGCTCGACAGTCTGATCGGCGACAGCTTCCGCGGCGACGTGGTGGAGTGCAGCGTCGTCGCCGATTCCGAACAGATGGAAGAACTGACCGCCGATCTGGAGGCGAAGATGCCCGGCATCCAGCCGCGCGCCGTGCGCCGCCTCACCCAGTCGCAGGACATCGTGCTGGGCAAGCTGCAGGCGCTGGTGCTGCTGGTCACGGTAGTGGTGCTGATCATCACGATGATCTCGGTCTCCACCACGATGATGGCCATGGTCGCCGAACGGCGCCGCGAGATTGCCCTGAAAAAAGCGCTTGGCGCCGAAAACAGCCTCGTCATGGGCGAACTGCTCGGCGAAGGCGTGCTGCTGGGCTTCATCGGCAGCGTCATCGGCGTGTTCCTCGGCTTCGAGTTCGCGCAGCGCGTCAGCCTCAACGTCTTCGGCCGGGCCATCAACTTCCAGTGGCCCATCATCCCCGTTACCATCGCGGTCTTCATCGCGATCACCGTGCTCGCTTCGATCCTGCCGGTGCGCCGGGTAATGGACATTCATCCCGCGATCGTGCTCAGGGGGGAATAAAATTGGGTAAGATTCTCGAATTGAAAGATGTTTCCAAGATCTACGGCGACCTGCACGCCCTCTCGCATATCAACCTGACGGTGAACGAAGGCGAGTGGCTGTCCATCATGGGGCCTTCCGGCTCCGGCAAGACGACGATGCTGAACATCATCGGCTGCATGGACACGCCCTCGGAAGGCGGCGTCGTCCTCGACGGCGCCGACATCAGCCGCGAGAGCGCCGCGAACCTGACCAAGATCCGCCGCGACAAGATCGGCCTGATCTTCCAGCAGTTCCACCTGATCAGCTATCTTTCCGCGCTCGAAAACGTCATGGTCGCGCAGTATTACCACAGCATGCCCGACGAAAAAGAGGCCATGGAAGCGCTGGAAAAAGTCGGTCTGGGACAGCGCGCCCATCACCTGCCCACGCAGCTTTCCGGCGGCGAACAACAGCGCGTCTGCATTGCCCGCGCGCTGATCAACTCGCCGCGCATCCTGCTCGGCGACGAACCGACGGGCAATCTCGACGAGGAGAACGAGCGCATCGTCGTGGACATCTTCCACCGTCTGCACGACGAGGGCGTGACGCTGATCGTCGTCACCCACGACCCGGAAGTCGGCGACGTGGCGCAGCGCAAGATCGTGCTGGAATACGGCAAGATCGTTCAGGACATCGACCAGCGCGCCAGTTTCAGCGGCGTGCTGAGAGCGTAAAGGAGAGCGCGCATCGTGAAGAAAGCTCTGATTTTGATCGCCGTCCTCGCCGTGATCGGCGGCGGCGTTTTCGCCATGAAGGACAAGCTCTTCGGCGTCACGAACCGGAACGACGTCTACGAGGGCGAGTATCAGGCCGACGACGGCGAAAACACCAAGGTGATCCTGACGCTCAAGGACAACAGGATCGTGGCCTGCGTTCGCGAAGCCCGCGACTCTCTAGGCAACATCAAGGATGAAAATCACGGCAGTGACGGCTCGGCCGAGGATTTTCGCCAGGCGCAGCGCGCCGTGCGCGAGATGAAGAGGTATCCCGACATGCTGATCGAGGCGCAGGACGTGGACAAGATGGACAGCATTTCCGGCGCGTCCGTCACCTACAAAGCCATGCAGATCGCCGTGCATGAAGCGTTGAACAAGGCCAGGTGAGATATTAATATGAGAATGTTGTTAGGCGCGCTGAACGCCCTGTTGGGACTGATCCTGACCCTGACGCCGTTCTGGCTGGCGCCGGTCTGTTCGCAGATGGCGCCTCACGGCGGCCCCATGAAGTGTTATTATTCCGGGCTGTTTATCGTCGGCATGGGCACGGTCGTCGTTGCTGTGGCGCTGTTCGCGCTGCTGCGCCGCGGGCGCGGCTGGGCCGCCGTTTTTGCGGCGTTTGCAGCCATTGTTGCGGCGATCGCGTGCCTGCTCGTTCCTGCCGGCGTGATCCCGCTGCGCGGGGCCGGCTGGGTCTGCGGTCTGTGCGGCGATGCTTCGCACGCCTGCCGCGCCGTGACGATGCCGTTTGTGCAGAAGGTTGCCGCCGCCATCGTCGCGGTGAACGTCGTCTCGCTGGTCCTGTCTTTCGTCAGGGGAAACCGCTGAGATGGCGGGCGCTTCCCTGAGCACGGCGGCCGTCGCGCGCAAAAACATCCGCCGCCGCCCCTGGCGGAGTTTCTGCCTTGTGCTCACGGTGCTGCTGTTCTCGTTCTTCCTGTACGCGGGCACGGTCCTGTCGGTCAGTCTGTCCGGCGGCGCGCGCAGCGCCGCCGACCGACTCGGCGCCGACGTCATCGTCGTGCCGGCGGGGTACGACCCCCACATCGACAGCGTGATCCTCTCGGGCAGGCCGTCGATGTTCTACCTGCCCAAGGACGTTCTCGAGCGTCTGCGGGACGTGGAAGGGATCGACCGCATGTCGCCGCAGACTTTTCTGGCGACGATCCGCGCCTCCTGCTGCTCCTATCCGCTGCAGATCGTCGGCGTGGATTACGAGAGCGACTTCATCGTGCGCCCGTGGCTGGAAGCGACGCTGGGGCGCGGCCTCAAAGACGGCGAGCTGATCGTCGGCTACCGCGTCAACGGCGAAGCGGGCGAGCGGCTGCATTTCTTCGGCGTCGATCTGCCCATCGCCGGAAGGCTGGAACAGACGGGCATGGGGTTCGACTCCACGGTTTTCGTGACGCGCAAGACGGTGACCGACCTGGCCAAGGCGGCGGAAAACATCTTCAAACATCCGCTCGCCAACGACGGCAGCCTCGTCTCGACGGTGATGGTCAAGCTGAAGCCGGGCTACGATTCGGTGAAAGTGGCGCAGGAGATCAACCGCCGCTTCGGCGACGACGATATTTTCGCGCTGTTCAGCAAGAAGTTCGTCAACAGCATCGCCTCTTCGCTGACGCTGGTCTCGTGGATGATCCGCGGCGGCATCGGCCTGGTCTGGCTGCTGGCGGTGATCGTCATCGCGCTGCTGTTCGCCGTGACCATGAACGAGCGCAAGGCCGAGATCGGCGTGCTGCGCGCCATCGGCGCCAGCCGCGGCAAAGTCCTCGCCCTGGCTCTGACCGAGGCTTTGCTGATCAGCCTCTACGGCGCGGCGCTGGGCGTGTCTCTGGGCGCGGCGGCCGTGGCCGTCGTCAGCCCGATGGTGACGGAAGCTCTGAAACTGCCGTTCTTGCTGCCGTCCTGGACGGCGCTGGTCCTGCTGGGTGTTGCGTCCGTGGCGGTTTCCGTCCTTACGGGCGTGCTGAGCGCGCTGTTCTCGGCGCGCCGGGCCAGTCGCGCCGACATTTACGACACGCTGAGGGGGAACTGAGATGGCCGCCGTTCTGAATCTGAAAGATCTGTGCAAAGAGTATTCGCGCGGCGGCCGTTCGTTCTTCGCCGTGGACCATGTGTCGCTGACCGTCGAGAGCGGAGATTTCGTCAACGTGGTAGGGCGTTCCGGCAGCGGCAAGTCGACGCTGCTGAACCTGGCGGCGGGGATGCTGGCTCCCGCGTCCGGCTCGGTCGAACTGGACGGCGTCGAGCTGGCCGGCAAAAGCGACGCGGAACTGTCGCGGCTGCGTTGCGACCGCATCGGCTTTATCCCCCAGGGCGCGGCGGCGCTGCCCAATCTGACCGTGCTGGAGAACGTGATGCTGCCGTTCTGCCTCTATCCGCGCGGCGGCGACGGCGAAGGCGCGGCCCGACTGCTGCTGGAGCGCTTCGGCATCGGCGCGACGGCCGACTCGTACCCGGGCGAACTGTCCGGCGGCGAACTGCGGCGGGCGCTGATCGCCCGCGCGCTGATCAACCGCCCGCGGCTGGTGATTGCCGACGAGCCGACGTCGGATCTCGACGTCGAGTCCAGCCGCGGCATCATGGAGGAGTTCTCGCGCCTCAACGCCGAGGGCGCGACGCTGCTGATCGTCTCGCACGACCTCGACTCGCTGAAATACGGCAAGCGGGTCTTCACGATGAGCGAAGGCAAGCTGCGCGAGGGCAACTTGTTCGAGGCGTAAACGGGAACTGCGGGAAAAAATGGAACGCAAAACAAAAAACCGTGCGGACGAACGGGAAGAATTCCATTCGTCCACGCGGTTTTTTATTCGCTCCTTTTTGGTGCGGCTCACGATCGCCTTCGCCAGACGGCGGCGGCGTTGCTGCGGGAGACCAGTTCGTCAACGGGGATGCCGGCGGGGCAGATGGCGCGGCAGGCCAGCGACGTGCCGCAGCCCGAATAGTAACTTGCGACGTACCGTTTCGCCGCTTCGGCGCGGTGGGCTTCGTCGCTTTCCTGATTGAACATGCGGTAGGCGCCGACGGCCGCCAGCGCGCCGGCGAAGCCGCCGCCGGCGCGGAAATTCGGGCAGATCTCGAGGCAGCAGCCGCACATCAGGCAGCGGGACGACTGAAAGCGCAGTTCGTGGGTCTTTTCGCGCGTCACGGCCGCGCCGGAGAGCCACAGATGGATTTTTTTCAGTTGTTCGAAGATGACGCCGCGGTCGACGACGAGATCGGCGACGAGCGGGAACTTGCTCAACGGCTCGAGCGTGACCGTTTGTCCCAGCGGGCCGAGAAAGGCTTTGCAGGCCAGCGTCGGCAGGCCGTTGACGCGCATGGCGCAGGCGCCGCACTTGCCGCAGGCGCAGCCGCATTCCCAGCGGACGGGCGGCGCTTCGCGGCCTTCCAGGTCGGTCAGCGGCGTGCGCGCGTTCAGTTCGCGCAGCGCGGCGGCGACGGAGTCGGATTCGTGGCCTTCGTAGGCGAATTCCTGCCAGACGGCGGGCGCGGCGGGGCCGGCGGCGCGTTTGACGCGGATGACGAAGTTCACGGCTGCTCACTCTCCTTTCCGACGTCCTCGAACGTCACGGCGACGCGCGCGCCGTCGAAGCGTGCCGCGCTGGTGCGGCGGAACTTTGCGTCGTCGCGTTCGGGGTAGTCGCTGCGAAAGTGCGCGCCGCGGCTTTCCTCGCGCGCCAGAGCGCTCTGCAGCAGAGACCGGGCCAGCAGCGGCAAAGTTCCGTTGAGTTTTTCCAGTTCGTTCAGCCCCCGGCGCATGGTCTCGCCGTCGCGGACCACGCCGAGGCAGCGCGCGGTGATTTCGCGCATGGCGTTCACGTCCCGCTGCGGCGCAGGCGGCGGCACTTCGCCGGCGTGGCGGCGCGCCGGGGCTTTCGCTTCGCCGAGGGCCGTGCGCGCCGCGACCTGCCCGCCGTAAATGGCGCCCAGCAACGAGTTGCCGCCGAGGCGGTTGGCGCCGTGGTACAGCGAAGCGCACTCGCCGGCGGCGTACAGATTTTCGAACCCGGCGACGCGGTGCGCGGCGTCCACCTTGAGGCCGCCCATGAAGTAATGCAGCCCCGGCTCGACGGGGATGGGGCGCTCGCGCGGGTCGAGGCGCAGGTAGGTGAGGCAGGTTTCGACCACGCCGGCCAGTTTGCGGCTCATCACGCTCTCGGGCAGTTCCGTGAGGTCGAGGAACACGGGGCCGCCGCGCCGCGCCCGCCAGATCTCGCGCGCGGTGACGTCGCGCGGCATCAGGTTGCCCAGCTCGGGATATTTTTCTTCCATGAAGTACCAGCGCGCGCCGTCCCGTATCGTGAAGAGCCGCCCGCCCTCGCCGCGCGCGGCCTCGCTGATCAGATGCCGTTTGCCCGAGGCGGACACGGTGGTGGGGTGGTACTGGATGAACTCGCCGTCGGCGATCGGCGCGCCGAGGCGGAACAGTTCGGCCGCGGCTTCGCCCGTGTTGTTGAGCGAGCCGGTGGTGTCGGAAAAAAGGCCGTGCATGCCGCCGGTTGCCATGATCACCGCGTCGGCGCTGAGCTCCGACAGGGAACCGTCGAAGCGGTCGCGCAGCAGCGCGCCGCCGCAGGCGCGCCCGTCGAGCAGCAGCGTGACGAAATCGTGGCGCGGCAGGCGGACGACCGACCCTTCCGCTTCGTAACGGCGCACGGCGTCGATCAGCGCCGTCATTATCTGTTTGCCCGTGCCGCTCTGGGCGAAGGCGGTGCGTTTTTTCTTCTGGCCGCCGAAATTGCGCTGGTCGATCTCGCCGTTTATCCGATTGAACTGCGTCCCCATCTCCAGCAGGCGGCGCACGATGCCCGGCGCCGCCTCCGTCATGCCGCGCAGCGCCGCGGCGTCGGCCAGCTCGCAGCCGGCTTTGTACGTGTCGGCGAAGTGCTGCTCCGGGCTGTCGTCTTCGCCCTTCACGTTCAGCGCCGCGTTGATGCCGCCCTCGGCCATCACCGACTGGGCGCGCTCCGACGGCATCGACGAGGCGAGCGCGGCGCGGTGCCCATTTTCCGCGGCGGTCAGGGCGGCCGACAGTCCCGCCAGCCCGGCGCCGACGATCAGCACCGTCTTCATAGCCACTGCCACCGCGCGTAATAAAAAATCAGCGCCGCCGCGAAAAAAAGCAGCAGCAGCGAAAAGATCAGCAGCAGGTCCCCCTGCCAGACGCGGTAGCGGCAGACGCCGAGCGAGACCAGCAGCGGACCGATCCCGGCCAGCACGTGCAGCGCCAGCGCCGCGGCCAGAAGGACCTGAACGAGCATTTTCAGCGTCGTGAACTCGTACAGCACGAACTGTCCCGAGCGAACCCGCCCGAAGACGCCGACGTGCAGACACAGCAGCAGGATCAGCGCCGCTCCGCTGAAACGGATCGCCCAGAAGCGCGCGTTCTGCCGCAGATAGAGCGCGCCGCGGCGAGAGGCGCGCAGCGTCGGAACCGTCAGCGCCAGACCGATGGCGCCGTGCAGCGCCGCCAGCGCCATCGCCGTCCAGCCCGCGATCTTGCCCGTGCCGGCGTTGACGCCCAGCAGCATGAAGCTGCCCGCCAGGCCGTGCCACGCCAGCAGAATCAGCAGCGCCGCCGCGAGCAGCGCGTTGAGACGCCTCACAGCGCGCGCTCCATTTCCCGCGCTTTCAGAGTCAGCGCGTCCAGCCGCTCGATGTCGCTCATGAGGATGACGCGCCGCGGCGCGATGAACAGATCGTACTTGCCCGCGAGCGCCTTCGAGCGCAGCATCACGGGCGAACACGGGCTGAGCTTCACGTTCAGCCCGGCGAGCGCAAGCCGCCGCGCCAGACGCCGCACGTAGACGCCGAGCGCCTTTTCGTCGTCGGCGTAGGCCAGTTTCAGTTCCCGCGAACCATGGAAGCGCGCCTGCCGCCCGAGCGCGGCCGCGTGCAGCTCCCGGCGCAGCTCGCCGCGGGGATCCAGACGCGGATTGCCCGCCAGCAGATAGAGCCCGTCCAGCTCCTTCTCGCCGGCGTGGGCGCGCCGCGCGCCCGCAGAGGCGGCCGAAAGCGCGTCGAGCCGCGAGCGGTAATAAAAGCCCGTCCCCGCGATCAGCCCCAGCGTCAGCGCCGCCGCCAAAAACGCGTGTTTGACCATGTTCTCACCCTTTCCGGAAATCCGCCGAGCGTTAGATACGTTGAACTTCGTTTCCATTGTACCGCAATTTCCGGGAAAGGACACGCCCGTCGCCCCTGCGGGCGTAAAATTCCGGCGCCGCGGGGATCGTTCCCGCGGCGCTGGATTTTTATCGGCCGCAACCTTCCGGTCTTTATGTATAATAAACGCGGAGGAAAGGGGGATGGATTCCATGGGCGAGACATACGAACAGCTGCGCATCATTCTGGACGCGGACGGAGATTTCGTCGCCGGCGGCGGAGAACTGTCGGCCGCCAGACAGTTTATCGCCTTATGCGCGCGCGGGTCGGCGGCGGAGATCGAACCGGCGCTGCGCCGGGGCGCTCCGGTTGACGCCCGCGACGAACCGGGACCGACGCC
>ERZ856578.7655-NODE-7655-length-11146-cov-4.034872_pt1 | contig 11146 bp, 10 predicted proteins | sample MGYA00514384_ERZ856578 | MGnify/ENA primary metagenome ERZ856578 (study PRJEB29103, sample SAMN06111958) | human gut metagenome | biome: human gut; feature: ankylosing spondylitis patient; material: healthy_person | host: Homo sapiens | place: China:Hangzhou...
CTTCCATCGGAAACGATGATCTGGCAGCCTGAGTTCACAGATAAAATACTCTCCAGGAAACCCGGGGCGGTTCAAAACACCATTCTCGCTGCTCATTGTATGAGACGCTCCGTTGGCGTCCGAGTCATGCACGTCAACGCCAAGTTTTTGATGCAGGCGTTGCCATTCTGGAAAGTCTCTACAAAACACAATTGTACCGCTCTCAAAGAGCGGAACGAGCATCTTTGGTACGTTTCCAATGTTAACTTTTTTCATGGTATCCTGCTCAAAACTAAGGAGCTTGGTGTGAAGCAATTTCTTGCTGCTATGTTCTTATTCTTATCTTTTGGGGCTACAGCAGAGTGCTGGGTCGTTGGAGATATGCGCGGAATAAGCTATTCAGAACGAAATAATTTCCATCCGGAAGAAGATGGTTTTAGTGGAACATTCATCATTAAGACAAGCGGTGAAGATGCCAGCATCACATATTCTGGGACAGATGCGGACGGCATGGCTTACAAAGCATTGTCTAAAAACTCCATCATAGGAATCGGCGCGAATGGCGAAACTCAACGCGTTATCGACTCATGGGTAATACATCCTACTGGAACAGTTTTAATGTCAAAAACCATTTCTGGTTATGGGAATATGGATTCAACCAAAGCTTTTGTTGGAAAAGTAAAAAGAAAATGTTAACGATTGAATCCAATTCCCCATACGTTACTGCTGTGTTGCCTCAGTAGCAAGCAGCGGCCTGATGGCATTTGCAGCGTTACTCAACGCTCTTTCATAGGCTGGTGTTCCTGCTTTGGTGTTTGCCAGACGTAAGAGCGCATTCCTTGCTGCTTTGGACTCATACAAGCGCATCATTGCACCGAAACCAGCCTCAAGCCCCATTGATACGCCAAGAGTCGCAGTTGCGCCAATCGTCCTTATCCTGTTGGCTTGCGATTGCCCCGTCTGAGTTACTACATTTGCGGTGTCTGACCTTGCTGTTTGCTGCAGAACTTCATGAAGAGCATCAAGTTCTTTCATGTGCTTTCCAGAAAAAATAGTGTTGTAAATTTCACCGCCTGACTGAGATTTCAGCTTATTAACTTCAGTGATGAACTTGGCTGGAGAGTCACCGGCCTTTTCCGCTATTTTGCTGACGTAAGCTGCACGCATAGCATCTTTCCCTTTATCATCCAGTGCGCTCCAGATTCGTTTCACGTCAGATGGTTTTCTGCTTAATACAACGGTATTTATAAGTTCAGGACTGGCTTCACTGCTTGCCTTGTTGAGTTTGTTAGCAATGTTTTTATTAAGCACCTTATTATAAACGTTTGCATAATCGGAATTTGCTTTAAGGTATTTTGCTGCGTCTGATGCACCGAGGTTTTTAGCAACTGCGTTACGAAGGTCTTTTGACATTGCATTCTCTACCATATTGGTAGCTGCTTTTGCCTGGTTGGGGAAGACCATAGCATCTCCCTGAACATTAGATCTAAATGCTGTTCTGTGCTGACGCAAGAGATCAAACGTAACATCCAAATCAGTTGCAGGGTTTGCTAATTCTTCACGTAGGTTACGCAAGGATGTAAGCAGGCTTTGATTGGCAGACGTCCCAAGTCGTTCCTGTCTTGCGATCGCTGTATTCAGAGCATTCATGGTATTTGTGGTATCAACTGCGGCATTACCCATTTTATTGGTGACGTCATTGATAACAGCGCCAGCGGCATCCTTCCTCCCCCTTAACGTGGTGGTCAGAGATTTCACCACATCATCAGGGTTGTACTCACCAAAACGGTCAAAATAATTACTTACCAGCTTACTACGCGTTGCATATTGCTCCGCTCGCTTTGAGCCTGTCCCGAGCAAAGCCCCCTCGGCATCCTGAGTAAGGCCGCGAGTGAAAGCATTTTTCGGCGGGATAACATCAGATGTCATTGGTGTCACGCCCATCGATTCTGATGTGGCAATTTTCTTCGCCACTTCTGGCGCAATATCACCTTTTATAGCCGTTATTCCACGCCCTATTCCCTTTGCTGCGGCGGAAAGAACACCCTGAGCGGCAAGGTTAACTCCGGCATTTTTAGCTGCATTTTGTGCGAAATCGCCTTTCTGATTTGCGGCCTCTGCCAGTGATCCAATAGCCATGCTTCCTGCCGTTCCAACTCCTGGAACTAAATACCCACCAATTGTTTCACCGGCTTGTGCGTAGGGGTCTGTCGGTCTGTCTACTGGACGATAAACATCATCCAAAACCTTGGGTCCACCAAGCCCCTGGCTGATTGCATTAATCAGACTTGCGCCGCCCTGCAATACGTCAAATGGTATGTTTACCAGACCACGACCAGCCTGTTCTGCAATTTGCCCTGCACTTTGACCACCAGTGAGCCAATCGCCAGCTTGTTGCATCAATGATGGTTCTTCCCGTGTTGGTGCATTATTGGCCTGATTAACTGTTTGTTGCTGAACAGCCTGACCAGCAAAATACTCATCAATGGCGGTGCCAATATCTTCGGTGCTCGTACCATCAGGAAAGGTAAATGTCTTACCGTTTGCAGTTACTTTCATCATTCCACCGTAAATTGAATGCCTGATTTTGACGTGTAGCTACCTCCTGCTGATTGCTGAGTAGCTGGCTGTTGCCTTGATGATTTCTTCCCGCCATTACCAACATTAACGTTATATTGCTGGTTGTAATTGTCGGTATATTGCTGAATGTCGCGCATTGATTGTTGCAGCGCTTCAGGACTTGAGAAATCAGGCTTTGGCATACCCTGAAAATACCTATTGGCCTCTGCTTCGGTGTTGATGCCAGATGCCCCCATATCTCGGGCTGCTGCAATCCCCTGATTTTGCATTTTGCCCATGATTCGCTGTGCAGCGTTGTATAGCCTCCTCTCCTCAACACCAGATGCCCTGCTACGAATATCTGCACCAAGAGCAAAAGAACCTGAAGAACCTGTAATACCTGTCATGAAGCCAAGATCGTCAATTGATGCGCCAGAAATTGCATCAAGATCTTTCTTCATTTCGTAATTCTGTGCATTAGCTGCCGATGTAGCCGGAGCAGCAATAGAACTGGCGGGGACGCGAATCATATTGCCCTCGTTGTCTATTCCTTCGTAGAACGCATTAGCACCAGCGCCGTGAAGCTTCCTACCAACCGTTACCGTTCTGCCATCTGCCAGTTGCACAACATTCTCCCCGCCAGCATCAGGACGACCTCGAACACGAAGATATGTCTTTTGTTGCTCTGGAGACAGGCTGTTGAAATATTGATATTCTTTAACAGATGCAGGAACAGCACCTCCAGCAGTGCGCAGGGAGTTTTCACGGCTAACAGCAATGCTTTGCGCCTTTAAACCTTCCCCAGCTTTATTGCTGCGAATCGTCTCTGCCAACTTGCCACGCTCAATATCCCGACCTTCCATTTGATCTTTGATATCGAAATACTTCTCATGACCGAGAGAAAATAGTGCCAGATTACCTGTGAAGTGCTGGAAGCCCTGCGGGTCATTAACCTGCATTTCCGCAATAGTTTCTGGAGGGATACCTAAACGACGCATCTCCTTTTCGTTATCCATCATGAACCTGCCAAATGCACCCGGACCAAGCGACGAAGCGACCTGAGCCTTAAGCGCCAGATTGCCAAAATCATCCCGCTGGGCGTCATCGACATACCCCATGCCTTTACGGACTTCCTCAAACTCTTCGGGGAATGCTGTAATAAGATTACGCATCTGCTCCCTGTCGCCGGACGCATAAGCATCCGCATAACCTTTCTGGAATGCCGCTTTACGCTCCTGCTGTTGCTGCTGCTTATAAATATCAGCAACTCCAGCCAGACCACGAAGACCTGTCAGAGCAACGTTATTTGCACCTGATCGAGCCAGTTCATTGTTTTCGCGGATCAGACCAAGCGTTGCGTTAATGTCGCTTGCCTTTGGCGCATTCTCATTTTGCGTACCGATGCCAGCCAGAAAACCACCAGAATTAATACCCTGTTGCCACGTAGCCATTGATTACCCCTTAAAACAACGAGCCAAGCAGACCAAGACCAGCACCGATACCAGCACCCCACGGAGTTGATAGCTCGAGAGCACTGGCTATGCCACCACCCAAAAGCGCACCGGATGCAGCACCACTAACACCCTGCCGCAATGCTGACGGTCGGTTGGCGTTTGCCGCTGCAAGAGCCGCGCTTTGCTGTGAAATCTGGCTCATGTTGTTGGCATATGTCTGCCCGGCGTTTGCCTGCCCCTGAAGAGCGCCAAGACCGATATTTGCCAGGTTGTTGTAATTGTTCATTTGTCCAGACAGCCATTGCTGACCAAGCGTTGGTGCGATTGTTGCTAACTGATTACTGGTTGCGGTGGAACCCAATCCACCTGTTGCTTCCGCTGCCGCCAGACTCTGATAGCGCGCCTGACCAGCAAGGTCTTTATACTGCTGAGAGTTGTAATACTGGTTAAGTGCCTGACTTTGCCCCTCCAGAGACGATAAGTTTTCGAGGCTGCCTACATACTTATCAGCCAGAGGAGTAAACGGCTTCAGGTTATTCATGATGGTGTTGAACTGCTGATTTTGCAGGTCTGCAGCATACTTCTGGGCTTCTGCTGCATACTTTGCGCTTTTATCAGAACTGCCACCTTTCCCGCCTTTTTCAGGGCAATAAGGTTCCTCGCCGCGCAGTTTTCTGCCCAGCTTAAATGCATATAACATGGCTATCTCCCGTGATTCAGGAAGTCGATTAGTTCTTCGCGTGTGGCGCTGTAAAACGTCACGTCATCCACGCCTTTGAAGTATTTCTTGATGGTTCCTACACGCTTAAGGCCAATCATTGCGCAGTACATCTGCCCGTGGCGGAATTTGCGTGCAGCGAACGATGTGACGCACTGAACGGTGGTGTTAGTCAGAATGTATCGCCAGAACGCCAGCCCGATTTCCTTGCTGAATCCGCGAACCTCTGGCAGGTACATGGCGTGGCAATCGAATGTAAGCGGCTGAATCTCCTGATAGTAAACAATGCCGCCAAACTGACCGTGCACGTTAACCTCAAAGTAACGGCATTCAGGCTTGTAGTCGTATCCATCACCGTTGTTGCTCCCGGCAATAATGTCAGGGTGATTTCCCACGGCTTCTATCAGGTCGATGTTTCGTGTTGGTTTGAATGTAATCATCAGTCAATCAGCCCATGTAATCTAAGTGCTGTTTCAAGCGCCAGAATACGCTGCCGCGCCTGCTCCAAACCTGTAGCGATAGCTGCGACTTCGGATTGTGTGTACGTAGTGCCGACAGTGTATGACTGGTTAGCGTTGAATGAGCCAAGAAGTGGCGTACCTGTGGCTGCAGTCCATCCGGTATTTCTTGCTCCAACAACCTGAATTCCATCAACTGAATATGATGTTTTTACATCCAGCGGTGACGCAAGAGACTGCGATTCTGTTACGGTTTTCGATACGTAATCACTCTTAATGTCAGATACATCGCTTTCTACGCCATCCAGTCTTTTGTCAACAGTGACCAGATGCGCCTGAATATCGATAACCTCATCCAGCAAGTAATCAACATCGCTACGCAGTACGACTATCTTCCCTTCGGCGGTTGTTAACCTGACCTCAAGGAGATTTATCGCTTTTGTGTTTGCGGTGATTCTTGAATCGTGATCTGCCAGTTCGACGTCCTGTTCATCGTTTTTCACCTGAGCATCGTAAGCGCCCTGACCAGCCTGATTTGCCTTCCCGGCAATTGCGCCGACATCAGCCCCCTGATTAATGACATACAGCAGGTAAGACTGGCTGAATATATTGCGTGGAAGGATTGATGTATCGAGCCGCGTCGCCTGCACAATAACAGGGGTGTTGAGATTCGAATCAGCCATTACTCGATCCTTATCTGAGCGCCAGACAGAGTGACAGGTGACTTCGTGATAACGCGCAATTTGAAGCCGACATTTTTCCTGATGCGCCCTACTCGCTTCCACAAAACGCGTTTGTCGTAAACGAACGGTTCATTCTGCTCAATCATCTGCTCTTTTCCCCAATTGATGCCGTCAGTGGTTGCAGAGAGGAACAGGCGGTCAGCGTACTGAGCGACACCAGTCGATGATTCAACTTCCAGATCAAAACATCTGGCGTTCTCAGCTTTGAAGAGTGGTGTAAACAACAGGTGTTCTTGCTGTAGCCCATACTGGCTGCTGATATCGAACTGCAATTTGCCGATAACCGATTCCAGCTTATCTCCGCACGTTATCTGATTGCCTTCGTAAATGAAGTCGATAGCGCGGTACACATCGTCATACAAGCCTGTTTTCAGCACACACCATTGCGGACCATTAGCGCTTGAAGATGCGTCATATACTAGGACGTGGCGCGGAAGGTGGATAATCAGCAACTCATGAGCATCAAAGCGCAACGATTCCATCACGCCATCAGCCAGTTCATCAGCAGTGTAGGAGCGGAGGATTTTCTCAATGCTCGCGCTGGCGATTGGTGACACCTGACCGGAACCGATGATGTACACAGACGGCGCACCCGTTGCCGGATTGCTGATGAACGCATACGAATCAGCAAACGGCGTTTTGCAGTAGGTTCCGGCAATTCCTTTCTGCACCATCAGTGATGGCTGTGCGACATACAACGCGGCACCAACGGTGGTTGCGCCAGTCAGGGAGAAATATTCAATCGTTGATGAACCAAAGCATACGATGAAGTCTCGCCATGTTCCGATGCCGATGATGCCGTCAGGCTGCGATTCTGCGCGATATTGTGCGCTGTAGCGGTCAGGATGAGATTCGTCTTCAAGGTCAGTGATAAACCATGAATCAGTACCGTCTTTTGACCACGCATAACGCCCACGTAATCGCGTAATGTCGCGGACTGAGCCTAACTCATACTGCGTGAATCCGCTGTCTGTAGGCCAGTTTGAGACGGTTTTAACCGTACCATCATAGCGATACTCGACCAGTTGACCATTAACGCCTACAGCCTGAGATGTTCGACCATGCGCCATTGATACGCGACCACTTCCGGCGACGTCACCGACTTCACTTTCTCCTTTGTACAGCTTACCACCACATACGCGATAAACAGCATTCTGCGCCATGTTGTACTCGACGCCCCGCGATACGCCGTTCACATCAGAACGTTTGGCAATGCCCGGGAATGAGCGAAGATATCCGCTGCTGTTGAGTATTTCTTTGGGCGTAGCCAGCATATTCACTGGCAGATAGTCGATATAGTCGGCGTTTCGAAAGTCTTTGCCGACACCTTTCATAAGCGGAAGTTGCTGAATCGGCATTTATTCACCTCACGTACTCGGTTCATCTTTCTCGATGTAAAACCGATTCCACGTAAACGCGCTTTTGTTACCACTACCGCGAGGCATGTCATTTCGCCGCTCAAGTGGTGGTATTTTGGTTAAAGCGATGCAGATTGTCTGATATGCGCTGTCAGCAGCGGTAAGGAGAGCATCCGACGGCTGAATGACGTTATCCATGCACACTTGCACAGCGAGTTTCAAAGCGACGCCATCATTTGCCCATGCAGGGATACCTGAATCATCGTCAGGTAACGGCATGATGCCGTTTTCTGTATCAGCAAACTGATATCCAAGCTCGATACCTTTCGCCTGCCATGCTGCCATCATGTCTTCGAGGTCATTAATGGCATCTTCAATTGCCTGAGGGTCGGCATCTGTCAACGTGGCATTGGAATACAGCCCGGCTTTTCGTAAAGCCTTTAGAACGAGATCACCCTTCGTTTTCGCCATCTTCTTCCGCCTTAGCCACTTTTTGCTTCGTTGCGGTTTCTTCAGGAGTTTTTACCCAGCCTTTTTTCAGGTGAGATTTAACTTCTTCGTCATCAACGATGATGTAATCCAGCGAGTGGGGGCCGCAGGTGATCATCGATCCCGGCTTATAAAGCATGATTTGAGACATTTCGATCTCCAAAAAAAAAGAGGGGCCGAAGCCCCTTGGATTACTGGTTAGCCAATACCAGGCCGGTGAATTCCGGGACCAGTACGCTTGCGCCAGCCAGCGTGGTGAAGCGAGTCCACGTTTTGCCAGATTTAGCGTCGAATTGGTAAGCCATGATGATGGTCGCACCCTGCTCGGTCGTTGCGGTCATAACCTGCGGACCCTGGCCGGTAGGGAATGCCAACTTGCCATACATCAGCTCAACAGAACCCTCAGCGAAGAAGATGTTGGAAGCCGCAGCCTTCTTGTTGAGGATGTTGATCTTCGCGCTATTCTTCGGATTGGCGGTAACGTTCTGGTAAGGAATAGACGCCTTATCCGCGTTGTCTGGTGGCAGAATTTTCGGGCTGATGGTAACGGTAGTGCCTTTTACATCCAGGACGCGGAATACCTGCGGCTGACCTGTATCCACCTTCTTGATCATGTGGACACTGTTAACGCCTTCGATAGTGAATGCATCACCGACAGCCAGTACGTTCTCAGCGGATACGGTGATATCACCCTGGCGGTTATCGGTAGGCGCTCCGTTGGAATCCATCGCGGTAACTTTATGTGCTACTGCGCCGCCGAGAGTTACAGCGGTAGCTGAACCAGCCTTCATTGCGCCAGCATAATCAACGCGGAAACTGTCGAAGGATGCCACAGGTGGAATCTGAGCTTTCTCATAGGCTGTCAGAGTTGCACCGACCGCATATGCGCGAGAGCCAAGCTCCTTAGCCAGGTCTTTGTAGTTGAACGGGTTGTAGAACGCCTTGCGCTGACCACCCTGAGGCACACCAATGGACAGCATCATTGCATCAACGTCAGCCGATGCGTTCCAGAGTTCTTCGCCGAGAGTGCTACCGGTGGACGCCGATTTAATGGTGACCACGTTGGTGGAGCGAGCGACCACCTCATCGACGATCATGTTATCAACCCACGCCGCCAACTGGCGACCCGCCGCCTTGCCAGCCTGCTCTTTGTGCCACGGATCGCGCATTTCTTTTGCGTCCAGTTCGTAGATGACGTTCTCTGGCTCGCGGAAGCGAGCAGGCACCTGACGCTGAACGAGTGAGTTTGCAGTGGCCGAAGTCAGATCAAGTCCGCTCACGGTTTTCAGGTGGTAGCCCTGAGGGCGATAAACAACGTCGCCAGCGCGCTGCATTTCAATGTCGCCCGGTCGGAACTTGCTGCACTCGCGGGAAACGACATTGGACGCCTCAAAACTATCAATGACGCTCTCAAAGAGGATTTCGAGGTCTTTTGTTAACTGGTTAGACATAGGTATTTAGCTCCGATGGATTATTTTTTAGCTTTGTTCTTCGCCGCCCGGTATTCGGTGTAATCACCGGTGTCGCGCGCTTTTTCGAGAAGTTTGTCGAGGTTATTGATTACTGCGCCGTTGCTCCCCTTAACTGTCGGGGTTGTGGCTGCCGTGGTTTTTGCTTTTGGCATGATTCTGGCCTTCGATTCGATACGTTCCAGCAGACGACCAATTGCTACGGGGTTGGTAGCTTCTGCCAGTTGCTTGCGCAGTTCAGCGTTGCGACCGAGTGCCAGAACAACGATTTCCGGCTTCTCTGACTCAAGAAGGATCATGTCCTGAATGTGAACAGGAACATCTTCGCGTACAGCCTGCTCTGCATCCTGGTAACCAGCCACTTTCAGTGCTTTTACTCTATGCATGTAATTGGCTGCTTTCTGCTGAAGCGTTGCGGTACGCGCCTCTTCCTCTCGTTTCCGCTCTCGTACTTGCTCCTGGTATTTGCCGTTGTCCTCCGCCCACTTAGCCATGCGTTGCTGGTAGATTTCTTCATCGAAACCGATGTCCTCATCATCCAGTTTTGGCATTCGCGGTGGTTGAGTGATTACCGGCTGCTGCTCGACGGGTTTCTGGGACTGACGCATCAGCTCTTTCAGCTCGCGGTCTTTCTCTTTAATCGTCTTGCGCAGGTGTTTTACCAGTCCATGCTCAGCGCCATCTTCGCTGGTTGGCGAATCCAGCTTTTCGTCACCAAAGTAGAATTCCTGTTCTGATTCGTCGTCATCAGTTTCAGTAGCTTCCTCTGCATCATTGCCGGAGGACTCACTGCCATCTTCTGTTTCGACTTCTTCAGCCAGTTCGACATCATCAGGAATCTGCTCTGATGTATCGGTTTCTATTTCAACTTCTGGTGTGTTTTCTGCCATCTGGTCCATTTGTTACCCCTGTTTACTCGATGTTCAGCCCATCGGAAGGCAATAGGGTGCCAGGCCTCATAAAGACAGCCATTGCACGTTATTGGTTAATTACTGCTGTGATTGTTGCTGGGTTGATTTTTGCAGGATGCTGCTGATGTCCATTCGTTGTGCATGGCCCTGTGCCTGACTTTTCAGGACAAGCTCTGCATCAGCACGGGCGTTATCTCCTTGCTGTTGCTGGAACTGTCCGAGCAGTTTCAGAGCCTCGCGGATATCAGATTTCTGCTGGCTATCGGCAGATGCGAGGATTTTCACAACATTTGCCGCAGCAACCTGAGCATCCGTCTGTGCCTGGAATGCTTTAACCTGAATAGCTGCCTGTTCGTTCTGCGCTTTCTGCAATTCAGCCTGACCAGCAAGAAGTTGACCTTGCGCTGCAACCATAGCCGGATCTGGCTGACTGGCCTGTTGTTGTTTCGCCTGTTCAACCATCTGCTGTTCTTCAGGCGTTCTCGGCTTGATAACGCCAGACAGAAGCAACTGATTGCGGTTGTATTCTTTAAGGTCGTCCATCCCTTCGCCGTCCATATTGTCGAGAATCATCGACGATACAAGGTCGTGCTTCTGCGTTCCTGGTGGGATAAGTGCCAGCATGGAAAGTAACGACTTAACCGTTGCATCACGACGAGTAGCGAACGACTGACCGACATCGACAGTCACTTCATAGTTGCCCTGCGAAAGGTCATTAAGCGCGATAACCTGCCCTGTCTGACGGTCAACCACTTCACCAGTCATCAGCGCCACGTCATCGCTGCCGTCCTCATTAACGATACGCATCGGCGTATCACTGCCATAGACCTCACGCGCCATAGAAAGCCACACAACGCCAGCGCGACGCATGGATTTAGCCATGTTGTCCATGTAGATATAGGACTGCGTGTCCATCCGGTTAAAGATGCTATCAACGGTATCGGTGGCGACGTTGCTCGGCATGTTCTCAAGCTGCGACGCACCTGTAATTTGCTGAATAGCAGTTCC
>ERZ856578.7657-NODE-7657-length-11139-cov-2.981287_pt1 | contig 11139 bp, 10 predicted proteins | sample MGYA00514384_ERZ856578 | MGnify/ENA primary metagenome ERZ856578 (study PRJEB29103, sample SAMN06111958) | human gut metagenome | biome: human gut; feature: ankylosing spondylitis patient; material: healthy_person | host: Homo sapiens | place: China:Hangzhou...
TCAGAGACAAGAAATTTTGCAAAAGATTACGGCAAGTAATGATATACGTGAAATTGCGAAGCTTTTGGAAAATGCACAAGGAGGGGTATTCAATGTTAAGTCACTTTAATCCGAAAGCATGTGTGTGTCAAAATTATTGTTTATACACTTCCGAAAATGAGTTACTTGCTAATTGTGTCCCCGAGATATTGCAAAAAATTACTTTGCAATATCCAAACGGTGAAGTTAAATGTACAAAGATTGCAATAGAATTTAACTTTCAGAAAGATGGGGTTGTTAGCAAAGTGCAACATACTCTCGACATCAAGGAACTCGATAAGCTAAAGCTTGTCGAAGTATGCTCTGATTTATATACAATATCTGACAAGAAATTCATATCGTACATTAAGCTGCTGATACCGAAAGCCCCAACGGTGAATAAATATTTTATTGAATCATTGGGGTGGACTCGTATCAATGGACACAATGTGTTCTGTGCGGGTGATAGGTTGATTGGTAATACCGACAATGTTGAATATGAGGTTGATCCTTATTTGTCAAATATTTCAATATCACCGAATGTATCGTTATCTGCGGAAAATACGTTTACTGCCATTTGGAACTTGCTTGGTAAGTGCGACAAAAAAATGAGGTTAACTATGATATACATTTTGTCTGCACCGCTAAGACAACTTTTCAAAGACGCAGGTTATATACCAAAGACTGTCATTTATATTGAGGCAAAAACACAATCCGGTAAAACAACATTTGCACAAGGTTTGGGATGTCCGTTTGTTTCTTCAAATGAGAGCTATCCCAATTATACGAGAGTGTCAAGCACTCAAGCATTCGTTGAAGATGCAATGAGTTTTTTCAAAGATATTCTGTATATCTATGACGATGTGTACTGCGATAGCGATAAACGTATTCGCAGAGCTATTGAAGAACGAGTCAAAGGAATACTTAGGAACTTTGCTGACAATGCTCCACGTAATAAAAAAGGTGCTACCAATCAAATCAATTCACAGCTATTGTTAATTGGTGAGGAATTGATTGATTCGGTATCGAATATCGGAAGACTATTGGTGATACGAATGGATAGAAAATTCACTCCTGATATCTTAACACTTATATGTAATAATAAGAATTACATCAATGCGTTCTACACTCAGTACATCGCTTGGGTAAGCAACAACTACGAAGATATTTTAACATACATAAGTCAAAGTTTCAAGAGCTTTCAGGCAAAATACTGCAAAGAAATTTCTCGTGATTTCGATACGGAATTTTTCATCGGCTGCATTGAACGGCTATTTTGTCAGTACGGTCGTGATAAAGATTTCTTGACCAATGATGAATACCATGCAACGGTAAAAGGGCTGTCAAAAGACTTATCAACGATTCTGGCTAGCAATAGAGATATCCTTAATAGTGCAATGCAACGTGAACAACAGAGAGCTGCATTGACCAAAGAAATCAATTATTCGAAGCTTCTATATGGTTTGTTGCAAAATAAAAGCATAAAAGTTGGAGAGAAAGGATCCAAATTTTTTAAGAATACTTGCAAAGGGAAAAAATGTTATTTTATTAGGTGTGAGTATTTTCAAAGTTTGATTCTCAAATATTGCAGAAAACCTGTATCAGCAAAGGCTCTTACCGATTACTTCCGTATAAGGCAGATTGGAATTTTTGATAATAACGGTAGAATTCGGCAGTACAAGAAAAACCGAAAAAGATATTTGGTTTTGAAAATCAGTGACTTAAAAGAGGATGCGAAACGTAGTTAAAATATAAAAGCTTAATTCGGCATACCATTTTATAGGAGGTGATACTATGCACATTAAAATCAGACCGCCAAAGAGTAAGCAAATACTTGAATCGGAATTATTAAAGATACTTTCGAGGAAGCCAATAAAACGCAGATAATTATACATAAACCAAGTGGAAGGGAGGTGCGGTATAATGAGAATGGCGGCATATTGTCGTGTCAGCACAGAGAAAGAGGAACAACTATCTTCTCTTGAAAATCAGCGAGAATTTTTCGAGCAGTACGCTGACAAAGAGGGCGATACGTTGGTGAAAATATACGCTGATGAGGGTATCAGCGGAAAAAGCATGAACAAGCGTGAAGCATTTACTCAGCTTTTGGAAGATTCCCAAACCGGAGCATTTGACTATGTTGCGGTAAAAGACATAAGCCGATTTGCCCGTAACACATCTGATTTCTTATACGGTATCCGCACCTTGCGTTCCAACGGTGTTGATGTCAGATTTTTGTCAAATAATCAGACGGTTATAGGTGAAAGCGAATTTGTATTGACGGTGTTTGCCGCACTTGCACAAGAGGAAAGCTCAAACTTGTCCAAACGTGTAATTTTCGGTAAACGTCAAAATGCAAAAAAAGGTCGTGTTCCGAATGTGGTCTACGGCTACAACAAAATAGATACATATACACTTGAAATTAACGAGCAGGAAAGCTATATTGTACAGTTGATGTTCAAGTGGTATATAGAGGGGGAAGGCACACGTCGGATAGCCATTAAGTTAAACGAAATGGCTATTCCGACAAAAAAGCAAGCTAAATGGGTTCCGAAAACAATACGCAGAATTTTGCAAAATCCAATATATATAGGTAAGATTATAAATAATAAAAGCGTCACAAAGGATTTTCTTTCGGGAACAAGAGAAGCAATTCCGCCGGAAGAATGGTACATACATGAACGCCCCGAACTTAGAATAATCAGCGATGATGATTTTGAACTTGTTCAGCAGAAAATTAAAGAAAGACAAGAACAATATAAAAATGATAATCCCGGCAACAGATTCTCAAACCGACATTTGTTTTCAAACTTGATTAAATGCGGCGAGTGCGGCAAAAGCTTTACCGCAAAGGTGTATCAATGGAAAAATCGTTATGTGAGATACCGTTGTTGTGTGCATAATAATAACGGTAATGCTCACTGTACAAACAGTGTCACTGTTGATGAGCAGGAACTGCTAAATGAAGTCAAAGCATATCTGCTTACGGCAATAGAAGATAAAAAAGCGTTTGCGGATAAACTGATGAAACAATATCAAGCACAAACAACGAATGTTGATGTGTCAAAATTGACTGATACAAGACAGTCGCTTGAAAAACGTCGGAGCAAATTTAAAGAAATGTTTGCGGCGGATATTATCACAATGGACGAACTCAAAAAAGAAATGTCCGCTATTGACGAGGGTATGCGAAGTATTGACGAGGAATTAAAAGCGTATGATGAAATTCAGAAAAAAGCCACGCATATTGATGATATTCATAAAGATATTGAGCAAATTCTCATGCAGAACGAATATACAAATGACGATATGCGGCGGATAATTGAAAAGATAGTTGTGTATCCTGATAAGTCGGTGGAGATATTTATGAAGTAAAATATAACGTTGATAAAGGTAAAAATTTGTGTTATACTTACATTATACGAATACGGGAGGCGAGAATATGTTATTGACAAACGGTAAAAAGAGAATACCCATAGGCTATGAAGATTTCAAACAGCTTATAGACAGCGGCTTCTATTATGTTGATAAGTCAATGTTTATCTATGAACTTCTGCATAGCGGCGGACAGAATAACTTAATAACTCGCCCAAGACGTTTTGGAAAAACACTGAATTTTAGTATGCTTAAATATTTCTTTGATATAAATGAAAAGGATAATGCGTATCTTTTTGAAGGATTGAAAATATCGGAGTATTATGAAGAGTTGGCTATGTACAGAAATACTCACCCTGTTATTACGTTGTCGTTGAAGTGTGCAAAGCAAGGTAATTATAGAGAAGCGTTGAGAGGATTAAAATATGAAATACAGCGACAATTTATAAATAATAAATTTATTTTAGACAGTGATAAATTGGCAGATGAATATAAAGATGAATATAAAAAAATTTTGTCAATGGATGAAGATGCAGTATGGAGTAACTCTATACAACTTTTGAGCATATGTCTAAAACAATATTACGGAACAAAAACAATAATATTAATTGATGAATATGACGTACCGCTTGAAGATGCATATTTTTCAGGGTATTATGATTAAATGGTTAGATTTATCCGCTCATTGTTTGAATCTGCTTTAAAAACAAATTCAGCATTAGAGTTTTCTGTAATTACAGGTTGTCTTAGAATATCAAAAGAAAGTATTTTTACAGGACTTAATAATCTTGCGGTAAATTCAATACTTTCAAATAAATATTCCGAAAGTTTCGGATTTGTGCAATCTGAAGTGGACGAATTGATGAGATATTATAATATAGAAGAAAAATCGCAACTTATGAAGAAGTGGTATGACGGATATTTGTTTGGAAAATCTGAAGTATATAATCCGTGGAGTGTACTTAATCAAGTAAAAGAATGGTCAGAAGATAAAGATATATCTGCAATACCATGGTGGACCAATACAAGTTCAAATAATATTATCAGAACATTAATTGGTCAAGCAGATGATGAAACAAAGGGTATTATTGAAAATTTAATTCATGGCGGAAGCGTAGAAACTGTATTAAAAGAAACAGTAACGTACGGTGATTTGACTGAAAATAATGAAAATATATGGAGCTTTCTGTTCTTTACCGGCTATCTTAAAATCAAAGAGATAGTCAAAACAGGTGAAGTGATAGGCGAGCCTACAATTTATTCGCTTGTCATTCCTAATCTTGAAATAAAAAGCTGTTATACAGATATAATAATTCAATATTTTGAAATATATAAAAAGGCAATTAATAAAGATAATTTGTATAAAGCTTTGCTCGGACGTAATGCACAAGACTTTGCGGAGCAAATAACTGATTTGTTGAGAAAAACTATAAGCTATTATGACAGTACGGAATCATTTTATCATGGCTTAATATCAGGATTGCTTTCGGGTAATGTGTACTATAAGGTAGAATCAAATCGTGAAACCGGTGACGGACGCAGCGATTTGGTTTTGTATCAACAAGATGTGGCACAAAATGCTGTAATACTTGAATTTAAAGTGTGCGGTAAAAATGAAACGGCAGATGAAGCCGCAAAACGTGCTTTAAAGCAAATAAATGACCGTGACTATGCGTCAAAAGCAAAGGAAGATGGCTACAAGAATATTATAAAATATGGAGTAGCATTTAAAGGTGAAATGTGCTATGCGATTGTGGAATCATAATAGGATGATTTTATGATTAAGGAGGAATTCTATTTGGCAAAGGAAAAAGACGAAATAACCGTTCATTCAAGTGCGGCGGAGTATCTGACTTATGTTGCATCTGTAGGAGACCAAGCTGATAGCATTGAGATGCGTTACGAGAATGAGAATATATGGTTGACACAGAAAATGATGGCAACATTATATGATATAGATGTTCGCACAATAAACTATCATATAAAAAAGATTTTTAGTGATAGTGAATTGCAGGAGAATTCAGTTATCCAAAAATTTCGGATAACTGCTGCAGACGGAAAAACTTATAATACAAATCACTACTCATTAGAGATGATTATAGCAGTAGGATTTAAGGTTAATTCTGAACGTGCCGTACAGTTTAGAAAATGGGTTAATCAAATAGCAAAAGATTACACTATCAAAGGTTGGGTTATGGATGATGAAAGGTTAAAGCGTGGAACATACCTAACTGAAAAGTATTTTGATGAACAGTTAGAACGTATTCGTGAAATCCGAGCAAGCGAAAGAAAGTTTTATCAGAAAATCACTGACCTGTATGCAACGGCGATAGATTATGATAGAAATTCGGCAACAACCAAGAGGTTTTATGCAACAGTTCAGAATAAAATGCATTATGCCGTTCATGGACATACAGCGGCTGAATTGATTGTAGAAAGGGCAGACCATACAAAAGAGCATATGGGATTAACGACATGGGCAGATTCGCCGAATGGGAAGATTAAGAAAAGCGATGTTATAATTGCCAAGAATTATCTGAGTCAAGATGAGATGAGGCAATTAAATCGTATGGTTACGGCATACTTAGATTTTGCAGAAAGTATGACATTAAGACATATTCCGCTGACAATGCAAGATTGGGAGAAACGTCTTAATAGTTTCATTGAGATGTTTGAATATGGAATTTTAAAGGACGCAGGTAAAGTGTCTGCTGAGATTGCAAAGCTTCATGCAGAAACTGAATTTGAAAAGTATAGAATCATTCAGGATAGATTGTTCATGTCGGATTATGATAAATATTTATTGGAATTAGAGGAAAATGCAAAGATGTAGTTGCACGATTTTGAGATAATATAAATATTTAAAAGAATATGTCTGCACCCCTTATAAAAAGACTTGTTGTGAGAAGAATCACAACAAGTCTTTTAGCATATCTATTCTTTTTGAAATTGCGTAGCATATATTTTCACAACGTGTTTCATCAATGTATTTTGATGAACTTAAAATTTTTTTGCAATCGTTTTCAATGCCGTTGAGTTTTTGAAAATCAAGCCAAGTTAAATCAGTTACAAATCCAATTTGCTTAGCGTGAGAAGTGGCAAACGGCTTGCTTTCGTCATATTTTATCGGTTTTATATTTTTTGCAATCTGATTAAACCATAGGCTTGTTCCGCAATCGAACAGAGGTGCAAAACCAATCCATTCAAGAGTATTTGCGTTTCGTATTACGCCGAAGTTGCGAAAATGACGGTCACTGTTGGCGATAATGTAGTCAATGGCAAGCATATAATTAAGAAATTTTTCTGTATTTGCAATTCCTTGTATTTCACAACATCTTTTGAAATGCTCGTATGATGATATATTTTTTTCTTTTGGTAGAGTTTCATATATGCTGTAAGCACTTATAAGCTCCGTTTGAGGTGTGATAAAATTTTCGCAAACCGATAAAGGTTGTTCATCATCAAAAATTAAATCATAATCTACAAACGGCATATAGTTTAATCTGCTTTGCAGAATTGACGCTATTTTTTCATTAAGAGGTTCTTGGAAAAACGGTGCGCTGCCTGATTTTATAAGACAACGTTTTCCGTCTATAATTGTCCATTTCTTTTTGAGCCATCCATCCGAAGTATTGTCGGGTGATATAAGCGAAAAACTGTCACTTTCGGTTGGAGTACCGAATAACGCATTGCCGACATCTTCACTGAAATCATTATCGAAAAAGTTGATGTCTTTCCATTGTAAATTTACATCGTTCGGTTTAAACCAATATTGGTCGGATAAACTCAAACCGTAACATTTTAAAATCAATTCGTCTTGGTGTGTAACACCGATTACATCAAGTGCATTTGCAAGCCCTTGTCTGCTCGCAGGAATAGAACGTCCTTTATACCATTTGTTAAACTTTCTGAGATTGATTTTTTCATTTTCTGAAAGGCCAAGAGGTATGTGTTCGGGATTATATATTTTGCTTACATTTTCAATAGAAAAACTTGCGTCGGATATTTCAATTTCACAGACGGGTATATCTTTGTGCATTAAAATGTATTTCATAAAATCCCTCCTTTTATCAATCAGATAGCTATATTATAGAATGAAATACTTGATTTGTCAATTACGATTAGACTTGATTTTATAGGGATAATATGATATATTTAGACTATAATAAATTAGGTAAAAAATTGACCTTGCATTTTGTGGTCCGTGGTAGAGGTGGTAGACCCGATAACATTGGGCGCAAAGCTTGTTGATGTACGTGACAGAAAATCTTGTTGCTGTGATGATGATTTCGATTTGGCGTCTGTGCCTGCGTCGGTTTGCAGAGTGTTTGACGATCAGTTTGTAACAGGCAATGAGGCAAAACGTGTGTTCGTATCTTTGGGTATTTTCTCCATAATTAAAATCGAACGCCACGTTCAACTTCTTATCCCGTCATATGACTTCTGTATCCCTCAAAAAGAATGTGTGGGGGCAACGGATGACAATCCTTGTGACTTATTTGAGAGAATAGACTTCCCGGTTGACGAATTCTTCCCGCCTGAGAGGGGCGAATTCTTGGAATGTGATCAAGATGACATATCCGAGCCGGAAGATGACAGTGACTGTGGATGTCAAAGATAAATCAGTACAAAAACCTCCTGTGATTATACAGGAGGTTTTGCTGTATTATGAAAAACAGACAGTTCCGAGGTTCAGTGCAGCTTTAGCGGTGAAAAATAAAACTCCTTTTGATATGATATTATTGCAACTGCCAGAAACAACAAATATGATATTAAAAGTTTTTGTTTCAGAATAAAAAAATTAATTTTTTTTAAAATCCATTGCATCGTACATCGGTGTACGGTGTATAATAATTATAGAACATAGTCTGCCAAGACGAAAAAATTAAGAAAAGAGGGATTAAAATGAAAAAAGTTTTTAGCACATTGCTTGCGGCGATTATGGTATTTACCATGCTTGCATTGCCTGTCTTCGCAACGGATATTGAGGACGGCAGTGAGGCTTATGTAACAGTAGGAAGTATGAATGTCACAAAAAATCCGACACCGTCCGGAAGTATCAGTGTTGTGTACCAGAATGAAAAATTGACGGTTTTGGAGGCGTACATAAACGGTAAGGACCAAATAGCGGACAATTACCACAAAGTTCAGCTTAAAGACGGTACAATCGGTTATGTGTATGCTTATGCAAACAGAAAAGATACACTTGAGGCGGCAGAGGACTTTGAAGAAAAGTTGAATGAGTCTTTAAAGTCGGATGATGAAAAATATCAACACGCAATAAATATGGTTTTCCTTGCTGATTACATCTACGGAGGCTCAAAAACTACCGAAGGTGAAGAAATGAATTTCTACGCAAAAGTTCCGACTGAATGGGTAAGACATAAAAGACCCGCGTCGTTACCGTTAGTGGGTAAAGCGGTTATACATATCGGTGATGAGGGTAAATTCGGCTCGGTAAAAGCATCTTTCTATCCGGGCAATCCGCCGATTAATTATCACTCTAAGAGATTGGACGAACTTAAAGAAATCGGCTATGATCCTCCGTTTGCAGAAAAGTCAAGAACAGAGGCAAATGCCAACACAGCATTTTATGCAGGTGCAACAAGTGAATTTGACGTTGTCGGATATAACGAAGATTGGGTTGCAATATGGAGCGAAGGCGGTGTTGACGAATCACGCGGTACAATCAGACAATGTGGCGAAAAAGACGGTACTGCTTTCACAAGCTGGAAACCTGCCGTATATTTTGTGCCGAGAAAAAATTGTTATATTTTAGATATTAACAATCAAGTGACAACTCCTCCGGAAATTGAAGCTATCGGAAAAGCAACCGCTCCGCTTATGGTAAAGACAACTCCCGACTCAACGGATTATGTAAAATCGGGTGTTTACAAAATAAATCAGTCTGTTCAAATAGTGGACGCAACTCCGCAAAACGGTCATTACAAGATTTATTACAAGCACGGTTTGTATTATGTTGAATCACAGTATGTTAATGTGCAGTACACAAATACTCAAAAGCCGGCTATTTCGTATAAGGCGGAAGTAAGCAGTGACTGCGATGTTTCGGACGGTTCTTCGGTTGTGGGCAAGGTGAAAACGGGTACAACAGTTGATGTTATTGAAAAAGATTATGACGGCACAAATTCAAAAATCTATTTCAATTCAAAAGAATGTTATATTCCTACAAGCAATTTGACTGATTTTGTCAGCACACCGTCAGCATCGGGTATAGCGGCACTTGGTGCGCCGATCGGTGTTCTTGCGGTTGATTCGCCATGGAGTGCATATGGAGCAGAGGCATATACAAAAGAGGCTTATGAGCTTCTTAAGGCGCATGAGTACGGCGAGTCATATGAAGGAGCTAAAATATATGCGGACATTTTAAATCGAAATGAAATAAGCTTTTTAAATGATCAAGATTGGGCTAATGTATATAATATTGAAGATTATTCGTATACTCCCGACCCTGATTATCCTGACGAAATAGAAACGGGAAAAGCATATACTATTCTTTATGACGGAAATATTCGTTATATCCTACAGAATGATGAACATTATCAAACGTTTACATATTATCCGGGAACTGAGTTCAGTAAAACATCTGTTGCCAAAACACAGCCTGTTTATATAGACGGTAACAAATATAACGCCGTTGCATACAACATTGACGACAGTAACTATTTCAAACTCAGAGATATTGCGGAAATGCTTAACGGAACAATTAAAACATTTGATATTAAGTATGACGCGTCAACAAATTCGATTGATATGTTAAGCTATTTTGATTACACATCGGTCGGAGGTGAGTTGACGGCAGGTGACGGTGAAACGAGAACAGCCGTTTCTTCATCGGCATTTCTAACTCTTGACGGAGTTCCCGTTCAGGCAACTTGCTATAATATCGACGGTAACAACTACTTTAAACTTCGTGATATAACAGATGTGTTGGATTGCCGAGTTGACTGGGAAGAAAAGAACCAAACAATTTGGATAATACCGGGTATGACTGCGTATGACGATCCGAATGAGGCTGTAGGTTGATGATATTTCAGATAGATTTTTTATTGTCTTGATATTTGACAATCAGAGCATGACAACTTTTGATATATAGAAAGTGAAAAAGAGTATTTTGTTTAGAAATAGAGCCGGATTTTATAGCATAGTAGTTTTATAACTGCTATGCTATTTTTTGCTTGCTGTAATTTAGTAAATTTAAGTGTTAATAATCATCAAATTATACAAAAATAAACTATATATTTACAATATTATCTTGATTTAATAATTAACAAATGATATAATGTATAATAAAGGTATGCAGTTGGATGCGCATAACCTTCATTGGAAAGAACATGATAGAAATTTTAATTAGGAGTGGTTATGATGGCTAAATTAAGATTAAAAAGCAGTTATTTGAATGAAATGGAAATATCGAATATTTTAGAAGAATTATATGAAAAATATAATGAAGAATCCCAATATGCCACATTGATTGATAAAACAAAAGCATATATTAGTGGGATGGAGTTTGCGGATGATGAGAAGATAAATATTATCAATGCTTTAGAATTACAAATATGTGACAGTTATAGAATGGATGCAGCGAATCTTATTGGATTTCCACTTTTTTGTGCTTTAATATCAGGTTTGTCAGTGGGAATAGTAGATAAATTAATCGATTTAAAAACAAATATTATTGTGTACAATACTTTCAAAGCTTATGCCACTTATGAAAAATCTTTT
>ERZ856578.7665-NODE-7665-length-11119-cov-5.145626_pt1 | contig 11119 bp, 9 predicted proteins | sample MGYA00514384_ERZ856578 | MGnify/ENA primary metagenome ERZ856578 (study PRJEB29103, sample SAMN06111958) | human gut metagenome | biome: human gut; feature: ankylosing spondylitis patient; material: healthy_person | host: Homo sapiens | place: China:Hangzhou...
GGGTGTCTTCCTCGGGTTATATCTCTTCGACCGAAGGCATCAGGGAAAAGCTGCAATTTGTTGTTTTAAATCTTCAATACGGCTTTGAAGTTCATTTTGGAACATAGTGTCACCTCCTGTTAGTGTCTGTTGTTATATCAAATTATACCCGTTATACCTCAGCATTTCAAGGGTATAACGGGTATAATGGGATATATTATTTTCTATTGTTACAAAAGGGGCGGAAAGCCTATGCTTCCCGCCCTCTCAAAACCATCAATCTTCAATTTTCAAAAGCTCTTACGCTTCTGTCTTTCCAGACAAATACTCATGAATGCCCTTCGCGCCAGCTTTACCGGCCTCCATAGCCAGGATTACGGTTGCTGCACCGGTAACTGCATCGCCGCCTGCGTAAACAGCCTCTTTACTGGTCTTACCAGTAGTCTCTTCAGCTACGATACATTTTCTCTTGTTGATCTCAAGACCTTTGGTGGTATTGGAGATCAGTGGGTTTGGAGAAGTACCTAGGGACATGATGACCGTGTCTACATCCATCACAAACTCAGAACCTGGGATAGCTACTGGTCTTCTTCTGCCTGATGCATCTGGCTCGCCTAATTCCATGCGGATGCACTTCATGCCGCTTACCCAGCCGTTGTCATCAACCAGAATCTCGGTTGGATTGGTCAGCAGATCGAAGATCACACCCTCTTCTTTTGCGTGGTGAACTTCTTCCACTCGTGCCGGAAGCTCTGCTTCACTACGACGGTAAACGATATGTACCTCTGCGCCAAGACGAAGTGCGGTTCTTGCCGCATCCATAGCTACGTTACCACCGCCGACAACAGCAACCTTCTTGCCTGCTGCGATTGGAGTGTCATAATCGTCACGGAATGCCTTCATCAGGTTGCTTCTGGTTAAGTACTCATTCGCAGAGAATACGCCGTTGGCGTTCTCACCTGGAATACCCATGAACATCGGAAGTCCTGCACCGGATCCAATAAACACGGCATCGAAGCCTTCCTCGTCTAATAACTGGTCGATGGTGATGGATTTGCCGATGATGACATCCGTTTCGATCTTCACACCCAGTTTTTTCACATTCTCAACTTCATGTCTAACGACAGTATCCTTCGGCAGACGGAACTCCGGAATACCATAGATCAGTACGCCGCCTGGCTGATGCAGTGCCTCGAAAATGGTCACGTCATAGCCTAATTTTGCCAGATCACCTGCGCAGGTCAGACCGGATGGACCGGAACCGATGACTGCGACTTTCTTGCCATTCTTCTCTTCGCTGACTGCCGGAACAAAATCATTCTCTCTGGACCAGTCTGCTACGAAACGCTCCAGCTTACCGATGGAAATCGGCTCACCTTTCACACCACGTACACACTGTCCCTCACACTGACTCTCCTGTGGACATACACGTCCGCAGACTGCAGGAAGTGCGGAAGACTGGGCGATGATCTTCGCTGCCTCTTCAAAATTGCCATCCTGAACCTCTTTGATAAATCCAGGAATATTAATGGAAACCGGGCATCCCTTCATACATCTGGCGTTTTTACATTTCAGACATCTGGATGCCTCTTCCATAGCCTCTTCTTTATTATATCCAAGACAAACCTCTTCAAAGTTTGTTGCTCTTACCTTTGGGTCCTGCTCACGAACCGGAACTTTTTTCAGTACATCCATTATTCGTCACCTCCGCACTGTCCACATCCGCCATGATGGGTCTTGCCCTCTTTTAATTTCAGCATTGCGCGGCCCTCCTGGGTCTTATACATCTGCTGTCTCTTCATGGCTTCGTCAAAGTTTACCAGATGACCGTCAAATTCCGGTCCATCCACACATGCAAACTTCACTTCATCACCAACAGTCAGGCGACATGCACCGCACATACCTGTACCATCTACCATGATCGGGTTCATGCTGACGATAGTTGGGAGATTTAATTCTTTTGTTAACAGGCACACAAATTTCATCATGATCATCGGTCCGATGGCTACACACACATCGTACTTCTTGCCCTGGTTGATCACCAGATCCTTGATCACGTCAGTTACCATACCCTTGCGGACATAGGAACCATCATCCGTTGTCACATATAAATTACCAGCTACGGCTCTCATCTGATCTTCCAGTATCAGAAGGTCTTTATTCTTTGCGCCTACGATCACGTCCGCATCAATACCGTGGGCTCTTAACCATTTCACCTGTGGGTATACCGGAGCAGTGCCGACACCGCCTGCTACGAACAACATTTTCTTATTCTTTAATACTTCCAGGTCCTCATGTACAAATTCGGATGGGCGGCCAAGAGGTCCTACTACATCCTCAAATGCATCTCCTGCTTTCAGTTCTGACATTCTCTGGGTAGAAGCGCCAACGATCTGGAATACAATGGTAACCACTCCTGCCTCACGGTTGTAATCACAAATGGTAAGCGGGATTCTCTCTCCGATCTCATCCATCTTTACGATCACAAATTCACCTGGCTCACAGGATTTGGCCACTCTGGGTGCTTCAACGTCCATCAGAAAGATTTTGTCTGCCAACTGCTCTGCTTTTAATATCTTAAACATCTGACCCCTCCTAAAAGATTTAATCCCAAAGGCCTTTTCCGAACCTTCAAGTCCAGAACTAATATTAGCATTTTTTTAACGATATAGCAAGATTTATTGATAAAACACCACAAAAAACTATAAAAATCCAGAACATAACAAAAAATACTATTTCTTCTAAAAAAGCTGTAGTAAAATGATTTATAACTGTTCAGCAGGTCTGTACGTTACTGTACCCTTATCACGCTGACCGTAAAAAACCCGTACTGCCCCCGCTTAAAGATCTTATAGGGGATACCGGGATTTACCCAGGAGGAACTTATGCAGCCAATCGAAATTCTTGAATCCATCAGACAAAATATCCGCAAGGTCATCGTCGGAAGAACCGACACCATTGACCTTCTTCTGACATCCTTAGTTGCCGGAGGACACGTCCTGTTAGAGGATGTTCCCGGAACCGGCAAAACTCTTTTATCCAAATCCTTAGCCAAAAGCATGTCTCTGGTATTTTCCAGAATTCAGTTTACACCGGATCTTCTTCCATCTGACGTTACCGGACTGAATTATTTCGATCAGAAGGAAAGTGCTTTTGTTCTTCAGAAAGGCCCTGTATTTACTCACATTTTACTTGCAGATGAGATCAACCGCGCCACTCCTCGCACCCAGTCCAGCCTTCTGGAATCCATGGAGGAGCATCAGGTAACTATTGATGGGGAAACATATCTGCTGGATGAACCATTTTTCGTCATCGCCACCCAGAACCCGGTAGAAACAGAGGGGACCTATCCTCTTCCGGAGGCTCAGCTGGACCGGTTTCTGATGCAGATTTCCATGGGCTATCCATCCAAAGAGGAAGAGCTGACCATCTTGGACCATTTTGGCTCCGGAAATCCACTGACTGATTTAAAGGCTGTTTGCAATAAGAAGGATTTATCTTCTTTGAAAACCGCCGCCAGTGCCATTTTCGTACATCCGCTTTTAAAAGATTATCTTGTGAACCTGGTACAGGCGACCAGAAATGATTCCCAGATTCTGGATGGTGTCAGCCCACGGGGAAGTCTTGCCCTTTACCGCGCCGCCAAAGCCTACGCTCTGGTGAAAGGCCGTGACTATGTGATTCCAGAAGATATCAAAACACTGGCTGTTCCAGTTCTGGCCCATCGTCTGACCACTGCCAGAACCTTCGGACTAAAAACTTCTGGTAAAGAGATCATAGAACGGCTTCTGACTACCGTTCCACTGCCTACGGAAGACTGGGGAAAACGCCTATGAAGCTGCTCGTCATCCTGATTCTGGTTCTCTTGCTGATCCTGTTTCAGGGAGTGTTCTGGAACAAGTTTTGGGCGCGGGAGCTGACTGTAGACCTTCATTTTGTGGATCACGGTGTCACAGAAGGAGAAGATTCTTCCTTAATTGAAACCATTACCAACCGCAAATGGCTGCCGATCCCGGTTCTCCATGTGAAATTTCAGATGGGCCGGGAACTGGTATTTTCCAACAGTAAAAACTTTCAGATCACAGACCAGAATTACCGCAGTGATATTTTTTCCTGTATGCCATGGCAAAAGATCCGCCGCAGCCTGACATTCCGATGCACCAAACGGGGATATTATCCTATTTCCCGGGCTGATCTGGTCAGCTACGATCTGATGCAGACTTGTCATTTTGTCCGCTCCTATCCAGTGGAAACAGCTCTCTACGTTTATCCAGTTCCGGTCCCACTGCCTGTGTTAGATCTGCCGCTAAAGCAATTATGCGGTCAGATCCTGGCAAGCCGTTCCCTGATCCGTGATCCATTTGAGATGCAGTCCATCCGGCCTTACCAGACCTATGACAGCTTCCGGGATATCAACTGGAAAGCAACCGCCAGGACCGGGCAGATGAAGGTCAATGTCTATGCTCCTACAGCGTCCTGGCAGGTATGTATTCTGCTGGACGTTCATTCCGACCGGATCTGGAAAGACCACAGTCTCTATGAAACGGTGATCCGGCTGGGCTGCTCTATGGCTTTGGAGCTGCTAAACCGCCAGATTCCCGTTTCTATTGGTTCCAACGGCCCGGATTGTCTCACTGGCAAACCAGCTTTTTTATCCTTTGGCACCGGCAATATCCATCCGCAGAGGATCCAGGAATTATGTGCCCGGATCCAGACAGATGAGAAAGCAGAGCTTCCACCCATGGAGCAGTGTCTGGACTCTGCCTTTTTCAAAAGGAATTCCGATTCTGTCCTTTATGTGCTGATCTCACCGAACGTTACTGCTTCTCTTGCTGCTTCCTATGAGACCTTATGCCGCCCTACCGCCGGATCCCAGTGGATCTGTCCCCACCGGCCAGGAGAATTTCCAGACAGTCTGAAAACTGCTTCCTTTACCCTTCTTCCGTTGGAGGTACCTTATGAGCATTCGTAAACTGATGAATTACTGGTTTCAAAAATCCAGGGATGGATTTTATATTTTCTTTGGGATTTTAGCTGCCGGACTTTACGCCCTTGGAACTGCGCTTGGCTTCTACCTCCAGGAATCTGCCCTGTCATGGGTTTTGAAGCTTTCCGCAGTCATTTTGACAATTTTTCTTGGACTTTTCTATCTGGTCCACAAAAATCTGCACAGTCTGCATCATTTCTGGGATATGTTTCATCAGACCGATCATTTTCCAGAAAAGCAGCTGGCCCATGTCAACGCATTCTGCATGACGGTATTCCTGCTGATCTCTGCGCTGGTCTTATCCGTGGTCCCGCCTCTGTTCGATCCCCTCTGGGCATGGATCTGGCGTGGTCTTCAGTATCTCACCCGCACCTCATCGTCTGCACCTGTGGAAATGGAACAAAATACCTCTGCTATGTTAAACCAGCCCGGTCTGCTGCCCTCTCTTGCAAAACAGACCGGAGAAGCACCTGCATGGATGAAATTCATAGACCGGATCATGGGCATTTTTGCAGTGCTCCTGCTTTCACTTCTGACAGTCCTGGTTCTGCGTCAGATTGCCCGGTCCATCTGGACATTTTTCACCAGGCCGAGACACTTTGATGATGACGAAAAAATTTATTTAAAGCCATCTCTTCACCTGGATACTGAAACGGCAAAAACCGGATTCCGTCCTGCTATAGCGTTTCTTCCGGTCAGAACCCCAGGTGAAAAAATCCGCCGTCTGTACCGACAGCGGATCTTAAAACATTTTTCACAAAAAACCGCAGGAATTCTGCCGCGCTGGGCTTCTCCTTCTGAGCTTGAGGAAACCTGCGGCATGGACCAGCCAGCCCTTCATGAGCTTTATGAAAAAGCACGTTATGGAAATGTTCCCTGTACCAAAGAAGATTTGGAACAATTAAAAAAATCAAAATAATTTTAACAATTTATTCTGCAATCCTGGTCACATGGAAGCCTTCACCCAGCACTTCTTTTGACTCCAGCACGATCGTAAAAGAGGCCGGATCTGCCTCTTTTACGGCTTTCCCGATCATATGGATATCTTTATTGCTTCCAGCCACCAGAACCACCTGCTTTTCATCTCCCTGGTAACCGCCTTCTGCCTTTAAGATCGTGGAACCACGCATACAGCACTGGTCGATCAGCTGGCAGATCTCCCGTCCATGCTCCGTCACGATCATAGCTACATTGCCGCTGTTCAGACCCAGGACCATCTTATCGACCACCAGCGCCAGGATATAATTGATCATGATTCCATAAAACACACTGTCTACATCCCGGAAAATAAGTCCGCTTAAAAGGATCACCACCATATCAATACCAAAGGTAATATTTCCCAGCTTCACATGAGGATTCAAGGCTTTCACCGCCATGATGATAAAATCCGCGCCTCCGGTAGAAGAGCCATTGATATAGATCAGCCCATAACCGATTCCACCGATGACGCCAGTCATAATGGCTGCCACCATCCGGCTTCCTTCGTAAACCGGAAATAACGGAGCCCCGTAATCCAGCATAATCGAGGAAATGAGCATGCATCGAAGGGATTTCAGGATAAATTTCGTACCGATCAGCCGCCAGCAAAGCAGAGCTACCGGAATATTTAGCACCAGATTCATCACACCCATAGGAAGCCCGAACAACCGGTACAGGATCAGGCAAACACCAGAGAGCCCTGCCATGGGGAACTCTGCGTAAAGGGCTACATTGTAAGTTGACAGGGCGATCAACGCACTTCCGACAATCTCTGCCGCGATCTCTCTCCCTGTTTTTTTCATCATTTCTGCCGTCATGATTTTCTGCCTCCATATTTTTTATTATTCTGAAAACACAAACTTTTAATAAATACACAGAATTATTTTTATCGAAAAAAGAGCTGCAACGAATTATAAAACTATCATTCGCCGCAGCTCTTTTGCTATGTCTAGCTTAGCAGATTTTCAGTTTTTCGTCAACACCTGTGAGTTTAATAATTCTTCCCATCTCCGCAGAAAACCGGTGGGAAATCGAAACCACCGTGCGGTTTGCAGAAACCTGCTTCAGTGCCTGCAAAACTACCCGTTCCGTCTCCGCATCCAGATTTGCCGTGATCTCATCCAGCAAAAGCAGCTCTGATCCTACCACCGCTGCTCTGGCGATAGACAGTAACTGCCACTGTCCCTGGGAAAATACCTCCGGAGTGCAGATCGTATCATAGCCATGCTCCAACCCTTCGATGGATGAATCCAGTCCCACCATTTTCGCCGCCTGTTTTACCGCCTCATCGGGGATGGAATCGTCATAGAGGGTGATCTGGTCCTTCACTGTTCCGGGAACCATGTGGAAGGATTGCTCCACGTAGCCGAATAATTTTCTCTTCTTCGATTCTGGAATATCACCAGCTGGGATTCCTTTGATCAGTACCTGACCGTCCTGAGGCTCGTAAAGGCCCAATAACAGCTTAAATATGGTGCTCTTTCCTGCTCCGGTCCGGCCCGATAATGTAACCTGCTCGCCTTTCTGCACCTGAATATTGATGTGGTCTAAGATGATGCGGTCATCATAACCGAAGGTAACATTTTTCAGTTCTACAAATGCTTTCGGATCGGTGTTCTCCGTCTTCACATCCAAAGTTTCTATTTTCGTGGATTCCGTCACCGGATTCAGACCGGTCACTCCTGTAGTCTCTGGTTTCCGCTCTGGAAGCCCGAAGAAATCATTGATTCTGTGGATACCAGCTAACGCCGACTGGATGGTCTGGATCTCCATGCCCAGGCTTTCCACTGGAGCAAAGATCTGGGAAATGTAGTTCATGACTGCGACAGCGGTTCCGGCAGACATACCAAACAGACTTAATACCTTCGGATTGCCTGATGCAGAAAGCGCCATCACCACAGCCACTACAATGGCATTTAAAACCAGGATCACCGGGGAATATCCTGCGTCATAAAAGTTGGTTTTCTCCATGGCCCGGTAGCTCTCGCCAATGTACTGGTCATACCGCTTTTCCATGTAATTTTCTTTTCCAAGGCAATGGATCGTCCGAATATTGTGAAGAGATTCCGGCACAAAAGCAGACGCTCTTCCCACAGCCTTCCGGTTCTCCAGCTGAGCCGCCAACATCCGTTTCTGGACAAATCTGGTAAATCCAAAAAGCGCTGGAAGCAAGATCACAAACACCAGCGCCAGTCCACGGTTTTGAAACCAGATTACCGCCAGAATACTGATGATCCGGCAGGCGTCAGCAAACATACTGATAATACCTGATGTGAACAGATTTTCCACCATATCCACATCCCCAACAAACCGAGAAACCAGGGTTCCTGGCTCCTGTTTATTTAACTCGTCTGCCGTCAGACGGGTAAATTTGTCCATCAGACTGCTTCTTAACGCGTGGGTGATCTTCTGGCCAAATACAGTCAGAAATCCCTCCCGCAGGGATTCTGCCAGACCGGTCAGAGCCAACATTCCAAAATAGGATAAAACCATGGAGAATGCCAGCGCCTGTCCGGCTGTCAGACCATCGATGATCTTCCCAAGGATCAATGGCGGAATCAGGGACGTCACCACTGCTCCGCACACAGAGACAGCAATTCCCAGAGAAAGCCACTTATGATTTCCGGCTGTGCGGAAAATAACGGATTTTACCTGTTCGCTATTTTTCATTCTGGTTTTCTCCCTTCTGTCCATCATATAATCTCCGGTATTCTTCCACCTGATCCCGAACCTCCTGATGGCTGCCAATCACGGCCTGCCCCTCATTCAGCCAGATCACCTGATCCATCTGCGGGAACAGGTACAACCGGTGAGAAATCAACAACACTACACAGTCTTTCGCCATTTCCTTCAGATTCGCAAAAATCTGCTCCTCAGTCTTTTTATCCAGTGCGTAAAATGGATCATCCAAAATCAGCAGCTTCTTTTTATGGCATAAAGTTCTCGCCAATGCCAGACGCTGGGCCTGGCCGCCTGACAGACGCACACCGCCGCTGCCCACGAAGGTCTCTGTCCCCTGCTCCATCGCTTCCACTTCTTCATCAAAGCAGACAGCCTTCAGATAGGTTCTGACATCTTTCTGATCGCCCATCAGAATATTCTGCTCCACCGTATCGTTAAACAACTCCGGATCATGACCCAGGTATCCAATCAGCTCTGCGCGCTTCGCAGCTGTCTCTTCCTGTAGCTCTTCTCCATTCCATGTGATACTGCCATCATAAGGGTATTCGCATAAAAATACTTTGCCTAAGGTGGACTTTCCACATGCAACGGGGCCGGTGATACCGATGATCTGTCCTGGTTTTGCTGAGAATGAAATATCATCAAGGATCCGTCTGCCATCCGGATAAGAAAAACCCATATGAGACACCATCAAACCAGACTGTGACATCCCAGACACTTTCTGATTTTCATGCTCCGAGTCTTCCATGATGCCACGCTTCATTTCCAGCTTCATCAGCGGCTTGATCCGTTTCCAGGACACCTGTGCCTTATGCACCGCATTAAATAATTTTGCTGCACTGGAGGACTTCGTGGAAAGCTTGGTAAAGCAGGAAACAAACGTGGTAAACGCTGCAATATCCCATGCGCGCCATCCCACACCCAGTACATTTTTCCAGCCAAAATACAGGATAAACAAAACGCCTGTCATAGATACCACTTTATAGATCGGAGGCATGGAAGAATTCCAGATATTTGCACGGACTGCAGCACGCTCATACGCAGAAAGATTTTCCTCATAAGCCTCTTTCCGCTCCTGTTCCCGCCCAAACACCCGGTAGGTGATTGCATTGGAAGCCCGGTCTAAGGTAGCATCGCTTAATACTCCGGACTGTTTCTTGTAAGCAGCACCCGTTTTCTGGATCACCACTTTCATCTTCTCCGCTATAAAATAGGAGATTGGAGGGAAGATCATACTCAAAAGCGCCAATTTCCAGTCATAGAAAAGCAGCATTCCCGCATAGGCCATCAGAGCAACGCCCGTATCAAAGATTTCTGTCGTGAATTTCCTCATGCCTTCCGCACAGTCATCCACATCCAGGATTGCTTTCGTCATTACATTTCCCACACCCTCTTCCTGAAGCTCCGTCCGACTTTTGCGGATCAGACTTCCAAAGAGCACCTGCTTCATGCTCCGGTTTACATTGTTGGCAAACCGCCGCACGTAAAAACGCTTCAGATACCGGGAGCTCTGCACCACTGTAATAGAAATCATATAAGCCAGTACCAGAACTGCCATGTCAGAAAATACCTTCGATCCGCCTAAGATATCGATCAGACATCCAGCCATCTTTCCCTCAAACCATGGTCCCGCAAGCAGTCCCAGGTTGTAGATCAAGCCAGATACAGTAATCAATACCAAAATTTTCCATTCTGTCTTAAAATACGTGTTGATCCGGTCATACATGATTCTCACCTGTCTGCTCTACAACTCTGGCCACATCCACAAATCCCGCCTGCCGTTGCCGTTTAGACTTCCAATACAATGTGTCTAATGTCTTACAAAACGCCTCTTTTTCCTCTTTGGGCAATTCAGAAAGCAGCCACTCATAGAAAATCCCCTCAATCTTCGCCTTAGAATTTTTCAAACACTCTGCTTTCTCCGTGGCATACAGAAGCTGGCTTCTGCCATCCGCCGGATTCGGCTTCCGCACCAGATAGCCCTTACTCTCCAGACTTGCCGCCCGTCTGGCCGCCGCTCCTTTATCAATCTGAAGGCTTTCCCGCACCGCTGTCTGCGTGATCCCCGGATTGTGCCGCACCAGATGGATGAAATCAAACTCCGCCGTTCCGATTCCCTCTTCCTTCATGGTCTGAACAGTAAATTTGGCTACTTCTCTGGCGATCTTCGTAATTTTTCTTCCTGTCTCGTCCATACGTCTCCTCTCTGATAACCATTCAGCGTATCCACACAGCGAATGTACTGGTTCGCTGAACGCAAAATAGTTGTACATACATCCAATTGGATGATAGTACAACTATTTTTATCTGTCAAGGCAATCTAAAATGCTGGTTGAACTTTCTGGCGCTTATGCTATGATAAATTCAGGTAACTGTGAAGATACCGAACAATTACAAATTTTGATTTTACCTCAGTCGAGAAGACTCCCACCTCTTCAGGTGGTGAGTAATAACAAATTAGTCTCAGTGGGAGTTAGGTCTCCGACTGAGAGA
>ERZ856578.7667-NODE-7667-length-11116-cov-3.375215_pt1 | contig 11116 bp, 11 predicted proteins | sample MGYA00514384_ERZ856578 | MGnify/ENA primary metagenome ERZ856578 (study PRJEB29103, sample SAMN06111958) | human gut metagenome | biome: human gut; feature: ankylosing spondylitis patient; material: healthy_person | host: Homo sapiens | place: China:Hangzhou...
GCTATCAACTCCCTGAAGCTCCGCCTCGGCTGGGGTTTGGTAGGTAATCAATGGGCAGGCTCTTATGCCTATCGATCATGGTCTGCAGGCGCGCGGCGCCGTCGTCTCCGGCGGCTTCCATGCGCAGCGACTGGACAAAGCCCGTGTTGCTTTCGTCGAACACTGCCTTCATCTGAGAATAAAAAGCGTCAGTATAGAAGCTGGTGACATTGGTCATCAAAAACGCGCCGACCACGGTCATCAGCGAAGTGATCAGCAGCAGCATAATCAGCATCAGCTTCAAATGCAGGCTTCGCAGCATAGATGCACCACCGTCCTTAGCAGGTAGAATGAAACGGGAATCAAATTGATGTACTGTTCAGTGTTGGCTCGAGAAAAAATAGCCCACACCGCGGCGGGTCAGGATATACACGGGGTTGGCCGGGTTGGTTTCAATCTTTTCCCGCAGCCGCCGTACGGTGACGTCTACAGTGCGTGCGTCGCCGATATAATCGTAATTCCAGACCTGCTCCATCAGGCTGGTGCGGGAAAACACCTTATCTGGCCGGCTGGCCAGGAAGCAGAGAAGTTCGTATTCCCTCTGAGTCAGTTCAATCAGCTTACCTTTTTTGGACACCTCGTAGCGGTCGGTGTTGATGGACAGATCGCCTGAAGCGATCATCTGTTCGCCGCTGCCGGGGGCGGTGGTACTGGAGAGCAGCATGGCGCTGCGGCGGATGTTGGCTTTCACCCGGGCCATTAGTTCGCGGGTCGAAAAAGGCTTGGTAATATAGTCGTCGGCGCCGATTTCCAGGCCCAGCACTTTGTCCTCTTCTTCCTCGCGGGCGGTCAGGATGATCACAGGGATGCTGCTGCCCGTCTCACGCAGTTTTTTGCATACATCCCAGCCAATCATTTTTGGCAGCATGACGTCCAGCAGGATCAGGTCCGGATTTTCCTGCAAGGCCAGCTGCAGCCCGGCCTCGCCGTCATAGGCCTCCAAAGTATCGTATCCTTCTTTCTGCAGGTTGAATTTCAAAATATTGACGATGTTTTTTTCGTCATCTACAATCAAAACACGTTTTTTCTCATCCATGGGGATTGTATCCTCCGTTTTCTTTTCTTACAAATGCAGCCGCACTTTGGTTTTGAGGACGGTTGCCACGGTTTTGGCGTCGGTGATCTCACCATCCATGATGCGCTGTACCATTGTGTCGAAGGGGATGCGCTCGATGCGCAGAAATTCGTCCTCATCCGGGTCCGGGGCGTCAAAAGTCAGATCCCGGGCAAGATAAAGATACAGTGTTTCTGTAAAAATACCGGGAGAAGAATGCAGCACGCCCAGCGGGACAAAGGAGCCCGGCACAGCGCCGATTTCCTCATGCAGTTCCCGCAGTGCTGCAGAGGTTGGATCCGAGCGTTCTCCCGGCTCCAGTTTGCCGGCGGGCAGTTCCGTCATGGCCATCCCCATGGCATAGCGATATTGAGTCACGGTAACGACCTGCATCCGTTCATCCAGCGGCAAAATCACCACGCCGCCGGGATGTTCCACTATTTCGCGCTGGGATGTTTTCCCATTGGGCAGCCGTACTTCATCCATATGAATATTCACGATGCGGCCGTGATACACCGTGTGGCCGCTCAGTTTGGTTTCGGTTAGTTCCATTGCATCTGTCCTCCGTTTCAGAGAATCTGTGATCTGAAATTATATAAAATAAAGTATACCATAGGCGTTTGGAAAAAGCCATATAAAGCGTGAAAAAAGCGTGGGCGGCCTGCGGGTGCAAAAAGATGTGACAGCGCGTATGAAACGGTGTCTATAGCGTAAACTAAACCCGGATGGAGGGGGAAAAGCATGCGGAAATTTTGTCAGACGGTGGATTTGTTTGCTATGGGCGGCGGGACGTATGGACTTATTGAAGTGCTCTGGCGCGGATACACCCACTGGAGCATGGCGTTGTTGGGCGGTGTGCTGTTTTTGCTGATTGGGGCGGGAAACCGCCTTCTGCCTGAAGGTACGCCGCTGCTGATCCGGGGGCTGGCAGGTGCTGGCGTGATTACGGCGGCGGAATTCGCTGCCGGGTGCATTCTGAATCTGGGCCTTGGCCTGGCTGTCTGGGATTATTCGGACATGCCCTTTCAGCTTTTGGGGCAGATCTGCCTGCCTTACAGCATCCTTTGGGCAGTTTTGGCTATGGTAGCCTCAGCGCTGCACGGCTTTATCTGCCGGGAGGCCTGGCAGGGAGAGGCATTGCCTGGCGCTGTGCAAAAAAGCGGTTGCGCCGCGCCGCGGAAGGGTATAGGATAAGGGTACGAAAACAAGAAAGAGGGAGAGAGCCATGTGGGCCGATGAAACGGTATTTTACCAGATTTATCCGCTGGGATTCTGCGGCGCGCCTTTTGAAAATGACGGCGTGCAGGAGCACCGTGTGTTGAAAGTGCTGGATTGGGTGGAGCATTTGAGACGGCTTCATGTAGGGGCGCTTTATCTTTGCCCGGTGTTTTCTTCGGACACTCACGGCTACAATACGCGGGATTTTTTCCGTATCGACGAGCGCCTGGGGACCAACGCAGATTTTCAGGAAGTTTGCCGGAAACTGCATGAAAGCGGCATCCGCGTGGTGCTGGACGGCGTATTCAATCATGTGGGCCGTGGCTTCTGGGCGTTTCAGGATGTGCTGCGCAACCGGGAACGTTCACCCTACATAGATTGGTTTTACATCGATCTGGGCGGCAATTCCTGCTATGACGACGGTCTTTGGTATGAGGGATGGGAAGGAAATTACGATCTGGTCAAGCTGAACCTGCGCAAGGAAGCTGTGGTGGAGCATCTTTTGGAAGCGGTTCGCTTCTGGGTGCAGGAATTTGGCATCGACGGACTGCGGCTGGATGTGGCTTATTGCCTGGACAAGGATTTTTTACGCCGTCTGCGTGCCTTCTGCAGTGATCGGAAGGAGGATTTTTTTCTGCTGGGCGAAATGCTCCACGGGGATTACCGGGAGCGTATGAACGGCGAAATGCTGCATTCAGCCACCAACTACGAATGCTATAAGGGTCTCTACTCCAGTTTCAACAGCATGAACCTGTTTGAAATCAACCATTCCCTGCAGCGCCAGTTCGGCGCGGAGGACTGGTGCCTCTACCGGGGGGCGCATCTTTTCAGTTTTGTGGACAACCACGATGTGACGCGGGCAGCCAGCATTCTGCAGAACGAAAGGCATCTGCCGCTGCTCTATGCCCTGTGCTTTGGCATGCCCGGCATTCCCTGCGTGTATTATGGCAGCGAGTGGGGCGCCCGGGGACGCAAGGAGGAGGGCGATCGCGCCCTGCGCCCCTGTTTTGCGCAGCCGGAGTGGAACGGCCTGACAGACTGGATTGCCCGTCTGGCGGAGGTCAAACGGGCGGAAAGGGCGCTGAATTGGGGGGCTTTCCGCTCTGTGGTGCTGACCAACCGGCAATGTATTTTTGAGCGCCGGTGCGGTGAAGAATGTGTCTGGGTGGCGGTTAATGCCGATGAGCAGCCTTATTGGGCTGCCTTTGACGCGCCGGGAGCGCGCGCAGCGGATTTATTAAGCGGGCGGGAGGTGGTTCCTTCCGGCGGTATGGAATTGCCGCCCTACAGCGCAGCTTTCTGGAAATGGCAGAATTGAAAACAATCCACCCGCGCCACTTTGAGCGGCGCGGGTGGATTGTTTTGCGTTGGATCAGCCAAGCATGGCGCTTAGATCCGCTTCCGGTGTTGTGGTGGGCGCAATGTGGTACTGCTCGGTCAGAAGCGCCAGTACCTTGGGGGAGAGAAATGCAGGCAGCGTGGGGCCGAGGCGGATGTTCTGAATCCCAAGATGCAGCAGTGTCAGCAAAATACAGGCGGCTTTCTGTTCGTACCAAGACAGCACCATGGACAGTGGCAGGTCATTGACGCCGCAGCCAAAGGCATCGGCCAGCGCCAGCGCTACCTGAATGGCGCCGTAAGCGTCATTGCACTGCCCCATATCCAGCAGCCGTGGCAAGCCTGCCACGGTACCGAGATTCAGATCGTTGAAGCGGAATTTGCCGCAGGCCAGCGTCAGGATCACGGTGTCCTGGGGCGTTTGTTTAACAAAATCGGTGTAATAGCTGCGGCCAGGGCGCGCGCCGTCGCAGCCGCCCACCAGGAAGAAGTGGCGAATGGTGCCGGATTTTACGGCTTCCACAATTTGTCCCGCCGCGGATAGCACCGCGCTGCGGCCAAACCCGGTGGTCACGCTTTGGCCGCCGTTAATGCCGGTGAACGGCGTGTCTTCGGAGAACCCGCCCAGCATCAGGGCTGCTTGAATGACGGGCGTGAAATCTTTGTCACGGCCGATATGGTGCAGGAGTGGATAGGATACGGCCTCGGTGGTGAATACCCGGTCGGCATAGCTTTCCTTTACAGGCATCAGACAGTTGGAAGTGAAAAGAATGGGCGCGGGCAGATGGGCAAATTCTTTTTGCTGATTCTGCCACGCGGTGCCGAAGTTTCCTTTGAGATGGGGGAATTTGCGCAGTTCCGGGTAGCCGTGGGCCGGGAGCATCTCGCCGTGGGTGTATACGTTGACGCCCTTGCCTTCGGTTTGTTCCAGCAGCAGTTTCAGGTCGTACAGGTCGTGACCCGTGACTACGATGAATGGCCCTTTTTCCACCTTCAGGGAAACCTCTGCAGGGGTGGGAGTGCCCAGCGTTTCTGTATTGGCGCGGTCGAGCAGAGCCATACACTGCAGATTGACCGCACCCAGTTCCATGGCCAGGGCCAGCATTTGTTCTGCGCTGAAGTCCTCGCCCAAGGCAAGCAGACCCTTATAAAAATAGCGGTTTACCGCCTCGTCGCTGTATCCCATTACACCGGCGTGATAGGCGTAGGCGGCCATGCCGCGCATACCGAATAAAATCAGAGATTTCAGGGAGCGGGTGTCCTCATCGGCGCTCCACATGTGAGCCATATCATAGTCGCCGGTTTTACCGCAGGGCGCGTTGCAGGCGCTGCAGCCGGGGGCGAGCCGGTTCTTTTCTGCGTGGACGCGGTCAATCAGGGCGGTAATGGTGTTATCGTTGAAACTGACATTGGTCAGTGTTGTGAACAGAGCTTCCTGCACCAGGGTGTGGGTGGTGGCGGTCAGCAGGTCTTCGTTTCCGCTGGCGGCGCGGGCCAGGCTCACCAGCGCGCCGGTCAGTTCGTCCTGCAGCCGGGCGGTGGCGGCAGATTTGCCGCACACGCCGGCGCGGCCGGTGCAGCCGGAGCAGTTTGCCGTCTGCTCGCACTGAAAACAAAACATCTCATTCATGGAATGTTCGTCCTTTCTTTTCAAAATAGGAGGGATCACTTTCGGTGCCCGGAGACGCAGGCAGCATCCTGCTTCTGTGCTCCGGGGGGCGGTGGGATCAGGTGTTGTCGGAGAACACAATGCTCAACAGCATTTTGAACGCTTCTTCCGCGTATACCGCATGGGGCTTGCCTTCCGGCATTACGATGGTTTGTCCGGCGCGGCAGATATGGGGCGTGCCGTCGATGGAAAAACGCCCTGTGCCCTCAAGCACGGTGACCATGGCGTCTCCGGGAGCAGCATGGGCGCTGATCTCCTCGCCTTGGTCAAAGGCAAACAGCGTGATGCTGACGGCTTTGTTCTGTGCCAGGGTCATACTGACTACCTGACCGGGCAGAACAGCAATTTGCTCGCTCAGGGCGAGGGCCGTTTCGTGGGGGATGTTTTTGATCTGATTCATAAAAGTACGCTCCTTTCCTCCGTTCAGCTTTCCAGCACACGGCCGTCGGTGGACAGTGTGACCACCTGCCAGGGCAGGAATTTGCCGCTGTTTTTCAGCGCGGTAACGGCGGCCTGTTCGATACCGCCGCAGCAGGGTACTTCCATGCGCACGACGGTAAGGCTTTTAATCAGATTTTGGCGCAGGATTTCTGTCAGCTTTTCGCTGTAGTCTGCGCCGTCCAGCTTGGGGCAGCCTATCAGGGTGACTTTGCCGCGCATGAATTCCTGGTGAAAGTTACCGTAAGCAAAAGCGGAGCAGTCTGCGGCGATGAGCAGGTTAGCCCCGTCGAAATAGGGAGCGCAGAGCGGGGCCAGCTTGAGCTGTACGGGCCACTGGCGCAGCTGAGAAGAAATGGCGCCGGCGGGCGCTGCGGTGACGTCTTCGTGCATCAGGACGCGGCTCCGGCTGCCGGGGCAGCCCCCGCCGGGCGGCGTCTGTACGGGTGCGCTGTTGCGCAGGGCTGCTGCTTTCCGGGCCAGTACGGCGGCTTCATCGTAAGCAGCTGCTTCACGCTGTACAAAAGAGATGGCCCCGGTGGGACAGACGGGCAGACAATCCCCCAGGCCGTCGCAATAATCGTCGCGCAGGAGCCTGGCCTTGCCGTCCACCATGCCGATGGCGCCTTCATGGCAGGCAGCGGCACACAGGCCGCAGCCGTTGCATTTTTTTTCGTCAATTTGAATCATTTGACGGAGCATCGTTTTTCCTCCTGTTCCGGCAAGAAATCTGCATTGCCGTTTGACTTTATATCCACACTATAGTAGCATGGAGGCAATCAGTATGTTGTTTTAACAACAAAAGGAGAAAAACATGACACAATTATTGAAAACGCTGGGCCGCACAGCGTTGTTTCGCGGTCTGTCAGAGGAGGAAGCGGAGAAAGCGCTGTCCTGCCTCGGCACGCAGCGCCGCTGTTATGCAAAGGGAGAGGCGGTGTTGCGTGCCGGCGACCATGTCGGCAGCGTTGCACTGGTGCTTTCGGGCAGCGTCTGTATTGAAAACAATGACGCCTGGGGCAATAAAAGTGTGCTGGATCGTTTGGGGCCGGGGCAGGTGTTTGCCGAGACTTATGCCTGTGTTCCCGGTGAGCCGATGATGGTCAGCGTGGTGGCGGCGGAAAGGGCGGAAATCCTTTTCCTGCGTGCTGCTCCATTGTTGGACGAACAGGCGCCGCCGGCTGTGCAGCGACTGGTGCGCAATCTGCTTTCAGTGTCGGCGCAGAAGAATTTGATCCTTTCCCGGCGCATGTTCCATATTTCGGCAAAAACCATCCGCGGACGGCTCCAGTCCTATCTCTCCGATCAGGCGGCCCGCCGGGGCCGGCAGGAGTTTGATATTCCCTTTGACCGCCAGCAGCTGGCGGATTATCTGGGGGTGGATCGCAGCGCGCTGTCTGCCGAACTGGGCAGAATGCAGCGCGAGGGGCTGCTGCGTGTGCGGAAAAATCATTTTGTCCTTTCTGCGGAAAAAGACGGATAAAAAACGGCAGGCTGTTCCAAAGCCTGCCGTTCTGTCTTGTTTTATGCTTTGCTGAATGCCCAAAGATTGGAGATCTGTCCTTCCAGCGTTTCATAGCTCCACTGCTGGCTGCTGCGCATCGGGCTGTTGGGATCGTTCACGGTGAATCCGTTTTCATCGTAACCGGTGAGAATGATGTAATGTCCGGTGGTCGTAAAGTCGCCGGGAGCCATGGCGCATACTACCGGGCGGCCTTCTTCGACAGCATTGATCATATATTGTTTGACCAGAGGAAGCTCTTCGGCGCACAGCCCGAAGTGAGCGCTGCCCTCGGACATGAATGTCCAGGAAGTGCCGCTGCCTTCGGCATAATAGCCATTCTCCTCAGCCCAGTGAGCCACGGAGGCGGGATCCCAAGTTTCGTTACCGGTCAGGTAGAGCGCCAGCATGGACATGCAGGTGGGGCCGCAGCCTGTCCAGCCGATCAGTCCGCTGCCGTATTCTTGGTAACCCCAGCGCTCGTCCCACTGCAGCAGCAGAGGAACTGTGTTTTGTGCCGCCTCGGAAGAGAGGTCAATGGCAGGGCGTTTATCCTTTTTACTGGGGTAATCCACCACATAATCGATCGCTTCGCTGTTTTTCAGCGCCAGGGCGATCAGGTCTTCTGAATAGCTGTCGATCTCATCGAGGATCTTCTTGACCTGGGGATATTCCTGTGCCAATTCTTTCAATGCCAATACCGTTTCGGAGTCCCTGCTCTGAGGCGTGAGGTCCACATGTTCCAAAGCATCGTCTCCGGCCAGCTGGCCTGTCCCGTTGGCGCCTTGGGACGCAGGATCTTCCAGGGAGGAAGGCGTGACGCTGTCCGGCCAGAAGCGGAGCAGCGCAATGCATACCACGGCGATAACGACGCAGCCCGCTGCCCATGTCGCCCGCCGGCGCTGTCGCCGCCGGCGGGCGACTCTGCGGCGGCGCTGCCGATCCTGTTCCTGGCGGCTGACGGGGTAGGGGCGCTCGTCGTAAAAATAACCGTCGTTTGACGGTGGGCGATTCCGGCGGCTACTGCCGTATTCTGGGTATTTGCGCTTCATAAGTGGATCAGCCTTTCATCCTCGTTTTTCTTCTGTGATGTCAAAAAGGTACAAAAGAAGAGCATCCTATTTGTATCATTTCTGTATCGTTTGCATTCATCATAACAAAGGTTGACAAAATTTGCAAAGTCTTTTGGGCGGGCTTTCAAAATTCTTAAACTTTCCCCCGGGAACTGTTACCGGTTTGACGCAGTCTGTTACCGTTTCGCGGTGGATTTTGCCGGCTGCGGGGCGTAGGATTAAACATATCAGGAAACCAGTGAAAGACAGGAGGCGTAAAAAGCATGAAACGCAATGCATGGAAAGAATTGGCTTTGGGGGCGGCCGGTGTGCTGCTGCTGGCCGGCTGCGGCGCGCCAGTGCAGGGCGGCAGCAATTTGGTAGGGGGCGAGGATGTGTTCACGTTTACCCGGGAAAACTTCCCGCGCATCGATGGCTCCACCTCGACTGTGCCTTTGGCACAGGCAATTTGCAGCGTGCTGCTGGACGAAAGCCGGGAGGATGTGGCCGATCTGACACAGTTTTCCAAAACTACGGCATCGTATGCAGCACTGATCTATGGGGAAAAGGATCTTCTGATTGCGGCGGAGCCGGCGCAGAGTGTGCTGGAAATCAAAGCATCCCAAGGCTTTGCATGGAGCATGGAGCCGTTTGCCATCGAAGGGCTGGTGTTTGTGGTGAATGCAGACAACCCTGTGGATTCCCTGAGCGTGGAACAGGTGCAAAAAATCTATACCGGAGAGATCACCAACTGGAGTGAAGTCGGCGGTGTGGACGAGCCGATCACAGCGTTTCAGCGCAATGAGAATGCCGGGAGCCAGACCATGATGAAAAAGCTGGTGATGGACGGCCTGGATATGATGGAGCCGGAGAAAGAATATGTGATCGGCGAAATGGGCGCGCTGATCGAAGCGGTGCGCGGTTATGACAACAGCGCTGGTGCCATTGGATATACCGTGTACTATTCTATGAAAAATATGAATATGGCGGACGGACTGAAAATTCTTCGGATTGATAATGTGCCGCCCGGTGCGGAGAGTTTCCGCAGCGGGGCGTATCCTTTTTTGAATCCGTATTATGTGGTTATGGCTGCCGATACACCGGAGGACAGCCCCGTCGCCGTGTTGTATCGCTGGATCCTCAGCGATGCGGGGCAATATCTGGTGGATCGCGAAGGCTACGTGGCTGTGCGCGATGTGGAGGAAAGCGCATGAGGACAAAGTGGATACGCAGGGGCGCAGCAGCGGTGCTCCCGGCGGCGTTGACGCTGACGCTTTTTGGCTGTGTTCCCTCCGGGGCGCCTCCGATGGATGCAAGCAGCGGTGTACACGCCGACTGGAGCGCGCTGGAGCCGTATACAGTGCCGCAGAACCAATATACCCGCCGCAGCGAGGAATTCATGGACACGTTGTGCCCGGCAGATGATTATGGAAACCTGATTCCCTTCCCTGGCCGCGCTGTTTCCAGCGACTGGATGGGAGATGTGTGGCTTTATGGCCTGGTGACAGCCCGGGGAGAAATCGTTGTGGATCCGGTTTACAGTGATGCGTACCAGTTGAGCTGGTATGACTATGAAAACAGCTGTGTGGTATATGAACCGTATCTCTACTTAACTAAAGTGCATTATGATGCGCAGGCCGGGCGGGAAGAAAAGGACATCACCGTGGCTGCACTGGATGGTTCTTGGTGCCGCAGCGGCTACAGCAAAGTGTTCGGTGTCAGCGAAGGTCTGCTGGTGGCCTGCACGGCCGACGCTCAGGTGGAAGCCATTGACGGCGCTACGGGAAAACTGATCTGGAGCAAGCGCGCGGAGGAACTGCACCTGCCTTTCGATGCTTCGGATTATGGGCAGAACGTCGATTTCAGCTGCGGCATGCTGAGTTATGTGGATGTGGAGGCACAGGTCAATTATTTTCTGGATGTGGCCAGCCAGCATCTGGCCTGTGTACCGTGCGGCGAGATGAGCTGGCCTGTGTTCTTCACCCACAGCCGCGGCAAAGCCGGCGAAATGCAGATGAATGGTTCCGTGTATTACGGCATCATTGACCGGACCGGCGTGTGGGTGACGCCGCCGCAGTTTGTGCAGATCGATACCTTCCGCGACGGCCGGGCACTGGCCACGCTGCGCACTGGAGCGCGCGCCGTAATCGACACGGACGGGAATGTGCTGCATTCCTGGCCGGAAGGCGAGGTGTTGGTTTCTTGCGGAGCAGATGGGGATGTGTGTTATCTGAACGTTCGTGAAGCGGAGGACTATGTCATGGGGGAATACCGCAGCTATCCGCAGTATGAGGTAATTTCCGCTTGCGACGGAGCGTTTGAAATGCTTAATGCCCCGATGCCGGGGGAAAAGCTGGTTTGGCGCTATGATGATACGTACTGTATTTTTTCCGACCGGCAAGTCGCTGTGGGCCGGGGAACGCGGCAAACAGTAGTTCCCATACCGGAAGGCATGTTTTTTTCCCACAGCAGTACGATTGGAGAAGACCGACTGGTGCTGGAATTTGACAACGAAACCACCGGGGAATACGCTTGTGGGCTCTACGGCCTTTCCGGAGATACCCTGATTGCGCCGGGCACGTATCGTTCCATGGCCGCCGATTATGATGGGTGGAGCGGGGAGATATGTATCATAGGCTGGAGGATCGGTGAAGAAGGCTATGATGTGCTTGACAGTGCAGGGCAGATGCGCTGGAGCCTGCCAGTCGGTGCAAGCTATCCACGCTGGTACGGTGGTTGCCTTTTGGTGCAGGATGCTTTCGGTACCATGCTGCTTGACACAGATGGAGATCTGTTGTTCCGCTATT
>ERZ856578.7674-NODE-7674-length-11112-cov-3.899411_pt1 | contig 11112 bp, 7 predicted proteins | sample MGYA00514384_ERZ856578 | MGnify/ENA primary metagenome ERZ856578 (study PRJEB29103, sample SAMN06111958) | human gut metagenome | biome: human gut; feature: ankylosing spondylitis patient; material: healthy_person | host: Homo sapiens | place: China:Hangzhou...
TAGGTTGAGGAAAGCTATTAATAAAATGATGAATGCAACTCTCTGTATTGTGTTTGGTTTTGTTAGCTCTTTTAATAGCACGAGAAAAATCACTAATCGAAGCACCGGGGAACCGTTTAGCTAAAAAACGCTTTCCAGTTTTAAGTGTTTCAGTTAACACTTCTTCATCAACGTAAGATGATTTTTTCATTGTCATTGTTTCTATTAATCTGTAGAACCCTAAAAATTTTTCTTCATTACTATCCACCATAGTATATGAAACATATTTTTTTAATAGTTCTTTTACATCTTTGCGCTCGGAATCATAATAATGGTCCCAGACAATTAATGGAAAGTGGTTTTCTGAATAATCACGATAAATAGTTGAAAACGGCATGAAAACGCCGTTCCTTAGTTTATTTATTTTTTCATATTTTTCAGCGAGATAAAATTGAGCCGTATTACGTTCCCAAAGATCATTTCCGATTTCAACTTGCGAGATATTTAATGAAGAACCAATCAAAAACCTCAGGAACATGTATAAATCAGTATATTGTTCGATGAGTTCATCAAGGTGAACGCTTTTTTCGAAGGTTATCGTTATATGTGGATTGACAGACATGCCCACCGTATGCAAACCCTCTATGCCACCAGATGTATAGGAGTAATAAAGACCCAGACGACCTAATCCTTTTAAGTTTTTTTCAAATTCAATGCAATCACCCTCGACTGGAAGGTGGTTTATCAAACCACAAGTTAAAATACGGTCCAATTTTTGTGTAAAACCGGACCATTTCTTAATTTTCTCTCCATAAATACTAATGCTTTTAAAACGATCATTCAAATGCAGACCATTTTTACCATAAAGAAACCCTTGTGCTGAATATGAATAGTCATTAAAGACTCTGTCTCGCTCAACTCTTAAATGATAAGTTTCATTCAAAGTCAATCCGAACAACAAAAAGTTATTAGCATTAGATTTAAAGACTATGTTTTTTAATGAAAACATGGTTGTGTAATTTTTCTGTAACGTTCCATTAAAATCCATTATTGTTATTGATATATTGTTTTTTTCAATCATCAGCACAGCGACATAATATTCGTCACCTAATCTTACAGTACCCTTATGGGACTCAACCACTTCACCTGTATAATAATTAACATCACCTGCCATACCCTATCCTTTTGAGTTTTGTAGTCATTCCAATCAATACATTTCTCTTCTGTAGTGTGCCTCCAACAGTGCACTTATTTATTTTATTATCTTTAGTATTATGTGCGCAATCTTTTCGCTACCTCTCCTCCCAATGAATGGAAAATCTTTTAGGTAGATCACGCAGCCACTAAAAGGCTCCCTGCGGAGCCCCCTCATTCAATCAAGCCTGCACCGGCAACCTAAAACTCGAAATACTCCGCGAAAGCTGCTGCGCCTGCTCTTCCAGCGAGGCCGCTGCCGCCGCGGACTGCTGCACCAGCGCGGCGTTCTGCTGCGTCACGCCGTCCATCTCGGTCACCGCCTGCCCGACCTGGCCGATCCCGCGGCTCTGCTCTTCAGAGGCGACGGAGATCTGCTCCATCAGCGTATTCACTTTGTTCACCGACGAAATGATCGAATCAATCACCTCGCCCGAGCGGCTGACCAGCTCCGCACCGTTTTTCACGCTGGAAACCGACTGCGCGATCAGGCTTTCGATATCTTTCGCCGCCACCGCGCTTTTCTGCGCCAGGGTGCGCACTTCGCTGGCCACGACCGCAAAGCCGCGGCCCTGGGTACCGGCGCGCGCCGCTTCAACCGCCGCGTTCAGCGCCAGGATGTTGGTCTGGAAGGCGATGCTGTTAATCACGCTGGTGATGTCTTCAATGCGCTTCGAGTTCGCCGCGATGGTATTCATCGTGTCGATGACTTCACGGGTTACCGCTTCACCGGTGTGGGCATTTTTCACCGCGTCCTGCACCAGCTTCCCGGCCTGATACACATTATCGGTATTGTTCGCCACCGTCGCGCTCAGCTCTTCCATGCTCGCTGCCGTCTGGGTCAACGCCGAAGCCTGCTGCTCGGTGCGTGACGCCAGGTCGATATTCCCGGAGGCAATCTCCTGGGCGGCGTGCGTCACGGTATGACTCGCATCGCGCACCTGGGCGATGGTCGCCAGCAGCGCCTGACGCATCTGCTCCATCGAGCCCATCAGATGGTCGATTTCGTTGCCTGTACTCCCCTTCACCGGCACCGGAATGTCCAGCTTGCCTGCCGCAATCTGGCTGCAGTGCTCGCGCGCCAGGTTGATCGGCGCAAAGACAAAGCGCTTCATCAGCAGGCTAACGGCGATAATCACCACCACAAACAGGCTGGCGATAGCAGCAACGATCGCCAGGCCGGAGACGAAGCTACTGCTCGCATCTTCGTTCAGGCTTTTGGCGTATTTCTGGTGGACGGAAAGCACCTGGTCGAGAACGATCTCGTACTGGCGGTCGAGGCGGGAGACTTCCGGGATGAGCGCGTTAAATTTGGCGACATCGTGCGCCTCGGCGGCGTCGATCAGCGGCGCCAGCCCCTGGTTGCGGTAGTTTTGCCAGGCATCCTGATAGGCACTCACCAGCGGCGCTTCATCCGTGAGTCGCGGCGAAGCCATAAAGGCCGCAAAGGCGTGGTCCGCTTTGGTCAGCGCCTCTTTCACGGCGGTCAGCTTTGCAGCGCCGTCCGCCGCGTTGCCCGCTTCCACCATCTTAACATACTCCATCACCCGCACGCGCAGCGTACGGCTGTGGTTGATGGGGTCAATAATGGACAGCACAACCTGGATCTCTTTGTTGACGTTATCCAGGGAATTATTACTTTTAATGATGATGCCAACGCTGGTGACGGTGCTGATAACAAAGAAGAAAAGCAGCGAGAACAGGACTATCAGGGACGACTTTTTCAACGACATAAACCAATACCTCAAGGAGAATTATTCCTTATGGTTATCGGCCATTCCAAAACTTAAATTAATTAAAGTTATTGATGTATCGGTCCGGGCTATATTGCTCACTTATAGCGCCGCTGCAGGGTGGCCGCCAGCTTGCGTTGCAACGGTTCCGGGGTCTCGCCCTCAATCAGTTTGCTAATCAAATCAAAGCAGTGCCACGCCAGCTGGCGGTTATCCTGGCGGATGGTATCCACCGGGATCGTCAGCGAATCGTAGAGATAGTGATCGTCAAAACTGGCTAACCTGATATCGCTTTGCAGCAGGTTATGCTGGCCCATATAGCGCAGCACCCCTTCCAGCAGCCCGCAGGCGGCGGCGAAGAGCGCTTTCGGCGGACGCCCCAGGCGGGCGCAGAGTTCAGCAAACATCTCGTAACCGGAGCTCGGGTGATAGTTGCCGTGAATGATCCACTCGGGGCGCAGCGCCACACCGGCCTCTTGCAGACCTTGCTTAAACCCTTCCAGACGGTCGCGCGTCGGGGATAAACGGGGCTGGCCGCCGAGAAAGTAGAACTCATCCGGATGCTGGCGCGCAATATCCGCCACCAGTTCGGTCGTCGGGGTGATGGAATCGGTGATCACCAGCGGCAGCGCGCTGTCGTTGATGTGACGGTCAAACAGAACCACCGGCAGCTGCTCGCTCAGCTTATGGTAGTCCGCGTCGTTGAGCATGCTGGAGGCCACAATCAGCCCGTCCACCTGACGCGCCACCATGTTGTTCACCACCACCGTCTCCTGCCCCGGGTTTTCATCGCTGCAGGAGATCAGCAGCTGCACGCCCGCCTCGCGGCACAGCGTTTCCAGCTCGTGAGAAAAGACGGCAAAACCGTAGTTGGTGATCTCCGGGACCACCAGACCAATGGTGTGGCTGCGGTTATCGCGCAGCGACCGGGCGTGAATGCTGGGCTGATAGTGGCGCTCTTTTGCAATTGCCAGCACGCGCTCGCGCGTCTCTTCCGCCACGCGAAGCTCTTTGCTGCGGCCGTTCAGGACCAGGCTGGCGGTGGCTTTTGACACCCCCGCCAGCTCCGCGATGTCTTTAATGGTGACGCGTTTTGTTTTTCTCACAACGACTTAGATCCGGCTGCCAAAACCCTCATTCTATCATGCAGGCGCGCAGCGACCAGTAGCGTAATGTGATATCGGACGCACCTTCGAATCGCACCCGGGCCGGATGGTCAGGAAAATAGCGGCTGCTCATCACCCCTTCGCCGTGGTTAATGAAAATTTCAACGCTGGAGCGGTCGCACAGAACGCGCAAATGAGTGACATCGCCCTGCCAATAGCGGGCCAATGTTTCACCGGTTTTCAGGCTCGCGCGTTCAAGACGTATACCCTGCTCATCGACCATGAGACGCAGCGCGCCGCCAAAATCGACATTCACCTGCGATGCGCTCAGCTCAAACTCCAGACGCGTCGCGTCCAGTTCGGGCGCGTCGCTGGCGCGCCCCTGCCAGTGCTGCTCATCTTCACGCAGCGCCGCCAGCTCGCGCGCCGGGGTCTGCCAGAGCCGGCCGTCGCGGAAGCGCAATTCTCGCGGGCAGGTCATCTGGTGCATCCAGCCGTGCGCCCGCGTGGGCTGAAGCATCTCTTCCCCGTCCGGTACGCCCATCCAGCCGATCAGGATGCGGCGTCCGTCTTCCGCCAGCGTGGTTTGCGGGGCGTAGAATTCAAACCCCGCGTCCAGCTCGAGCAGCTCGCCGTGATCGAACGTCGCGCGGGCATAGTCAAACGCCCCGCTCATCCAGGTGGCCGGATAGGTATTGAGGTAGCGATGCGGCTCGCGCGCCAGCCCCTGCGGGCAGCAGATCAGGACGTGCGTCCCGTCGAGGGCAAACAGGTCCGGACACTCCCACATATAGCCCGCGTCCGTCAGGCCGTTAACCCCGTGACCGGCGATCTCCCCGCAGGATGTCCAGGCGTGCAAATCGGCTGATTTAAAGAGCAGCACCTTGCCGCGCTTCTGCACATCCTGCGCGCCGAGCACCATGTACCACATCCCCTCGTGCTGCCACACCTTCGGGTCGCGCACGTGGCCGGTGTAGCCTTCCGGCAGCGCCAGCACCGGCCCCAGCTTCGTAAAGGTTCCGTCCGGCTGTTCCACGGCCAGGCACTGCCAGGCGGTGCGGCTGCCGTCATCGAACTTGACGTTGCCGGTGTAGCACAGGGTCAGTACGCCCTCGTTATTCACGGCGCTACCGGAGTAGCAGCCGTTGCGGTCATACTCTTCGTCGGGCATCAGCGCCAGCGGCTCATGCTGCCAGTGGACCAGGTCCGCAGAACTCCAGTGCCCCCAGCATTTAAAACGATGCTCACAGTCCAGCGGATTCCACTGATAGAACAGATGGTAGCGACCGGCAAACCAGATAAACCCGTTGGGATCGTTCATCAGCCCCGTCACCGGCGCGGCGTGCCATTGCGGATAATGGCTGTCCGCCAGCGCCCGCGGCTGACCTGTCATAACGGCCTGCAGGATCGCAGGCCAGCGGGAAGGTAACGTCATTATTCAGAGTCCGTTTTATATTTCAGCAGCAGTGAGACGGTAAACGCCACGCCGAAGGCAATCACCATGCCGATAATATAGTTCAGCAGCGAGCTGGCCTGCACGATGGCCATGCCAGGAATGGCGGTCAGCCCGACGGCGGTCATGTACACGTGCACGGAGACCACCCAGGCCCCGCCCACCGCACCGCCGATTAGCGCGGCGATAAACGGCTTAACGAAGCGCAGGTTGATACCAAAAATGGCCGCTTCGGTGATGCCCAGCATTGCAGAGAACGCCGACGGCAGGGTAATGGCTTTGATTTTGGCATCTTTGGTTTTGAACCACACCGCCAGACAGGCGCCACCCTGCGCCACGTTCGCCATGGCCCAGATCGGCAGCAGGAAGTTAACGCCAATCGACGGGTTGCCCAGCAGCCCGGCTTCAATCGCGTGGAAGCTGTGGTGAATACCGGTGATCACAATCACCGAATAAAGTCCCCCGAACAGCAGCCCGGCGAGCCAGCCCGCGTGGGCGATCAGCGTGCTCAGAATAAAGGAGATACCGTCCCCCAGAGCGCGCCCCGCCGGGCCGATAATCAGCAAGGCGATAAAGCCGGAGATAACCACGGTGAGGAACGGCGTCAGGATCAGGTCTAACGCATCCGGGATCGCGCGGCGCAGGTTTTTCTCCACGATGCTCATAAACCAGACGGCCAGCAGCACCGGGAATACCGTGCCCTGATAGCCAATCATCGCGATCTCAAGGCCGAAGAAGTTCATGGTGTGGAAGCCAGACGCCACGCCCCAGGCGTTGGTCAGCGCCGGGTGGGTCAGAATCCCGCCCAGCGTCGCGCCGAGGTACGGGTTACCGCCAAATTCGCGCGCGGCGGTAAAGCCAATCAGAATAGGCAGAATGATAAACGCCGCCGAGCTGCACATGTCCAGCATGATGTAGAGGGCGTTATCCGCATTGACCCAGCCGTAGGTTTTCACCATGCCGAGCAGGCCCATCAGCAGACCGGACGCCACAATCGCGGGAATGATCGGCACAAAGATGTTGGAGAGTAAGCGGGCAATGCGCTGGAACGGGTTCAGCTTGCGCGCCGCCAGATCCGCGGCTTCCGATTTGCTGGATTCGCTAATTCCCGCCGCCTGAATAAATGCGGCGTACACCTTGTTGACCACGCCCGTGCCAAAAATCACCTGCATCTGCCCGGCGTTACGGAAGCAGCCTTTCACGCCGTCAACCTTGCCGATGGCCTGCTGATCCGCCAGCGCGTCATCAACCAGCACCAGACGAAGACGCGTTGCGCAGTGCGCCGCGCTGGCGATGTTTTCCTTGCCACCGAGCAGCGGAATAAGCTCGCGGGCGATTTGATTAAAATCCATAGATACCTCTGCCTGACTTCTTTTTATGATGTGCGAAACGCTCCCGCCAGGCGGGAGCGTGATGGGTTAAAACCAGGTTTCCATCTGGACCCCAAAGTTCCATTCCCCGCCGGCGTTGAAGCCGCTGCTGCCAAAGGCATCATCGCTGGCGTAATTATCCAGTTTGCTGCTCCAGTCCATCCAGGTGGCAAACAGGCGCAGTTCAGGACGGCTGAAGAAATCGCCGATTTTGCTCGCTTTTAACGTCGGCGCAAAGGTCAGCTTGTAGAAACTGCCGTTCACGGCGTTGCGGTCCTTATAGCCCTCCGGGTTTAAATCCATGTACTGGTAGCTTCCCTCAAACGCCAGCGCGAAATTCTGGGTGACCTCTTTGATCAGGCGGGTATTGAGCGTTACCCACTCATAGCTATCGCCCTTGACGTAGCGATCTTTACTGCTCTGTGCCAGAACGGCGGGCGCAACGCTCCAGCCACCGCCGATCGGCGTGACACCGTAACTTGCAAAGCGCCAGGTATCCGCCCCAGACAGCAGCGCGCCGTCGGAGCCGATGCTTTTCACCTCCGCACCCAGCCCGTGACCATACAGCAGCGCCGTTTTGGCGGTCCCTTCACGCAGGCCGTAGAAGCTCTCATTATGCAAGCCTACCAGGGCATGAACGCCGTGATTGGCGGCATCCGTTTTAATCAGATCGCCGTTAGTGTCTTTACGGTCGTCGTTATCCTTCGCCCGCAGGCCGCTCACCATCAGCTGGAACGGGCCGGCGAAGTGGTTCATGCTGAGGATATAGTTCTGAACGTTGTTGTCGGTCTGCTCCACGCTGCCGAAGTTGCGGCCGTAAATGGAGAAGTTGCTGCGCAGCGAATCGTTCCACTTCACGTCGTAAACGCCGCCGCCGGTACCGGCCAGGAACACCACGTCGGAATCCAGCCAGTGGATGTCAAAGTTGTCGCGGTCGAAGCGTTTACCCGCCCAGAAGGTGCTGCCCTTCAGCGCGCCGGTAAAATCAGGCAGGTTGCCCAGCTCCGCGAAGGCCTGACGAATATTGAGGTCGCTGGTATCGGCTGACCAGTCGTTATAGGTTCTCTGACCGTCGGCCAGCATCGCCTTGAAGCGCGTGGTCGCCCCGTTATCCAGGGTTTGCTTGTGCTCCAGGTTCAGCTCGACGTAGGTGTCGGCTTCGTTACCCAGACGCCCTACCGCACCGCCGGTTTCCCCGGCTGGGGTCAGGTAAGGACCGCTTTTGCTGCTGGAGGCGGCATCGTTCATCAGCAGGCCAGAGCGGGCATAGCCGTGGAACTCAAACCCGCCGGTCTGATCCGCCTTCTTCTCCAGCGCGGTGGTGCGCTGCGCCACCTCCTGGGTTGTCGTTTGCGCCTGCTGCTGAGCGGCAACCAGCTGCTGCGTTTTTTGTTCTGCTGCCGCAGCGCGCTTCTCAGCCACCTGCGCGCGCGTTTCCGCGTCCTGAAGGCGCTGCTCCATCGCGGCAAGACGCGCTTCAATACTGGACATATCCGTCTGGGCAAAAACAGAGGTACTTCCGGCCAGCATGCCTATCATCACGGCAAGTCTGCGTTTTTTATACATTTTGTCGCATCCCTAAAAGAAGTCATTAAACGTGCTAAATTGCTAAACCGGTTTAGGTTGCTGATACTAAACCTGTGAATTTTGGATCGGCAATCTTTTTTGCTAAACCGTTTTAGTAAGTGTGATCGAGGCGACAATTCAGGCCGTCGACCGACGGCCTGTAAAGGGAGAAATTAAAGGTCGTGCTGCCAGGGCAAGGCGGTCATCGCCCCTTTCGCGGTGGTGGCTAGCGCGCCGCAGCGCTGGGCTAAGGCGATGGCGGGAACCAGTTCAAGACCGGCGGCCAGCCCGTAGAGCAGTCCGGCGACGAAGGCATCCCCCGCGCCGGTGGTATCGACACACTTAACCGGGGTTGCCGGATAGTGGTTCACGGTGCCTTCATGCCAGGCAATAACGCCCTCTTTACCCTGCGTGACGAGCACCCGCCGCGCCGGACAGCGGCGCATGAGTACAGTCAGACCGGCGTGCACCTGCTCCTCGCCGGTTAAAAATGCCAGTTCCTCGACGGAGAGTTTCACCACATCAGCACGTTGCAGCGCCTCTTCAAGGCTGCGACGAAGTGCGGTTTCATCCGGCCAGAGATCCGGGCGTATATTGGGGTCACAACTGACGTAACCGCCCGCCTTCCTGATGGCATCCATCGCCTGAAAGGCCGCACTGCGGCTGGGTTCAGCGCTTAGCGCGATGGAGCAGACGTGCAGCCATTCACCCTGGCTGAAGGTAGGCAGATCGGCAGGTTCCAGAAACAGATCGGCGCTCGGGCGCACCATAAAGGTAAACGAACGTTCGCCCTGTTCGTCGAGATCGACCACCACCGTTGAGGTGCGGTGTGCCGGGTCAAGGCGCATCCACTGCACATCGACCCGCTCGTCAGCCAGTGTGTGAGCCATAAAGCGCCCGAAAGGATCGTCTCCAACTCTGCCGATAAACGCGCTACGCCCCCCCAGGCGGGCAATACCGACCGCAACGTTTGCCGGGGCGCCACCCGGACATTGCAGCAATCTTCCTTCTCCATCAGGCAGCAGATCCACCACCGCATCACCCAGTACCCAGATTTTTTCCATGTGAACCTCGAAGCTAAACTATGTTAAACCGTTTTAGCTATTTAAGCACAGGCAGGACGACGGGGAAATAACGCGAGTGGAAAATTGCCTTAACGCACCAGGTGCGGCCAGTGAATATCACCGACGCCGTTAAGCAGCGGGCGGGCAAACAGGAAGCCCTGGAAGCGGCGGATCCCGGCAGATTCGAGCCAGCACCACTCCTCTATTTTCTCGATACCTTCCGCCACCAGGGTGATTTCGAGATCGGAGCAGCAGCTGATAATCGAGCGTACAATCGCCTGTTTCGGACCGCTCAGGTGAATATCGCTGATAATCTCCCGGTCAATCTTAATTTTATCCGGCTGGAAGCGCGTCAGCAGAGAGAGACCGGCATAGCCGGAACCAAAATCATCAATCGCCATGCCAACCCCCTCACCGCGAAGTTGTTTAATGGCGCTGTTGAACTGATTCAGTCCGGATATCATCTCGTTTTCAGTGATTTCCAGCACCACCTGCTCTGGCTGAAGCCCGTGTTTTTTAATCTCACCGACCAGAAATTCCACTGCGCCAGGGACATTCACCAGCGACATCGGCAACAGGTTGACCGCAATTTTGTGGCTGCCAATCCCCAGCTTTTCCGCCAGCGCAAAGGCATAGGCTTTCGTCTGGAGATCGACCTGATAGAGGGTGTCCGGGTCAAGGGCGCGGAAGAACTGGTCCGGACTGCCGCCGTCATTGCTGCGGATAAGAGCTTCAAGGGAGCTGATCTTGCCTTCCGAAGGCTCAACAATCGGTTGAAGCGCAAATTGACAGGTTTGCGCGGCAATCAGGCCCAGAGACTCGCCAAAGGGTAAGGTTTCGGGTTCGAGCGCCCACTTTGCCGGATCGTAACGTCCACCCGACGGGTTCGGACGCTTATCTGTAATAAACGTCTGAATAAATTTGAATACGCGGTCATCGGAGGCCAGGTAACTGTCGAGTTTGCTGTAACGCAGCACCGATTGCAGCACCTCTGTCGGCGACTGCGTCTGCAGATCGAACAGCAGCATCCCGACGTTTTCAAATCGTCTGCGCGGGCCATAATCCCGCATCAGTTCAACCACTCCGCTGTGCCGCTTGTCATCACGGATTTTATTGAACAGCCTGACCACGCCCTCTTCGGAACCTTCAAGAATTTGCAGTACGTCATCCCCTTTAGAGAGGAGCACACCGGTTATATTCAGCTTCGCGTTACGGCGTCTGGCGCGCTCCACCACCTCCCGGAGTTCGGTTGACGGGTGGGATAAATTCAACTGGCTTCGGTAAATGAGAGTCGTCAGCACAAAACGGGTTCCGATGAGAGAGGTGCCTTGAAGGTATTATTTAACATACTTAATCATTGCGACCTAACATATTCACACAACAGAAGAACGTTACTTTTTCTCATCCCCGATTCGGCTGTTGATCCTCTCCTCCATGTAGCCGTAGAACGGGTTTGAGGTGACCCGCATAAGCGCCTCTTTCCCGACGCTCAATACAGAGGTTTCCCCCCAGAGCGCTATCGTCCCCAGGCTAATGCCGTAGCGGTTTTTCACGTCAGGCTCCCGGCCATAGCTTCCAGGTCTGCTTTGGGTGATTTTTTAACTTCCATAAATTTATTAATATAATGATTAAAAAAAAGTGTCCTTT
>ERZ856578.7687-NODE-7687-length-11093-cov-3.176924_pt1 | contig 11093 bp, 10 predicted proteins | sample MGYA00514384_ERZ856578 | MGnify/ENA primary metagenome ERZ856578 (study PRJEB29103, sample SAMN06111958) | human gut metagenome | biome: human gut; feature: ankylosing spondylitis patient; material: healthy_person | host: Homo sapiens | place: China:Hangzhou...
TAATCTCAAAATGATTAAGCAGCTTTATGCTGTTTCTCGTATCCTCCGCCGCAATAATATCAACTTCCTTTAATATCCTTAACACCCTGAACGTAATATCCTCAAGATTACCAATCGGAGTTGCACACAAATATAACTGCCCAACTCCGCTATTATTATGAGAGCCATTAAATTCTTCAAGTGCCTGCACACTATCATAATCAATATCTGTAATATTATCTTCCATACTGCTCCTCTCTTAAATTCATACTAATTGTACATTTTTAAAAGCTCTTCCGTGTAACTTCCATCGCTATTGTATACAATAAGTGGTTCTTCCACTATAAGCTGTGAACGTCCGCCCTTTACCGCCTCTATAAGCACCATATTAGCTGGCTTATCTATATGCGGATACACAAGCCTTATACGCTTTGGCTCAAGGTGGTTATTCTTCATAGAAGTAAATATATCTACAAGTCTTGATGGTCTGTGAACCATATACATATGTCCCTTAACCTTAAGGCACTTTGAAGCTTCCCTTACAACGTCCTCAAGACTGCATAGAAGCTCGTGTCTTGCGATTGCCTTGGCACTCTCAGGATTAACAATTCCGTGATTTTCATTCATATATGGTGGATTGCTTGTAACCACATTAAAAGAAGCCCCACCTAAAATATGTGAAGCTTCTTTAATATCACCTTTTACAATATTAACCTTGTCTGACAGACTATTAAGTTCAACATTTCTGACAGCAAGGTCATAACTGATATCCTGAATTTCCAAGCCTGTATACATACTGCCTGGATTTTTCGCCTGCATAAGAATTGGTATTACACCATTTCCAGTACCCATATCAAGCACCTTCTGGTTCTTTCCGGCCTTCGCAAATGTAGACAACAACACAGCATCCATTCCAAAACAGAACACATCTGTATTCTGGATTAGTCTGAGATTATCCCTGCATAAGTCATCAATTCTCTCATTGGCATTAATACCTGCATTAATCTTAACATCAGTCATCATTGATATGGGCTTTTCCTTCCTTTTTCTCAAGCTCTTCGAGTTCTTTTAACTCTTTATCATCTATATTCATTCTGTCGTTTCTTCTCTTAGGCTTAAATCTAAGCTCAGCAACAGGATACTCTCTTATCTCTTTCTCATCTCCATCAAGTGTGACAATTACCTTAACAAGCTGTCTTAACACATTAACGCTTGATACCTCACCCTTTAACTTCTCAGGTGTAGTAACATAATCTCCCACATTAGGAAGGTGGCTGTTAAGCTCCTCATAAGTTTCCTGCTCGTTCTTAAGACAGCACATAAGTCTTCCACACACACCCGATATCTTTGATGGATTAAGCGATAAATTCTGTTCCTTTGCCATCTTAATTGACACTGGTATGAACTCTGGCATATATGTTGCACAGCACAATGGTCTTCCACAAGAACCAATTCCGCCTAATATCTTAGTTTCATCTCTTACACCAATCTGACGAAGTTCAATTCTTGTCTTAAAAATAGATGCAAGATCCTTTACCAGCTGGCGAAAATCAATTCTGCCGTCTGCTGTAAAGTAAAACAACACTTTATTGTTATCAAAAGTATACTCTGCGTCAATCAGCTTCATCTCAAGTCCATGCTCGCGAATCTTCTTCTGGCAGATCTTGAAAGCGTCCCTCTCACGCTCCCTGTTATACTTCTCTCTTTCATCATCGTCTTTGGTAGCCACACGAAGCACTTCCTTCAAAGGATGTACCACCTGGTCATCCACCACATCCTTAGGTGCAAGCACCACCTTTCCATACTCAACACCGCGGGCAGTCTCCACAATTACATGATCGCCCGGTTTCACTTTATAGTTCTTCGGATTGAAGTAATAGATCTTACCTACATTCCGAAATCTTACGCCTACTACTTTTGCCATTCTATTTCTCCCTGATTGTAAGGAACAGAAGCTCAAGAGCAAGTTCTGTATTTACATTGGCACGAAGACGTACTTTTGTTTTCTCCAGTGCATCCAGAATCTTCTCCAGGTTCTCATAGGAACGCTGGCTTGCCTGTTCCCTTATATAATTTATTTCCTGCTTAAATACAAGATTATCAACTTCCCGTGTAGCCTTAAACATCAGTACATCACGGAACCAGAACTGGAAAAGATCCAGATAGTCACTGATGTTCTGCTTGTCATTGGAAAGCTCCTTGATTGCTTCTGTAAGCTCATATACTTCCATTCCGTCTGCATTCTTCAGGATGCGGAGTGCATTCTGGGTCATATCTGCAAACTCCTGGGAAGTAGCTACCTGTTTCGCTCTGCCAATACTGCCATGAGCATAGGAAGCATCGATCTCAGCCTGATAATCCGGTATATGGAGATGCTCCATCAGGTACTTCTTTACCAGACCGTCATCTACAACCTTCAGATCCAGACGTACACATCTGGAACGAATGGTCGGCAGCAGAGCATCAATATTGCTTGTGAGAAGCATGATAACTGCATATTCCGGCGGCTCTTCAATGGTCTTCAGAAGAGCATTCTGTGCCTGGGGATTCATCAGCTCTGCATTTGCCACAATATAAATCTTGTATGGGCTGCAGTATGGCTTAATATCCACATCATTGATAATCTGTTCCCTGATTTCGTCAATTGTAATCACATTTGGCTTCTCATGGGTCACCATAATGATATCCGGGTGATTCTTACCGATTGCCTTCTTGCAGGAATCACAATGTCCGCAAGGCTCCGTACCGCCCTCTTCACACTGCAATGTCATCGCATAGGTTCCTGCCAGCAATTTCTTTCCAGAACCAGGGTCACCTGTAAAAATATACGAATGGGACACTTTCTCTGTCTGTATGGCATTCTTCAAATGTCTGATTATCTCTTCATGTCCTATAATGTCGTTAAACCCTAACATCGGAATCACCTCACCCTATCATTTTCGCTATTGTCAAAGGCTGCGGTCAGCAACCCTGCATAGCTTATTTTGTACAAATACACTCTAAATGTATTTACCCTTTAATTCTATCATGTACGACAAAATCATGCTATAGTTTTTTGTGAATTTATTCACTTATCAACAAAAAATGTGTTACTGTTCACTCCGTGACCAGTAACGCGCTTCGCGATGCACATTATGCCTGTCTAATATATTCAGCAATTTCTTCTACACATTCCTCCAGATCAACATTCTGGAATTTTCTCGTAATCCCGGCAGCAGCAATTTTTTCTTCGGAAAAATCCTCCTGATCTGCAAGAAATCTTCTGCACATTTCCTCATAGCGGGGTATCTCCTGACCACGCTCTCTTTTCAATGCTCTTGCAAGACGCTCTCCGTCCTCCACTTCGATATAAACAGGACAAACATTCTCTTTTCCATAGTATTCTCTCATTTTCACATAAGATTCAAGTGTACCGATTCCCAGATAGTCAGCATTTTCCAAATCCACCTGACCGTCATCTGCTGTAAAATAGTTCCAGATTCCATGTACTGTATGATAAGCTCTGGCCTCGATCAGATTTCCGCTGCTTCGAAATTCTTCCAGCTTTTTATCATCCACGAAATAGTACTGTTTACCATTCTCTTCCTCTGCACGGATTGGGCGGGTAGTATAAAGAACCAGCTTCTTAAGTCCCAATCCCTCATGTGCTGCCAGCCTGGCATATATATGATCCTTACCAGATGCGCTTTTTCCCATAATGTAAAATATTTTTCCCATAATGTATCAGGCAGGGGTTACACCTCTGCCTGCTCCTTTACTACGCTTATTGTTTCGTTATTTTCTCCGCAAAGACCGTGAAGATTCAGTCCCTGTTCCATATATCTTCTCACATTCCTTGTAAAAAGTCCAGTAATCTGTTCGCCTGGAACAATAATGGGAATCCCCGGCGGATAAAGATATACAAATTCTGCGGCAATTTTCCCTGCACTTTCTTCCAGAAGACAAAGCTGGGATGGGGCATCCATTGCCCTGGAAATGGACATAAGCTGCTTCATAGGACCACACTTGCAGGCATATTTTTCATTTCGCAAGCCATCGCTGCGGGTATCCTTTTTTTCACATCTTTCACAATCTTCAGAATTACATTTAACACACTTCTGCCTTTCCACTTCCGGTACATAATCTGAATTTCCAACAGCTATTTTCTCTGTTATATTCCTGCTCTTCTCTGCCAGTTCAGCTTCCTGTCTGTCGATTTCTTCTATAGCTTTGCAAAGTCTCCGGAATCCTTCCCTGGTGTCTCCAACTGCTGTCAGCGCAAGCACATAATTCTCTGTAGTCATCTCAACTTCCAAATGATATTTTCTTCGAAGGATTCCCGCAAGTTCTGGACCATTTAAACTGCTGTGCAATGTGGACAGAATCAGCTTAGAGCGGTCATAATCAAATATTTCTGTTGTGCCCTGTTCGTCCTTTTCTTCCCCAGTCTCTTCCGGTGTCTGTAACAGACGTATATACCTGCGCTGACCAAGCTGTCTGCGGGCGGCTTCCAGATTTTCCGTAAATTCATCAAATAATCGTCCGCTGTCTTTTTCCAGCTTCGCTACACAGGCATCCAGACTGGACATAAGTATATAAGACGGACTGCTGGTCTCATAAATTCCAAGAAATCTGCGGATCAGCTTCTCACTTACACGTTCACTGCACAGATGAAGCACTGCAGTCTGGGTCATGGCCGGCAATGTTTTGTGAAAGCTCTGGATCACCACATCTGCTCCCAGATCTGCTGCTGAAACAGGAAAATAGTCAGAGAATCTGAAATGAGCGCCGTGGGCTTCATCCACGATCAGCGGAATTCCATGTTTGTGGGCAGTTTCCGCAATCTTGCGCACATCTGAAACCACACCATCATAAGTAGGCGATGTAATAAGGACTGCTTCAATTTTCGGATTTTCCTCAAGATATCTTTCCACACGTGATACGGAAATTGAACCATTTATCCCCAAATCGTTGTCAGATTGTGGATAAATATATGTGGGAACCAGTTCCCGGAGGTATATTGCGTGGTAAACAGCCTTATGACAGTTTCTGGCCACCAGAATCTGTCCACCCTTTTTCACAGATGCGGAAATGGCAGTAAGAATTCCTGCCGTACTTCCGTTGACACTAAAAAAACTTTTCCTTGTGCCGTACATTCTGGATAAAGCATTCTGCGCTTCGAGTAAAATTCCCTCAGAATGATGCAGATCGTCGAATCCGTCTATTTCTGTAATATCACGTTCAATAGGAAAATCCCCCTCTATGCACGCCTTATTCCGCTTGTGACCAGGCATATGGAAAGGATAAAAGTCGGATTTGCCGTAGTTCTCCAATTCTTTATATAGTCTTCTCATTTTACCTCTCAATTTTCTCAGAAATTATCACACTTTAAATCTGTATCCCACGCCCCAGATGGTCTCGATATACTGCGGCTTGGCATTATTATACTCAATTTTCTCACGGATTTTCTTGATATGAACCGTAACTGTGGCAATATCACCTACCGATTCCATATCCCAGATTTTCCTGAAAAGCTCTTCCTTTGTAAAAACTCTGTTTGGATTCTGGGCCAGGAATGTGAGCAGATCAAATTCCTTGGTGGTAAAAGTTTTCTCCTCGCCATTTACCCAGACGCGGCGGGCAGTCTTGTCGATCTTGATTCCACGAATCTCAATAATATCGTTCTTTTGCGTGGTGGAGCCGATCAGACGGTTATAGCGATCCATATGTGCCTTTACTCTGGCAACAAGCTCGCTTGGGCTAAATGGCTTGGTCATGTAATCGTCAGCCCCAAGTCCAAGACCGCGGATCTTGTCAATATCATCTTTCTTCGCGGAAACCATAATGATCGGAGTATTCTTAGCTTCTCTTACCTGGCGGCAGATTTCAAACCCGTCTATCTCCGGCAGCATCAGATCCAGAATAATCAGGTCAAAATCTTCTTTCAATGCCATATTAAGCCCCAGATCGCCTCTGTTGCTGATTATAACTTCAAATCCTGAGAGCTCCAGATAGTCTTTCTCAAGCTCTGCAATTGCTTCTTCATCTTCAATGATCAGAATTCTGCTCATTTCATTGGTACCTCCTGGTATTTTCTAAGTACAAAATACATGATCGTGCCGATTCCAAGACGGCTTGTGGCCCATACCTTTCCCCCATGGTCCTCCAGAATTTTCTTTACAATGGAAAGACCGATTCCGCTTCCGCCTTTGGAAGAATTTCGTGAAACATCTGTACGGTAAAAACGGTCGAAAATATAAGGCAGATCCTTCGGACCAATACCTTTTCCATTGTCCTCAATCTCAATCTGGATAAAATCACCCACATCCTTGATTCGGATTTGAATGATTCCTTTAGGCTTGTCCATATATTTGATAGCGTTGCTGATAATGTTATGGATAACACGGCGGATCTGCTCCCCATCGGCAATTACCATAACATCTTTTTCCACATAGTTGGCATAAACCAGCTCAATTCCCCTGGTCTCAAGTTCCAGACCAACTTCTTCTGAACAGTCTTCAAAATAATCTTCCACATTTAGTTTGCTGAAGGTGTAAGGAATGCGGTTGGTATCGATCTTGGAATAAAAAGTCAGCTCATTGATCAGATGATCCATCTCATTTGTCTTGTTGTAGATGGTGCGGACATAGCGATCCATTTTCTCAGGGGTATCTGCCACTCCATCCATGATTCCCTCTACATATCCTTTCACTGCTGTGATCGGAGTTTTCAGATCATGGGAAATGTTGCTGATCAGCTCTCTGTTCTCTTTTTCTATAAGGCTTTTTTCTTCTGTAGATTCTTTCAGACGGCGGCGCATTTCCTCGAAATCCTGACAGAGCTCAGAAAATTCGTCTTTTCCTTCTACATCCAGAACGAAATCCAGGTTGCCCTCTTTTATATTCTGCGTCGCTTTTTTTAATTTAACCAATGGAACGGCAATGCTGCGATATACCCAAAGACCAACTACCAAAGCAACGGAGATCAGGATTACAAACGCACTGATAAACAAATCCTTGGCCATTACATGTACCCTGCCCTGACTGTCGGCTGAGTCTGTTATGGAAATATCATATACTGTTCCATCGCTCTCAGTCACTGCCTGTGCTTTCTGCGCCTGTGACTGGCTGAATCCATACAAAGTGGCGGCAAACAGAAGCAGAGGCATAAGAATGATCATGGTGAATCCCAGAATGATTCTTGTTTTTAGCTTCATAACAGTTCTATCCTTTTTCTTCTTTTTACGGAAATTTTCAACAGCTTCCCTGTCGTATGAAGCTGCTTCACCGGATTTATATAGATTATAGCATAAAGCTCTGATTTCATCTCTTAATTTTCTATAAAAAATAGCTCTATAATATTCAGTTTTTCAACATAAAAAACCTGGAAAAGACTTCTTCTGCTATATACCAGTCTCTTCCAGGCTCTAACTTTAATATGGAATTTTCAAGCAGGCTTCAATACAAGCCATTTTCTTTTACCCAAATTTTACGCAAGATATTTCTTCAGATCATCAACCTTGTCCAGATGCTCCCACGGAAGATCTACATCTGTACGGCCAAAGTGTCCGTATGCAGAAGTCTGTTTGTAGATCGGGCGGCGGAGATCAAGCATTTTGATGATTCCAGCCGGACGAAGGTCAAAGTTCTCACGGATGATCTCTACCAGTTTCGCATCAGATACTTTACCTGTGCCAAATGTTTCTACATGAATAGAAGTCGGATGTGCAACACCAATTGCATAGGAAAGCTGGATCTCGCACTTGTCAGCAAGACCTGCTGCAACAATGTTCTTTGCAACATAACGTGCTGCATAAGCTGCAGAACGGTCAACCTTTGTGCAGTCTTTTCCGGAGAAGGCACCGCCGCCGTGACGTCCTGTTCCGCCATAAGTATCAACAATGATCTTACGTCCTGTAAGACCGCTGTCGCCGTTTGGTCCACCAATAACGAAACGTCCGGTCGGGTTGATAAAGTATTTCGTATCCTCATCTACCATGTCTGCCGGGATGATCTCATCAAATACATATTTCTTGATGTCCGCATGGATCTGCTCCTGTGTAACATCCGGGTCATGCTGAGTGGAGCAAACTACTGCATCAATACGGCTTGGTTTTCCATTCTTATCATACTCAACTGTTACCTGAGTTTTTCCATCTGGTCTTAAATATTTCAGAGTGCCATCTTTACGGACTTTTGTCAGCTGACGGGAAAGTTTGTGTGCCATGTTGATTGCGTATGGCATGTATTCTTCTGTCTCGTTGGAAGCATAACCAAACTGGATTCCCTGGTCACCAGCTCCAATAGAGTCAAGCTCGTCCTCATCCATCTGATTCTCTTTCTGCTCAAGTGCTTTATCAACACCCATTGCAATATCAGCAGACTGTTTATCAAGTGCTGTGATTACCGCACATGTATCAGCATCGAATCCGAATTTTCCACGAGTATAACCAATCTCGCGGATTGTCTCTCTTACGATTGACTGGATATCGATATTTGCCTTGGAAGTGATCTCACCCATAACCAGAACAAGACCTGTTGTAGTTGCAGTCTCGCAGGCTACACGGCTCATCGGATCCTGTGCGATCAGAGCATCCAGGATGGCATCAGAAATGGCATCACAGATTTTATCCGGATGACCTTCAGTTACAGATTCGGAAGTAAATAAGATTTTTTCTTTGTTTTCCATTCTTTTGTTTTTCCCTTTCTTCGATGGAGCGAAAATTTCCAAAACAGCTAATATCTATCGCTGCATTGTATGTTTTCCGCGAAAAAAAGAACAGCCCGGACAAGCGGACTGTCTTATAAATGACTTTTTATATAAACAATCCTCTTATTGTTCGATCACTCGCTCAGGTTGGCACCTTCCTCTCTTTCGAGGGGTTGCCGTGGCTTCATAGATCCTATGTATCTCCACCACTCTGAATAAAAGGCTATTCTTCAGTTTTCCTGTTGCAAGCAATACAATATACTGATTGCTTATAATTGTCAATAGACATTTAACGTCTTATGACTATTTTTCACCAGATTAAATCTGATACTCAACAGATCAAGGCTGTCAGGCTGCGATCTGAAATTAACAATTCACCCTACACGCAGGCGGAATTTCTGGATATCCTTCTCACTGGAAACTCTCTCGATCTCTGCGCCAAGGCTGCGAAGCTTCTCTTCGAAGTTCTCATAGCCACGCTGGATGTAAACAATATCATCCACAATGGTGATTCCCTCTGCTGCCAGTCCTGCAATAACAAGAGCTGCCCCAGCACGAAGATCCGGTGCACTTACTCTTGCACCAGTAAGCTTATTCACGCCATCAATAATTGCGGAATTGCCTTCAACCTTAATACAGGCTCCCATTCTGGAAAGCTCATCGGCATATTTGAAGCGATTCTCAAAAATACTCTCAGTTACGATGCTGGTTCCCTCTGCAAGTGCAAGGGTAACCGCAATCTGCGGCTGCATATCAGTCGGATATCCCGGATATGGAAGGGTCTTCACATGAGTGCGATGAAGTCTGCCCACTGCACGTACACGTACGGCATCATCAAACTCCTGAACTTCACATCCGATTTCCTCAAGCTTAGCTGTAGTAGCTTCGAGATGCTTTGGAATTACATTCTTAACTGTGACATCCCCACCGGTAGCTGCTGCAGCGAACATAAAGGTTCCTGCCTCGATCTGGTCCGGAATGATGGAATACTCTGTGCGGTGAAGCTTCTCAACACCCTTGATACGGATCACATCCGTACCGGCGCCCTTGATATTGGCTCCCATGCTGTTCAGGAAGTTGGCAACATCTACTACATGTGGCTCTCTGGCAGCATTCTCAATAATCGTACGTCCTGGTGCAAGAGATGCTGCCATCATAATATTGATGGTTGCTCCTACAGAAACTACATCCAGGAAAATATGGCTTCCATGAAGATTAGATGCCTCGGCAACAATGGCTCCATGAAGAATATCAACTTTCGCACCAAGGGCTCTGAAACCTTTCAGATGCTGGTCAATCGGACGGCTTCCGATATTGCAGCCACCTGGAAGAGGAACTTCTGCTCTTTTATATTTGCCAAGTAATGCGCCAAGAAGATAGTAAGATGCACGGATCTTCTTAATATACTCATAATCTACACTTACATCACCAATGGTAGAACCATTGATCTTAACAGTTGACTTATTGATTCTGTCAACCTGTGCTCCGATGCCAGCTATTGCCTCCAGTAAAACGTTGATGTCTCTGACGTCAGGCAGATTCTCGATGAGAATTGTCTCATCCGTCATAATGGCTGCTGATAAAATAGCCAGCGCTGCATTCTTTGCACCTGCTATCTCTACTTCACCAACAAGCGGATTTCCACCTTTAATCACATACTGTTCCATAATACACCTCTATTATTCTTACTCCGCGAGCCAAAAAGGCTATTGTCAATTTCTCTCCAATAACCTGACAGCCCTCCTCTGATTCACAGTTACTGTTCACTTCGTTCATCGTAACGCATTCCGCGAATAGTAACAATCTACAGTTACTTAATAACCCCTGTCTGTAGTGTTTCCAAAAGTGCCTGCAGACTTGCTTCCAAATCTTTCCCTTCTTCATCTACCACAATGTCTGCATATTTCTCGTATAAGGGAACTCGCTCCTCATATAAACTCTTCAAGGTCTGTCCTTCTTTCAGAAGAACTCCCCGCTTCTTAAGATTTCCAAGCCGTTTCTCAAGAGACTCCAGAGAAAGGCTGAGGTAAACTACCTTCCCAATTGATTTCAAGTGTTCCATGGCTTCACTGCAATATACCACACTTCCCCCAGTAGCAATTACAGTATTCTCTGTATCAATCGACGCATTTACGCGATTCTCAATAGCCTTGAAACCTTCTTCTCCTTCTTCATCAATGATCTGATAAAGACGTCTTTTTTCTTCTTTTTGTATTAAAAGGTCTGAATCTAAAAATTCGTATCCAAGTATTTTCGCAAGAACAACGCCCAGTGTGCTTTTACCTGCACCGGGCATTCCAATTAATGTTATATTATTCATTTTCATTCGATACTCCTTTAAATAATAACACATAAGAGCCATTATTGCAATCATATTAAAAAATTGTTACTGGGTTCGTATGAACCATTTATGATAATGTCCTAAT
>ERZ856578.7701-NODE-7701-length-11074-cov-3.492680_pt1 | contig 11074 bp, 8 predicted proteins | sample MGYA00514384_ERZ856578 | MGnify/ENA primary metagenome ERZ856578 (study PRJEB29103, sample SAMN06111958) | human gut metagenome | biome: human gut; feature: ankylosing spondylitis patient; material: healthy_person | host: Homo sapiens | place: China:Hangzhou...
TCTTTTTTATGCAGGACTTTTTTGACCGCCCAGGCGGTCGATTTGCTCAGAGAGGCGGAATACATCTCCCGGGCGCGGTCCACGAGATTGTGCGCCTCGTCGATGAGAAAGGTGTAAGCGCTCTGCGGAACGTCGAAAAACCGGCGGAGATACACCTGAGGATCGAAAAGATAATTGTAATCCCCCACGATACAGTCGCACCAGAGGGTGGCATCCAGCTGGAGCTCGAAGGGGCATACGCGGTGCTCTCTTGCGCAGGCTTCGACCGCGGCTCTGGAATAGAGGTCACACCGGCCAAGCAGATCGTATAATGCATCGTTGACCCGGCTGAAATGCCCTTTGGCGTAGGGGCAGCCGTCCGGATTGCACTCCCCGTTGCGATTTCCGTCGGCGTCCCGGCAAAAGCAGATTTTGTCTTTGGCGGTCAGGACGATGGTGCGCAGCCGCAGCCCCTGCGCCGCCATTTTTTCGCAGGCGTCCATCGTGGCCTGGCGTGTGATGGTTTTGGCGGTGAGATAAAAGAGCTTTTCGGTATATCCCTCTCCGAGGGCTTTGACAGCCGGATAGAGGGTGGATATGGTTTTGCCGATGCCGGTGGGCGCCTGGCACAACAGCCGGCCTTCATCCCGGACCGTCCGGTAGACGGCGGCGGCCAGCTGGCGCTGCCCCGGCCGGTAGGAGGAAAACGGAAAGGGGAGATCGCGGATGGAGGCATCCCGTATCCCGTCCCATTCTTCCTGCATCTCGGCCCACATCCGATATTGAAACAGCAGGTCCTGGAAGAAGGTCTCCAGTTGTTCGAAGGCATAGGGCCGGACAAAACGGCGGATTTCCCCGGTTTCCCGCCGGCAGTAGGTCAGTTGAACCTCCAGGCGGGGCAGGGAACGCTGCCGGGCGACCATATACGCGTAGCAGAGCACCTGCCCCCAATGCACGCGGTTTTCCCCGTCGATTTCCTCGAGCGGCAGGGCGGTGGTTTTGATTTCATCCACCAGCACCCCTTCACCGGTGGTCAGGATGCCGTCTGCGCGGCCCTCCACCGTGTAGGTGATCCCCTCATAGTCGACGGTCAGGGAGAGGGAGACCTCCGCCTCGTAGCAGTCGCCCTGCTCCCTCTGTATGCGCCGGTGGATGCGCGAGCCCTCAGCCATCCGCTCCGGGTCGGCATTCCGGTTGTCGATGTCGCCGTCCCGCAGGACGAATTCGACCAGTTCGCGCACCGACAGCCGCATGCGGCACCCCTTCTTTCAAAAACGAAAATATGTTCTATTCCTTGCTCAGTATATAGGAAATCTAAACGGATGTCAAGAAAAAGCACAAAACAAACGTTTTCAAAAAAGACGGCAGACGCGCTCATATTCCGGCTCCTTTCGGGGAAACTAAAATCGAACCCAAGATAAAGGAGGGAGAAAAAATGGAGAACAACTGCCAGGCGAATCAGTCTATCGCGTGCACCGTGCAGCAGTGCCGGTATCATTGCGAAAATCAGAATTACTGTTCTTTGGAGAAAATCCAGGTCGGCACCCATGAAGCGCATCCCACGGTGGTGGAATGCACGGACTGCCAGTCTTTTAAGGTCAAAGAATCCTGCTGCTGATAGAAAAAGCCGGTGAAGATTCGTCTTTACCGGCTTTTTCCTTGGATTTTTTTGCATTCGCGTGTACAATTGGTAAAAAAGAAAACAGAGGGAACCGATATGGGTTTGTCCAAAAATCAAATTATCCCGCTCGATATTACAGGGACCACGGCGGAGGGCAGCGGCATCGGCCGTGCCGAGACCGGTGATGAAAGCAGCGGTATGGCGGTGATCGTGCCGTTCACCGCAGTCGGGGACCGGATCCGGTGCCGGATCCTCAAAGTGGAAAAACGGCTGGCTTACGGACGGGTGGAGGAACTTCTGATCCCCTCCGGCGATCGTCTGCCGCCGGAGGAAGGCTGTCCGGCCTTCGGCCGCTGCGGCGGCTGCGCCTGGCGGCATGTTTCCTATGAGGCGGAGCTGCGGTACAAGCAGCAGCGGGTCGCCGACGCCCTGGCCCGTATAGGCGGGCTGGACGCGGAGGTCCTGCCGATCATCGGCAGCGAGCGCGACGGCCGTTACCGCAACAAGGCGCAGTATCCGGTCGTGCCGGGGCTGTACCGGCCGATGATCGGCTTTTATGCGCCGCGCAGCCACCGGGTGGTGGAGCAGCACGACTGCCTCCTGCAGCCCGAGATATTTCGTACCGTTGTAGACATCGTGGGCAGATGGGCCAAACATACAGGGCTGCCGATCTACGACGAAACGACAGGAAAAGGGATCCTCCGGCACCTTTACATACGCGAGGCTGAGGCTACAGGGGAAATCCAGGTTTGCCTGGTCTGCACGTCGGGAAAATTGCCCGATACCCATGCGCTCATCGATTCCCTGCGCAGGGAGGTTCCCGGCCTCGTGTCGGTGATGGTCAACCTCAACCGGGAGGATACGAACGTGGTGCTGGGCGGCAAGGGCTTTGTCCTGTGGGGGCGGGAATGGATCACGGACGAGCTGTGCGGCCTGCGGTTCCGTTTATCACCGCAGTCGTTTTATCAGGTCAACCGCCGGCAGGCGGAGATCCTTTACGGCATCGCGGGCGATTTCGTGTCGCCCGGGCCGGAGGACACGGTGTTCGACCTCTACTGCGGGACCGGGACGATCGGGCTTTCCATGGCAAAAAGAGCGGGACAGATCGTCGGCGTGGAGACCGTGGCCCAGGCGGTGGAGGATGCGAAGCGGAATGCGGAGGAAAACGGTATCGAAAACGCGCGTTTCCTCTGTGCCGACGCGGAAGAGGCCGCCGGGCAGCTTTTAAAAGAAGGGATCCGGCCCGCCGCCGTGATCCTTGACCCGCCCCGCAAGGGCTGCGCGCCCGGGGTCATCGATTCGGTCACGGCGATGTCGCCTGGCCGGGTGGTTTACGTTTCCTGTGACCCGGCCACGCTGGCGAGGGATCTCAAACGCTTTGCGGAGCGGGGGCACCGGACCGAACGGGTCCAGCCCATCGACATGTTCCCCCGGACGCCGCATGTGGAGTGCGTGGCGAGGCTTGTTACAGAATAAATATGATAAAAGTATATCCAAAAGTAGAAAATGTAAGCTAATAAGAATGTATGGGGAATCTGGTGTAGGGATAATGAATAAACAGGATTATATTTATTTATATTGGAAAAATTATATTTCAATTGAAAAAGAATTTACTCAAACTTTAAATTATGTATCATTGGCTGAAGAAAACTATGATACATATTCTTCTGCATATATTAAAATTTTATTGCAGTTAGGTAGTGAAATTGATATAGTAGCGAAATCCTATTGTCAATATCTCGATAAGGAATTTAAAGGCGACAAAATGAGTGACTATAGATCAGAAATAATAAAGAGGAAAACTGACTTTAGTACTACCGAAGTAAAAATCTTACAGAGCCGAACCATATTTTCCGTAAAACCATGGGAATCATGGGGGATCGTTAAGGAAGATAATACGGCAGAAACCCCGAATTGGTGGAAGGCTTACAATAAAGTAAAACACGATAGATATGGAAATGGGTGTATCAATAATATGGAACGAGATTATTATAAATTTGCAAATTTGGAATATACGCTATATTCTCTGGCAGGCCTATACCAACTACTGATATACTTCTATTTTGATTTAGCAAAAGAAGATAGAATACAGGTTCCGCTACCGGGATCTCGTATGTTCGCTTTATCTGGCGGCAAATGGGATGACATGCTTTTTTATCAGGATAGCGCCGTCTACATTGATCCTTCAAATGGGCATTTTTATATGCAATCAGGGAGCTTCGCTTATTGAATCTTGTGCTATATACATATATCGGTTAACAAGGGTTTGCACATCTCGAAAAGTCAGTCATACATGCCAAAGCTGGAATTCTGTAGTACGACCGCCGCATATCACCTCCCCAGCACCTCATCCCGCTTCCGCACCCGGCGGAAGAGCAGCAGCGAAACCAGTGCCGCGGCGGTTTCCGCGATGGGGAAGGCAATCCAGATCCCGGTCAGCCCAAACGGAATGGACAGCAAAAACGCCAGCGGCAGGGTGATCGCGAACTGGCGGAGCAGGGAGATGACCAGGCTCTCCTTTCCCATGCCGAGCGACTCGAACAGGGCCGAGAATACCACCCCGACAGAGGAAACGATAAAGCTGGTACACAGAATCCGCAGCGCGGGTATTCCAATGCCGAGCACCTCCGGTGAGGCGTTGAAAAGCCCGAGCACCGCCGCAGGCGCGGCCATGAACAAGAGAGTGCCGGCCGCCATAATGAGGACCACCACGAGCAGGGAACAGCGAAGGGTTCCCATCACCCGCGTGCGGTTCTTTGCCCCGTAATTGAAGGAGAGGATGGGCCGCATGCCTTGTACCAGGCCGTTCGCGGGCATATAGACAAAGGTTTGGAGCTTGTAGTATGACCCGAAGGCGCTCACCGCAAACTCGGAAAACCGCCCCAGGATCGCGTTGAGCCCCATTACCAACACCGAGGCGATGGACATCATCACCGTCGAGGGGATGGCCACCGCGTAGATGCTTCTGACGGTCTTCATAGAGAACCGGAATCCCCGGATTTTGAGGCCGACGTCGTATTTTCCGAAAAAGAACAGCAAAAACGAGAGGAGCATGGCGCTCATCTGCCCGATGATGGTGGCGACCGCGGCCCCCTCCACCCCCATGGCGGGGAAGCCGAACAGCCCGAAAATGAGGATAGGATCGAGAAGGATGTTGATGACGGCGCCGGCGGCCTGTAGCAGCATGGGGAACACCATCCGGCCGACCGATTGAAAGATTTTCTCGACCGTGATATGGAAAATGGTGCCGCAGGAGAGGAACACCACGATGCGGGTATAGGAGACACCGAGGGAGAGCACTTCCGCCGAATCGGTGAACAGCCTGAAAAAGGGCTCGATGAAAAACAGGCCGAGCAGGACAAACAGCAGGGAATGGACGCCGGCCAGGAGGAAGCCGTGCGTCACTGCGCTGTCTGCCTCGTCCCGGTCGCCCGCGCCGAGCTTCCGGGCAATGTAGGAGTTGAGCCCCACGCCGGCGCCGACGGCCAGGGACAGGATAAAGTTTTGGATCGGAAAGGCATAGAGGACCGCCAGATAGGCGCTGTCGCTGACCTTTGCGACGAACATGCTGTCCACAATGTTGTACAGCGACTGGACGAGCATGGAGAGAACCGGTGGGAGGGACATGCTCATCAGCAGGGGGAAGACCCGTTTTGACCCCATTTTTGCGGCGGACAGGCTGGCCATATTCCAACATCCTTTACAGAAATTCACGAAAAAAAGGCTCTATTCCTCCTGTTTTGTGCTCAGAAAACAGGAAAAATATATAGCCTTCGAGAAAGCGGTTATACGATTGTGCCGGCTGGTGTGACGACCGGAATCAGTGTAGCACAACCAGCCCCGCCTGTCAACCGCCCACACCGGGGCGGCCGCGTTCCATGATCCGGAAAGGAAGAGGCATTGATATGAATTGGACAGCCCGTTTTATCCATGGCACGGAGGATCTCTCCGATGCCTATGCCGTGCGTATCGAGGTGTTCTGCGACGAGCAAGGGTACCGGCTCGAGCAGGAGCTGGACGAGCTGGACCGGCGGCCCGACACCTGGCATCTGGTCCTGTACGACGGCGGATATCCGGCCGCGGCCGGCCGCCTGTATCCCAAGGGGGACGGGGTGATGGGGCTGGGCCGCCTGGCTGTACGGAAATCCTACCGCGGGTGCGGCCTTGGGGCCCGGATGGTAGAGGAACTGGGCCGGAAGGCGGCGGAACTGGGCGCCTCTGTTTCCCAGCTCGACGCCCAGACGCGCGCCCGGGGCTTCTACGAAAAACAGGGCTACCGCGTCTGCGGGGAGGAACACATGGACGGGCATGTGCCGCATGTGATGATGGAGAAAAAGCTGGACGGAATATCAAATGGATTTTTGGGAAAATAGGCAAAAAATTGTCGAAATGCCCTTGACATTCCGTGAGGTTGTGATAAAATGAGACCTATTCCAAACTGAAAGAAGGGGAACCACATGACGAAGAAGCTGCGGGGAACGAGCAGGAGGACCGGTCATATTTCCGGAGTGGTGTGGTTCACGGCAGGGCGTTCCGCGATGCGTTGCGGGGTGTAACGGCTGTCCGTATTCGACACATCTGGAAATCAGATGTGTTTTTTTATTTTCCAAAAACAAGCGGCGGGAAACCGTGCGAAGACGGCCCCGATACGGATTTTCGGAAACTTGAACCTCAGGAACATTGACAACCGAACCGATTTCCTTTACAATGGAAATCTATGAGCGGGCCGGGCAGCCGCGTGCCTTTTGGCATGAGGAAAGTCCGAGCTTCACAGGGCGGGATAACGGCTAACGGCCGCCGGGGGTGACCCTAGGGAAAGTGCAACAGAGAGATACCGCCGCGCCTGGCGCGGTAAGGGTGGAAAGGCGAGGTAAGAGCTCACCGGCGCATGGGAGACCATGCGGCCCTGCAAACCCTATCCGAAGCAACGCCGACCGAAGCGATACATTGGCCCGATGTGCTTCAACGGGCGGCTAGAGCCGCATGGCAACATGCGGTCGAGATAGATGGCTGTCCAAGACAGAACTCGGCTTACAGGCCCGCTCATCTTTTTACAAATCAGGTCCTCGGGGCCTGCATATACGGAGCCTGGCAGGCGTTTTCGTATGTGACGGAAACGCCTGCCGGTTTTTGTTAGAAGGGGAGTGTAAGACAAAACACAGGGCTTTTCACACAGCGGGTTCGCGCCTGGCCGGATTTCTAAAACGTCCGGGATCCCGGCGGGTGCCGGCCGGCGTCACTATGAAGCATATAGCAAAAAGGGGGGTCATATCCATGGAGGAGCCATGGCGATCGGTACCCCGCAGCGTCCGGGACGCGCTGGACGAGCGGGGCATCAGGGCGGACGGTGTGCGGGCCGCCGCCTGCTGCGACATGTCAAAGGAGGGGGAGCTCCGAAACATTTACCTGTTTCTGACCGCCGACGCCCTGTTGCTCGGCGTGTCCGACCGGACGGGAGAAATGGCCTATGCCGGAGCCCAGCCCTTCCGCCATCGGGAGCCGGAGGGGATCGGGGAATGGATCGAGCTGTCCCTGCCCAGGCTGGGAAAGCCCCGGATCCTCAACCAAGTAGTGGGCGGGCTGCTCACCCTGGAGCTGGACGGGGCCGAAACCTGGATCTGCCGGTTTTCAGGGACGAAAATGCGGGAGATGCAGCGCTTTACCCGCAAGCTGGAGGCGGCTATCGAGGACAAGCCCTTCCCGCCGGAGCGGGAATCGGCGGAGGCGGAATATTGCCCGAAATGCGGGGCGCCCTATCCCGACCGGGGCCGCGCGGTCTGTCCGAAATGTTCGGAAAAGCATACGGTGTTCATGCGGATCCTGGCGTATTTCAAGGAGTATAAGCTCCGGGTGGCGGTCATGCTGCTCTGCGTGGCCCTGTCCGGCCTGTTCAACGCGTTCCTGCCCTATCTGAGCGGCTCGGTGCTGTACGACCAGGTCCTGGGACGGGACGAGGCGCTGGCGGCTTCTCTGGGGATGGCGGGCAACTTCACCCTGATCCTGCTGCTCCTGGTGCTCACCTCGGCGGCGGCCAAGCTGCTGCAGAACCTGACCGGGATCCTCCATGGGCGGATGACCGCCTATATGGTCCCGGGCATTGTCTGTAAAATGAAGGAAAAGGTCTTTGAATCCCTGCAGAAGCTGTCCATCGGCTTTTATACCCGCCGGCAGACCGGCAGCCTGATGCAGCGGGTCAACGGCGACGCCCGGCAGGTCATGCAGTTTTTTATCGACGGCATGCCGTATTTCCTCTTCAATGTCCTCACCTTCCTGTTTTCCGGGATCTTGATGTTCCGGATGGACTGGCGGCTGGCGCTGGTGGCGCTGTTTATGCTGCCGCCCCTGTTCTGGGTGAGTTACCTGCTCCTGCCCCGGTATTGGCACGCCCACGGCCGCCGCTCCCGGACGGTCCGCTCTCTCTATTCCCTGCTCAACGACAACCTGACGGGCGCCCGGGTGGTCCGGGCCTTCGGTCAGGAGGAAAACGAGAACCGGCGGTTCCACAAGGTCAATGAGAAGCTGCGGGAGGCCGAGATGAAGGCGGTGCGGTACGGCAGCCGGTTCGACATCGCCTATGCCTTGGCCCGGGACATCCCCACCCTGCTGGTGTGGGGCGTAGGGGCGCTGATCATCCTGGCGGGGCCGGGGGACTTCACCTACGGCAAGCTGATTACCTTCATCAACTACCTGGTCATGATGCAGGGGCCGATGATCTTCTTCTCCGACGTGTTCCGCTGGTGGTCGAGCAGCATGAACGCCGCCCAGCGGGTGTTCGAGATCATCGACGCGGTCCCCGATATCGCGGAAAAGCCCGACGCAAAGCGGGTCGAGCTCCGGGGCGGTGTCCGGCTGGACGGCGTTTCATTCAGCTACGAGCCGAATAAGCCGGTGCTCAAGAACGTCTCCTTTGAGGTGAAGCCGGGGGAGATGCTGGGTATCGTCGGCAAATCCGGGGCAGGGAAATCCACCCTGGTCAACCTGATCTCCCGGCTGTATGATCCCGACGAGGGAGAGGTACGGCTGGACGGCATCGACGTGCGGGATCTCGCGTTTTCCTCACTGCGGGGGGCGGTGGCCATGGTCAGCCAGGAGACCTATATTTTTATGGGCACGGTGTCGGAAAACATTGCCTACGCGCGGCCGGACGCCACCCGTGAGGAGATCGTGCGGGCCGCGGTGGCGGCGAGCGCCCATGGCTTCATCTGCCGCCTGCCGCACGGCTACGATACCGTCATCGGCTCCGGCGGCCGGGAGCTGTCGGGCGGCGAGCGGCAGCGCCTGTCTATCGCCCGGGCCATTTTGGCCGACCCGCAGATCCTGGTGCTCGACGAGGCGACCGCCTCAGTGGACACCGAGACCGAGCGGGCCATCCAGGATTCCCTGGACGAGCTCGTCCAGGGCCGGACCACCATCTCTATCGCCCACCGCCTCTCCACCCTGCGTAGTGCGGATCATCTGATCGTGTTGGATAACGGAGAGCTGGTGGAAAGCGGCACGCACGCCGAGCTGGTGGAGAAGCGGGGTGTGTACTACAAACTGCTGCAATTGCAGACCAAGGCCCTCGCCATGCGGGGGATCGAATAGGGATGGAAGCCGAATATGGTCTATTTTGAGGATGCCGGGCTCCTCATCCGGTATATGGAGCCCGGGGATGTCCGGACGATCGTTCGGGAAGAAACGGCCCAGAGGGATGCCGTTTCCGTGGAAAAGTACGATATGCGGCTGCGGGATCAGGCCGAAAACCGCTCCGTCGCGCTGGTGGCGGTATATCATGGGGCGGTGGCGGGCTATATCCATGTGTACCGGGAAGCGGGACAGGGCCCTTTGCCGGTACGGGCATCCCGGAGATCGTGGATTTCGGCGTGCTGGAAAAATACCGCAAAAACGGGATCGGCACCCGCCTTATGGACGTGGCGGAGCAGCTCGCCCGGGCATACGGCCCGGCCGTCTGCCTGGGCGTCGGCCTGCACAGCGGGTACGGCGGCGCACAGCGGCTATATGCCAAACGGGGGTATCTTCCGGACGGTTCGGGGGTATGGTACCGGGACGCCGTCTGCGAGCCTTACGCCATTTGCCGCAATGACGACGATTTGATCTTATATCTGTCAAAGGTATTTGACAAAGAAACTGGAAGGTGAAAGGAGGGGCCGCCATGTGCCCTGAAACCGACATACTGGAGCAGGAAAAGAAAGCGGTGGCGGATATGATCGCCGTCCGGGCCATCACCCCGGACAACGCGGTTTTCGAGAGGACCGGCGGCGGATTCGTGCGGATGGCCTTTACCGCGCCGAACGGCACGGTTAAGGAATATCCCCGGATATCGGTCCACCGCTGTTTCCCCTTTTCCGATCCGGACCGCTACATTTCCATCCGGGAACCGGAGGCGGACGGAAAAGAGATCGGCCTGATCGAGGACATCCGTCGCCTGCCAGGGGAGACGCGGGCCATGCTGGAGGAGCAGATGGCCCTGCGGTATTTTACCCCGGTGATCCAGAAAATCCATAGCATCAAAGAGGAGAACGGCTTTTCCTACTGGGATACCGAGACCGACCGGGGCGCCTGCCGGTTTACCGTCCGGATGGGCGGCGGGAGCGTCTATGCCATCGGGAAGGACCGGTATCTCGTCACCGATCTGGACGGCAATCGCTTTGAAATCCCGGAGCTCGGCCGGATGTCCGCCCGGGAACTGAAGATGCTGGATCTGTTTGTGTAGGAAGAGACACGGCGGAAGGAAAACGGCCGCCCAAATTTCCGGGGATGGGACGGCTAGTGACCATCGCAATTCCCGGGGGAACCCCGGTGGCGTTTTTGCGCTCTTTTGTCGCAACGAGCTGATGCTCGGACATACCGAAAAGCCGTTTTGCTCATATTATGCGCTCATGCCGCGCAGGCACCTCCTTTCTTGACATCAAGAAAGGGGGGAAAGAAATGCCAAGGGGTACACCCCTTGGAATCCCGGGTGATTTTGATTTTTAGGGCCATTGTGGGACACCACAATGGCGGGTGACCGGCCCCAGTACCCGCTGGTATAAAGTGTCTTTCAGGGGCGGCCCGGGGTTCTTTTCAGGAAAGCCGGCGGGAGGGCGGACACCTGTCCTCGCCTTTATACAGAAAGGGGCTGCGGCCCCGGGTATGGGGTGCTATATTGTTTCAGTCCCGCGCCCAACCGGTCCCCGGGGGCCTCGGGCCCCCTTACTGTATGGGCGTCGGTTCAGGAAAAAACGGCAATGCCGGTTTTCCTGAATAGAAAACCGGTCAATTACCTGGGGGTCTGGGGGCAAAGCCCTCGGCGTCTCTTTGTATCCTTTCTCCACGCGGAGAAAGGATTGGCCGCACATTCAACATCCTTTTCGGCAGGATGCTGCATGGTATGCGCGGACATACCGCAACATAGTCTGGCCTGAGGGCCACCTTCTTTCTTCACACGAAGAAAGAAGGCAAAGGCGTGCCAAGGGGGAATCCCCCTTGGAATCC
>ERZ856578.7707-NODE-7707-length-11061-cov-557.635015_pt1 | contig 11061 bp, 9 predicted proteins | sample MGYA00514384_ERZ856578 | MGnify/ENA primary metagenome ERZ856578 (study PRJEB29103, sample SAMN06111958) | human gut metagenome | biome: human gut; feature: ankylosing spondylitis patient; material: healthy_person | host: Homo sapiens | place: China:Hangzhou...
GATGAAGATTTTGGTGAGGAGTTCCACGGCTCCGGTGAAGACCATGGTCTGCTTTTTGAAGTCTTCGATATGGGTGCGCTCGGTGAGAAATTCAGGCATGTAGTGTACGCGATGGCCGGTCTCCTTGGAGAGCAGTTCGCTGGTGCCAGAGAGAATGGGTGGTTCGTACGAAAACTGGTACGTCGGGGAGGTTCTTGATGAGTTCCTTCATGAGGCTGAGATTCTGTGTACCGTCGTCTTCGGTGCGTACATGAATCTGCAGGAACGCGATATCAATTTCTTTCATGTCATCGTTGTAACTTTTAGCAGGGTCGCTGATGAACAGTTTACACTCTGGACTATTGTGCTCCAACCAATCCTTCAGGGCTCCGCCTACGAAGCCACATCCGATGGTTCCAATGTTGATCATTGATTTATGTTTATATTGATAATTTTCTTATTAATTCCTCATATTCGTTTTCAATAGCTCAAGTATGTAATCATGTGTTACTTTGCAATATTCATGATTCCATTTAGTTCGTTCTGAATGTACTCAAGGCTTGCAATTTTGGTCTTGGTCTCTTCAAGATTCAGACGACGGGTGTTGTCGGAATTGAACTCGGAGAGTTTGCAACGCTTTGCATCGCCCTCGGTGAAGAACTGATCGTAGTTGAGGGAGCGATTATCAGCTGGCACGCGATAGAAGTCGCCCATGTCCTCGGCCTTGGCACATTCCTCGTTGGTGAGGAGGGTCTCGTACATTTTCTCGCCGTGGCGGATGCCGATGACCTTGATGTCTTCCTTCTTACCTCCGAAAAGTTCGCATACGGCTTCGGCTTGAGTCTGGATAGTACATGCAGGAGCTTTCTGAACAAGTATATCACCGTTCTGGCCATGTTCGAAGGCGAAGAGGACGAGATCGACGGCTTCTTCGAGCGACATGATGAAGCGGGTCATCTTGGGCTCGGTGAGGGTGATGGGGTTGCCGTGGCGGATCTGGTCGATCCAGAGAGGGATGACGGAACCGCGGGAGCACATCACATTGCCATAGCGGGTGCAGCAGATTTTGGTGTCGCCGGAATAGCGGCTTTTTGCTACTGCAATTTTCTCCTCGATGGCCTTGGTAATGCCCATTGCGTTGATTGGATACGCTGCTTTATCCGTTGAAAGGCAGATGACGGCCTTCACCCCCGCTTCGATGGCTGCTGTCAATACGTTGTCTGTGCCGATGACATTGGTCTGAACTGCCTCCATTGGGAAGAACTCACAAGAAGGAACCTGCTTGAGGGCGGCGGCATGGAAGATGTAATCTACACCAGGCATGGCGTTCTTGCACGACTGGAGATTGCGGACATCGCCGATGAAGAATTTGATTTTATGGGCCACATCGGGCATCTTGGTCTGGTATTCGTGACGCATGTCGTCCTGCTTCTTCTCGTCGCGACTGAAGATACGAATCTCTGCAATGTCGGTCTGGAGGAAACGGTTGAGGACGGCATTCCCGAATGAACCTGTGCCGCCGGTAATCATAAGGGTTTTACCTGCAAAAATTGACATAAATTGAATGTTATTTATTTGTTTGTTATTCTTTTACTACCCTGACGCTGTCGAGTTTGATCACACTCGGCAATGCTCTAAATATCTTTCAATCATTGCTCTCACTCAATCACAACCTTATCAAAAAACGTATCTGGCCTATCCGGATTAAAGATTTCGTTGCAATACATGACGGTGACGAGGTCTTGGGTGTCGGAGAGGTTGATGATGTTGTGGGTATAGCCCGGGAGCATGATGACGCTCTGAATCTTGTCTCCATTTACTTCATATTCAAGAATCTCTGCATTCGGGTCATTCTCGTTACGAAGTTGAATAAGTCCGTGACCGCTGACTACTATGAACTGCTCCCACTTGGTGTGATGCCAATGCTCTCCTTTTGTGATTCCTGGTTTGGAGATGTTTATGCTGACCTGACCGCAATTCAAGGTATGAACGAGTTCTGTGAAACTGCCTCGGTCATCGATGTTCATCTTGAGGTCGAAGATGGCTTTCTCCTTTGGGAGATACGAGAGATAAGTACTGTAGAGTCGCTTTGCAAAACTGTCTGCTGGAATATCAGGAATCATAAGGGTCTTGGGCATATCGCGGAACTGATAGAGGAGCTCAACGATCTCTCCAAGCTTGACGTGATGAGTGATAGGCGCAGCACAATAGCGGCCTTCTGGTGTAAAAACTGTCTCAACACCGTCAAACTCACAATGGTGCTCCTCACCTTTGAGGGCGCAGATCATCTCATCGACAAGGTCGTCGATGTAGAGGAGCTCCATATCAACGGTCGGGTCGTTGACGGTGATGGGGAGGTCGTTGGCGATGTTGTTACAGAAAGTAGCAACAGCGCTGTTGTAGTTAGGTCTGCACCACTTTCCATAGAGATTAGGGAATCGATAGACAAGTACTTTGGCTCCTGTTTCTTCGCCGTACTGGAACATCAGTTCCTCGCCAGCCTTCTTACTTTTGCCATATTCGCTGGTGCCAAAGCGACCTGCAAGGGTCGCTTGGATCGAGCTTGAAATCATCACAGGGCAGTTGTTCTTGTGCTTCTTGAGGGTATTAAGCAGTATGGTGGCAAAGCCGAAGTTGCCTTCCATGAACTCTTTAGGGTCCTGCGGACGATTGACACCTGCGAGGTTGAAGACAAAGTCGCAATTCTTGCACCAGGCGTCGAGTTGTTCAGGGGTGGAGTCTATGTCGTATTCATAAATTTCGTCGATGACGAGATTGCTGTAGTACTTGGCTTTACCTGTCTTTATATTACCTAATTGAGCACAGAGATTCTTTCCAACGAATCCCCGTGCTCCTGTAACCAATACTTTCATTTTTGCTGAAAATTAGAACTTACGCCATACCATTTTATTGACAACACCAACATACGACTGGATGATCTTGACCACCTTGGTAGATACATTTTCATCCGTGTAGTTTGGAACCGGAATACCGTAGTCGCCATTCTTTACAAGTTCCACGGCGGTATCAACAGACTGAAGGAGACCATTGGTGTCAATACCGGAAAGGATGAAACCGGCCTTATCAAGAGACTCGGGACGTTCTGTAGAGGTGCGTATGCAGACAGCAGGGAAGGGATGGCCTACGCTGGTGAAGAAACTTGACTCTTCAGGCAAAGTGCCTGAATCTGAAACTACTGCGAATGCGTTCATCTGAAGGCAGTTGTAATCGTGGAAACCAAGAGGCTGCTGAACATGTACGCGAGGGTCAAGCTGGAAACCAGATGCTGCAAGGCGGTTGCGTGAACGAGGGTGGCAACTGTAGAGAATCGGCATATCATACTTTTCTGCCATAGCGTTGATTGCATTGAAGAGACTGAAGAAGTTCTTCTCGGTGTCGATGTTCTCCTCGCGGTGAGCAGAGAGAAGAATATACTTGCCCTTTTCCAGACCCAGACGTTGGTGAATATCGCTTGCTTCAATCTCCGCCAGATTCTGATGAAGTACTTCGGCCATTGGCGAACCTGTCACATAAGTACGCTCTCTTGGAAGTCCGCACTCTGCAAGGTATCTTCTTGCGTGCTCTGAATAAGCAAGATTCACGTCGGAGATAATATCTACGATGCGTCGGTTGGTCTCCTCGGGAAGACATTCGTCTTTGCATCGGTTGCCGGCCTCCATGTGGAAGATCGGGATATGCAACCGTTTGGCCCCAATGACAGACAGGCACGAGTTCGTGTCGCCAAGTACCAGCACGGCATCCGGCTGTGTCTGAACCATGAGTTTGTAAGAGGCGTTGATGATATTGCCCATCGTCGCTCCCAAGTCGTCGCCCACGGCATCCATATACACTTCAGGATCTTTCAACTTCAGGTCTTTGAAGAAAACGCCATTGAGGTTGTAATCGTAGTTCTGACCAGTATGTGCGAGGATGACATCGAAATACTGACGCGTCTTGTTGATGACTGCTGCAAGACGTATGATCTCGGGCCGCGTGCCGACAATAATCAGTAACTTCAGTTTGCCGTTGTTCTGGAAACCGACGTTTGAATAGTCTGTTCTGAGCTCCATTTATTTCTGTATATGAGTTATTTTGCTATACCATAATATTTTGCATACCACTGAGCGAATGATTTCAGTCCATCTCTAAGTGGCGTTGAAGGACGAAATCCGAAGTCCTGTTCCAAGGGTGTTGTATCTGCAAAAGTAACTGGCACATCACCTGGTTGCATTGGCACGAGTTCCTTGTGTGCTTCAAAATCGTAATCCAGTGGGAGCACCTTGGCTGCGATGAGTTCCTCTTGAAGAATAGTAATGAAATCTAGGAGGTTCTCTGGTGAATTATTTCCAATATTATATACTTTATAAGGAGGTATTGGAAGACCATCCTCTCCATTCTGCTTTTCCGGTGCGTGCTGCATGAGGTGGACTGTGCCATCAGCTCATTACTCTTCTTCGTCGCCGCATAGAGGCTGACGGGATTATCGATCTTGTCACCGGTAGAGTACAACACCTCCCTATAGACCGAGGACGAAGATGCAAGGTTTACAACAACAGCAGCTTTACGAGGTTGGAGCCGATGAAGCTGGCAGACCTGTAACGAGGATTGTCTTTCTCTCTAAATTTATATTATATTGTACCATATCTTAATCACGCTTAAATATATCTCGTGTATAGACCTTATCATTAACATCTTCAAGGCATGAGTCGTAGCGGTTGGCTATGATTGCCTTGGACTTCTGCTTGAACTGGTCGAGGTTATTCACCACTTGACTTCCAAAGAAGCTAATGCCGTTTTCGAGAGTTGGTTCATAAATAATTACTTCTGCTCCCTTTGCTTTGATACGTTTCATAATGCCCAGGATAGCAGACTGACGGAAGTTGTCGGAGTTCGACTTCATGGTAAGGCGATACACGCCAATCACACACTCATGTTCCTTGGCTGCATCCCATACCGCATTCTCGTTGTAATAGCCTGCCTTGCGAAGGACAGCATTGGCAATATAGTCCTTGCGAGTACGATTGCTTTCAACGATAGCTGTCATCATGTTTTGAGGCACGTCTGCATAATTGGCGAGCAACTGCTTTGTGTCCTTTGGCAGACAGTAACCACCATAGCCGAACGATGGATTGTTATAGTGAGTACCGATCCGAGGATCGAGACCGATGCCCTGGATGATGGCAGCTGAATCAAGTCCCTTCACTTCTGCATAGGTATCGAGCTCGTTGAAATAGCTGACACGCAGAGCAAGATAGGTGTTGGCAAAGAGTTTTACAGCTTCGGCCTCCTTCAATCCCATGAAAAGAGTGTCGATATTCTCTTTGATGGCACTTTCCTGAAGAAGCTTTGCGAATATCTCGGCAGACTCTTCCATGTGATTGCCTTGAATCTTGCGGATTGCCTCATTCTCTTCCTCCCATTCCTCTGACATCATCTTTGGATAACCAACGATGATACGTGAAGGCCAGAGATTGTCTTCGAGTGCCTTACTCTCTCGAAGGAACTCAGGAGAGAACAGCAAACGGAACTCACGACGTTTGCCATCTGCAAGAGGTTCCATCTGTGCAAACTTTTGAGCATATTTCACATAGAGTGAACGGCAATAGCCAACAGGAATCGTTGATTTGATTACCATTGTCGCCTTTGGATTAACAGAAAGAACGAGGTCAATCACATTCTCAATATGGTGTGTATCGAAGAAGTTCTTTACAGGGTCATAGTTGGTAGGTGCAGCAATAACTACAAAATCTGCATCTTTATAAGCGGATGCTCCATCAAGGGTTGCAGTAAGGTTGAGTTCCTTTTCTGCGAAGTATTTTTCAATATACTCGTCCTGTATCGGCGAGATACGATTGTTAATCTTCTCCACCTTTTCAGGGATAATATCAACAGCAGTCACTTTGTGGTGTTGTGCCAAAAGAGTTGCAATACTCAAACCGACATAACCGGTACCGGCTACAGCAATTTGGAGGTCTTCAAAATTTCTCATATTCTCGCGGATTAATTTGGTTCTGATGGCCGTATTGAACGACACCACGAAAAGCTCTTTACAAGCGATTTAATCAGATTACCTGTACAGTAGAAATAACAATAGAGGTATATGGTTAAATTTTCTTAAATATTTGGAATTGAAAATGGTGCTATTGCAGAAAAGGGCATCGGGGAGCGTAATTCATACAAACAGTGGATAATAAACATAATGCCTCAATACTGTTGCGTAGAAAATATGGTCAATACCAGGAAGAATATCTTTGATGCCTGATTAAGATAGTAGCAGCACGCCGTTAGAAGTGTGCAACTAATCAAGAAACTAAATAATCAAAAGAATAACAATCTAAAAACAAACGTTGCTTAAATACAAACCGGGTTGTTACATATAATCCAGCGCAATACTTACTTCTGGCTGATCAATGGCCATATCGTGGCACTTGAAGATTATTTGTCATATACCTCGAACCTCGAGTTTTTCGACTTGAACTCGGGAACCGTCCGCTTCATAAGCCGTATCATGTCGGGAATCTCCACCTTTCGGGACAGCGTCTCCAGCTCTTCGGCAACGCCGCAGGCCTCCCCGTAGTCATACTCCCGAACCTTGGCGATACGGATCCGGTCGTGCGTCGTCGGAAGCGTGTTCTCCTTGTTCGACAGAACCTCTTCGTACAACTTCTCGCCAGGACGCAGACCCGTGTATTCGATCTTGATGTCCTTCTCCGGTTCGAAGCCCGCCAGGGAGATCATCCGCCGCGCCAGATGCGCGATCTTAACCGATTCGCCCATGTCGAAGACGAAGATCTGATTGCCCGTCGACATCGTGGCGGCCTCCATGACCAGACGGCACGCCTCGGGGATCGTCATAAAGAAGCGCGTAATGTCCGGATGCGTGACAGTCACCGGACCGCCCTTGGAGATCTGGTCCCTGAAGCGGGGAATGACCGAACCGTTCGAGCCCAGCACATTCCCGAAGCGCGTGGTGACGAAACGCGTCTTCCCCGGCGTGCGGCCCTGCTCGATCGACAGACCCAGCGACTGCACATAGATCTCCGCAAGGCGCTTCGTGCAACCCATCACGTTCGTCGGGTTCACGGCCTTGTCCGTCGAGATCATAACCATCTTCTCAACATCGTATTCGATGCACTTGTCAGCGACGTTGCGCGTTCCCGCGACGTTTACCAGAACCGCCTCGCATGGGTTCTCCTCCATCAGCGGGACGTGTTTGTAAGCCGCAGCGTGGAACACCACCTGCGGATGGTACGTCCGGAACACGAAGTCCAGACGGGCGGGAATCCGGACGTCGCCGATGACAGGGATGAATTTCAATGCCGGATAGCGCTCCTCCAGTTCCAGGCGAAGGTTGTGCATCGGGGTCTCCCCGTTGTCGAAAAGGATAAGCTCCTTCACCCCGAACGTCGCCAGCTGACGGCAGAGCTCCGAGCCGATGGAACCTGCCGCCCCCGTAACCAGGATCGTCCTCCCGCGGAAGTTGGCGATGATCTCATCCATCGAAATGCGGATCTCGGGACGGCCTAACAGGTCTTCGATCTTGATCTCCCGGATCGACTGCTTCATGATCTTCCCGTCGATGACCTCGTCGATCGGTGGGGCGATCAGAATTTTGACCCCCTGCTCCGTACAGTATCTGATCAGACGCTCCTGCTCCTGCTGCGCATCGTCATTGGTGGCGAAAAGGATCGCGTCGACATCGACTCGGTCCCGCAGGTATTCGACGCTGTGCTGATTCTCGAAATAGTAGACCGGGCACTCCGCGATCGTATGCTTGCGCAGGGACTTCCCGTAGGTCAGAAAACCGACGACGCGGTAATGCGGCGAGTTTTGAAGACGCGTGACCAGAGACACTGACTTGTCCCCCGTGCCGTAGACCAGAACCTGACGGCTGTTCGCGCGGCGGGACTGCTTCAACTTGATCAGGTCGTAGACGACGATCATGCAAAGACGAAGGGCCAGCAGAAGGAAGAGCGTGACCAGCACGTCCAGCAGGAAACCCATGGAAAGGGCGGCATAAGGCGGAGACGGTTTTTGGGGAAGGAGAAGCACGTAGAAGAACATCAGCAAGTCCTTGAAGAGAACCGCACCGCCCAGTTTCCAGATTTCCCGAAGCGTCGTATGACGGATGACGCTGCGGAACGTTCGGAAAACGATGAACGAAAAAACGCTCAAAACACACGAACCGGCCAACAGCCAGAAACCGTACCATACCGTGAAAACCGGATTCGTGAACAATCCGCGAACCAACAGGTAGGCGATCAAGGTCGAAACTACAGACACGACCGTGTCGATCGTCAAGATCAGCCACGACGAAAAATACCGTGACGATAGGTATTTTTCAATCCCAAAACGGGACATGATAACTTGAAGCATGTGGAGGCGAAAACGTTTGATTTATAAAGAGTGACGCAATTGGAAAGCACTGAAATTGCCGGGCATGAAACCCCACAAACCGTCGATGGGGAGCATTACTGAAATTCCTGCACCTCTTTCCGGTGCCAAATCTGATATTGCTTGGGCGTTATTTCTTCAGCAACGCATTCTTTGTAATCGGCCTCGTCGCGCCGGAAGATATGACTTCTGGAATACTCCCTCAATGCCCGGTCCGGGATATTGGCCATCACGACGGGAAAAGGATAAGCAGTATGGGTTATCACGGAAATCGCATTTCCCGGAAAAATCCGGCATAACAGGTAGGCCGACTGTTCGAAGGCGGTCCAATACTCCCCGGTGCCGTACAAATGGATACAATTGCGGTTGCTATGCTCCTGACGGATGATGTCGAGTAGCCGCGTCTCCATCAGACGCATCAGCCGTATTCCGCAAGGCTCGCTTTCCGGCCGCGGTTCGTTCATATGATTTCGGATAATTTCGTGCGTTTCGCTTATCGGCGATGTCCCAGCCATTCGTCGTAGTCGTCCAGACGCCGGATAAGTTGCGCTTTGATTTTCTTGGGACGCTCCTCCGTGCGCCAGCTGTCGACGATTCCGTGCGCCTGTTCGCGATAAATGCAGTTGTCGGTGCATCCATAGAGCGTAACCGACAGCAATGCCCGCGACTGCTCCGCCCTGACAGCGGGCAACAGCCCCTGAATCTCCCCGATCATCCGGCTGCAAGCTTCCTGATCACCGAGAATCGTGTAGGCCGGAAGCAGTAGCGCATAGAGTTTGCAGCGCGTCACGTCGGAATCCATCCGCAGGTTGGCGTATTGCTGCAATGTTTCGGTGGCCAACGCTCGGTCTTCGGAGGTCGCCCCTCCCGCATGATGCCGCTGCATCGCTTCGTGCAGCGCTCCGAACAACCGGTCGTTGTTCAGACGCGTGTACACGTGCATATTGTCCGTATTGAGCGAGATGATTTCGTATTGTCCGGGTTGTACGTGCAGCAGCGGCACCCACAGCCAGTTTTCCACGCAGACCATGATGTCTTTCCGGCCGCCTCCCGGCTGGGAGATCACCGTAGCCTCGGCGTTTTTGAATTTCCCTTCGGTGATTCGCACCCGGTCGCCCTTCATCAATCGCTTCGGCTCCGGGGTATAGACCGGGACTATGTCCGCATAGGAGCGAGCCACCCACCGGAGGTTTTCCATCGCTTCGTCGGAGAGGTAGGGATAATATTCGCGCTTGCCGTCCCGCACCCGCGGCAGAAAACTGTATAACGAAAGCCCGGCCGTCGACATCATTTTGTAAATCTCATTTTCCGAGGACCGGACAAAGACGTAATTGTAAAGCAACGGACGGGCGGTTTTGACCCAAACGCCTTTTTCTTCCCTGACCTCTACATAGGTCGGGGCGAAATATTCGAATGCCGGCTCGCCGTTTCGGAGACGTCGGTCGAGTTCCGCCTGCAACCCTTTCGCCGCTCCCCGGTGACGGGAAGGCAAAGCCAGCACATACCATCTTACGGCACGGCTGTTCCGCATGCTCGCGATGCGTGTCGGAAGGGAAGAATCGGATATGGATTTTTCAGTTGCGGGCGAAGATCCCATGGCTGTTTTCGGGGTATTTCACTGACTTACAAACACTTCGCGACCATGTCGGCAGAAGCTTGCAATCTGCTGATAAACAACGATTTACATATGCACGCAAGAGAAATTCCTAAAAATTGCATCTCTTTGGTTTTCCGCGCCGACCGGAATTGTTTTCAACCTGTCCCCACTTCCTCCGCATACAAAAACACAATTCCGTCAATTATGATCTCTGTGTAAGAAACCACACTTTTACTACACAAAAGTATGGAATATTGTTTAAACGACCAAACTATTTCGTCTAAATCTTATGCTGAAAAATCCCCCCCCCCTCCAAAAAACAGTCTCTGAATTAAGTATTTATATCTGTTCCAAAACGTTAATATCGCCCAAATGGACGATAACGCGCCCTTTCTGTTGCATTCTTTCTTGTAATGGGAAAAGCTCCTGAAATCTCGAACTGTCAGAACTGTTTTGCGGGGAATGTTGACCTATCCGGCAGATAGACACCACTTTTCCGGTCACTATGGTTTCTTACACAGAGACGGTTCTATTGGTTTTCTTTAAAACCAAACAATGAAATACGAACGCGAGAAGACGTCCTTTGCAGGCCGGGTATAAAAGTCCCTGTCCGATAAATCCGATTCAATCAATTTATTGTTATCTGAAACTTGATTTCCGCGTCGCCGGGGCAATTCTCGGCAGGGCGTTGTTTCTCAAAATCCCAATGTTCGAGCAATACCGACATACCCAAACCAACGAACTTACGGTGGCGGTCATGGGTGAATACGAGGGCAAGAGGAGCTAAATGGTTTCTGTTGATAGCGTCTTTGCGACATACGACGTTGATTGTCATAATCTTTACGGATTACGCAAGCAACAAAATGTGATTCGTGTGTTACACGATTTTATGTATCACACTCTGTATCACAAACGGCGATTTTAGGCTATTTCGTGTTACACAACGGACATCTGCAACACACGGCAGAAAAAGATAAACGAGCGATAATTCATTGATTATCACTCGTTTATTAAGAGCGGAAAACGGGACTCGGACCCGCGACCTCAACCTTGGCAAGGTTGCGCTCTCAAGCCCCCAAAACGCTACGCGT
>ERZ856578.7708-NODE-7708-length-11060-cov-4.278157_pt1 | contig 11060 bp, 8 predicted proteins | sample MGYA00514384_ERZ856578 | MGnify/ENA primary metagenome ERZ856578 (study PRJEB29103, sample SAMN06111958) | human gut metagenome | biome: human gut; feature: ankylosing spondylitis patient; material: healthy_person | host: Homo sapiens | place: China:Hangzhou...
TCGATTTTCATCGAGAGAAAATCGACAAAGTCACCTGGGGGTTCAGGGGGCTTTGCCCCCTGACGTCTCTTTGCATCCTTTCTTCACGTGGAGAAAGGATGTGCCTGCACGGCATGAGTGCATAAAAAATCATGCTTTATTGAATAGGTCTGGCCTGCGGGCCACTTTCTTTTGTCCTCGGCGACAAAAGAAAGCAAAAACGCCGCCGGGGTTCCCCCGGACCCCGGGGGATCCTGTCGGTTCTCTTTTGAGGAGAACCTCCCCGCCGTTATCATAAAAACCAACGATACAATAAGGGGCTGCGGCCCCAGGTTTTTGGGCCGCCGCATGTTTTCAGTCCCGCGCCCTACCGGCCCTCTTCCCCATCCCGTTCGAGGGTTTCGCGGATCGCGCGGACAATGAAGGCGTTGAGGCTCTCGCCCCGCCCGTTTGCGTGGGCCTTCAGCCGGTCTTTCTCTCCCTTTTTAACCACCAGATTGATGCGGTCGCAGTTTTCCGACTGCCATTTGTTTTTGTAATCCGCTCGTCCAGCCATAGTCAACCTCCAAATGCTGGCTCAATTCCTCGTTTCGCTTGGAACGTATTCCAGAATATCCCCTGGTTGACAGTTCAGATACCGGCAAATCCGATCAATCGACCGGGTATCAATATGGCCCTCATTTTTTCGGAGCTTATCGATCGTCGCTGTTCCAATCACCTTATCTGTTTTCAACTGGTAGATGCTGATGTTTCGTTCTTTCAGCATCTCCAAAAATTTCGTGTACACGATTGCCATATGCCCGCCTCCTATCCTTTTAGCATGAAAATTTGACCTAAATTTTGGTTTTTCGCCAATTGCATTTGACCTAAATATAGGTTATTCTATATCCATAGTACGCAGAGCTCGCTACCACATGGGGAACATTCCGTGTTCTTTTCCCTGTCTTTTCAATCCGTTTTAGTATACACCCAACCGCCGTCAATGTAAAGGAGCCGTTATGCCGTCAGCGTTCCGTGATTACTTCAACCAGGCCATTGCCGGATCCATCGATGCCTCATATAGGCAAAACCGGGATGAAAACGAGGCGTACCGCGGCCTCGCGGCCCGTCAGGCGGCGCTCTTCAGGGATATTCAGGAACGGCTCGGCAAAGACGCGAAGCTGATGAACTGTCTGGAAGAAACCGTCAGTGAACAATCCCGCTACGAAGAGGAATGGATCTACCGGCAGGGGTTTGCCGACTGTCTGGACCTGCTTCGCTGGGCGGGCGTATTTTCACCCGATCTATAAAAATCCCCCTGGGATGTTCCCAGGGGGATCCGTTTATTTGGTCTTGCCCACCTGCAGGGCGATGACGGTGATGTCATCCTCCCGCTGGCCCTTCTGCTTCTGCCGGGCCGTATAGGCGATGGATTCCGCCAGCTCCTGAACGCCGCCCTGTTCGAGGTCGAAATCCCGCAGCGCCTCTTCCACCCAGCCGACGCCTGCGCTCACCACGCCGTCGCTCGCCAGAAGGAGGATATCCCCGTCCACCAGCGTATCCTGGCTCCGCTCGAACGCAATGTCCCGCAGGATCCCCACCGGCAGGGAGGACCGCTCCATCCGGGAAACGATTCCCTTGCTGCGCAGAAGGGAAACCGACGCCCCCGCCTTGAAGCTCTCCAGCCTCCCGGTAAACAGATCGATCGACGCGACATCCAGGGTGGCGAGGCTCTCGTCCCCCGATTTGACCATTAGGGCCGTGTTGACCATCCGCAGGACGCTGTCCGGGCCGAATCCGGCCTGGAGCAGATGGGTGGTCAGTCCCGCCGCCATGGCACCGTCCACGGCCGCCCGGCCGCCGCTGCCCATGCCGTCGCTGAGGACCGTGACCAGCCGCCCGCCGCTGTCCTGAAAGCTCTCGAACGCGTCGCCGCAGAGCTTCTCTCCCGCGCAGCAGAGCTGGGCACTCCCCACAGAAACCCGGTAAAGCGGCTGTTCGGTCAGGGTGATCCGGATCACATCCCCCATCCGGGCCACGACGGGATGGTCGAACGTCCGTCCACAAGCCTCCCCGATATCGCCCCGCCACTTCTTTTCATGCACCCGGCTGCCCTTGTCGGACGCCAGGATGTCCACCGTCATCCGGCCTTCCCGGCCGACCGCGCACACCACGTCCCGCACCGACAGCCCGTGCGCCTCACAGACATCGGACACCCGGGCGGCGGCATCGGCGTCCAGCCGTTCCTCGAGCGCGAAATCCGCCGCCAGCTCCTCCAGCATGTCCGCCATGCCGCTGAACTGGTCGGTGACCACCGCGCGGATCTCAGACAGGCGCCGCCAGGCCCCCTCCCGCACCAGATGCTCACGGTAGCCCGCGTTGACCAGGCGGGTCACCTCGTCGAGCCGGCTGCAGTTGCGGGCGAGATGCCCTTTGACCTCGGAGGTGGACACCCGCCCCTTCTCCCGCAGCAACGGGCTCATATCGTTAAAGGAATTCATGGTATCGGCGTAATGCTGCTCCCAGCAGAACATCCGCATCCCGCAGATCCGGCAGGCCTCGTCGGACACATTCCGGTAAATGCCGCCCAGATCGGGCGCCGAAAGCCCCGCGAGCTTTTTGGACACACCGTCCACCGTCCCCGCCACCTCCTGCATGGCCCGGGCGGCGAATTCCATCCGCATCACGACCGAATGCCGCAGCCCGTCGGCGGCCGGCACCTCCCGGACATGGCCGATCAGGCCGCCGAGCCTTTTGTCCAGCACCGGCGGCAGCACGACATAGAGGATACTCGCCGCCGCCACCTCATAAAAGCCCACGACCACCTCCAGCCCGGGATTGGCGCTGAGGTTCACCACCATATTCACCACGACGAAGGAGGCCGCGGACGCCAGCTTGCCGAACCGGGAAAAAAGGCCCGCCAGCAGCCCGCCGAGGGCATAGGCCGGCGCCAGGAACATCTGCTCCGGGGCCGCGAGCGCCATAGCGGTGCCGAGGACGATGCCCGCGATGCTGCCCCCCTGTTCCCTGCCGCAGCGGGCGAATACCAGGATGACCAGAATCGAAACAATCCGGCCAGGTGAAATGCCGCTGAACTGGACGGTGGACAGGGCCATGAGCGCCACGGCCGCCACCGCCACCATGCTCGCCTGCTCCGGAGCGGTCAGGGTGGCGTCCGGCATCTGGTGGGTGATCCGGAAAGCCACCTGAACAAAATAGGCGAAGCCCCCCGCCAGCAGGCTTTCCGAGATCACGGTCAGGATCTCCAGAAAATCCGGTTTTCCCATCAGGGCCATCGCCATCCCGGTGAAGCCGGTGGCGAGGAAGGCGGCCGCCGGGGCGAATAAGGCCGATCCCGTCACCTTTTTCAGGCCATTGAGCGACCAGCGGATCCCGGCCACGGCCGCCACGGCCGCCAGATACCGCAGCGGGAAAGCCGCCCCCTCCGGCAGCAGGTATCCCATCCCTGTCGCGAGATACACCACCACACTGCCCGGTCCCGACACCGCGGCCGCGGCGCCCACGCCAAAGGGCGCGAGGCTGCCGTACACCGTCGCGCGGGGCACGATCACGCCCACGATTCCCCACAGCGCCATAAGCAGCACCTGCCGCAGCAGGCTCTCTTCCCCGGACGCATGCCGGGGCATCACCGCCGTCCCGCTGTTGTTTTTCTGCTTCAACGTCCTCACCACCACATTCTGCGAAATCGCCGCCCTGCCGGCCGTCTATGTATAAGGGCATCGCGGCGTTTTTCCTGCCCTTCCATTATAGGGCTTGTCCCCCCGTCCGTTTGTCGGAAACGGCGGGAAAAGGCAGGGGGATCCGCGCGGAAAATGACCGGAAATGAGGGAGGCGCCCGCAATCGGGCCGGAGGACGGGAAAGCGGCGGGAAGAGGCGGGGCCGGGGCTTGGTCTATTGTCCAACGGACGGGCATATACTGGACCATACGACATGTCCAGAAGGAGTGTGGGTCATTTGTTGAATCAGGCGTATCCGGACAAACAGACCGCAGCGGGCATCAGAAGAAGCGGGACGGAACTCGCCCTGCCCGCCGGAACGGGGGGAACGGCGGATGCCGCCGCGTCCTCCTCTTCCCTGCAGGGTCTGACTCCGGATGAAGTGGCACGCTCCCGTGAGCTCCACGGCTCCAACGAACTGACGCAGAAAAAGCGGCAGAGCTTTTTCCGCCAGTATCTGAGCAGCTTCGGCGACCCCATCATCAAGATCCTACTTGCGGCCCTGGCGATCAACGTCATCTTCCTGTTCCGCCATTTCGACTGGTATGAATCGGCCGGCATCGCCATCGCGGTGTTTCTCGCCACCTTCGTCTCCACCCTGTCGGAATACGGCAGCGAGTCCGCCTTCGCCAAGCTTCAGGAGGAGGCGGCCAAAAGCCAGTGCCGCGTCCGCCGGAACGGTCGGGCGGTGGCGCTGCCGGTCGGGGAGATCGTGGTCGGGGATCTCATCTACCTGCAGGCGGGAGAACGGATACCGGCCGACGGGATCCTGATCTCCGGCCGCCTGGCCCTCGACCAATCCGCCCTCAACGGAGAAAGCCGGGAAGCGGTCAAAGAGCCGGGAGAGAGCGGTGCGTCCGGCGATCTCCTCAGCCGGAGCGGGCTGTTCCGGGGCGCGATCGTCTGTTCCGGGGACGGCATGATGCTGGTGCAGAAGGTCGGGGACGCCACCTTCTACGGAGGCCTCGCCCGGGAGGTCCAGGAGGAGACGAGGGAAAGCCCGCTGAAGATCCGCCTGGCCGGCCTGGCCCGCACCATCAGCCGCCTGGGTTATATCGCGGCGGCACTGGTGGCCGGGGCCGACCTCTTCCACTCCTTCATTATGGACCAGGGTTTTGAAACCGCCCGTATCCTCGCCCAGTTCCAGCAGCCCTCCCTCGTCTTCTCCCATATCCTCCACGCCCTGACCCTCGCCATCACCGTGGTGGTGGTGGCGGTGCCGGAGGGACTGCCCATGATGATCACAGTGGTGCTCTCCTCCAATATGCGGCGGATGCTCAAGGATCATGTCCTCGTGCGCAAACTGGTCGGTATCGAGACCTCCGGCAGCCTCAATATCCTATTCACCGACAAGACCGGCACCCTGACCAGGGGACGGCTGGAGGTCTCCCGGTTTGTCGACGGCAGCGGAGGGGAGTGCCGGGATGCGGCCGATCTGAGACGGAAAAAGGTCCTGTGGGAGATGACCCGCCTGTCCTGCTATTACAACAACGAAAGCCTGCCATCGGCGGGAGAGGTGATCGGCGGCAACGCCACCGACCGGGCCCTGATGAGCTACATTCTCGGGCGGCAGACCCTCCCGAACGGCTATACGGTCACCTCCCGCATCCCCTTTGACAGCGCCCGGAAATGGGCCGCCGCCGAAATCGCCGCCGGCAGCGACGCGGACGCCGGGCTCCTGCGGGGAATCTACGGCCCGGGTGTGCGGCGGGTCACCCTCATCAAAGGCGCACCCGAAAAGCTGCTGGGTGCCTGCGACCGGTACATCGACAACAAGGGGTCCCTGCGCAAGCTTGACAGCGGCATGCTGCTGCGTGCCGCCTGGTCGGAGATGACCGGGCATGCCATGCGGGTTCTCGCCCTGGCGGTTTCCGAAACCCCCGTATCGGAGCAGGGCGGCTTCTCCCGCCTCGTCCTCGTCGGGCTCGTCGGCATCCGGGACGAGGTGCGCCCCGAAGCGCGCAGCGCCATCTCCCAGGTGCACCAGGCCGGGATCCAGGTGGTGATGATGACGGGGGACAACCGGGAAACCGCCGCCGCGATCGCCCGCTCGGCCGGCCTTCTCGAGGCGAACAGCCCGGCCGAAGCCGTTATGACGAGCAGTGAGCTCGAAAACCTGACAGACGGCGAGGTCAAAGCCCGGCTGCCCGCCCTGCGGGTGGTCGCCCGCGCCATGCCCGCGGACAAAAGCCGCCTCGTCCGCCTGGCCCAGGAGATGGGCCTGGTGGCCGGCATGACGGGGGACGGCATCAACGACGCCCCCGCCCTCAAAAAGGCGGACGTGGGGTTTGCCATGGGCAGCGGCACCGAGGTGGCCAAGGAGGCCGGCGATATCGTCATCCTCGACGACAATTTCGCCTCCATCGCCAAGGCGGTCCTCTACGGCCGCACCATTTTCAAAAGCATCCGAAAATTCATCATCTTCCAATTGACCATGAATCTCTGCGCGGTGGGCATTTCCATCGTCGGCCCCTTCATCGGCATCGATACCCCGGTCACCGTTATCCAGATGCTGTGGATCAACATCATCATGGATACCCTCGCGGGGCTGGCGTTTGCCGGGGAACCGCCCCTGCAGGAATATATGAAAGAGCCGCCCAAACGGCGGGACGAACCCGTCCTCAACAAGTATATGCTCAACCAGATCCTCTGTATGGGGCTGTTCACCATCGCGCTGTCGGTGGCGTTTCTCAAGCTGGATTGGGTAAAGCCGCTGTTCCGTTACGGCTCCGATCCGATCTACCTGATGACGGCGTTTTTCGCCCTGTTTATTTTCACCGGTATCTTCAACAGCTTCAACGCCCGCACCCATCGTGTCAACCTGTTCGCCCACATCCACCGCAACCCCGGCTTCGTCGGGATCATGGCGATGGTGGCGGTCATCCAGCTCGTCCTGATCTATTACGGGGGCAGCCTCTTCCGCACAGCCGGGCTGACTCCCAGAGAGCTGCTCCTCGTCCTGGTGATGGCCTTCCTGGTGGTGCCCGCCGACGGCCTGCGCAAGCTTTTCCTCCGGCTGAACCATCGGAAGGGAAATTTATAGGGCCTCTACGCGGACACAGGAAGCCGCGCCACTATAAAGAGCGCCCCCGGTTGACGGGGGCGCTCTTCTGGTATGTCCGCGCATAGAGAATGAAACCGATCCGATACGGCGGATGCGCGTCCAGTATTTCTTCACATGGAACATGGAAAAGACGCGCCGGGGATCCCCCGGAATCTGTGAGGATGAAGCGGAAGAGGCGCGAATCGGACTGTCTGGTATACCCGGCCGCGCGCGGCGTGTTACAGGCATGCCGCGGCCTGCGCGGTGAGTGTCCGGATACGGGCGAAATCCCCGGATTTCAGCGCGTCGGACGGCACCATCCAGCTGCCGCCGCAGCACAGGACGTTCGGCTCTTTCAGATAGGCGGCCAGATTCCGCTCCCCGATCCCGCCGGTCGGCATGAACCGCATCTGCCCATACGGCCCCGCCAGCGCCCGCAGCATGGCCACCCCACCGAGCACTTCGGCGGGAAAGAGCTTGACGATATCGAGGCCCATCCGGATACAGGCTTCCACCTCGCTCGGCGTCGCGCATCCCGGGATAACCGGAACACCATGGTTCATGCACCATGCCACCACGTCCGGATTGGTACCGGGGCTGACGATCCCCCTTGCGCCCGCCTCCACGGCGGCACGGGCCTGCTCCACCGTCAAAACCGTACCGGCGAGTATGCAGACAGCGGGCATCCGCCCCGCGATCAGGCGGATCGCATCAGCGGCCGCCGGGGTTCGGAAGGTGATTTCCGCCGCGGGCAGTCCTCCCGCGGCAAGCGCCTCGGCCAGCGGCAGAGCCGCGGCGGCCTCTTCGAGCCTGACGACCGGCAGCAGCCGGAGCCGCCGCAGCTGTTCAAACAAGGCTTCCATGAGATTCCTCCTTTTGCCGGATCCCGTGATCCCGCTCAAACAGGGCCAGTGTCTCCCGGTCCGGCAGGCCTTCGTTGTCGCCAGGGAAACCGAGCTGGATCGCACCGATGGCGTTACCCCGCCGCACCGCCTCCCGGAGCGGAAGCTCCTCGCCCAGCGCGCTGATCACGCCAGCGGCGAAACCGTCCCCCGCCCCGACTGTGTCTACAATCCTGTCCACCCGATAGGCCGGGCAGAAAAACGACTCGGAGCGGGTGGCGGCATAGGCGCCGCCGGGCCCGGTCTTAACCACGGCCGCCCGCGCCCCCATCTTCAGAAAAGCCTCCGCTATCGCTTCCGGAGCCGTCTCACCGGTGAGAAAACGGCCCTCCGCGAGCCCGGGCAGCACCACATCCGCTTCACGGGCGAACGCGAGCAGGGTGTCCCGCATATCCGCGGGACTCTTCCACAGCGGCGGCCGGAGATTGGGGTCGAAAAATACCGTCATCCCCCGTCTTTTCGCCTCTGTGAGCAGAAAAAGTGCAGCATCCCGCGTGTGCTCAGACAAAGCCGGAAAAATCCCGGTCAGATGCAGCGCCCACAGCCCGCTGAAGTCGAGCCCCGCCACGTCCTCCGGACCAATAAAGGAGGCGGCCGATCCCCTGCGGCAATAGAAAATGTCCGGATCCCCCGCCGCCGTCTTGGATTTGAACATCCAGCCGGTGGGGTGCTCTGCGCTCATATGGACATCCCGCACAGAAAGTCCTTCAGCTTGCATCGCCTTTCGGATCCGGCGCCCAAAGGGGTCGTCCCCCAATTTTGTGAAATAGGCCGCCCGATGCCCGAGACGGCAGAGCCCTACCGCGACGTTGAATTCGGCACCCGCGACGGCGCTACGGAAGGTCTCCGCCTTCTCCAGAGGGCCCTCCTCCAGCGCGGTCAGCAGGCCCATCGCCTCACCGGCCAGCAAGATCCCGTCAGCCATCCCGTACCTCCCCCCGGCCGCCTGTGCGGCGGCGGTATTCCTCCCAAACGGTCTCAAACCAGCCGTCGGGATGAGGCAGCGGGCGGACCGGCTGGAACGCCGAACGGAACGTCCCGTCCGCCCGTTCGGTGACGAGCGCCGTGTTTTCCCCGAGCGGACGGTTCGGACGGTATGCGTAGCCGGGCAGCGCGGGATGTACCCGTTCCCCGCCCTCCTCCGTCACCAGGGCGGAACCCCGTGTGCCCGTCCGGGCCGCGGCCGCCCGCATGGCCGAGAGGACGGCGAGCTGGGTCAGGGCGATATCCCGGCTTTTGAGCAGGTCATAGAGTTCCCCAGGACCCGACAAAGCGATACCCTCGGGAAAGCGCGCCAGGCTTTCGGACAGGCGGCCCTCCAGCTCCGCCATCCCTTTCTCATCCCGGATATGGCCGGCATACAGGCTCATGGCCCGCTGTTTCTCCTCCCGCCATTCCTGGACGGAGGAGGCGCCGCGCTGCCGCAGCGCCCTGTCAAACAACGCGAGCATCTCCTCCGCCTCCCTCTCGGCGAGTGAGACGAACGCCGGCGTGGGCGCGGTATCGGGCCGGGTGGTGTCGGCGATGTGCTCCGCCGCCCGCAGGGAGCCCACCTGTGCGGCATTGAGCGCGCTGCCGCCCGGACGGCGGACACCGAAGGTACCGGCGGCCTCCCCGGCCACATACAGGCCCCGGACCCCGGACTGCCAATCCGCATCCACCGCGATCCCGCCGTTGTGATGCTGCGCGCACACCCCGATTTCGAGAGGCTCGGCATACAGGTCGATACCATGCCGTTTATACAGGTCGATGGCCAGGGGGTTCATCTTTTCCAGGCGGGCGATGGGGGTGGGCAGCAACGCGCCGGAATGAGCAAGGTAGCGGTACGCCTCCTCTCCCAGACCCTCAAGTCCCCTTTCCAGGCCGGCCGGATCGCTACGGAAATCAAGATACACACGCCGGCCGAGATCAGCGGTCTCGTGGTGGACAAGGATGTCGATCAGGGAGGAACCGCCGATCTTCCCGGTGTCGAACGGCCACTGGTACCCTTTGAGGAATACCCGGTCGAGCGCTTCGTGGGGAGAGGTGAAATACCCGGGCAGGAATTCCCGCTCTATCCCCTCCCGGTCGATGGAGATATACCGGGGCAGTACCTGCTGATAGGTGCCGGACACGTTCCATCGAAAGGACGTAGAGGCCAGACCGTACTGCCATTCCTGTAAATTGCAGGCAGCGGCCCCCGCCTCGAGCATCATGCCGGTCATGCCGGTCTGGCTCTCGGGATACACCGAGGCAAAATAACAGCCCGCCGGCCCTCCCGTCGCCATCACGACCCGTTTCGCCCGTACCACGGTAAGCCCGCGGGCCGGACCCCCGCAGGCGTTCCGGTCGAGGCAGAGCAGGCCTTCCACTCCCTCTTCCGACACAAGCAGCCGCACCGCGCAGAGACCATCCAGGATGGGGATGCCTTTTCTCCGTACAGAACGCTCCAGGCATTCCGTCATATACCGGCTGGTGAGCGGCCCTGCGCTGGTCGCCCGCTGGCGCGGATCGTGGTCGGTCTTATAGCCGACGTATTCCCCATAGGCATTGGTGGGGAAGGGCACGCCGAGATTGGCGAGCTTGATGAAGGAACGGACGGAACAGGCCGCCTCGGCCAGAGCGGTGTCGCCGTTGACGCCGCCGCCCGCAAATAAATCCTCCGCCATTTTCGCGACGCTGTCCTCTCCGTCGCTGGCAAGGCTGAGTTTATAGTAGGTCTGCTTGTCGCTGCCGGTGTTGCGGCTGGTACCCATATCGACGCCTTCGGTCAAAACGGCGATATCCGTCCGCCCGAGGTCGTACAGCCAGTCCGCCGCGTTGAAACCGGCACAGCCGGAACCGACTACCACTGCATCCAGCGTGATCAGGGGCAGGATTTGCCCTCCTGCCCGCATCGTCGTCCTCGTCATCGTCGTCCCCCTTACAGTCGGCGGATATGGAAGCCGCCGTCGGCGTTGAGTACCTGTCCGGTGGCGAAATCCAGCCGGCCGCTGACCGCTGCCATCACGCAATCGGCCACGTCCTTCGGCTGGCCGAACCGTCGGATCGGCGTCACGCCGCCGGCGATCAGTTTTTCATACTTTTCTTTCACCCCGGCGGTCATATCGGTCAGAATGATGCCGGGCCGCACTTCGAAAACCGGAATACCATATTCGGCCAGACGGTCGGCGAACAGTTTTGTCACCATCGAGATGCCCGCCTTGCTGATACAGTATTCCCCCCGGTTGGTGGACGAGGTGTACGCCGACATTGACGCGATATTCACGATCCGGGGGGTATAATCCCCGATACCCGACCGTTGGAAATCCAGCATCAGGTTCGCCGCGGCCTGACACATGAAGAAGGTCCCCTTGAGGTTGATATCCATGAGGAAGTCGTAGCTTTCCTCGGTCGTCTCCAGTACAACCAACCGCACGCGGGGCCCCACGCCGGCATGC
>ERZ856578.7715-NODE-7715-length-11054-cov-2.894416_pt1 | contig 11054 bp, 8 predicted proteins | sample MGYA00514384_ERZ856578 | MGnify/ENA primary metagenome ERZ856578 (study PRJEB29103, sample SAMN06111958) | human gut metagenome | biome: human gut; feature: ankylosing spondylitis patient; material: healthy_person | host: Homo sapiens | place: China:Hangzhou...
TTTTTTTTCAAGCAGAAGACGGCATACGAGATCGTTTCACGTGACTGGAGTTCAGACGTGTGCTCTTCCGATCTTGAGCGTGGCCTGCGAGGCGTGCACCGGCTCCTGTGTGAGCCGCAGTTTTGCCCTGACGAACAACTGCCATCGCGACTGCTTCTTCTGCTTCAATCCCAACCAGGAGGATTTCGCCTACTGGTGCGAGCACCCCTTCCCTTGGCGTCGTCAGTTGGACGACTTGGCTGCAGAGCCGTGCCCTCCAGCCTGTGTCGCGCTGACCGGCGGGGAGCCGCTTCTGATGGCCGACGAGGCCGTGGCCTTCTTTTCTCGCGCCGCCGAGTTGTTCCCCGATGCGCACCTGCGCCTGTACACATCGGGCGACTTGCTGACGCGTGATTTGATTGACCGTCTGGTGCGAGCGGGGCTCCATGAAATCCGATTCTCCGTCAAGCAAGATGATGATCCGGCGCTTTTGGAGAAGGTGCTGGAGCGCATGACCTGGGCGCGCGAGAGCGTGCCCACGATCATGGTGGAGATGCCCATCATTCCGGGAACCGAGTCGTTCATGGAGGAGCTTCTGATAAAACTCGATGCCCTGGGAGTCGACGGCATCAACTTGTTGGAGTTCGCCTACTCCATGTGGAATTGGTCCGTGTTCGAGTCCTTAGGCCTTACCCTGCGCAATCCGCCCCAGCGGGTGCTGTTCGACTACACCTACGCAGGCGCTTTGGCGGTGCAGGACAGTGAGGAGGCGTGCTTGCGCCTGATGCTGTGGGCGCGCGAGCAGGGCCTGCGTCTATCTCTGCACTACTGCTCGTTGGAGAACAAGCACCGCGCTCAGGTGCGCAATATGAACGAGCCCTTTGCCGACATTCATCCCTGCTATGCCTTCGATTACGACGATTTCTTCCTGAAGGCCGCGGTGGCCTTCGATGATGATCGTGCGCCGGTGCGTCGAGCGCTTGAGCGGAAGGGGTGCACCCATTTTCTCGAGGATGCCGAAGGACGATCGCTGGCATTCCATCCTCGCTGGCTGCCTCTTGCTCGTTGTGCTGCCTCTGAGCCCGATCGGCTGTGCGTGTCTTTCAATATCGTGGCTGATGAGGGACGGTCTCTGCGAGAGTTGAAGGTAGAGCCCGCAAATGGGGCTCCTGTCCGACTTGCTGATGACACCGGTGCAACCGATGCGCGCGAGCGGTGCCTCCAGGGGTTCAAGAAGGATTGGCTCCTCTGACCTCCTCCGCGGAAATAAGCTAAAAATAATTGTCACAATGTATTGCGACAAACAAACAAAGAGACTATACTGCGCAGTGAGAGCGGGGAGGGGCCAACCCCGCGCGAAGGTGGGCGCTCATGCATGGCGCCCGAATGGAGGGCAGAGGGCAATCCTCTGCTGCATTTGGAGATAGGAGGAGCAATGTCGGAGCTGAAGACCCCGGTCAAGGGCATTTCTCGCCGAAGCTTTCTCAAGACTACCGCCGCTGTGGCCGGAGCCGCCGCTGTGGGCGGCACCACGATGACGGCTCTTGCTGCCACCGGCGAGGAAGCTGCGGGTGCCGACGAGCACGAGGTGGTCTGCGTCTGCGGCTGCAACTGCCAGGGCAACTGCTCGATGGTCGCCACGGTGCGTGAGGGCAAGATGGTCAACATCCGGTCCAACGAGGACCTTCCGTACCCGTCTTACGAGCGCATCTGCATGCGTGGTTTCAGCCATGCGAATCGCATGTACGGTTTCAACCGCGTTCTGTATCCCATGAAGCGGAAGACCTGGAGCTTGGAGGAGCCCCATGTCGAGAACCGCGGCAGCGACGAGTGGGAGCGTCTGTCGTGGGACGAGGCTATTGGCCTCGTTGCCGAGACGCTAACCTACAACACTGAGAACTACGGCGTGCGCTCGAACTGCGTGCTCGTGTCGGCTGGCAACTCCTTCGCCGCTTACGGTGGCCTGATTGCCGGCCTCGGCTTTGCGAATGCCTTTGGATTCCAGGGATTGGATGTATGCCTTGACTACGGTGATTTGGTCGGCATCGGCGAAGTGACCGGCAGTGGTTGGGATTTCAACCAGCGCAACATGGCCGGCGACTACCGATACGCCAAGACGATTTTGGTCTGGGACACGAACCCGCCCAACTCGCAGCCCCATAGCTGGCACTTCTGCATGGAGGCCAAGGATGCTGGCGCCAACCTGGTCGTCATCGATCCCACCTACACCATTGCGGCTCAGCAGGCTACCAAGTGGGTGCCCATCAAGCCCGGCACCGACCCGGCTCTGGGCATGGCCATGCTCAATGCCATCATCGAGAACGAATGGTACGACCTGGACTTTATGCGCGATAAGACGTGTGCGCCTCTCCTTGTGCGTGAGGACAACGGCCATTTCCTCCGCGCGACAGACTTCGGCGAGGAAGGTCCGGCGCAGCTGCCCGAGTACCCCTTCTTCGGCACGCTTCTGCTTCAGGGCGTCAAGGCCGGCAAGGTGCCGACGCCGGAGGAGGCGGCCCACTATGTGGTGTGGGACGCGGACAAGAACGCCTGGGGTCTCATCAACGAGGTGGCCAACCCCGCTATGGAGGGCAGCTTCGAGGTGAACGGCGTGAAGGTGTCCACGGCTTGGTCGCTGTTCAAGGAGCACATGGCCTCTTGCACGCCGGAGTGGGCCGAGGGGATTACCGAGGTGCCGGCGGACACCATCGTGGAGCTCGCTCGTATGTACGCTCAGGATGCGCCGTCTACCATTTACGCGGGCTATCACCTGTACGACAACTGCGATGAGATGGGCATGACGTGGGCGTGCCTTGCCGCCCTGACGGGCAACATTGGCAAGCGCGGCGCGTCCATCGGCCACCTGGGGAAGAGCAAGCCGACGATCAACATGGCCGGCCTTGCCTTCCCGGCTGGGCTCAAAGGCTTAAACGACGAGTTGCCGTGGCTCCATCTGCCCGAGGTGCTGGAAACGGGCAAGCTGAAGGGCGAGGATTTCCCTGTGCGCCTTCTCTACAACATCGGCGCGAACCCGGTCGGCAGCTTTGCGGCTCAGAGGAAGACCATCGAAGAGGTGCTCCCCAAGATTCCTTGCATCGTGACCAACGATATGGAGTTTTCTGAGACCTGCGAGTATAGCGATATCGTGCTGCCCTGCGCCCACTACTTCGAGTACGACTGGATTCAGGCCAGCTCTCACACACCCTTCCTGTACATGGCGAACAAGGTGGCCGATCCTATCGGCGAGGCGAAGGAAGACGTTGAGATTTTTCGGGCTATCGCCGAGCGCATGGACAACGAGGCGGCCAAGGCTTTCTATGCCAAGTCCAACGAAGAGATGATGCGCATGGTTGTCGATACCGAAAAGGGTGAGCCTTTGGGCATCAATCTCGACAATCTCAAGGAAAAGGGCGTTCTGGCCGATCGCGACGAGAACTGGATTCACTGGGAGGAGCAGCGCTGGCCTACGCTCTCGGGCCGTCTGGAATTCTACGTCGAGAACCCCGGGGCCCGCATCAACATCGGCAAGCCCATCGACAAGGACTTCTACCATATGCCCACCTACTATACGCCTTTCGAGGCCTATGACGAGAGCGAGCAGCACGACAAGTACCCCCTGTACCATTACTGCGAGCGCACGAGGTGGCACCTGCACACCCAGTACAACCACGCTCCTGTGCTGCGCGAGCTTGATCCGGAACCCTACCTGCGCATGAATCCCGTCGATGCCGAGGCGCGCGGCATCGTCGAGGGCGACTACGTCGAAGCTTACAACGACCGCGGCCACTGCGTGTGCAAGGCGAAATTTGACATGGGCGTGAGGCCGGGCATGGTCTCCTCGCCCAAGGGCTGGCATCGTGGAGCCTATGTGGCGGGCAGCTATCAGGAGCTGACCAGCGACCATTTGAATCTGCTCCACATGAACACGTCGTTCGATGACACGCTCGTCGAGGTACGCAAGTACGAGGGAGAGGTGAAGTAAATGACTCGCTACGGTATGGTGATCGACACCAAGAAGTGCGTTGGCTGCCACGTATGTGCTATGGCGTGCAAAACAGAGAACAACTTGCCCAACGATGTATGGTGGAACCGCATTTTCACTGATAACGGAGGCGAGATGGGATTCGATATGGTGGGCGGATCTTATCCCGACAACCTGCAGTTTGGCTACGTTCCCGTAGCCTGCCAGCATTGTGAGAATCCTGCCTGCGTGAAGGTGTGCCCGGTAGGTGCCACCTACAAGGATCCAGAGACCGGCGTGGTGCGCCAGGACTACGACAAGTGCATCGGTTGTCGCATGTGCATGTCGGCTTGCCCCTACAACGGCGTGCGCTCCTTCAACTGGGAGGAGCCGGCATTCCATATGGACTACGCCATGGGCAGCAAGGATGTGCCCGAGCATCAGAAGCATGTGGTGGAAAAGTGCACCTTCTGCTACCACCGCACCTCCCAGGGCATCGAGCCCGCCTGCATGCACCTGTGTGTTGGCCGCGCCCGATTCTGGGGCGACCTGGACGATCCGAACTCGGAGGTGAGCCAACTTATCGCCACACGCTCTCATAAGCGCTTGCTTGAGGAGCGCGGCACCGAGCCCTCTACCTATTATCTCGTGTAACGGGAAGGAGTTGAACTATGTCTGAGTATATGCAAGGCGGAGCTATCGCTGAGGACGATTTCGATTTCTCGGCGACGCGCGAGCGAGCGCGCACGGTTGGACGCGCGTCGGCGGCGGCGAAGAGTCCGGCGCTGAACGTTGCCATTGGCGTATCGGCGGCGGTGGTCGTCGTGGGTGTGGTGCTGTGGGCAATGCAGCTGTCTGGCGGCATGGTACAGACTGCCATGCGCAATCTCGATTCCTGGGGTCTCTACATCACCGGCTTTATGTTCTTCGTGGGCTTGTCGGCCGGCGGTCTCATTATAAGCTCGGTGCCCAAGGCGTTCGGCATCGCAGGCTTCGGCGGCATTTCCAAGGTGGCCGTGTTCTCGTCCATCGCCTGCACGGTGTGCGCCATTGGTCTGGTGGTCGTGGATATGGGCCAGCCCTTCCGTGTGTGGGAGTTATTCGTGTATTCTAACTTGGGAAGCCCTCTCATGTGGGATATCATCGTTCTCTCTACGTACCTTATTCTGTCGTGCGTGTATCTCTGGGCCCAGATTCAGGCCGAGCGCGGCAAGATGAGTGCGGTTGCGTTGCGCGTCATCAGCGTCATTGCGCTCGTCTGCGCCGTGCTCGTGCACTCCGTGACCGCCTGGATCTTCGGGCTTCAGCAGGGCCGCGAGATGTGGCACACGGCGCTCTTGGCCCCCTGGTTCGTATCGTCGGCGCTTGTGTGCGGCACAGCCCTTGTGATGGCTATAGCCATCGGGCTGCGTAAAGCTGGCTATCTGGATCTTGACCAGGCGAACATCGTAAAGCTTGCGAAGCTGCTCGGCGCCTTCGTGCTCGTGGACCTGTATTTCTTCGGCTGCGACCTGCTTACCGAGGCGTTCCCGGCTGGCTCTGGTCTCGAGGTCGTGCAAATGCTCATCTTTGGCCCGCTTGCCCCGTACTTTTGGGTGGAGGTTATCGGCTGCGTCCTGTGTGCCGTTGTGTGCCTGACTCCGGCCTTGCGCACAAACGGGCTTCTGGTTGGCGCGTCGCTGCTTGCCATTGCGGCCATCTTCTGCAAACGCGTGCAGCTGCTCGTTGGTGGCTTCCAGATCACCAATCTCGGCGAAATGACGCCCTTTGCAAATTCCATGAGCATTACCCATTGGGAGGGAACCATGGCCGATGCCTACGCTGGCATGGTCTACTGGCCGACGCCGCTCGAGTTCGGCGTGACGCTCGGCGTCGTGGCCCTCGGGTTCCTCGTCTTCTTCCTGGGTCTGAAGTTCCTGCCCCTGCGCCCGGCCGAGGAGGTCTCGCCTTCCAAGTAGCCGCCTTCTTACGTGCAGGCCCGCGTCGCCCCTTCCCGGCGCGGGCCCCTTTGCCGGCATGCGAGATGATTTCGCAGCTGGATTCAGGCGGGAATTTTGAGTTGTTAGACATCGGCAGAGGGGGAATTCGGCCTGCGCCGGGTCTGCGGCTCTCGCGACCTGGGGTTTCGCCTCCCGTGGTTCCCAAATGCCCTCGCTGTGCGATGGCGAATGTCTAACAACTCGAGATTTTCGCCCCGGGAGGCCGCGTTGCTGCTCGACTTCCGTCGAAAGGAGAGGTTCTCAATGCCGAAGAAGCTTCTCGCCGTCCTCGCATTGCTGGCGGCTATAGCCGTGGTGATAGCGGTCGGCTTCGCATTGGCTCCCGGCTCGGCCATCCGGCCTATCGCCGCCGACTCGCCGTGTCCGGTGGTCGGATGCGCCTCGGGAAGTTGCCACGGGTTCGATGACGTGCCCGATCCGGACGGCGTCCATGAGATGACCTGCCCGGAAGCCTCGTGCGCGTCGGTGGAGTGCCACGGGTGGGAAACCCTCGGCTCGCGCTACCACCAGGCGTCCGATGCGAGCTTGAACCTCTGGGTACTTATGCCGGTGGTTCTTGTGGTGGCACTTGTTGGCATCGCGCGAAAGGTGGGACGCTCATGAGGGTGCTCGTCGTTGATGCGCTGGCGCTGGTCCTGTACGTCGTGGTGTCGCTGCCTGCACTGACAGGCGTTGGCGTGCACGAATGGCTGGGACTTGGCGTTGGGGTGGTTCTGCTCGTGCACGGAGTCCAACATATCGATTTCGTTGGTCGTCTTCTGGCGGCTCGATGCTCCTTGCGCGCGACGGGGCGGATGCTGCTCGATGTTGCGCTGGTGCTCTCCGTGGTGGTCGTTGCCTTATCGGGCCTCATGGAATCGGGAGCGGTGCTGCCGACCTTCGGCCTTTATGCCGAAGGGTACTACTTCTGGGGGCCTTTGCATGCCGCCTCCGCCAAGGTACTTCTCGCGCTTCTCATTGTGCATGGGGCGCTCAACATCGGTTCGGTGTGGCGCTTGATGCGGCATAGGTGCGCGAAGGAGACCGCATGAGCGAGCGGTTGCTATTCGGCGGCCGCCTTTGATCCTGCAAAAGAGCGGCCCGGGCGAGTGCCCGGGCCGCTCGGTGTTTTTGATGCGGATAGCCGTCTACTCCACATCCACGACGTCGTCGGTGGTGAGGGCGTCGGCCATGAGGTCGCGGTACTCGGCGGGGGAGGCGGCGTTGGTGGCCGCGCCCAGCTCGGTATCGCTTGCCTGGGGCTCGGGGATTTCCACGGAGGTGTCGGTCGGATCAAGCCCCGCGTCTACGCGGCGCATCATGTCCTGCCACTCGGCGTACTGGGTGCCCACGTAGCTGATGCCGTCCTGGTTCAGCGTGTAGCTGGGGCAGGCGGCGGAGTACATGGTGAGCCCCTTGTCCTTGAACGTGAGCGCGAGGGACACCAGATCGGTCACGGAGTAGTCGGTGGTCACGCAGCGGGCGAGGGACTCCACGGTACCCGGGATCTCGGTGATGGACTTCGAGAGCACCTTCTCCACGATGGCCTCGATGATCATGCGCTGGGCCTGGGCGCGGGAGAAGTCGCCGGCGCGGGTGGCGTGGCGCTCGCGGGCGAAGGCGAGGGCCTGGTCGCCGTCGAGGGTCTGCTCGCCGGCCTCAAGGGAGATGCCGCTCGTGTCGGAATAGAAGCTCTCGGGCACGTTCACCTGAATGCCGCCGAGCTCGTTCACGACGTCCTTCAGCTCTTCGAAGTGCACCTCCACGTAGTGGGTGATGGGCACGCCGGCGAAGGTGGAGAGCGTTTTCACGGCTTCGGAGGGGCCGCCGAAGGCATAGGCGGCGTTGATCTTCTGGGTGCCGTGGCCCTCGATGTCGATCATGGTGTCGCGGGGCACCGAGATGAGGTCGACCACGCCCTTGTCGGGATCGATGCGGGCGAGCATGGTCACGTCCGATCGGCTGGCCGTCTCGCCCTTGCGGGCGTCGCTGCCGAAGATGCCCACGTAATAGGAGCCGTCGGCCTTGGCGGGGGCCAGCTGCTCGCCGAGCTCCTTGAACTCAGCGTCGTCGAGACCGCCTTGGATGGTGGCGTTGATGCCGTTCAGGTAGAGCGCGAGCGCCGTGCCGGCACCGGCGAGAACGACGACGAGGGCCGCGGCGATGCCGAGGGCGATCTTCTTGCCGCGCGACTTCTTGCGGGCCGCCTTGGCCCGGGCGAGGCTGTCGGTGGCGGCGAAGCTTTGGGAGCCGCCCGCGGCGGAAACGGGGCTCGCGGTCGGCGCGAAGCCGGTGCCCTCGAAGGAGGAGCGGGCGCGGGAGGCGCGGGGCGTGCGCGAAACGTCCGCCTGGGCGCTGCGAGAACGGGCGGCCTGGGCGCTCCGGGTGCTGCGGCCGGCGCTCGTTATGGGGGCGGAGTGGGAACCGCGGCGTTCCTGCGCGGAGCCGAGGGGCGCCGAGTGGGCGCCCCGGCGCGAGGTGCCGGAGTTGAGCGGAGCGGAATGCTTGCCAGGTCTGTTTGCCATAGGGTTCGGCGCGCAGGCGCCTGCCTCCTCGATAAGCACGGTGGTACGAATGCGAAACCCCAAGATACCAGGAAAAGGGCGACCGTGGGCCGCCTTCGACAAGAAAACAGGCTTTTGGAAGGGTGGTGGAAGGGGAAGGAGGGGGTTGCCGAAAAGGGCGGCGCTCTCTATAATGCGAGCTATTGAACAGCGTGTCCATTTTTGGCCGTTCTGTCGAAACGCGACCGCTGCATCGTAACCGAACGAAGGAGACCGTCATAGCCACGGCAACCTGCGCGCCGGCCGCTCCCTGCGAGGATCGGTGCATCGCGAAATCGAGGCGCGCCCTGCGCGGCGCCCTTGTCGAGCTCATGGAGGAGCGCGGCTACGATGCGCTCACCGTGAACGACTTATGCGAGCGGGCCGATACGTCCCGCGGCACTTTCTACAACCACTTCCGCGACAAGGACGGGCTGCTCGCCGTGCTGGAGGACGAGGTCATGGCCGACCTCGATGCCCTGCAGGAGCGCATGCAGTCCATTACCCTGGCGGACATGCTGGCCTTCCGCGCGACGGGCCGCCCGCTGCCGTTCCTCGTGGAGCTGTTCGACTACCTGCGCGAGCAGAGCGACTTTCTGCACGCGGTGCTTGGCCCCGGGGGCGATGTGCGCTTCGGGCCGCGGCTGCGCGAGGCGGTCTGCGAGAACCTGGTGCAGAACATCCTGCATGAGAAATACCGCGACAACCCTACGGTCTTCGTGGAAATACTACGTCGCCTTCTACGCCGCCGCCTACTTAGGGATCATCGCCCACTGGATCGAGCGCGGCTGCCCCGAATCCTCCGAGACTATGGCGCGCATCGCCACGCGCCTTCTGCTCATCAAGCCCGGCGAGCCCATCGAGCTGTGAGCTGGGAGTAAACCAATGAAGAAGAACGCCAAGAACGGCAAGTACACCGAGATCATCACCGAGGCGTCCACGTCCGTGAAGGAGCCGGCGCCCGCGGCGTGCGCCTCCTGCGCGCCGCGCATCACGACGGTGGAGGAGGCTCGCGCCGCCGCCGCCGAGATCGCCGCCGCCTCCCGTGCCGCCGCGGCGGCCTGCCCCTTCCACATCGGCATCGACGTGGGGTCTACCACGGTGAAGCTGGCGGTGCTCGACAACGACAACGAGATTCTGTGGGCGGTGTACCGCCGCCATCATGCCGACGTGCGCGCCACCATCGTGGAGGTGCTGCGCGAGGCGGCCGCGGCCTATCCGAACGAGACCATGACCATCGCCATCACCGGATCGGGCGGCCTGCTTCTGTCCCAGTGGCTCGATGTGGCCTTCGTGCAGGAGGTCATCGCGTCGAAGACGGCGGTGGAGACGTTCATCCCCGCCACCGACGTGGCTATCGAGCTGGGCGGCGAGGACGCGAAGATCATCTACTTCGACAACGGCATCGAGCAGCGCATGAACGGCACCTGCGCCGGCGGCACGGGCGCCTTCATCGACCAGATGGCGGCCCTTCTGGACACCGACGCCGGCGGCCTGAACGAGCTGGCGGCCGATCATGAAACCATCTACCCCATTGCGAGCCGCTGCGGCGTGTTCGCCAAGACCGACGTGCAGCCGCTTCTGAACGAGGGCGCGCGCAAGGAGGATATCGCCGCCTCCATCTTCCAGTCGGTGGTGACCCAGACCATCTCCGGCCTCGCCTGCGGCCGGCCCATCCGGGGGCACGTGGCCTTCCTCGGCGGTCCTCTGCAGTACCTGCCCGAACTGCGCAAGCGCTTCTACGAGACGCTGGAATTGACCGACGAGGCCATCATCGTGCCCGAGAACGCGCACTTGTTCGTGGCCGCCGGCTGCGCTATCGCCGGTGTGGCGGAGGGCGCGCGGCCCGAGAAGCTCGCGGATGTGCTCGCGCGCCTGGAGAGTTTGGGCGACCTGCAAGGCTCGGAAGTGGTGCGCCTGGCGCCGCTCTTTGCCGACGAGGCGGAGCTGGCGGAGTTCCACGAGCGCCACGACGCCGAGCGCGTGCGCCGCGCGTCGCTTGAGGACTACCGGGGTGTGGCCTTCCTCGGCATCGATGCCGGTTCCACTACTTTTAAGGCCGCGCTCATCGGCGAGGACGGGGCGCTTTTGTGGTCCACCTACGCCTCGAACAAGGGCGACGTGCTGGGCTGCGCCAAAGCGGCCGTGGCCGAGCTGTACCAGGCGCTGCCCCGCGACCCGGAAACGGCTGAGCCGCTCGTGAAGATCGGCCACTCTACCGTGACCGGTTACGGCGAGGGGCTGCTGCTTGAGGCCCTGCGGGTCGACTCCGGCGAGATTGAGACGGTGGCCCATCTGCGCGGCGCCCAGGAGATGCTGCCCGGCGTGGAGTTCATCTTGGACATCGGCGGCCAGGACATGAAGTGCTTGCGCGTGAAGGACGGCGTCATCGACCATATCATGCTGAACGAGGCCTGCTCGTCGGGCTGCGGCAGCTTCATCGAGTCCTTCGCGAGCGGTTTGAACCTGGACGTGGCCGAGTTCGCCGCCACGGCCATCTCCGCCGAGAACCCGGTGGATCTGGGCAGCCGCTAGATCGGAAGAGCGTCGTGTAGGGAAAGAGTGTAGATCTCGGTGGTCGCCGTATCATTA
>ERZ856578.7716-NODE-7716-length-11052-cov-3.717722_pt1 | contig 11052 bp, 9 predicted proteins | sample MGYA00514384_ERZ856578 | MGnify/ENA primary metagenome ERZ856578 (study PRJEB29103, sample SAMN06111958) | human gut metagenome | biome: human gut; feature: ankylosing spondylitis patient; material: healthy_person | host: Homo sapiens | place: China:Hangzhou...
ATGGCGAGGATTCCATGGATCTCGATCCGGAACCTGCCCGCCTTGCCGATGAGGTCACCACCGTGAACCGTGCGCTCGGCATGCCCGCTCCGGTCATCTCGTTCGAGCCGGGCCGTTGGACGGTCGCCCCGACCGGCGTCACCCTGTATCGTGTGGGCACGGTCAAGCCGGTGCAGCTTGCCGGAACCGCGAAAGACAAGGCTGGCAATCCGGTTACGGAACGCGTGTACGTGTCTGTCGACGGCGGCATGAGCGACAATATTCGTCCGGCATTGTATGGATCGGATTACACTGCGAGAATCGCCAATCGTGAGGGTTCCAGCGAAACCAAGCTGTGCCGTGTGGTCGGCATGCACTGCGAATCGGGCGATATCATCGTCAACGAGGTGCGTCTTCCTGCCGATATTCAGCGTGGTGACGTGCTTGCGGTGCCTGTTACGGGTGCATACGGTCGCACGATGGCCAGCAACTACAATCAGGCGCTGATTCCTGCGGTTGTTGCCGTATCCGAGCAAGACGCGCATGTGATGATTCGCCGTCAGACGGTCGATGATCTGCTGGATTGGGATGTGAGCGAATAGCGATTCGTGGCGTTTCGCTCGTGTTTCGTATTGTTCATGGCGATTCGTCTCAAATTACGGATGCAGCATGGATGCGGTATGGACGGTTTTCGGGGCAAAGTTCGGAAACCGTCCATTTTCGTATGATTTCGCGGTCTTACGTCATATCGGGACCGTACAATAGGCAGGGTTACACCAATACTTCACATTCAAGGGAGGATGCCTTGGTACAGGAAGATGTTGCGCCGATTCGCGTTGGATTGTTGGGCGCGGGCACGGTCGGCTCTCAGACCGCACGCCTGCTGGTGGAGCAGAAGGATGAGCTCGCCGCACGCATCGGACGACCGATCGAACTGACCGGCGTCGCCTGCCTTGATCCGTCGGAAACCGACCCGTTCCCGTGGATCGACAAGTCCGTGGTAACCACCGACACCATGAGCGTGGCCACCAATGCTGACATTGTGGTCGAACTGATCGGTGGAACCGGCGTGGCCCGCAAGTTCGTGCTTGCGGCCATCGAATCCGGCGCTTCCGTGGTTACCGCCAACAAGGCGCTGTTGGCCAAGTATGGTCCAGAAATCTATGCCGCCGCCGAAGCCAAGGGCGTCGATATCTACTTCGAGGCTTCCGTGGGCGGTGCTATTCCGTTCCTCAAGCCACTGCGTGAATCCCTCGTCGGAGACAAGGTGACGAGCATGCTCGGCATCGTCAACGGCACCACGAACTACATTCTCGACGAAATGACCACCAAGGGTCTTGATTTCGACGACGTGCTGAAGGACGCTCAGGCCAAGGGATACGCCGAAGCGGATCCGACCGGGGACATCGAAGGCTACGATGCGGCCAACAAGGCGGCCATCATGGCCACGCTCGGCTTCCACACCAACGTGACCATCGATGATGTGTCCGTTGAGGGCATCACCAAGATCACCGCCGACGATATTGCTGCCGCAACCGCCGAAAACAAGGTCATCAAGCTGCTGGCCGTGGTGGAGAATGGCGAGGCCGGTGTGTCTGCCCGCGTGTATCCGGCGCTGATTTCCAACGAGCATCCGCTGGCTTCCGTGCATGGTTCCTTTAACGCGGTGTTTGTGAAGGCCGAAGCGGCTGACGATCTGATGTTCTATGGTCGTGGCGCTGGCGGCGCTCCGACCGCTTCTGCGGTGGTCGGCGATGTGGTGACCGAGGCGCGTCACATCGCACAGGGCTGCACTGGCCCGACCATTCCGTTGTATAAGGATTTGAAGAAGGCTCCGATCGAGGCTTCCAAGGCCGAGTTCGCGGTGCGTTTCGTGATTCACGACAATCCGGGCGTACTTGCGGCCATTGCGGCCAAGTTCGCCGAGCATGGCGTGTCCATCAATGGTGTGAACCAGGATCTCAAGCCCACGCTGAAGGATCCGGGCTACGACGGCGAACTGCAGCAGCTGCGCCTTGTCACGCACATGACCGACGAGCTTACCCTGCGTGAAACCGTGAAAGACGTGTGTGCACTCGACTGCGTGGTTGGCGAGCCTTCCATCCTCCGCGTGCTCAACTAACAGTTATGAGACGGCTGCTCAAATCGTTGCGATTGAGCGGCCGTTTTTTCGTTCATATTCCGGCCGCTGTGTTGGGAAATTGCGTGCCGATTGTTTTACTCAGTCGCCCGCTGATTATGGGCTTGAATTTGACTCTTGTACCCTTTCGGGTATACGGTGCTACATTTGTAAAGAAGATGTGACGAAGGACGACGAGATATGACTCCAGTTACTCGTAAAGTACGCGTGCGTGTTCCGGCTACCAGCGCCAATCTTGGTTCTGGCTTTGATACGGTCGGACTTGCTCTGGACTACCACGACGAACTTGAATTCACGCTGAGCGCCGATCCGGTGAACACTGCGGCTCAGGTGATGATCGAAGGCGAAGGCGCCGATACTCTCCCGCGTGACGAAACCCACTTGGTGGTTTCCACGTTCCGCCGCGCATGCCAGACCTTTGGTCTGGGCCGTGTGGGCTTCATTCTTCAGGCTCACAACAACATTCCTCAGGCACGAGGCATGGGCTCTTCCGCAGAGGCCATTGTGGCGGGCATCGCAGCCGCGGCCGCCTTCGCGCAGGACGACGAACTCAACCGTGATGCCGTGTTTGAGCTTGCTGCGGCCATCGAAGGCCATCCGGACAACGTGGCTCCGGCCGTGTACGGCGGGCTCACCATGTCTTGGGACATGGAAACCCCCGAAGGTGTCGGTTCCGTGCCGATTCCGGGCGGCGAACCGCTGCATAAGGGCTTCCATACCATCAACTATCGCGTTGCCGACGATCTGACCGCCGCCGTGTTCGTGCCGGATTATGAGCTGTCCACCGAAAAGGCACGCCAGGCGCTGCCGGGCCAGCTGGCGTTCAAGGATGCCGTGCACAATGTGTCTCGCGGGAGCCTGCTGCCGGCCGCCATGAATCCTGCGATGCTGGCGACTGGTCAGCGTCAGGACGTCAACGCGTTGCTGTTCGCCGCCACGCAGGATCGTCTGCATCAGCCGTATCGCGCTCCTTTGATGGAACCGTCGTGGACGCTGATCGAAAAGCTGCGTTCCCATGGTTTCGCTTCCATGGTTTCCGGCGCCGGCCCATGCGTGCTCGTGCTGCATCATGGCGACGCTCGCGAACAGCTGGAACAGCTTGCTTCCGAAGAGCTCGCTTCCGGTCATTGGCGTGTGCTGCATTTGGGCGTCGACACCAAGGGTGTGCAGGTGGAACGCGCATGAACAACTCCATTCCGCTGATTCTCGCTTCCAAATCCAAGCCTCGCCGTGACGTGCTTTTCTCGGCGGGCATTTGCCCCACGATTCGCGTATCGAACGTGGACGAGCCGGCGGCGCTCGAACGTGAGGCGGCCGCCATGGGCGTTGCCGTAAGTGATCTGAGCGTGGAACAGCGGGTGATGATTCTCGCTACGGCCAAAGCCGAAGCCGTACATCAGGCGTATCGGAACGTTGCCGCCACCGCTGCGGCGGCGCACGGCGATCGTGTGGTCGGATTTCCGCTGAAAGCCGTTGCCGAATCTTCCGAACATTCGGATAATGCTGAAAATACTGGAGATTCCGCATCTTTAGAACATCATCGTGTTACGTTGCGTGCGGACGAAGTGCAGTCCGCCTCCGATGTGAAGACCCGCGATTTTTCGGGAGTCACCATTCCTACGATCACCGAATCGATTGCTGACTTCGTTGATGGCAAGCCGAGCCTGACCCGTGCGAAAGTCGGTCCGCTGATTCTTGGCTGCGATTCCATGTTCCTGCTTGACGGCGAATGTTACGGCAAGCCGCATAGCGCTGAGGTGGCTCGGGAACGACTGCGTGCCATGCGTGGCGCCACCGGTGAATTGTGGACGGGCCATTGCCTGATCGACTTCGCCGCCGGGCGTATCGCGCGAGGCGCGAGCAGGGCCACGCTGCATTTCTGCGAGTATTCCGACACCGATATCGAACGGTACATCGCCACCGGAGAACCGTTGGAAGTGGCTGGTTCCTTCACGCTTGAGGGCTTCGGTGGAGCGTTCATCGACTCCATCGAAGGCGATCCGCACGGCATTATCGGCCTGAGTCTTCCGCTGGCGCGCCGTTTGGCCGCCGAGCTTGGCGTGGAATGGACCGATCTGTGGAATGTGACGCGAGCCGATCAAGAACCGAACGTCGAACATGATTTGCGAACCGGTGCCGCGAAGCCTCTTCCTCCCAAGGAAAACGTGCGTCAGCCGGGTGATGGTTGGATTGATTGCGATTGCGGTCGCAAGCATTGGGGCACCAATGGCGCGTCCGGCGTGCTGCTGGCCCGCCGAAGCGAACAGACCGGCGAAGTGACGCACGTTGTCATGCAGCATCGCGCGGTGTGGAGCGCGGAAGGTGGCACATGGGGCATTCCAGGAGGTGCCACCGCCGACGGTGAAAGCCCGATCGAGGGTGCGCTGCGCGAATCGTACGAGGAAGCCAACATCACGCCGGAAGATATCGACGTGGTCGGATCATACTGCGAAGACCACGGACCGTGGGCCTACACCACCGTGTTCGCTTTCGAAAAGCCGGGACACCGCGTGGAGCCGAAGGCCAACGACGACGAAAGCATGGAAATCGAATGGGTGCCGATTGAGGAAGTTCCCAATCGTAAACTGTTGACCGCCATGCGTACCGACTGGCCGAATTTCGCTGCGCGACTCGCTCAAATGGCTGAAAAATAGCGTCTGTTAGCGCTAACCGAAGTTGCGTGTAGAATAGTCGAAAGTAACAACGGTAGTGTGCGGAAGGCGACGGAGCATGGCAGGCAAGCGCAATGCGGCAAACAAACGCCCCTCGATGTTCGAAGTGGCGAAAATGGCTGGTGTCAGCCATCAAACGGTGTCGCGCGTCATCAATCATTCCCCCGACGTGTCTGATGCCACCCGCGAAAAAGTACAGAAAGCCATCGACGCGCTTGGATACCGTCCCAGCAATTCCGCGCGTGCCCTCGCTTCGCATCGCTCCCGCACCATCGGCTTGGTTGCGGGCGGGCAACGCTTTTATGGTCCGATTTCCGCGATTTCCTCGATTGAGGCGATGGCGAGGCAGCATGGCCTGTTCATGTCGGTGAGCATGGTGCACGAGGCGCTCTGCTCGCAGACGGAATTCGACGAATTGTGCTCAACGTTCGATGAGATGAACGTGGACGCGTTCATTTTCCTCACGCCGACGGATGTTATGTTTTCCGCCGCCTGCCGTGCGCAGATCACGCAGCCACGCGTCATCGTCACCTCCACGCACGGCAGCATCAGCGTGCAGGATGGTTTGCGCTTGATGAAACCGGCCGACCGTCGCCGAGTATCCGTAGTGGGAGTGGACCAATGGTCGGCCATGGCCGACGTGATGCATTTGGTGGCCGAGCATGGGCATCGTTCCGCGCTTTATTTCGCAGGTCCGAAGGAATGGCGTGACGCCGCCACGCGTTTGATGGCGTGGAATAAGCTGTGCGCGGCCAATGCGGTGAGTTCCGTCACCGTGCAATGCGAAACCTGGGAATCGACCGAAGCGTATGGCAAGATGAACCATATTCTCGAAAACATCGGTCGTACCGGCGGAAATCTGCCGACGTGCATGGTGTGTGCGAACGACAGCCAGGCGGTTGGTGTGTCTCGTGCGCTGCATGAACATGGCATGCGTATTCCGCAGGATGTGAGCTTGGTTGGTTTCGACGACATGCCCGCCATGGACAACATGTACCCGCCGCTGGCCACGGTTCGCCCGGATTTTGAACAGCTTGGCGTTGCCGCCATGCGTGAGACGCTGTTTTTGCTGGGGGAGGGCGATGAGAATTCGTTCGCCTCGTCGCAGCATGGCGTCGGCCTGATTCCCGCGAAGGTGATCGGCCGCACTTCTTTGGGCACCGTCAGCCGTCGCTGAATATTTCCTGCGATTTTTGTATTTCTTGTGATTCTCGTATCTCTTTTTGCCGCATGTGCTGCGATTGCCGGATTTTGCAATGCCGGTATATCAAGAAAATCGGCTGACGATCTGCCGGTAGTACGTTGACGATTGCGTGACACGTCGAACTTGTATAGTCGCCACTTTCTGTTTAGAATAGTGAGCGTTAACAGTGAGCGCTAACATTCCGTCGACAATGTGGTTGTGAGGCGCTCGGATGCAAGGAGTTTGAAACTATGGCGCAAGAGCAGGGACTTGACGATCGCATCGCGCTGACCGCCGAGAAAATCCGCGCTGGCAAGACGAGTCTGGGCATCGAATTCGGCTCCACCCGAATCAAGGCCGTGCTCATCGATGACACGTACACCACCATCGCAGCCGGCGACTACGGCTGGGCCAGCCACTTGGAAGACGGCCTGTGGAGCTATTCGCAGGAAGAAATCTGGACCGGGCTGCAGACCGCATACGCGGCGCTCGCCGAAGATGTCGAAAACGCTTACGGCGAAAAGCTCACCCGCGTGGGACGCATCGGCTTCTCCGCCATGATGCACGGCTACCTCGCCTTCGGCAAAGATGGCGAACTGCTGGTGCCGTTCCGCACCTGGCAGAACACCAACACTTCCGAAGCACACGAGAAGCTTTCCGAACTGTTCCAGTACAACATTCCGGAACGCTGGTCCATCGCACACCTGTACCAGGCCGTGCTCAACAACGAAGAGCACATCGGCAAGGTCGATTTCTTCACCACCCTCGCCGGCTACGTGCACTGGAAGCTCACCGGCAAGAAGGTGCTCGGCGTTGGCGACGCATCCGGCATGTTCCCGATCGACCCTACCACGCACACCTACGAAACCGAATTCATTGAGAAGTTCAATGCGATTCCGGAAGTCGCAGCCCAGCCGTGGAAGCTTGCCGACCTGCTGCCGGAACCGCTGGTTGCAGGCACTCCTGCGGGCACGCTGACCGAAGAGGGCGCCAAGCTGCTCGATCCGACAGGCACGCTGCAGCCGGGAATCACATTCGCTCCGCCGGAGGGCGATGCTGGCACCGGTATGGTGGCCACCAACTCCGTACGCGTGCGCACCGGCAACGTTTCCGCCGGCACCTCCATCTTCGCCATGGTTGTACTCGAACGCAAGCTGGAACGCCTGCACCCGGAAGTGGACCTCGTCACCACTCCGGCAGGCGATCTCGCAGGCATGAGCCACGCCAACAACTTCACCTCCGACCTCAACGCATGGGTTGGTCTGTTCGGACAGTTCGCAGCTGCAATCGGCACTCCGGTCGACGCCGGCACCCTGTATGGCACGCTGTTCCGCGCGGCCATCGCGGACGACGTTGACTCCAACTGCGGCGGACTCATCAACTACCCGTTCCGCTCCGGCGAATTCCTCGCAGGACTGCCCGAAGGCCGACCGCTGTTCGCGCGCGGTCCGGAAGCCCGCATGAGCCTCGGCAACTTCATGCGCGCCCAGCTGTTCAGCGCATTCTCCCCGGTGAAGATCGGCATGGATGTGATGACCAAGGACGAAGGCGTTGCCGTTGACTCCCTCGTCGGCCACGGTGGCATCTTCACCACCCCGAAGGTCGCCCAGAAGATTCTCGCAGCCGCATTCGATACGCCGATCAAGGTGATGTCCACCGCAGCCGAAGGCGGCGCATGGGGCATGGCCGTGCTTGCCGACTACCTGTGGCACGCCGACCAGCCGCTCGACGAATTCCTTGACGCTCGTGTGTTCGCCGATGCCGCTTCGACCACGGAAAATCCGGATGAAGGCGATGTCGCAGGATTCGAGGAATTCTTCGATCGCTTCCGCAAGGGACTGCCGATTGAGCATGTTGCAATCGAAAGCATTCCGCTGGAAACCAAGTAAATAAATATTTTAAAAACTTATTTCAATTTGAAAGGAAATGATTATGGCTACTTTGGCTGATTATGGTCCTGAGGTTCGTGCCGAGGTCAAGCAGGTGCGCGAGGTCGTGGCGACCTTGCACGAGCAGCTGATCAAGTGGAACCTGGTGGTGTGGACGGCTGGCAACGTGTCGCAGCGCTTGCATACCGCGGATCTGATGGTGATCAAGCCGTCGGGCCTGCGTTACGAGTATCTGACGCCGTCGAGCATGGTGGTGTGCGATCTGGACGGCAACGTGGTGGACGGTTCGGAGGCTCCTTCCTCCGATACCGCGTCGCATGCGTACATCTACCGTCATATGCCGGATGTGTACGGCGTGGTGCATACGCATTCGACGTATGCGACGGCGTGGGCGGCGACTGGGCAGAACATTCCGTGCGGTCTGACGATGATGGGCGACGAGTTCGGCGGTCCTGTTCCGGTGGGTCCGTTCCGTCTGATCGGTTCCGAGGCGATCGGCGAGGGCGTGGTCGAGACGCTCAGGGAGTATCCGAAGTCTCCTGCGGTGCTGATGCAGAACCATGGTCCGTTCACCATCGGCAAGGACGCGGAGTCGGCGGTGAAGGCCGCGGCGATGACGGAGGAGGTCGCTCATACGATGTGGGCGGCGAGGCAGTTGGGTGAGATCATTCCGATTTCGGATGAGGATATCGCGAAGCTGAACGATCGTTACACCAACGTCTACGGCCAGCACTGAGCTGCAATCCTACGATTCCGTAATCCTACATAATTTCACAATCGTACGAACTCGCGCTACGCAACAGAACAACGCGAAGCGCGAGTTCGCAATCGCAATAAATAATTAAAAACTCCATAAACAACGAAGTAAAGGAACAATCACATGGCAATGGAAAACCCGTTTGAAGGCAAGGAAGTCTGGTTCGGCGTCGGATCCCAGGATCTGTACGGCGAAGAAGCGCTGCGTCAGGTGGCCGAGCAGTCCGGCGAAATCGTCGACGCACTCAACGCAACCGGCAAGATCCCGGTCAAGGTGGTGCTTAAGCCGACCCTGAAGTCCTCCGACGGCGTCAAGGCCTTCATGACAGAAGCCTCCGCCAACCCGAACGTCATCGGCGTGATCACCTGGTGCCACACCTTCTCCCCGGCCAAGATGTGGATCCGCGGCCTCGAAGTGCTCACCAAGCCGCTGCTGCAGCTCAACACGCAGCACCACTTCGAAATCCCGTGGGAAACCATCGACATGGACTTCATGAACCTGAACCAGGCCGCCCACGGCGACCGTGAGTTCGGTTACATCCTGACCCGTCTGGGCATCAACCGCAAGATCGTGGTCGGCCACTACACCGATCCGGCCGTTGCCGAAGAAATCGGCACCTGGGCACGCGCCTGCGCCGGCTGGGATGCTTCCAACAACATGAAGGTCATGCGTTGGGGCGACAACATGCGCAACGTGGCCGTCACCGAAGGCGACAAGACCGAAGCCGAGCGCGTGTTCGGCGCATCCATCAACACTTGGGCCGTCAACGAGCTCGTCGCAGCCTACGAAGCCGTCAAGGACGATCAGGTCAAGAGCATCATCGAAGACTACAAGGTTAAGTACGACGTTGATCCGGCTCTGCTCGACGCCAGGTACGATTCCCTGTTCATCGCGGCCAAGGAAGAAGCCGCCATGGTCAACATGATGCGCGCCAATGGCTGCACCGCCGGCGTTGATAACTTCGAAGACTTGGGTGCCCTCCCGCAGCTGCCGGGCGTTGGCCCGCAGCGCTTCCCGTCCGAGTACGGATTAGGCTTGTCCGGCGAAGGCGACTGGAAGACCGCCGGGCCTGTGCGCATCGGTGCAGTGATGGGCTACGGCCTCGAAGGTGGCGCTTCCCTCATGGAAGACTACTCCTACAACTTCACCCCGGGCAACGAGATGATCATGGGCTCCCACATGCTCGAAGTCTCCCCGTCCGTCGGCACCATCGCCAAGCCGAAGCTGGAAATCCACCCGCTCGGCATCGGTGGCAAGGCCGATCCGGTGCGCCTGGTCTTCACCGTCGCCCCGAAGAAGGACGCCGTCGTCGTGTCCATGTCTGACGTGCGCGAACGCTTCCGCCTGACCATGAACCTGGTCGACGTGGTCGAGCCGCTCGGCGAACTCAAGCAGCTGCCGTGCGCCCGTGGTCTGTGGAAGCCGCAGCCGGACCTCAAGACCTCCGCCGAGCGCTGGCTGCGTTCCGGCGCATCCCACCACACCTGCATGACCACCTCCGTCGGTCGCGAGGCTTGGGAAGACTTCGCCCGCATCGCCGGTGTCGAACTCGCTACCATCGACGCGAACACCAAGGCCGCAGAATTCGAGCGCGACCTTGAGATCTCCGAAATGTACCACCGCCTCAACAACCGTCACTGACATACCGGAGCGTTAACGGCACGGCAGAAGACTCGACGTACCCTCGTACGTCTTCGCCTTCTGCCGCACCGTTACCGCACGCGTTATACACTGACGGAACCGTCACTGATTGTCGCTTTACTGACAATGGATAGGGTGTCGTTAGCCATTCTGGATTCATCACTAATCTCTGCCATATGAGCGCCGGCGGGTCGGATCGCTTCCGATCTCCGGCGCTCGTTTGCATTCCTTGAAAGTTGTACGGACAGAACAAAAGCGTGGGGTGCGAGAGAACGTTTGTATTCTCTCGCACCCCACGCTTTTATGTATTATGCGATTCAGCGCTTGCCGGAGTACAGCTGCTGATCGATCACCTGTGCGAACACGCGGTTCACTGCCGGACGCACCACTTTCAGCGACGGGGTCAGGCACTTGTTTTCCTGCGTGAACTGGGTATCCAGCACTACGAACTTACGTACGGATTCGGCGCGGGAAACGGTCGCGTTCGCCTTGTCGACGTACTTCTGGATTTCGTCGTGAACGGCGGCGGTCGCAGCCACGCGATCCAACGGCGTATCGGCAGACAGTCCAATGGAAGGCAGCCAAGCCTCCAATCCTTCCGAATCCAACGTGATCAGCGCACCGATGAACGGACGATTGTCGCCGACAACTACCACATGCTCCACAATCGGACATTTCACAATCTCCTGCTCCATCGGAATCGGAGAAACGTTCTTGCCGAGATCGGAAGAGCGTCGTGTAGGGAAAGAGTGTAGATCTCGGTGGTCGCCGTATCATTAAAAAAAAAAAAA
>ERZ856578.7719-NODE-7719-length-11048-cov-2.217938_pt1 | contig 11048 bp, 10 predicted proteins | sample MGYA00514384_ERZ856578 | MGnify/ENA primary metagenome ERZ856578 (study PRJEB29103, sample SAMN06111958) | human gut metagenome | biome: human gut; feature: ankylosing spondylitis patient; material: healthy_person | host: Homo sapiens | place: China:Hangzhou...
TTCGCGGAACGAAGATCACGTCTTCTACCGTGAACGTCCCTGCCACTTATAGCGGCATAGACCGTGTCGTGGAATATTTCTCTGTATTTCGCTTGACCTATTTCGTAAAGGTCGTTACCCTCGCAATCTATAAGCACGACTGCCGGGAAATCTTCAACTTCAAGTTTTCTGATTGCCTCAGTACCCAAATCGTCATATGCGACAACTTCGGCTTTTTTTATCGACTGTGCAATCAATGCACCCGCACCGCCGATTGCACCAAGATACACAACGGTATTACGTTTCATTGCGTCAACAACTTCTTTGCTTCTTGCGCCCTTGCCTATCATACAGCCAAGTCCGTTATCTAAAAGCATCGGCGTGTACGCGTCCATTCTGCCGGCTGTAGTCGGTCCGCAAGAGCCGATAACTTCGCCGGGTTTAGCAGGACACGGACCTGCATAATAAATCACGTTGTCGGTCAAATCTATCGGGAACGATATTCCGTTTTTGAAATTTGTCGTCATTCTTTCGTGTGCCGCGTCACGCGCGGTATATATTGTGCCTGTTATAAGCACGCTGTCGCCTGCTTTCAGGTCTTTAATTTTATCCTTTGTAAATGGTGTTGTGAGTCGTTTTTCCATTTATTCTCCCTCCACTAAAAAATCTTCTACACTTTTTAAAATATAGTTCGCCCCAAGTTTTTCAAAATAACCCCTTGCTCTCTCGCCTTGTATTCCCGTAAGCACCGCACAAAAGTCTGCGCCCATCGCCTGTGCCGCCAGAATATCCGCACCTGCGTCGCCGACAACCAGTGTAGTCTTTATTTTCGCTTTATCATAATCGCCGTCAACAATGCGTTTATTGCTGTAATCAGTGCCGTAAAGCGCCTTTAGGAACATATATGGGTGCGGCTTTGTAAGTGCATTGTTGTTAAGCTCTTTTTCAGCTTCGACAACATTGTCAAAATTGCAAAGTCCGTTTTGTGCAAAATACTGCTGTATCCCCCAATTTTCAATCGGCGGCAGCATTTCTATATACGGTCTGCCCGTACCTGTACAAACGCGTTTATTTCGGCTTAAAAGACTCATTATTGTAATAAGCTTATTCTTATCGACAATCGGTTCTTCCTTATATAAAAGCCCCGTTTTGCCCGTATTAATCGGTATATAGCCAAAAGTCTTTTCAAACAGTTCATCACCAAGAAACCACGTCTGAAATATATCTCGCATAGTCGTCCACATAGTTCCGTTGCGTTTCAGCCATTCATAATCAAAACCTGTTTTTTCGGCACATTTAATTGCAAGATTATCGTATTCATCAATAATATTGTCTGACAATGACCTTGCATATTCAAGCACTTTGTCAAAATAATTCCAATCAGTTTTTCCGTTGCATATCCATGCTATAAGCACCGTCACATAACCCAAATCCCAATTTGAATTAACGCCCTTGCCTTTTAAAACGCTTATCAGCTCATCGTCTGAAAAAACGCGGCTTCGGATTTTTGAAATATTTTGCATACACTCTGCGGCATTAATTTTTTGACCGCTGTTGTAATTCAGATATTCCCAGACAGTGAGTGCCGCACAATTCCAATAATTCTGTTCACTTGTTATAACACCGTCCATATCAAATATAACGGTATCGTATTTATCAAGAAATTTTGCGAGTTTCATATTTTTAATACTTTGTTCCTTTCAGATTTTATCTGTTTTCAGAAATAGGGACACTAAATTTTAGTGTCCCTATTTAGTGTCCCTAATATTATTCTATTACCCAATCAATTTTTCCGGCTACACCGCTTGTTTTGCCCTTGCGGCTTTCAGACACTTCAAATACCTTATTCAAAGCACTGCCGAAACTACGGTATATTGCCTCCCAAATATGATGTCCGTTATGACCTTTTACAAGGTCAATATGAAGTGTACACATAGCCCCCTGTGCAAAGCCTTCAAGGAATGTTTCCAAATCCTCCGTATCCATTCCCTCGACTTTTTCACTAAGCTCAATACCGTGATAATCAATATCGCAATACGCTCTTGATTCAAAGCTCAATGCACATTCCGCTTTTGCCTCATCTATAATACCGACTGCGTCACCGAAACCTCTCGCACCGTCTGTACGGTCGATATATTCCTTTGCCGCCTTACCAAGTGCAATACCTAAATCTTCACATATAACGTGTGTCAAAACAAATTCATCAAGCTTTAAGTCAACATCAATATTGACCTCACAGCGCAATGCAATATGCTCAATCATATGATTTAAAAACGGTATAGGTGTCTTTATGTACTTTCTGTAATCCTTTTTAAGCGGTGCAAAATCCAGCACAACGTTCATTTCGGTTTCGGTTTTGTTTCGGGTAATTTTTTTTCTTTCCATTTCTTTCTTTCCTTTACTGCCAAGCCGTGCGTATCAAATCCTTCGACCTTTGCAAATCTGTAAGCGTAATCTCTTACATTTTCAAAACCGTCTTTTGACGCATAGCCTATTGATGAACGCTTTAAGAAGTCTTGAACACTTACTGATGAATAAGTCTTTGCAAAACCGCCTGTCGGCAAGATTGCGTTAGGACCTAAAACGAAGTTACAAAGTGTTACAGGTGTGTAATCGCCAAGAAGAATTTCACCTGCATTCTTAATCTTAGGAAGTGTATCGAAAGGCTTTTCTGTCATAACTTCCATATGTTCAGGTGCATATTCATTTACGAAATCGATTGATTCGTCAAGCGAATTTGTAAGAATTACACCACCGTATGTTGTAAGGTTTGTTTCTATAAATTCTTTTCTCTTCGGAGAAATCTTTTCAAGCTGTCTGTTTACAATCGGAACAACCTTTTCAACAAGTTCCTTTGAGTGAGTAACAAGAAGTGCGGCACTGTCAGGGCCGTGTTCAGCCTCAATCATCCAGTCAAGAGCAACCTTTTCAGGGTCAGCCTTTTCATCTGCAAGAACAATAATTTCACTCGGGCCTGCCGGCAAACCTGCATCAATATGGTTTGCAAGAACTCTCTTTGCGGCAGTTGCATAACTGTTACCCGGGCCAATAATCTTATGACACTTAGGAATTGTTTCAGTACCGTATGCAACGGCTGCAACGGCTTGAATACCGCCGACTTTATATATTTCAGTGATACCGATTATCTTTGCCGCTGCCAAAATAGCGTCGTCAACTTCACCTTTTTCGTTCGGAGGTGTTACAACAACAATCTTAGGTACTTTCGCAACAACTGCCGGTATACCAAGCATACACAAAACCGATGGGAATGAACCCTTACCGTGAGGAACATACAGACATACGTCAACTATCGGAGTAGTCTTTTCGCCTACCATAAGTCCGTCATCGACCATAGTAAACCACATTTCCTCCGGAAGTTGCTTTTCATGGAAATCGTATATGTTCTTATAAGCATATTCAATAGCCTCTCTTGTTTGCGTATCAAGGTTATGGTAGCCTGCCTCTATCTCGGCAGGGGTTACTTTCATTTTATCAGCAGTAAGCTGTACACGGTCAAACTTTGCAGTATATTCCAATACTGCTTCGTCACCACGTGCCTTGACATCGTCAGAAACTTCTTTGGCAACTTTCATTTGTTCTGTAATATCAAGCTCTGCACGTTTCATTATGAAATCATACTGCTCTTTTGTCATTTTTGAAAGTTCATAAATATTCGGGTTCATTGTCTTCCTCCTAAGTTTATTTGTTCAAGAAATCTTTCATCTTTTCTGCAAAAGATTTCTTTTGTTTATAATTTTTATCTTCTTCAAATTCACGCAAAAGTTCTTTTTGCTTTGAATTAAGGTTTCTCGGCACTTCTACGTTTACAGTAACGTATTGGTCGCCTCTTACCTTACTTCTGATTGACGGAATACCTCTGCCCTTCATTCTGAATTTTGAACCTGTCTGAGTTCCCTCAGGGATTTTCAGCTCAACAGGGCCGTCAAGTGTAGGTACTTGTACGGTTGCACCCAAAGCAGCCTGTACAAATGATATAGGCATATCTATAAATACATTTGTTCCCTCACGTTTAAACATCTGATGCGGATGTACTCTTATTGTAAGAAGTAAGTCGCCGTTAGGACCGCCTTTATCGCCGGCCTCGCCTTTACCCGAAAGTTGAATTGTCTGACCGTCATCAATACCTGCCGGAATATCAACTTCTATCTTCTTCGACTTTCTTACCTTACCTGTACCGCGACAGTCCGGACAAGGATCTTTTACAATCTTACCTTCACCGTGACAGTGCGGACAAGTCGTAACGTTAGTCATATAACCCAGTACAGTTCTTTGTTGTGTACGGATTTGACCTGTTCCGTGACAGTGCGGACAAGTTTGTGCAGTCGTACCTTTTTTAGCACCACTGCCACCGCAAGTTTCACATTTTTCCTGTGCCTGTATACTCATTTCTCTGTGACAGCCGAATGCCGCTTCTTCAAAAGTTAGATCAATAATCTTACGAATATCAGCACCGCGTTTTGGTCCGTTTCTTCTTTGACCGCCGCCGAATCCTCCGAAACCGCCTCCGAAGAAATCGCCGAATATATCGCCAAAGTCAAAACCGCCGCCGTTAAAGCCACCGCCGCCCGCTCCGAAGTTCGGGTCAACACCTGCGTGTCCGAATTGGTCGTATTTACTTTTCTTTTCAGGGTCAGAAAGCACTTGATAAGCCTCGTTTACCTCCTTAAACTTTTTCTCCGCCTCTTTATTGTTCGGATTAAGGTCAGGATGGTATTTCTTACTCATCTTTCTGAATGCCTTTTTTATTTCATCATCAGAAGCACCCTTTGAAACTCCGAGCACCTCATAATAATCTCTTTTTTCAGCCAATTTTTTCACCTACCTATGATATTATACTACAATATTTTAGTTTTGTAAAGTGTTAATACAAAGGCTCTGTTAAAAGCCTTAAAAGGACGGACATTTGTCCGTCCTTTTAGCGTTTTCATTATTATTGTTGATTGTTATCGTCGTTGTCAACTTCTCTGTAATCAGCCTCATAAACACCGTCATCATTTGGTGCACCCTGTTGTGCATTAGGATCACCCTGCGGATTAGCTTGCTGATACATTTGCTGTGCAACTGCGTAGAACTTTTCTTGAAGTTCGTCTGTAGCCGCCTTAATAGCTGCCGAGTCTGTACCCTTTAGAGCCTCTTTAACCTTATTTACTTCAGTTTCAACCATTGACTTTGTATTATCGTCAATCTTATCACCTGCGTCTTTAACAGCCTTTTCACATTGATATACAAGTGATTCTGCGTTGTTTCTGATTTCAACTTCTTCTTTACGCTTTTTATCTTCTTCAGCGTACTTTTCAGCCTCTTTAACAGCTCTGTCAATATCTTCGTCACTTAGGTTAGAAGATGCTGTAATAGTAATCTTCTGTTCGTTGCCTGTGCCAAGGTCTTTAGCGCTTACGTTTACGATACCGTTTGCGTCAATATCGAATGTAACTTCAATCTGTGGCACACCTCTCGGAGCAGGAGCAATTCCTGTTAGATTGAAACGTCCCAAAGTCTTGTTGTACTGAGCCATTTCTCTTTCACCTTGAAGAACGTGTACTTCAACAGAAGTTTGACCGTCTGCGGCAGTTGAGAATATTTGTGATTTGTTTGTAGGGATTGTTGTATTTCTTTCGATAAGCTTTGTAAATACACCACCCATTGTTTCGATACCAAGTGAAAGCGGTGTAACGTCAAGTAGAAGAACGCCTGTTTCTTCACCGCCAAGTACACCTGCCTGTCTTGCAGCACCTACTGCAACACATTCGTCAGGGTTGATACCCTTATTAGGCTCTTTGCCCATTTCTTTCTTAACAGCCTCTTGTACAGCAGGAATTCTTGAAGAACCGCCGACAAGAAGGACTTCATCGATTTGTGATGCGTTAAGAGCTGCGTCATTCATAGCGTTTCTGATACATGTAAGTGTTCTTGCTACAAGGTCAGCTGTAAGTTCATCAAACTTAGCTTTTGTAAGTGTAATATCCATATGCTTTGGACCTGTTGCGTCAGCTGTGATGAATGGAAGATTAATGTTTGAAGTTGTTGTTGTCGAAAGTTCAATCTTTGACTTTTCAGCAGCCTCTTTTAATCTTTGCATAGCCATCTTATCTGTTGAAAGGTCTACGCCCTCTGTTTTCTTAAATTCGTCAAGCAAGTAGTTGATAATTGCCTGGTCGAAATCGTCACCGCCAAGGTGAGTATCACCGTTTGTTGAAAGAACTTCAAATACGCCGTCATCAATATCAAGGATAGATACATCAAATGTACCGCCGCCAAGGTCATATACCATTACTTTCTTACCTGTGTCGCTTACGCCGTATGCAAGAGCTGCGGCAGTAGGCTCGTTGATAATTCTCAAAACTTCAAGACCTGCAATCTTACCTGCGTCCTTTGTAGCCTGACGCTGTGAGTCGTTGAAGTAAGCAGGAACTGTGATAACAGCCTGTGTTACAGTTTCACCAAGATAGCTCTCAGCGTCTTGCTTTAACTTTGTAAGAATCATTGCCGAGATTTCTTGTGGTGTATAAGCTTTACCGTCGATTGTAACTTTTTCGCTTGTACCCATTTTTCTCTTAATTGACATAATTGTTCTGTCAGCATTTGTTACGGCTTGACGCTTTGCAACCTGACCTACAATTCTTTCACCGTCTTTTTGGAATGCAACAACTGAAGGAGTTGTTCTTGCACCTTCGCTGTTAGTGATAACATTAGGGTTACCGCCTTCCATAACAGCCACACAACTGTTTGTTGTACCTAAGTCTATACCTATAATCTTTCCCATTTTTAATTCCTCCTAATTTATAATTAATTTGCTACTTTTACCATACTGTGTCTGACTACTCGGCCGTCCTTATATATGTAGCCTTTCATTAAATCCTCGACAACTGTGTTGTCGTCTATTGTTTCATCTTCAATGTGCATAACCGCATTATGAAGATTAGGGTCAAACTGTTCGCCCTCTGCCTTAATCGGCGTAACGCCCAACTTTGAAAGCGTTTCGTTGAACTGTTTTAAAACCATTTCAATACCGTCTTTCATTTTTTGACCGTCCTCCGACTGAACTTCAGTCGCAAGCGCTCTTTCAAGGTTGTCGCCTATCGAAAGAATTGCACCGACCGTATCAATTACCGCGTCACCGTAACGCATATCTTTTTCACGCTGCGAACGCTTTTGGTAGTTGTCATATTCGGCATACAGACGCATATATTTATCCGTCTGTTCTTTCAGCTTTTCTTCAAGGACTTCCTCGTTTGACTTTTCTTCCTCTTTAGGTTCAGCCGTTTTTTCTGTTTCTCTATCTAATGTCTCCTCATTGACTTCCTCATTCTTCTTAGCCATCTGATTACCCCTTTCTCTACTCATCACTTATATATTCGTTGAGTATTTTATCTATTTCATTTGAAATAAGGTCAAGGCTTGCAAAAACCTTTGAATAATTCATTCGTTTAGGTCCGATAACTCCGATTTTCCCGGCTTTTTTATTGCCGAGTGAATAATTGATAGTTACCAATGAGCAATCCTGCAATATTTCAAAGTCGTTTTCTTTACCGATTTTAGCCTCAATTCCGTCAGCGTCGCTTGAGGCAACAAGCTTTTTCAAATTTTCTTTGTCATCAAGGAAAGTAAATATCTTTTCCGCTTTTTCAACATCGTTGTATTCGGGATATTTCAATATTGACTTTGCATTGTTGACATATATTTCTGTTTCACCGCTGTCCGTTATCGTTTCATACACAAAGTGCATTATATCAATCAAAACTTTCGGATGAAGTGAAAGTCTGTTTTCAATATCTTTTTGAATATCCTGTATCTTATCAAACGTTATCTCTCCGGCTTTAAGTCCGGCAAGATGTTCGTTTAATATATTTGCAAGTGACATACACGTTGCACTGTCAATGTCGATATTCATTACCTTGTTTCTTACAGTTCTTGTTACAACAATAAGCATTACCGTTTGCGTGGCAATCGGCACAAGGTCAATCTTGTTAATTTCAAATTCCTGCTCCTTAGGCGCTGTAACAACCGTTGTATATTCGGTAAGATTTGACGCTATTGCACCGGCATATCTAATCAGCTTTTCAAGCTGACTGACACGCGTTTCAAGTACGCTTTGCAGCTGTGCAACTGCCTCCATACCTATCTTATACTTCCGCATTAGCGAATTAACGTAAAATCTGTATCCCTCATCTGACGGAATACGTCCCGCCGAAGTATGCGGTTGTATCAGATAACCCATTTCTTCAAGGTCTGCCATTTCATTACGGATTGTCGCACTGGACAACCCCAAGTTTTCCTTTTTTGAAATTGACCTTGAACCGACAGGTTCAGCAGTGCCTATATATTCATCAATGATTGCTTGCAGGATTTTTCTTTTTCTGTCGTTCAAATCCATATACAAACATTCCTTTCTATCTTTAAACAAGATGTCATATAAGCATTTTCTTGTTAGCACTCATACACCTTGAGTGCTAACAATTATAAGATACCACTATTATACCCGATTGTCAAGTGATTAATATAACTTTTCATAAAATGTTCATAAATTATCCCATATTGCCAAATTTCTTATACAAACTCGCATAAAATCGAATTTGACACGTTTATTCCGTCCAATGTAAGACTGTATCTTCCGTCAATATATTGCATAAGTCCCAGCTTTATAAATTTATCAAATTCACTGCCGAATACATCTTTTATATCCTTGCAGAAACGCGACTTAAAATCAGTTTCGCTTACTCCCCTGTTCATACGAAGTCCGGTAATCATAAATTCTGCTATCTTATCATTTTCGGTCAATTCGATTACTTCTTTTTTCGCACCGCCGATATATTCGTTTATGTCAGACGTGTTGTAAAAACGGCAGTTTCCTATATATGAATGTGCCGCCGTACCTAAGCCGATATACTCCTCGTCTGTCCAATACTTCACATTATGCCTGCACTCGTATCCGTCTTTTGCGAAATTCGATATTTCATATTGCTTAAAACCGTTCTTACCGAGAAAATCGACTGTATACATATACATTTCTCTGTCAGTATCTTCATTCGGAATATCAAGCAGTCCTTTTGAATATTCCTTTTCAATAGGTGTTCCGTCCTCAATTATAAGACTGTATGCCGATATATGCTTTACAGGCAAGCTGACGGCTGTGTTTAAAGTATTTTTTAGACTCTCAAACGTCTGTGATGGCAGTGCGGTCATAAGGTCAAGATTTATATTTTGAAAACCCATTTTATCTAAATGAAAAATTGTATTATATGCCGTCTTTGAGTCGTGTATTCTTCCGATTTTTTTCAGTTCATCATCATTGAACGATTGTACCCCTACACTTATACGATTTATACCGCCGTTTAGCATTGCTTTAATTTTATCATCATCCATTGTTCCCGGATTTGCCTCTGTCGTAATTTCACAGTCACTCGCAACGTCAAATACATCAAAACACATTTTCGTAACTTCTTCAATTTGTTTTGGTGTTAAAATCGACGGTGTACCGCCGCCGATAAATATTGTATCAATTTTTTCTCCCTTGTATTGTTCCGCCTCATGCTTTAGTGCGTCAATGTATTTGTCCGCCGTATCCTCCATACGCTGAAATGATACAAAATCACAATACTTGCATTTTTGTTTGCAAAACGGTATGTGAATATAAAGTCCTTTCATAAGTCACCTCAACAAAAAAAGGACTTAACAGTCCTTTTTTATTCAATTCAATATTAATGTTCGTGTCCGCAGTCGCAGTCGTCATCGTCACAATCGCAATCAAACTCAAGTTCGATTTCTTCGTGACAGTTCGGACATACGATAGCGTTATCATCGTCAATCATATCAAAATCAATCATAACGTCTTCACCGCAGTTCGGACATTGAATTTCAAAATAATCATTTCCGTCACTGTCGTAATCATCGTCATCATAATCGTCGATATAATCATCGTCGTCATCGTCATCATAATCGTCATACTCATCGTCACCGTACAAATCGTCGGCAATTTCAAGTACACAATCATCAAGCTCGTCAACAACATCTTCAACATCATCAACTCTTGCGTTTAATTCTTCAATAGTATCAGCCATTTCAGACATAACGTCAAGCAATTTGATAATAAGCTTACCTTCGTCACTCTTTGGGCTAAGGTCAAGACCGTCTGCATAACCCTTTAGATATGAAACTTTTTTAATTAAATCTTCCATAATTAATCTCCTTTCATTCAAAAGGCTGAAAGAAAATTGTTCACAACACAAAATAAGTGCCGTGTGCGATTTTATTCAGACTTATTTTACTCTTTCCATGTATTCGCCTGTTCTTGTGTCTACTCTGATAACTTCGTTCATATCAACGAATAGAGGTACTTGAATTGTAGCACCTGTTTCAAGAGTAGCAGGCTTTGTAGCGTTTGTAGATGTGTTACCTGCGAAACCAGGTTCTGTATCAACGACTTCAAGTTCAACGAATGTAGGCGGTTCAACACCGAATACGTTACCCTTGTAAGACATAACCTTACATACGTCATTTTCCTTAACGAACTTCATTTGTTCTTCGATTTCTGACTTAGCAATGTCAAGCATATCGAATGTTTCGTTGTCCATAAAATGATAGAAATCGTCATCACCGTATGAATAAGCCATATCCTTTCTGTCGATATGAGCTTCTTCAAACTTTTCTGTAGGTCTGAATGTCTTTTCAACGACACCGCCGCTGATTATGTTCTTAAGCTTTGTTCTTACGAAAGCAGCACCCTTACCAGGCTTAACGTGCTGAAATTCTACGATTTGAAATACATTACCTTCGTGTTCAAAGGTTCTGCCATTTCTAAATTCACCAGCTGTAATCATAAATTAATCCTCCTGAATCTTTTGTAATTTAATATTAATAATTATATTTTAATATATTTTGTCTAAAAAATCAAGTATTTATTAGTTTTTTTTCCTTTTTATTATTACAGCTTTAAAACTTGTAAATTAATAAAATGATATTAGCGTACTATCGCCGTTCTGCTATCGGCATCCCAATCTACGTCATATCCCATATTTTCCGAAAGGAAACGCAGCGGTACCATTGTTTTG
>ERZ856578.7732-NODE-7732-length-11035-cov-4.560139_pt1 | contig 11035 bp, 7 predicted proteins | sample MGYA00514384_ERZ856578 | MGnify/ENA primary metagenome ERZ856578 (study PRJEB29103, sample SAMN06111958) | human gut metagenome | biome: human gut; feature: ankylosing spondylitis patient; material: healthy_person | host: Homo sapiens | place: China:Hangzhou...
AAAGTGGAGAATCTATGAAAGCGCAATGGCATGATTGACCGGACATGTTGCCAAAGCGGGTAGGTGTACCAAAAATAATGGCGTCGTAATCGGCCAGTTCTTGCGGGGTTGCAACCGGTGCAGTTTGCGTTTTACCGCCTGCTTTTTCAAATAATTGCGGCGGCATGGTTTCCGGTACACGCTTAACGACAACTTCAGCGCCATCCACTTTGCTTGCACCCTCAGCGACTGCGCGTGCCATCGTTTCAATATGTCCGTACATGGAATAATAAAGCACCAGAACTTTAGCCATTTCTAACCACTCCTCGTGTTATCTCTATTCCGTAGCGATTCGCTACCACTTATTTAAAGATAAGACGTCCTTTTCAGAGTGCAAATTTCACAACCACTTATTTGATTTATAACAACTTTCACAAGCACGTAATTTTGTCGCAAAATGACACATTTTTATCTCATCGCGTTTTTTTAATCATAAGAGCGGCTTATGGATAATTATTGGAGATGATATCTATTCTCGCTAAGAAGCTGTTGCAGGATATTACCAAACGCGGGTCTGCCCGCGTCAGTTCACTAAGCTTAGTCCCACGTAGCGAAAATATGGCAGCCGCCATACGCCGCGTTAATTCTATGCAATATGATGTCTATACCCAGACGGAGGTCAGTAATGGCAAACCATCGAGGCGGTTCCGGCAATTTTGCAGAAGACCGCGAAAGAGCATCAGAAGCAGGTAAAAAAGGTGGACAGCACAGCGGGGGTAATTTCAAGAATGACCCGCAGCGCGCATCTGAAGCAGGTAAAAAAGGTGGTAAGAGCAGTCACGGCAAAAGCGACAACTAGCCGGGCTAATCAATGACGAATGCATTTTTGTCTGTAGCTCGTCAAAAAGCCATCACCGCCGGTTACCCGGTGGTTGATACTGATGACAAATGTAAGCTTGCCTGATGCGCGATGCTTATCAGGCCTACCAGAAGATTGCAATATATTGAATTTGCACTGTTTTGTAGGCCGGATAAGGCGTTTACGCCGCATCCGGCATGAACAATGCGTACGTTGTCAACAATCTGCACCGCCGGTAACCCCGGCGGTTTTCTGTTTATGGCTCCTGATGAACAACTTCTGGCGGTGGAACGTCAACCAACTTTCTGCTTAACAACGCATTGAGTAAAATCGCGCCAAAGGTTGCTGTACCAATCCCTCCCAACGTAAAACCGCCCAGCGTGAGAGCAAAATCACCCGCGCCCAGCACTAAGGTTACTGCGACCATAATCAAATTACCGTTCTGGCTTAAATCGACACGGTTTTGTACCCATATCCTTGCGCCTGCGACGGCAATCAGCCCGAACACAACAATTGATGCACCACCAATAACCGCGGCCGGAATGGTATGAATCAGCGCACCAAATTTCGGTGAAAAGCCCAACAGCATGGCGATGACGGCAGCAGCAACAAACACCAGCGTCGAGTAGACTTTGGTCACGGCCATCACACCGATATTTTCAGCATAGGTGGTCACGCCGCTACCGCCGACAGAGCCGGAAAGCATCGTTGCCAGACCATCGCCTACGAATGCCCGCCCCATATACGGGTCCATATTGCGTCCGGTCATCCCGGCGACTGCCTTGAGATGACCTAAGTTTTCCGCCACCAGAATCACCGCCACGGGCGCAATCAGCATCATTGCCTGACCATTAAAAGCAGGAGTGGAAAAATGTGGCAGACCGAACCAGGCAGCATGGCTGACGAGAGTAAAATCGACGGCTTTTCCCAGCCCTAAAACGTTGGTCATCACGCCATACAGCAGACAGGCGACAATTAATCCTACGAGAATCAATAACCGCTGGATCATGCCACGGGTAAACACCGCCACCAGCCCAATACACAGCACCGTCATTACCGCCATCCAGCTATCAAAGGCCGAAGCCGATACACTTTTCACTGCGATAGGCGCTAAGTTCAGGCCAATCGCCATCACCACCGCACCCGTCACCACCGGCGGCATCAGTCGTTCAATCCAGCGCGTACCGATTTTCATCACCACCAGGCCAATGACGGTATAAACCAGCCCACAGGCGATAATCCCGCCCAGCGCAATGCTGATATTCGGGTTAATGCCCTGACCGTTAAAGCCCGTCGCGGCGATCACCACGCCGACAAAAGCCGCGCTGGAGCCGAGATAACTGGGGACGCGCCCGCCGGTAATAAAGAAAAACAGTAACGTGCCGATCCCCGACATTAAAATGGAAAGATTGGGATCCAGCCCCATCAGAATCGGCATTAACACCGTCGCGCCAAACATCGCCACCGCGTGTTGAACGCCCATTACTGCCGTCTGAGCAAACGGCAATCGTTCATCCGGCGCGACCACGCCGCTCTCTGTAGAGGTCGATTTTAACTGCCAGTGAGGAAAACCGAACATTGCCATCAGCTGTCTCCTTAAGGAGGTTAACAAGCAGGGCGCATCAGCGCGTGATAACTGCGATCGAACCACACCAGCCCGTAGGGTGTGGCGTGACGATGAATCGCTTCGATGGCGCAAAACAGAATGTCGTGGGTGCCGACGCTCACCACCTGGCTGATACGGCAGTCAAACGAAACCAGAGCCTCTTCCAGTTGCGGGCATCCGGTCACCCCCGTCTGCCAGCGGGCGGCGGCAAAGCGGTGTTCCATGGGCGTTTTGCCGCCAAAAAGGTTTGAAAGCGGCTCCTGCCCGGCGCTAAGTGTATTTACACACAGCGTTCGATTTTCATTGAATGCCGGCCAGACGGACGCCCCACGATTCAGGCACACCAGTAATGTGGGCGGCGTATCGGTCACACTGCAGACGGCGCTGGCGGTGAACCCGGCGCGCCCGGCTGGACCGTCCGTGGTGATAATATTGACCGCCGCGCCCATGCAGGACATCGCATCGCGAAAAGTTTGTTGATCGACAATGTTCATAGTTTGCTCCTTACAACAGCCCGCAGGCTTCTTCAAAGGACAGACGTGGCAGGCGCGCATAAAGCTTGCTGCTATCGCCATAGCCGATATTAATCAGCAGATTGCTCTTCAGCGTGCTGCCCGTAAAAAAGGCGTCGTCCACGTGTTGACGGTCAAAGCCCGACATCGGGCCGGTATCCAGTCCCAGCGCCCGGCAGGCGACGATCAGATAGGCCGCCTGCATGGAACTGTTGCGAAACGCTGTTTCTTCGGCAAGTTGTGGGCTGGAGGTAAACCAACTGCGGGCATCACCGTGGGGAAACAGTAGTGGTAACCGTTCATAAAATTCACTGTCCCAGGCGACGATAGCGGTGACGGGCGCGGTCAGGGTTTTTTGCAGATTGCCGCTGGAAAGTGCCGGGCGCAGACGTTCTTTTCCTTCTGCCGTGCGGGTAAACACGATCCGTGCCGGAGAACAGTTAGCTGATGTCGGCCCCCATTTCATCAGGGCATAAATCTCCCGTAACGTCTCATCGCTGACGGGTGTCTCCCGCCAGCCGTTGTGAGTGCGGGCATCGGTGAACAGGGTGCTAAGCGCACCTGGGCTAACGGCTTCGTTCATAGCAATTCCTTACAGGGCGGCTTCACGGTGATGTAACAGGCTGGCAAGCCCGTTGAGTAACAGAGCATTAAACGTTTCGGGATCGGTCACGTTGCAGGCGTGTCCGCCATAGGGCATCACCATTTTCTGGCTATCGGGCAGGGCGGCATGAAGTTCACTGGAACATGCTGTTGGCACCAGCAGATCATCACTGGCGCAGATGATTTGCACCGGGCAGCGGATGCGATCCGCATGGTGACTAAAGTCAGCGCGTTTGAGGGCGTTAAGTCGACGCAGTAAATTATTTTTGCCCTGAAAATGCGCCAGTGCCAGCGCGTCTTCTGCCTCCAGGCGAGGTGCGCGGGCCGCCATCCAGTCGGCGGGATAGAGGAACAACGGCTGCGCTTCCACCCATGCCTGCGCGCCGCCGCTATACAGTAATCGTTCGCGAACCTGAAAACAGCGGCGCGTATGGGCGTTTATTCGTAGCCAGCCGTTAACGCTGATCAGCACAGTTACCGACGCGGGATAATCCAGCGCCAGCTGCATTCCCACCAGCGCACCGAGCGCATGGCCGACCACTGCGTAATGCTCAATCCCTGCGGCTACCAGCGCCTGATGCAGTTCCGCTGCCATCTGGGCGATACTGTAATCTTCTGCCAGCGTGTCGGGATTATTGCCGGTGCCGCGCTGGTCGTAACAGACTACCTGATACTCCTGATCCAGCACCGCCAGTTGCGGTAACCAGTAACTGCCGCTACCGCCAAGACCCGAAATCAACACCACTACGGGCGCATCAGCATAAGGGGGAGGTGAGAGTGAAAGTTTCATCGCGGCCTCACTTGGCGATATGCGCAATTGTGGCGATTTCCACCAGCGCGTCAGGTTTTACCAGTCCGCACTGAATGCAGAATCGCGCCGGTTTATCACCCGGAAAAAACTCGGCGTAGATTTCGTTAATCGCGGCGTAATTTTTCCAGTCGGTAATAAAGATGCTGTTGAAGGTCACATCCGCCATCGTGCCACCCGCCGTCTCGATCACCTTGCGGATAGTTTCCAGAACGTGGCGGGTTTGCGCCTTTGGGTCATCGGCAAACAGCACGTTATTATGTTGATCAAAAGCCAGCGTACCGGAGACATACACCACGCCATCAGCCAGCGGCCGGGAACGAAGGGGGCCAGCGGTGCGCTGCTGCCAGCGGGAATAATTACGGATTTTGGCATCGTTAAACTCCTTAAGCGATATGAGCAAAGGACGTGGGAGAAAGCGCGTCGCAGAATGTTTCGACGTCGCTGACCCAGCCAAAAAAGGTTTCGATATTGAACAACGCGGCTTTCTGCGCAAATTTCGGCCCCGCCTGGTGAGTTGCGTCTTCAAGCACCACGCCGAAATACTCCAGAAAAAAGCCGTCGCGTAGCGTCGATTCGACGCAGACGTTGGTAGCGATGCCGGTGAAAACCAGATGGCGTATTCCGCGGCTGCGCAAAATGCTGTCCAGCGGCGTATTGAAGAAACCGCTGTAGCGCGGCTTCGGCAGCACAATATCGCCAGGCTGCGGCACCAGTTCATCCACCAGTTGATAATCCCAGGAGCCTTTCGCCAGCAATTTCCCCTGCAGCTGCGGCTGCTTACGCATGGTTTTCAGGGCGTTCGATTTATGAAAATTCGGTGAGCCGGGTCCGCCAGCCTCGACATACTGTTCATCCCAGCCATTTTGAAACCAGATGATCAGCATCCCTGCCGCTCGCGCTGCGGTCACGGCGGTTTGAATGTTGGCAATGACCGGGCGAGTGGTTGAGACATCAAACCCGGCGAGATCTAAGTAGCCGCCTGGCGTGGCATAAGCGTTTTGTATATCCACCACGATCAGCGCACTTTGCTGCGGATCGAAGGTAATGGCTTCCGGTCGAGCGGTTAAGGTCGTCATCATGCCACCTCCTGAGTCAGCGCAGGTAGATGGGCGCGGCATTGCATCAGTGGTTGAATGCGCTCGCCGAAGGTTTCGATTCCCGACAGAAAATCGTCGAAGGTTAACAGCACGCCTTCGGCACCAGGCACGCTTGCGACTTCATCTAACATGCGCGCGACACTGGCGTAAGAACCGACTAACGTCCCCATATTGATGTTTACCGCCGAAGTGGGATCGGCCATCTGACGAACGTTGGTGTCAGTACCGGAGCGGGTATCTTTCTGACTTTGTTCGGTTAGCCAGCTTAACGCCTCTTCATCCGCGCCCGCTTTGTAGTGTTCCCATTTGGCGCGAGCGGCATCGTCGGTTTCATCGGCAATCACCATAAACAACACATAAGAGCCAACGTCGCGTCCGGTTTGCTCTGCGGCCTGTTTCATCCGCGCAGCGGTCGGGGCGAAAGCCGTGGGTGTATTTACGCCTTTGCCGAAACAGAAGTTAAAATCGGCATACCGGGCGGAGAACGCCATGCCAGCGTCGCTTTGCCCGGCGCAGATCACTTTCATGGGGACACTCGGTTGCGGACTCACGCGACAATCATTCATGGTGAAAAAATCGCCTTTAAAATCGCTTTTCCCCGTGCCCCACAGGTCGCGCAGCACCTGAACATATTCGGTGAGATAGTCGTAACGACGGGAGAAATAGTCATCGCCAGGCCAGATCCCCATCTGCTCATACTCGGGCTTCTGCCAGCCAGTCACGAGGTTGACGCCAAAACGCCCGCCAGAGATGGAGTCGATGGTTGCGGCCATACGGGCGACGATTGCCGGAGGTAACGTTAAGGTGGCAGCAGTGGCGTAAATCTGAATGCGCGAGGTCACGGCCGCCAGCCCCGCCATCAAGGTGAACGACTCAAGGTTGTGATCCCAGAACTCAGTTTTGCCGCCAAAGCCACGCAGTTTGATCATCGACAGGGCGAAATCGAAATGGTAGTGCTCCGCTTTTTGCACAATGGCTTTATTCAGTTCAAAGGTCGGCATGTACTGCGGCGCGTGGGTCGAAATGAGCCAGCCGTTGTTGCCAATAGGTACGAATACGCCAATTTTCATCATCAACCTCTCTTCGTCTCGTAAAGTGAAAGTCAGACGGGGCGCTGCATCCTGCATATCCTTTTCAGCCGCGTATTGGCTTGTTTGCAAAGCGGATGCCAGTTTTTAAAAAGTTAATGTTATTAATCTGTTAACATTACGTTATCTAAAATATCTGGTAAAAAGTGGACTAAACGGTCAAAACAGTTGCACATAAAACATGCATCTGTGCGCGATGAGAGTGCAGAAGGTCGAGGCCGGGCGGGGGTTTTGCTATCCTGTTGCCAATCTACAAGAGGGGAGAGCGCATGACGCAAGGCGCAGTGAAAACAACGGGTAAACGTTCGCGCGCAGTAAGCGCGAAGAAAAAAGCGATTCTTAGCGCAGCACTGGACACTTTTTCACAATTCGGTTTTCACGGCACAAGGCTGGAGCAGATCGCAGAGTTGGCGGGTGTTTCAAAAACCAATCTGCTGTATTACTTTCCGTCAAAAGAGGCGCTGTATATTGCCGTGCTGCGGCAGATTCTCGATATCTGGCTGGCACCGTTAAAAGCGTTTCGTGAAGATTTCGCCCCGCTGGCGGCGATCAAAGAGTACATCCGTCTGAAGCTGGAAGTCTCACGCGATTATCCGCAGGCTTCGCGCCTGTTCTGTATGGAGATGCTGGCAGGCGCGCCGCTGTTAATGGATGAACTGACGGGCGATTTGAAGGCATTAATTGATGAGAAATCGGCGCTGATTGCCGGTTGGGTCAAAAGCGGCAAACTCGCGCCGATTGATCCGCAGCATTTGATTTTTATGATTTGGGCTTCCACTCAACATTACGCCGATTTCGCCCCTCAGGTGGAGGCGGTGACAGGCGCGACGTTGCGCGATGAGGTATTTTTCAATCAAACGGTTGAAAACGTGCAGCGGATTATTATTGAGGGGATTCGACCACGTTAAAGATGCCGGAGGAGGTTGTAACATCCTCCGGCTACCTGTTTAACCTATAGTCATTAAGCTGGCGTTACCGCCAGCGGCAGCGGTATTCACACTCAGCGAACGCTCGATATACAGCCGTTCCAGAAGGATATTGCTTTCGCCACGGGCAAAACCCTGCACCGAAACAATTGTGCCATCCCGCGCGGCAACTGCTTCACACAATGCGCGAAGCTGATCCGAATCACCGTGGAAGATCACCGCATCAAACGGTTGAGCGGTTATATTTTCCGCTTTCGCCAGTTGAATACGTTCGCTGACTGCCGATGGCAATGCCTTCACTAACTGACGATGCAGCGCGTCATCCGGCCACAGTACCTGGCTGCCCACCGCCAGCACGGCGGCGAGCTGAGTCAGCGCATCCTGCTCATCATCGGCAATACACAACACGCGCTCACGCGGCAGCAGCGTCCAGGTGTTGCGTTCACCCGTCGGCCCCGGCAGCAATCGTTGTGTTCCTGCCTGCGCCAGCTCGCCATATTGCGTACATAACGCCTGCAATTCTGGACGATTTGCTGCCCATTCCCGCAGTGCATTTAGCGGCTGAGTCAATGCGGCTTTCAACTGCGCATCGACCGGATACTTTGCATCCTGACGCGCGAGCGTCACTGCCAGCGCACTTTCCGGGCGATTCGCCAGCAGACGGTAGAGATAGAGCGGACCGCCTGCTTTCGGCCCGGTACCGGACAACCCTTCGCCGCCGAACGGCTGCACACCAACCACTGCGCCCACCATATTACGGTTAACATACAGGTTACCAACATGGGCCGAGCCAGTGACCTGGGCGATGGTTTCATCAATGCGCGTATGGACGCCAAGCGTCAGACCATAACCGGAAGCGTTAATCTGCTCGATCAGCTCTGGTAGCTGGTTACGGTTGTAACGCACCACATGCAGCACCGGACCAAAGACCTCTTTTTGCAATTCGGCAAAGTCATCCAGTTCGATCAGCGTCGGGGCGACAAAGGTGCCGCTTTGCCATTCACGGGCATCTTCGCTGTTTTCCCGCACCGCCTGGAACACCGGACGGCCTTTGCTACGCATGGTCTGAATATGGCGCTCAATATTGGCTTTCGCTTCGCTATCAATCACTGGACCGATATCGGTGGTCAGGCGACCCGGATTACCCATCCGGCATTCGGCCATTGCGCCGCGCAGCATTTTCAACGTGTGGTCGGCAATCTCATCTTGCAGGCACAGCACGCGCAGCGCCGAACAACGCTGACCCGCACTGTCGAACGCCGAGGCCAGTACATCCACGACGACCTGTTCGGTCAGTGCTGAAGAATCGACAATCATCGCGTTCATGCCGCCGGTTTCAGCGATGAGCGGAATAGGGCGACCCTGAGCGTCCAGGCGGCTGGCGATATTGCGCTGCAGTAACGTAGCGACTTCGGTTGAACCGGTAAACATCACCCCGCGCACGCGATCATCACCCGTCAGTTGCGCGCCCACGGTTTCACCCCGACCTGGCAGCAATTGCACCACGCCTGGCGGTACACCCGCTTCCAGCAAAATGGCGATCCCTTGCGCGGCAATCAGCGGCGTTTGTTCTGCCGGTTTTGCCAGCACGCTGTTACCTGCCGCCAGTGCGGCGGCGATCTGCCCGGTGAAAATAGCCAGCGGGAAGTTCCACGGACTGATACACACCACAGGCCCTAATGGACGGTGGGTTTCGTTAGCGAAATCATCCCGCACCTGTCCGGCGTAGTAGTGGAGAAAATCGACCGCTTCGCGCACTTCGGCAATGGCGTTACTGAAGGTTTTTCCGGCCTCACGCACCAGAATACCAATCAGTTGCTGCATCTGGCTTTCCATCAGCACGGCAGCGCGGTGCAAAATCGCTGCGCGTTCAGCCGGAGGCGTGGCAAACCAGATTGGCGCGTTATTAACCGCACTTTCCAGCGCCTGTTCTACTTCACGCGGCGTGGCTTCACGCACATAGCCCACAATATCTTTCGGTTCCGCAGGGTTAATAACGGGCGACATCTCACCTGCCGCTACCGGTTGTTCCAGCATTGGCAAGGCCTGCCATTTTTGCAGTGCACTATTGAGCAGGGCAGAGGAGAGCGAGGCCAGGCGGTGTTCGTTAGCGAGATCCAGCCCTGCCGAGTTGTCGCGCCCGTGACCGTAAAGATCGCGCGGCAGGGGAATTTTCGGATGCGGTAATCCAGTTTGCCCTTCCTGTTGCGCCAGTTTTTCTACAGCAGTGACCGGATCGGCGACCAGTTCATCCAGTGGCAAAGAGGTGTCGGCAATACGGTTAACAAACGAGGTGTTAGCACCGTTTTCCAGCAGGCGACGCACCAGATACGCCAACAGCGTTTCATGTGTGCCAACCGGAGCATAAATACGACACGGACGGTTAAGTTTGCCGTCGGCAACTTTCCCGGTGACCTGCTCATACAGTGGCTCGCCCATACCATGCAGGCACTGGAACTCGTACTGACCCGGGTAGTAGTTCTGCCCCGCCAGTTGATAAATCGCCGCCAGCGTATGGGCGTTGTGCGTCGCGAACTGCGGGTAGATTAGATTCGGCACCGCCAGCAGCTTTTTCGCACAGGCGAGATAAGAAACGTCGGTATACACCTTGCGGGTATAAACCGGATAACCTTCAAGGCCGTCCATCTGCGCACGCTTAATTTCACTATCCCAGTACGCGCCTTTCACCAGGCGAATCATCAGACGGCGACGGCTGCGGGTGGCGAGATCAATCAGGTAATCGATCACCAACGGGCAGCGTTTTTGATAAGCCTGAATAACAAAACCGATGCCGTTCCAGCCTGCCAGTTCCGGCTCGAAACAGAGTTTTTCCAGCAGATCGAGGGAGATCTCCAGGCGATCGGACTCTTCGGCGTCAATGTTGATACCAATATCGTACTGACGCGCCAGCAGGGTGAGTGATTTCAGACGCGGGTAAAGCTCTTCCATTACCCGGTCATACTGGGCGCGGCTATAACGCGGATGCAGCGCCGACAGTTTGATTGAAATGCCCGGCCCTTCATAGATGCCACGACCGTTAGACGCTTTACCGATGGCGTGAATCGCCTGCTGATAGGAAACCATATACGCCTGTGCATCTGCGGCGGTCAGCGCGGCTTCGCCCAGCATATCGTAAGAGTAACGGAAACCTTTCTCTTCCAGCTTGCGGGCATTGGCTAACGCTTCCGCGATGGTTTCGCCAGTGACGAACTGCTCACCCATCAGGCGCATCGCCATATCCACACCTTTGCGGATCAGCGGTTCACCGCTTTTACCGATAATGCGGTTCAGCGAGCGGGAGAGGCTGGCTTCGTTATGGGTGGAAACCAGTTTGCCAGTAAACAGCAGCCCCCAGGTGGCGGCATTAACAAACAGTGACGGGCTACGACCAATGTGTGACTGCCAGTTACCGTTGCTGATTTTGTCGCGAATTAACGCGTCGCGGGTGGCTTTGTCGGGAATACGCAACAACGCTTCCGCCAGACACATCAGCGCCACGCCTTCCTGCGATGACCGCGAAAACTCCTGCAATAACCCCTGGACCATGCCTGCGC
>ERZ856578.7738-NODE-7738-length-11025-cov-3.435148_pt1 | contig 11025 bp, 10 predicted proteins | sample MGYA00514384_ERZ856578 | MGnify/ENA primary metagenome ERZ856578 (study PRJEB29103, sample SAMN06111958) | human gut metagenome | biome: human gut; feature: ankylosing spondylitis patient; material: healthy_person | host: Homo sapiens | place: China:Hangzhou...
CACTTAAACCGTGGAACATGTAAAGAGGCCCCATCCACTCGGAGTCACGTTTAGACAGGTAGTCATTCACAGTTACTGAGACGATTTTTTATCGCTTTCAGCGAAGAAGCGCGGCAGCCGGCGGAATTCGCCGCCGGGAATTTCAGGGAAATATGTCGAACACCCTTGACAAGCACGGAATCCTTGCTAAAATAGAGTACACATATAAATGAATAGTCCCTTATCAAGAGTGGCGGAGGGAACGGCCCGATGAAACCACGGCAACCTGTTGAATCAAGGTGCCAAATCCGACGGAAACGACAGATGAGGAGCGGAAACGAAGCTTTCGCGCGCTCCTGTGTCGGAGCGCGTGTTTTTTACGTTTCGTCCGACAAGGGACAAAAAGGAGAAGAACATGGCAAGACACTACTTATTTACCTCTGAATCCGTGACCGAGGGTCATCCCGACAAGATCTGCGATCAGATCTCCGATGCCGTACTGGACGCCATTCTGGCCAAGGATCCCAATGGCCGCGTAGCCTGCGAAACCACGGCGTCCACTGGTCTGGTGCATATCATGGGCGAGATCACCACCAACTGCTATGTGGATATCCCCAAGGTCGCGCGGGAGGTCATCCGCGACATCGGCTACGACCGCGCCAAGTACGGCTTTGACTGCGATACCTGCGGCATCATCACCAACATTGACGAGCAGTCCGGCGATATTGCCATGGGCGTGGACAAGTGTCTGGAGGTCAAGGAGGGCGAGGCGGACGACGGTCTGGACAACGGCGCCGGCGATCAGGGCATGATGTTCGGCTACGCCTGCGACGAGACCCCGGAGCTGATGCCCCTGCCCATTTCTCTGGCGCATAAGATGGCCCGGAAACTCACTGAGGTTCGTAAGACCGGCCTTGTGAACTATCTGCGTCCCGACGGCAAGACGCAGGTCACGGTGGAGTATGACGGCGAGAAGCCCGTTCGGGTGGACACGGTGGTGGTTTCCACCCAGCACAGCCCTGAAGTGACGCTGGAGCAGATCCGCAAGGACATGATCGACATGGTTATCAAGCCCACCGTTCCCGCTGCGCTGCTGGATGAGAACACCAAGTTTTATGTCAACCCCACCGGCCGGTTCGTCATCGGCGGCCCGCAGGGCGACAGCGGCCTGACGGGCCGGAAGATCATTGTGGATACCTACGGCGGCAGCGCCCCTCACGGCGGCGGCTGCTTCTCCGGCAAGGATCCCACCAAGGTGGACCGTTCCGCCGCATACGCAGCCCGCTGGGTAGCCAAGAACATTGTGGCCGCCGGTCTTGCCCGGAAGTGTCAGGTGCAGCTGGCCTACGCCATCGGCGTGGCACAGCCTGTCAGCGTTCTGGTGGATACCTTCGGCACCGGCACGGTAGGCGACGACAAGCTGGAAGAGGCTGTGAAGAAGGTCTTTGACCTGCGTCCCACCGCCATTATCCGGGATCTGGATCTGCGTAAGCCGATCTACCGCCAGCTGGCGGCTTACGGTCATATGGGCCGTGAGGATCTGGGCGTGAGCTGGGAGAAAACCGATCGGGTCGAGGCTCTGAAAGCAGCTGTCCTTTAAATACGTTGCAGATTTTGGGAGACGGCGTAAGCCGTCTCCCGTTCCCTTTGTTGACCAATTTCGCCGGATATGCTATAATCACCCCGTATTATTGAAAGGAGGCGGCCTATGCCTGCCATTTCTGTCATTGTGCCGGTCTATCAGGCGGAAAGCCTGCTGCCGCAGTGTGTGGAGAGCGTGCTGTCCCAGACCTTTTCCGACTGGGAGCTGCTGCTGGTGGATGACGGCAGCCGGGACGGCTCCCCGGCTCTGTGCGACAGCTATGCTGCAAGGGAGCCACGTATTCGGGCGTTCCATAAGCCCAACGGCGGCGTGTCCAGCGCACGGAATCTGGGGCTTGAACAGGCGGAAGGACAGTGCATTGCCTTTTTGGACGCGGACGACGCCTTTGAACCTGCGGCGCTGGAAACGCTGTGGTATCTCCGGGAAAAGGCCGGAGCGGACAGCGCGGGATGCGCCCATTTCAAGGTGCAGGCCAACGGCCAGCAGCAGACGGAGCTGCTGCTCCCAGCAGGGATCTACGAAGCGGCTGCCATCCGCGAGAAGATCCTCTGGCCCCTGACAGGCGACCGGCTTCGTCCCCCGCTGTTCAACGGCTTTATCTGGCGCTTCCTCTTTGACGCGGCGATCCTCCGGGACAACGCCATCACCTTTGAGGGGGCGTATCTGGAGGACGAGCTGTTCCTGATGGAGTATTTTTCCAATGCCCGCCGGCTGGCGGTGACGGATCGGCCGCTGTACCGCTATCTGGAAAATCCCGCTTCCGCGACGCACCGCTATATGCCGGACTACCTTCAGGTGTTCCAGCGCTTTCTGGAGCGGAAGGCGGCCATCGTGGAAAAGTACGGCCTGTCCGCCGCCCGGCCCCAGTGGCGGGCCGATACGGTGTGGGCGGGATTGCTCATTGCCGTGGGCAATGAATACGCAAAAAGCAACCCAAAATCCCCCAGAGAAAAGCAGAAAGCGGTGGAGGCGATCTGCGCCCAGCCGGAATTTGCCAGAGCAATCCGGGAGCTTTGTCCCAGAGGGCTGGGACGCAACAAGCAGGTGGTGGCCGACCTGATCGGCAGCGGCCGCTTCGGAACCCTGACGGCTCTGTACCGCCTGAAAAATCGGATGTAAGGAGAGAGTATGACACTTTGGCAAACCAGCCTGACCTGTCAGATATGGGTCTTGCTCTGCGATGTTTATAAGGACAGCAATCTGCACCGCCTGCTGGCAGCGGCGGGACGCTGGTGCAGCGAACAAATCGAGACCAGCCGCATCCTGCGACCGCTGTGCCGGGAGGGCGCTGCGGCGCGGGCGTGGGAGAGCAGCCTGCCGTGCCGCGCACTGACCGCTCTGGTGAACCTGCCGGGAACGCTGCTCCACGCGTGGTACAGGGCGTGGAACCTGACCTTTGAGGACAGCTTCTTTGCCCGTCTGGTATTCGATCTGGGGGATAGCGCCCCTGTTGCTCAGTTCTGGTGTATTGCGGCGCTGTGGTGTATCCCCTACGAGCGCTGGAACAATGCCTACAGCTTTATGACCGGCATCCTGCTCCTGCTGCTGTTCTACGCCGGTTCCATGCGGTCGGGCCGCCGTCTGGATATTGCCCGGATCGGGTTCTACCCGGCGGTGATGTTCCTGTCTGTGGTGCTGGCGGTGGTGTTTTCCTACGCGCCGGGTCTTTCCGCCCGCTTCCTGATCTACCATATATCTGCGGCTTTGCTGGTGGTCATCACCGTCAGCGCCGTGCGGAATGCAGAGGATCTGAAGCGGCTGTGCGCCGGGGCTGCCGTCTGCGTAGGCGGCACGGGGGTTTACGGCATCGTGCAGCGGATTCAGGGGGTCAAGGTGAACCCCTCCTATGTGGATCTGAAGGTCAACGCCGGTATGCCCGGACGGGTCTATTCCATTTTTGACAACCCCAATACCTTTGCTCAGGTGCTGCTGCTCCTGCTGCCGCTGGTGCTGGCGCTGATGATCACGGCCAGACGCTGGCAATGGAAGGTGGTCTGCGCCGGGATCTTCTGCGTGGGCGGCATGGCCATGGCCATGACCTATTCCCGCGCCAGCTGGGTGGGGCTGGCCTGCACCATGGCGGTGTTCGTATTCCTCTGGAAACCGAAGCTGATCCCGGCGTTCATCGTGCTGTGTGTGCTGGCGGTTCCATTCCTGCCCACTACGGTGCTGAATCGGATCCTGACCATTACCAATACGGCGGACTCCTCCACCTCCAGCCGCGTGCCGCTCTATCAGGCGGCGCTGGCGGTAATTCGCCGCTCGCCCATCACCGGCGCGGGACTGGGTACTGCCGCTACGCAGGCCTACATTCGGAACCTCAATCTCTATCACGGCAAAGCGCCCTTTGTCCATTCCCACAATTTTTATCTGGAGGTCTGGATCCAGATGGGAATTCTGGGCGTGATTGGATTTGTCGGCTCCATGCTGTGGAATATCAAGAATGCCGCCCGTGCCGCGCGGCACACCGGTCCCTCGGTGGGACGGACGGTGGCGGTCGCTGCCGCCTCTGCCATGTGCGGTGCGATGATCTGCGGCATTGCAGACTTCCTGTGGAATTATCCGCGGGTCATGTGCATCTTCTGGTTTACCTTTGCCATGGCAATCGCCGGTGTGAAGGTCTGTATGCAGGAAAGCAAATAAGAAAACAGCCGCAGCGAACTTCATCCAACAGGCAGCAAGCCCTTTTGGCAAACTGGACAGTTAACTTTTGGGAACATTTTATGGCGGCGGGAGGATTTATGAAACTGGTATCGTGGAATGTCAACGGCCTGCGGGCGTGTCTCGGCAAGGGCTTCCTGGATTTCTGCACCTTTGCGGACGCCGACGTGATCTGCCTTCAGGAGACGAAAATGCGGCCGGAGCAGGCGTCGTTTGAGCTGCCGGGCTATGAGTGCTACTGGAACAGCGCCGACAAGGCAGGTTACTCCGGCACCGCCGTCTTTACCCGGCGGACGCCCCTCTCCGTTACCTGTGACTTCGGGAAAGAGATCCACCGGCATGAGGGCCGGGTCATCACGGCGGAGTACCCGGAGTTCTATCTGGTATGCTGCTATACTCCCAATTCCAAGGATCAGCTGGCCCGGCTGGATTACCGTATGGAGTGGGAGGACGATATCCGGGCGTATCTCTGCGAGCTGGACACCGTAAAGCCGGTGGTGTACTGCGGCGATCTCAATGTGGCCCATGAGGAGATCGATATCAAGAATCCAAAAACCAACCGCATGAACCCCGGCTTCTCCGACGAGGAGCGGGCAAAAATGACCCAGCTGCTTTCCAGCGGCTTTACGGATACCTTCCGCTATCTCTACCCCGACAAGACCGGGGCCTATTCCTGGTGGAGCTACCGCTTCAATGCCCGGAAGAACAACGCAGGCTGGCGGATCGACTATTTCATCGTCTCTGACCGGCTGCGGGACAGGATCCGCTCTGCCGATATCTGGAGCGAGGTGTTGGGCAGCGACCACTGCCCCGTGGTGCTGGAGCTGGATGTTTGAGCAGGCAGCCGGACGATCCTGCGCCGGAGCTGGAAAAGCTGGAAAAACGCCCGCTGATGCAGTATGCATCAGCGGGCGTTTTCATATTTCAGAACAGCCCCTGTACCAGAATGATGACGATCAGGATCGGCAGCACCCACTGGAAGTAGGGCTTCAGCTTGGGGGAGAACTTCAGCCCCTGTCCCCGGTTGGCCTCGGCCAGATACTTGTCAAAGCCCCAGCCCCAACGGGTGACGCAGAACAGCAGGTATACCAGAGAGCCGATGGGCAGCAGCAGGCTGCTGACAAGAAAATCCTCGCTGTCCAGCATGTCCTTGCCCGGCAGGGGATGGAAGCTGCTCCAGATGTTGTAGCCGAACACGCAGGGCAAACTCAGAACCGCCAGCAGCAGGCCGTTGATGACCACGGCCTTTCTGCGCTCCCAGCCGAAGGTATCCATGCAGATGGCGATGATGTTCTCAAAGACCGCCAGCACCGTGGAGAAGCTGGCAAACACCATGAACAGGAAGAACAGCGTACCCCAGAACCGGCCGCCGGACATATTGACAAACAGGGGCGGCAGGGTCTGGAAAATCAGGGAGGGGCCGTTGTCCGGCGTGACGCCGAAGGTGAAGCAGGCGGGGAAAATAATGGTGCCGGCCATGAGGGCCACAAAGGTGTCCAGCGCGCAGATACGGACGGCCTCGCCGGGGAGGGTGTGCTCCTCGCTCATGTAGCTGCCGAAGATCTCCATGGCGGCAATGCCCAGACTCAGGGTGAAGAAGGCCTGATTCATGGCGTCGGTAATCAGGCTGCCCAGACCGTTTGCACGAATGGAATCCACAGAGGGCAGCAGGTAGAACTTCAAGCCTTCCGCCGCGCCGGAGAGGGTCAGGCTGTGGACTGCCAAGACCAGAATCAGGCACAGCAGCGCCAGCATCATCACCTTCGTGACCCGCTCCAGACCTTTTTGCAGACCGAAGCTGCACACGATCAGTCCGGCCACCACCACGATCTCCGTAAACAGCGCCATGGAGCCGGGGCTGCTGAGCATGGTTCCGAACATTCCGGAGATCTCCTCCGTGCTCATACCGGCGTGGAAACTGCCGGTAAGGAATTTGCAGAAGTAATTCACCATCCAGCCGGTGACGGTGGTATAGTACATCATCAGCAGGTAGCAGCCGATCAGGCAGAACCAGCCGTGGATGTGCCATTTGGAGCCGGGCTTTTCCAGCGCCCTGTAGCCCAGCACGGCACTCTTGCGGCTGCCGCGGCCCACTGCCAGCTCCATGGTCAGGACGGGAACGCCCAACAGCAGCAGACAGATCAGGTAAAACAGAACGAAATAACCGCCGCCGTTCTTACCGGTGATGTAGGGAAAGCGCCAGACGTTACCGATGCCGATGGCGCAGCCTGCGCTCACCAGCAGAAAGCCCAGCCGGGAACCAAAGGATTCTCGTTTCATGGTCGTATACCTCTTTATTCACACAAATCCTGCCGGTTTCCACAGGTCAACCGGAAGTAAACTTATCTTACAGCAATGCTTTCCCCTTTACAACGGCATATTCCAGATGTTAAAATAAGAAAAACTTATTTTATCATGGAGGCGCCCCTCGATGAACCGAAATCAGCTGAAATACTTTGTGGCGGCGGCAGAGACCCGCAGCTTCACCAAAGCCGCCGAGCAGTACTACATCTCTCAGACCGCCGTGACCCAGCAGATCCGTCTGCTGGAGGAATCTCTGGGCTGCGCCCTGTTCGACCGCAGCACCCGGCCCGTCAGCCTGACCTCGGCGGGGAAAACGTTTCTGCTGGACGCCCGCGCCATTCTGGAACGGATGAGCCGGGCGGCGGAACGGGTACACGACGCCTCCACCGGCCTCACCGGCACCCTGCGGGTGGGCTATGTGCGGGGATACGAGCGCAGCGACCTGTCGGTGCTGATGCGCCGCTTTCACCAGCAGAACGGCAATGTGCTCATCACCTTTTACCGCTGCTCCTCCGACACGCTGGCCGCCGGTCTGATGCACCAGAAGTACGACATCATTTTCACATGGGACAGTACCAATCTGAAAACACAGGAGGACATCTCCTATCGGACGGTGGAAAAGGCCGGTCTGGTAGTGGCCATGTATGCCGGGCATCCGCTGGCACAGCGGCGGCAGCTCCGCCGGCAGGAGCTGCGGGGAGAAAATATCCTCTATATGTCCCCTGACGCTGCCGACGATTCCTATGGCGACGCCCTGTTCATGCATCTTTATCAGGAGGCGGGTTACAAGCCCAACATTCTTTTCCGCTCCGCTGACACGGAGAGCATTCTCATGATGGTGGCGGCGGAGGAGGGCATCTACATGCTGCCGGATTACTGCACCGACAAGCTCTACAACGCGGACAATCTGGCCTTCGTGCCGCTGGTCGGTGCGGGAGAAGAGGAGGAGATCATCGCCGCGTGGCAAAACGGCAACGCCAACCCGGCGCTGGGACGTTTCCTCACAGCGCTGGAAGGCGGCCTGCAATAGAATAAACAGGACGGCGACGGTTTTCGCCGTCCTGTTTTCGGCTGATCTGCCGTTTTTTCATATTCCGTTCCTCCTTGGGCATACTGGCTCTATGGGGTATGACCCAACGGAAGGATGATGGGTTCCATGAGCAAACGAGTCGGGCGGCGGACGGCGGTTTTGCAAACGCCGCCGTCAGTGCTGTCCTTCGCCAACATCGGCGGACGGATGGAGGGGTAGGGGCCGCTGGCCAGATATTTTGACGAGCTGTGCAGCGACTCCTTTTTCGGGGAAAAAACATGGGAAAAGGCGGAGTCCGCCATGCAGAAGAAGGTCTTGCAGCGGGCGCTGGATCAGGCGGGGCTGAAGCCCGGCGATCTGGACTGCGTGCTGGCGGGGGATCTGCTGAACCAGTGCATCGGCTCCTCCTTTGGCCTGCGGGATTTCGGTATTCCCTTTTTCGGACTGTACGGCGCCTGCTCCACCATGGGGGAGTCCCTGATGCTGGCCGCCCTGCTGATCGACGGCGGCTTCGCCCGTCTGGCCGCCGCACAGGCCAGCTCCCATTTCTGCACCGCCGAGCGGCAGTATCGGATGCCGGTTCCCTACGGCAGCCAGCGGACGCCCACCGCCCAGTGGACGGCCACCGCCGCCGGATGCACGATTCTCTCCGCCCAGGGGCCGGGGCCGTATCTCACCCATGTGACCTGCGGCAAAATCGTGGACAAGGGGATTACGGACGCCAATAACATGGGTGCTGCCATGGCCCCCGCCGCCTATGATACCCTCCGCGCCTTTTTCACCGATACCAAAACCGGCCCGGCAGATTATGACGCCATTTTCACCGGGGATCTGGGGGAACTGGGGCATGAGATCGTGACGGATTTTTTCCGACAGGACGGCGTGGAGATGACGAAAAATTATTTTGACTGCGGGATGCTCCTCTATGACCGGGAAGAGCAGGATATGCACGCCGGCGGCTCCGGCTGCGGCTGCTCCGCCGCCGTGTTCAACGGCTACCTGCTCACGGGACTGAAGCAGGGGCGGTGGCGGCGGATTCTCTTCGCCCCTACCGGGGCGCTGCTTTCCCCCACCTCCAGCTTTCAGGGGGAATCCATTCCCGGCATCTGCCATCTGGTGTGCGTCAGCACGGAAAGGTAGGGAAGCCATGGACTATCTGAATGCGTTCCTCTGCGGGGGTATCCTCTGTGCCATCGGGCAGATCCTTATCGACCGCACCCGGCTGACCCCGGCCCGGATCCTCACGGGCTATGTGGTGGCCGGGGTGCTTCTCAGCGCCGTGGGGCTGTATCAGCCCCTTGCCGACTGGGGCGGCGCAGGAGCCACCGTCCCTTTGACGGGCTTCGGCCATGCGCTGGCCAGGGGTGTGAAAACAGCGGTGGCGGAGCAGGGCTGGCTGGGTGTCCTCACCGGCGGCCTGACCGCCACGGCAGGCGGCATCGCCGCGGCGGTGGTCTCCGCCGTTCTTGTGGCGCTGATTTTCAAACCGGGGGATAAGCGATAAACCGGCGGGAGTGGAAACCCACTCCCGTTTTTCGCAAATTGTCACCGTTTTGTTCTTCTTTTCTGCCTGCGGGTTTGCTATACTGTATTTATCTATTATTCGACAGAAAGGATCTGTTTTCATGCGGCGTATCACCGCGCTTTTTTTGGCGCTTCTAATGACCTGTTCTCTGGCGGCCTGCGGCCAGAAGGATCCCGGCACCGATGCCCCGGCTCAGAACGGCGATTCCGAACAGACAGAACCTGCGGACACCTCCGCACAGCCGGAGGAACCCCAGCCGGAGCCTTATACCATCTCCTCGCCCACCATTGACCGGGGAACGGTGGACGGCGTGACCTATGTGCCGTGGGACGGTATTGTGGAGCATCTGTTCTTCCACCCCATCGTGGCCTATCCGGAGCTGGCTTTTGACGGCGACGCGCAGTCCGACGGCATTGACGACTGGATGGTGACGGTGGATGAGTACGACAAGATCCTCCAAAGCGTCTACGACCACGACTATGTGCTGGTGGATATCAACGACGTCTGGAGCGAAAGCACCGACGCCAATGGCCAGCCGGTGATGGTGCGGAACACCCTTTACATCCCGGAGGGCAAAAAGCCCCTCATTATCTCCTACGACGATGTGAACTATTACGATTACATGATCGAGGATGGGTTTACCTATAAGCTCATTATCGGGGACGACGGCCTGATCTGGAGCTACGGCCTGGATCCGCAGGGCAACGAGGTGATCTCTCAGGATCTGGACGCCATCACCATTCTGGACAAGTTCGTTCGGGAACACCCGGACTTCTCCCCCTTCGGAGCCAAGGGCAGCCTGAGTCTTACCGGCTATCAGGGGATTCTGGGCTACCGCACCAACACGGACACCAAGGTCTGGAATGATGAATTGGAGGCCAACCGCCAGAAGGAGCGGGAGGCGGTGAAGCCCATCATTGCAGAGCTGAAGCGGACAGGCTGGACCTTCGGCAGCCATACCTGGGGGCATATCAACCTCTCATCCTCCTCTCTGGAGCGGGTGCAGGCGGACACGAAACGCTGGATGGATGAGGTGGGCAGTCTGGTTGGCCCCACCACCATTCTCTATTATCCCCACGGCGCCCGGCCGGACGGCGACGACGTTCAGCAGACCGGCTCCATCTTCAAATATTTGCAGGAGCAGGGCTTCCGTGTATTCGCCTCTGTGGGCATCAGCTCCTACTCCAAAATCAAAACCGACATCTGCGCGGTGATCTGCGACCGGCTCCATCCCGACGGAACCACCCTCCGGGGCAGCGATAAGGTCATCGGCTGGTACAGCCAGTTCTACGATGCGCGGGACATCATCAATCTGGACGTGCGCCCGGACCGGGGGGTGAAATGGACGCCAAAATCCGCGTCCTGACAGCGAAAAGGGAGGTTTTTCCATGAGTCTTGACGAACTGAAGGCCGCAGCGGTGGCCATGCTGGACCGGGCCTACTGCCCCTATTCCCATTTCCCGGTAGGGGCGGCGCTGGAATGTGCCGACGGCACGGTGTTTACCGGCTGCAACATTGAAAACGCCGTGTATCCCGTTGGCACCTGCGCCGAGCGCACCGCCATGAGCAAGGCCGTCAGCGAGGGACACACCGATTTTGTCCGCATCGTGATCGCTGGCCGCAGCGAGGATTATTGCTATCCCTGCGGTATGTGCCGCCAGTTCATGAAGGAATTTGCCCCGGATATGCAGGTGATCTGCCTGAACGGCAAAGGGGACGCGCTGGAGCTGACTCTCCGCGATCTGCTGCCCTACGGCTTTGACAGCACTTTCCTGCCCCGGTGACGGCGCACTCGCAATTCTGGCACCGCTGATTGAAACCTGCCTGCCGCCCGAAAATTTTTCGGGCTGGAGCATCGTCTCGATGTCCTTGGGCGAGCAGACGCCGCCCATGGCGCTGGTGTAGTTCTCCACCGAGGGCTGC
>ERZ856578.7740-NODE-7740-length-11018-cov-22.727539_pt1 | contig 11018 bp, 9 predicted proteins | sample MGYA00514384_ERZ856578 | MGnify/ENA primary metagenome ERZ856578 (study PRJEB29103, sample SAMN06111958) | human gut metagenome | biome: human gut; feature: ankylosing spondylitis patient; material: healthy_person | host: Homo sapiens | place: China:Hangzhou...
ATCCTTATTAGATAATAATCGGCTTGCAAAGGTACGGATTTTCCCAAAACTGGCAAACGTTTTCTTCTTTTTTTTAAGAGACTATCAATCAATTACAAGCAATGTAAGGGTATAAAACAAGCAATGTTAAGATGCAAAAGATTACTTGTTTTGCACCTTAACATTGCTTGTCATATCGTGAAAGTCCCGTTTTATCGGACAATGTCTTCGGGGAACGCAGACGGCATCGATACCCGTTTCCAGGTTTCATGATACCAGCAGTTCAGTTCATTACCGTTCAAATCTTTAGAAATAAAATACTTCAGGTGCATAAGTCCTCCTTCTCCCATCTCGAACTCCAGTGTATTGTCCTTATTGTCAAGCATGGGCAGGTGAATGTTCTTTTCAATGCTTTCTTTATAGCTATTGTCCGTCAGCTGCACGTAAGTGCCATAACCGGTGATAATGGCATCCTTACCGGGAATTAGGGTGAAGTTTACGATGCGTCCGTCGTCACTCAGCACCTTGAAGGTGTTGCTGGGTTTCAACGTGCCGGGCACACCCGGAACTTCGGACACGTAGTGACATAACTGCCAGATGCCTTTCAAATCAGCAGGTTTGAAACTTGTCTTTTTCTGCGCCACCGCTCCTGTTACCGCCAACAGCATCGCCGCCAGCAAGGTAATGAAATACTGCTTTTTCATGTTCGTATATATTTGGTTAACGTATTGGCATCCAACTGTCACAAATATAAGTATTTATTTCGATATTATAACAATTTATCCGTAAAAAAAGAGCCCGCACAACCAAGATTGTGCGGGCTACTCAACTTATTTATTTTTCGAGTTAGAACTCTGCATTACGCGGTGTACGCGGGAAGGGTATAACGTCGCGAATATTCGCCATACCCGTCACGAACAGAAGCAAACGTTCGAATCCCAGACCGAAACCGGAGTGTGGACACGTACCGAATTTACGGGTATCGAGATACCACCACATATCCTTCATCGGGATATGCATTTCCTCAATGCGGGTCATCAATTTACCATAATCCGCTTCACGTTCGGAACCACCGATAATCTCACCAATCTTCGGGAACAGTACATCCATTGCGCGTACCGTCTTACCATCTTCGTTCTGCTTCATATAGAACGCCTTGATTTCCTTCGGATAATCAGTCAGGATAACCGGACGCTTGAAGTGATCTTCCACCAGATAGCGTTCGTGCTCGGAAGCCAGATCCACGCCCCAGTATACCGGGAACTCAAACTTATGGCCTTTCGCAACCGCCTCTTCCAGTATCTTGATACCTTCTGTATAGGGCAAACGCACAAAAGATTCTCCCAACACGCCTTGCAGACGCTCGATCAGCCCCTTATCAAACATATCGTTGAGGAACTTCACATCGTCAGCACAGTTATCCAACGCCCACTTCACACAGAATTTGATGAATTCTTCCGCCAAATCCATGTTATCCGTAATATCGTTGAACGCAACTTCCGGCTCTACCATCCAGAACTCGGCCAAGTGGCGCGGAGTATTGGAGTTTTCGGCACGGAATGTAGGGCCAAACGTATAGATAGCACCCAGTGCCGTAGCTGCAAGTTCACCTTCCAACTGACCGGAAACCGTCAGACTGGCCTGTTTGCCAAAGAAGTCATCATCATAAATGATAGAGCCTGCTTCATCTTTCTGCAAATCATACAGGTTTTTCGTTGTCACCTGGAACATTTGTCCCGCACCCTCACAATCGGAAGCCGTGATGATAGGTGTATGGAAATAAACGAAACCTTTCTGATGGAAGAAAGTATGGATAGCCATCGCCATGTTATGACGAATACGGAACACAGCACCGAAAGTATTCGTACGGGGACGCAAATGAGCAATCTCGCGCAGGAATTCCAGCGTATGGCCTTTTTTCTGCAAAGGATATGTATTATCACAAGTTCCCAGAACTTCGATCTCACGAGCCTGAATCTCAGCTTTCTGACCGGAACCTACAGATTCCGTCAGTTCACCGTTCACACTCAGACAGGCACCGGTAGTAATATCTTTCAGCATCTCTTCGTTGAAGTTTGCCAAATCCACTACTATCTGCACATTATTTATTGTAGAACCGTCATTCAGGGCGATAAAATTAACTTGTTTACTACCTCTGCGGGTACGAACCCAGCCTTTCACGTTGACCATAGCGCCGAAATCTTCGCGCTTCAACACGTCAACAATCTTTGTTCTACTAATCTTTTCCATAAATTTGTGTTTAATACCTTGATTATATAATTACTCAAAAGCGCCCATGCGCAGGTAATTCACTTCCGGTTCAGTAAGGTAACGCCATTCGCCGCGACGCAGTCCTTTCTTTGTCAGTCCGGCAAAGAACACACGGTCGAGCTTCACTACCTTGTAACCCAGTGACTCAAATATACGGCGCACGATACGGTTCTTACCGGAGTGGATTTCGATTCCCACTTCATCCCGCTTAAAATCGTCCGTATAGTTGATAGCATCTGCATGGATTTCACCGTCATCCAACTGAATACCGGCTGCAATTTGCTCCATATCTGCTTTCGTCACATTTTTATCTGTATGTACGTGATAAATCTTTTTCTTCAGGAATTTCGGATGCGTCAGCTTGGAAGCCAAATCACCGTCGTTCGTCAGCAACAAAACACCTGTAGTGTTACGGTCCAGACGACCTACCGGATAAATACGCTCGTCACAAGCACCTTTCACCAAATCCATTACCGTACGGCGTGCCTGCGGATCATCCGAGGTAGTCACCGTATCTTTCGGTTTATTCAGCAGAATATAGATTTTACGTTCGATGCTTACCAGCTGATCGTGGAATTTCACTTCGTCACCACGCTTAATCTTGGTTCCGAGTTCCGTAACCACTGCTCCGTTCACAGAAACCACACCTGCCGTGATGAATTCATCCGCCTCGCGACGAGAACAAACACCCGCATTAGCCAGAAACTTATTCAAACGAATCGGTTCATTGGGATCAACAAACTGCTCCTTGTACTCAATCTGCTTCTTACGGCTGTACTTTGCATTCGGATCATAGTCCGGCGTACGGCGCTGTTGAGGACGGCCATATCCACCCGGTCTTCCGCCACCATTCGGGTTGAAACGCGGACGTTGAGGACGGTCGCCATAAGAAGAACCACCATAACCGCCACCATAGGAAGGACGTTGAGGACGTTCTCCGTCACCACTGTTATAGCGAGGGCGATAAGGGCGGTCGTTATTGTATGAACGCTGTTGTCCGTCACCGCTGTTGAAACGCGGGCGCTGAGGACGGTCGCCATAAGAAGAGCCGCCATAAGAGGGGCGTTGAGGACGGTCGCCGCCTTCGTTGTTGTAACGGGGACGATAAGGGCGGTCACCACCCGTGTTATTTCCATAGGACGGACGCTGAGGACGATCACCACCTTCGCTGTTATAGCGAGGACGATAAGGACGGTCGCCACCTTCACGGTTGTAGGACGGGCGGTCGCCATAGGTGCGTTGCGGACGCTCACTACTACCTTCGGCATTAGGGTTAAAGCGCGGGCGATAAGGGCGATCACTGCTGTAAGCACGCTGTGGACGGTCGCCACTCTCGCTGTTAAAGCGCGGACGATAGGGTCGGTCACCACCTTCACGGTTGTAAGACGGACGGCTGTAATTGTTTTCTCTTTCAAATTTGTTGCCTGAATTCTCCTCACTGGAAGAATCGTCACGCCAAGTTTCGTTTTCTGTACTCATTGTTTTATTCGAATAAAATTAAACGTTGGCCTCACGGCCATTCTATTATCACTTTTATACCTTATATAATATATGTATTCTTTATAATAACAATCACCGGATTTAAAATGTTGGCTTCATTATCCGGCTACACCTTTATCTTTCTTTTTTTTAGATTCCTGTGTATGAATGAGGAGTGATGGCACGTAGTTCTTTCTTTATTTCTTCGCTCACATTCAGTTCCTCAATAAATTCTTTAATAGATGCCTCCGTAATCGCCTGATTGGTGCGGGTCAATGCTTTCAACGCTTCATACGGATGCGGATATGCCTCGCGGCGCAGAATCGTCTGAATAGCTTCAGCTACCACGCTCCAGCAATTATCCAGATCACGGTAGATAGCAGTTTCGTTCAGCAACAACTTGCGCAAGCCTTTCAATGAACTTTGAATGGCAATCACGATGTGTCCGAACGGCACGCCCACATTACGCAATACGGTAGAATCCGTCAGGTCACGCTGCAAACGAGATACGGGCAACTTCACCGCCAGATGTTCCAGAATCGCGCTGGCTATGCCCAGATTACCTTCGGCATTTTCAAAGTCAATCGGGTTCACCTTGTGCGGCATGGCACTTGAACCGACTTCACCGGCTTTAATCTTCTGCTTGAAGTATTCCATAGAAATATATTGCCAGAAATCACGGTTCATATCAATCATCACTGTATTAATGCGTTTCATTGCATCAAAAACAGCGGAAAGATTATCATAATTGGAAATCTGCGTGGTATATTCTTCGCGTTCCAGTCCCAACTTTTCAGCAACGAACTTATTACCGAATGCTTTCCAGTCAAACTCCGGATAGGCTACGTGGTGTGCATTGTAATTTCCGGTAGCGCCACCGAATTTGGCTGTCAGCGGACAGGCTTTCAATGTAGCCAACTGACGTTCAAGACGGTATACGAAAACCATCACTTCCTTACCCAAACGGGTGGGCGAAGCCGGCTGTCCGTGCGTCTTGGCAAGCATAGGGATGCCAGCCCATTCTTCCGCATACGTGCGAAGCTGAGCAATCAGTTCCTCAATCTGAGGATAATACACTTGTTCCAGAGCTTCTTTAATGGACAAAGGAACGGAAGTGTTATTGATATCCTGGGAAGTCAGTCCGAAGTGGATGAACTCTTTGTAATCATCCATTCCACTCATCTTGTCGAATTCTTCTTTCAGAAAATATTCCACGGCTTTTACGTCATGGTTCGTCACGCTCTCAATGTCTTTGATACGCTGCGCGTCAGTTTCCGAAAAGTTCCGGTAGATGTTTCTTAAAGTTTCGAACACACCTTTATCCACACCTTTCAGCTGCGGCAAAGGCAATTCGCACAGGGTAATAAAGTATTCCACTTCTACCTGCACGCGGTATTTTATCAAAGCAAATTCCGAGAAATAGGCCGCCAAGGCTTCTGTTTTTCCTCTATATCGACCGTCAACCGGAGAAATCGCTGTTAGTAAATCAAGTTCCATACGTATATTTTGATAATTATCGGACTGCAAAATTAGCGTTTTTTTCTGAGTAACAAACCATAAAGGGGGAAGAAAGTTAAGCGAGGAAGTTAACAGATAAAAAAACAACTTCACAAAATGCAGAATATCGGCTCAAACGATTACCTCAATCCCACCCACAGATATACACAGGGCCGCTTTAGGATGGCTACACCCTTTGCCCCGGATAGCTACACCCTTTATCAAAGATGGCTACACCCTTTGCCTGTTATGGTGTAGCCATCCCGGAACGATATATTATAGTGATTCTAATCGATCACTTTATAGCCTTTCCACCCATAATAGGCACAAAATATGAAGCATATGAGCGGAACGATATAGGCTATCTGATAAACATGTTCGTTATGATGCATTATATAAGCGGTGAGTTGCGGCAGGCAAGCGTTTCCTACGATAGCCATGACAAGGAAAGCCGAACCGCTTTTCGTATCATCTCCCAAGCCATTCAAGGCCAGGGAAAATTGCGTGGGGTACATGATGGACATAAAGAAAGACACCGCCAGCATAGCATATAGCCCAACCATACCGCCAAACGCCATAATGACACCACACAGGACAATATTCGCCAACGCATACACAACAAGCATATTCTCAGGCTTGAACTTTATCATCAGGGCCGTGCCGATCCAACGTCCCGCCAGGAAAGCAAGCATATAGAAACCGAAGAATGTGGTCGCCTGACCTTCGGGCATCCCCGTATACGTACAGCAATAAACGAGAAAGAGACTGTTGATTGCAGTTTGTCCGCCATTATAGAAAAACTGGGCGATAACTCCCCAACGGAGATGCGAACGTTTCAATACCTGAAAGTTAATCAGCTTACCACTCTCCTTTCCACACCCCTCTTCTCCCTTGATTTTAGGCAGATGAGAAAAGATAAAGACAATGGCAATTACCAGAAGAATACCCGCCAGAATGAGATAAGGCAATTTCATGGCGTCAGTTTCAAACTGAATATAGCCTTCCCAGCCTCCGGCATAGTCGGCAGGAATCGTCTCCCGCGTATATTCCTGTCCGCTCAACACCAGCTTACTCAGGAACATAGCAGCAATAAATGCACCCAAGCCATTGAATGATTGCGCCAGATTCAGCCTGCGGGATGCTGTTTGAGGATTTCCCAAAGCCGTCACATAGGGGTTTGCGGCCGTTTCGAGAAAACACATACCGGTGGCAATGACAAAGAATATGCCCAGATATGCCCAATACTCCTTTATGGCAGCCGCCGGAAAAAACAACGCTCCGCCGGATGCAGCCAGCAACAAACCGAAAATGATTCCGGCCTTATAGCTGTATTTCTTCATGAACATAGCTATCGGGATGGGAAAGATAAAATACGCCAGCCAATAGGCTGTTTCCGTGAATGACGCCTCGAAAGTATTCAGTTCACAAGTTTTCATCAATTGCCGTATCATAGTCGGCAAAAGATTGCTGCTGATGGCCCAGATAAAGAAAAGGCTAAATATTAGCGTCAGGGCAACAGTGTATTTCTTTGTATTGGTATTCATTTTATAAGGTCAATGTGTTAATCGTACTTATTCCGACATATTCTTTATATAAGGCAGCTCCACCAGATTCCCGAACCGATAGAACTTCCGGGCATTCTCTCCCAGAAAGAGCATCTTTTCTTCATCCGTCATCAGGTCAGATTTAAGAATGAAGTCGTATGACATCCGGTAAGTGATAGCTGCAATGGTTCTCGGATAGTCCGATCCCCACATCAGTTTCTCCATACCCACAAGCGATGCGGCTTCCTTTATGGCAACCACAGCTCCGCGGAAAGGATAAAACTCATCATTAAACAGCCATGTGATGCCACCGGACTCGATACGTACCTGTTCATGGCGGGCCAGTTTTATCTGTTCCTGCCATTGCGGACGCGTCACCATACCAAAATGCCCTATCGCAATCCGCAAACGGGGACACTCAGCAATGATTTCCTCCATTTCGCCGACTTGCAGAGCACCATCAGCCAAATCCACCGAGAGAAGCACATCTTTTTCTTCCATCAGACGGAACATCCGCATCATTTCATCAGATGTGAGATATACCCTGCCATCGGACAGCAACAGCCGTTGCGCCGGAATCTTTATTGCTTTAAACCCTTTCCCGATCAGCTCTTCAGCATGAGGAAAGTAGCCGGGCTTCCGCGCATCAACCATGCCACAACACAGGAAACGGTCGGGATATTGCCGCCGCACCTCTTCCAGATAGTCGTTCTGCAAACCGTCAATATACTCTTGCGTGATCACTGCGGCAGACACCTGTGCATAGTCCATATTGGAAAGGAAAACTTCCGCCGTATTCCGTCCGTCCACCATAAAAGGCGGAAGCATCTGGCGTACCTCACCCATAAACAGAGACTTGCCTCCCTCCATTGTCTTAATCCGCATCCCGTCCACCTCTGTATCCTGGTGCAACCAGAGGTGGGCGTGAGCATCTATTATTCTATAATCCATCGTTTCAGAATTTTATCAGGATACGGAATACTTTTCCAGGATTAGCCACCCAACCTTCCAGGGCTTCTTCTGCCTGGTCCGGCGCATAAACTCCGCTGATTAGCTTTTCCACATCAGCCGAAGAACGTTTCAGATATTCTATAACCGCACGGAAGTCTTCGGGCATAGCATTGCGGGAGCCACGAATATCCATCTCTTTCATCACGAAATACTTCGTCTCAAAAGAAGTTTCTTTCTTGGCATAACCAATACAAACCACCCGGCCGGTAAAGCCGACTTCGTTGATTGCCATCTGATAAGTAACCGGAGCACCAACAGCCTCAACAACCACATCCGGACCAGCACCTCCGGTTATTTCCTGCAAACGCGCATGCACGTCTTCGGTTGCCGAATTAATGGTATAGTGCGCGCCCAACTCCTGGGCCAGCTTCAGTTTATCATCATCCACATCCACAGCTATCACCCGGGCGCCACGCAATGCGGCACGGACAATCGCTCCCACACCAATCATTCCACAACCAATAACCATCACTACATCAAGGTCAGTAGTCCGGGCACGGGAAACAGCATGAAAACCTACGCTCATCGGCTCCACCAAGGCAAACTGGCGGAGTGTCAACGTGTCGTCAGCAATCACTTTTTGCCAAGGCACCGCTATATACTCGCACATAGCCCCGTCGCGCTGCACACCTAAAGTCTGGTTGAACTGACAGACATTCGGACGTCCGTTACGACAGGAGGAACAATGCCCGCAGTTTGTATATGGATTCACCGTACAGGACATTCCGGGATGAATGCTCTCAGGCACCCCTGCACCCACAGCCTCTACCCGGGCCGCAATCTCATGTCCGGGAATAACCGGCAGTTTCACCATCGGATTCTTTCCCAGATAGGTGTTCAAATCCGAGCCGCAGAATCCGACATAATGTATCTTCAACAACACTTCACCGTCATGAAGTTGTGGTTTCTCTCTTTCTACGAGAGCGACATTGCGTTCTCCTAATATAGCTACCGCTTTCATTTCATTTTTCATTTTAACTATTCAACCATGTATCTCTGAAACGGGGTTCCAGAATGTCTTTGACTTCTTCCAGCAACTTCTCATCCAAAGCTCCATCCGCCCATTTGATATTCTGCAAAACAGCTTCGGAACGGGTTGTACTGAACAGAGTCGTTGCAATCCGAGGATTAGACACAGCATATTTCACCGCTAACTGTTCGATAGTCCCGCCCTGGGCTTTACAGTAGCCTGCCGCTTTTCTGCACAATTCCTGCAAAGGTTTGGGAGCCGGATGCCAATCGGGAGCACCCCGTTCGGTCAACAAACCCATTGAAAAGGGAGAAGCATTAATCACGCCTATCTCTTTTTCCTCAAAATAATCAAGATAATCGGCCAACGCATCATCATTGAGGCAATAATGACAGAAAGACAGCACGCTCTCCACCGTACCTTCGGGCACATGGTCAATCACATATTTAAAATGGCGCAACGTCAGATTAGTGATGCCTACATGTTTCACAATACCCTTATCACGCAATTCCACCAACGCCGGAAGCGTCTCTTTGCAAACCTGTTCCAAGTCGGCAAATTCAATATCGTGTACATTGATCAAATCAATATAATCCACGTTCAGCCGCTCCATACTTTCATATACGCTTTCCGTAGCCTTCTTTGCAGAATAATCCCAGGAATTTACCCCGTCATGCCCGTAGCGTCCCACTTTCGTAGAAAGGTAATACCTGCTTCTTTCGATGTCCTTCAAAGCTTTTCCCAACACAATCTCCGCTTTCAGATGCCCGTAATAGGGAGATACATCAATAAAATTAATGCCATTGTCCACTGCCGTATGCACAGCCTTTACGCCCTCTTCTTCTTTGATAGAATGGAAGACGCCTCCAAGTGAAGAAGCTCCAAAACTCAGATTGGAAACTTTCATTCCTGTTTTTCCTATTTCCCTGTATTCCATATTATTATTTTTAAGAAATCCATACCCCAAAAGTATCCGTTTTCACCCTATGTAAGATTAGCTTATGTGTTAAAACCCTACGCAAAGGTTTGCGCAAACTCCCCGTTTTATTACCTTTGTCCCAACCATGCCTTTCATTACTTTTGTTGTCGGACTCATTGACGTGTTTATACTATGGAAAAGAAAAGAAATGTATCACTGAAAGAACTTGCAGCCGAATTGGGAGTATCCATTTCTACTGTTTCGCGTGCGTTGAAGAACAGCCCGGAAATAGGCGAAGATATGCGGAAAAAAGCGAAAGCCCTGGCTAAAGAAAGAAATTACCGCCCGAACCCTTTTGCCATGAGTTTATTGAAGAATACACCACGAATCATAGGCATCATCGTTCCGGACATTGTCACCCATTATTATTCGTCCATCATCAGCGGAATTAACGATATGGCTCACAAAAATGGTTATTCCACCATCATTACCTCCTCTTACGAACAGTTTGAGAATGAAAAGAAGTGTCTGGAAGACCTGATAAATATCCGCGTGGAAGGAATCATAGCCTGCCTGTCGCAAGAAACGACAGACTATTCCCATTTCGAAGCACTGGCCGACCTGAACATTCCTCTGGTTTTCTTTGACCGGGTGTGCCTGACGGACAAATTTTCATCTGTAATAACCAATAATATAGAATCGGCACAAGAAGCCACCGAGCATCTCCTATCCACAGGTTCACGGCGCGTGGCCTTTATCGGAGGCGCCAACCACCTGGATATAGTGAAAAAGCGAAAGCACGGCTATCTACAAGCCTTACGGGAAAGAAGGATACCGATTGAAAGAGAATTAGTGTTTTGCGAGAAGATAGGATATGAAGCCGGATATGAGGGTGCCCGCCACTTACTCTCCCTGCCCAATCCGCCCGATGCCATATTAGCCATGAACGACAACCTTGCCTTCGGAGCCATGAAAGCCATCAAAGAGTCAGGATTGAGCATACCTGCCGACGTCTCCTTAATAGGATATACAGACGAAGCGCATTCCAACTACGTAGACCCTCCATTGACAGCCGTCACACATCAAACTTATAAAATGGGAGAAACCGCCTGCGAACTCTTGCTTGAACAACTCAAAGGAATCAGTAAAATAGAACAAAGAATGATACCATGCATTCTCTCGGTTCGCGGTTCGTCTATCAAGAAACGAAGTAAATATCTCAAATAAAAAAGGCCTTACAATCACTTGCAAGACCTGTCCAACAATATTAAAGTGGGCGTTGACGGATTCGAACCGCCGACCCTCTGCTTGTAAGGCAGATGCTCTGAACCAGCTGAGCTAAACGCCC
>ERZ856578.7747-NODE-7747-length-11012-cov-2.752172_pt1 | contig 11012 bp, 3 predicted proteins | sample MGYA00514384_ERZ856578 | MGnify/ENA primary metagenome ERZ856578 (study PRJEB29103, sample SAMN06111958) | human gut metagenome | biome: human gut; feature: ankylosing spondylitis patient; material: healthy_person | host: Homo sapiens | place: China:Hangzhou...
GTCACTCCGGCCGGAACCGTGTACGAGGTTCCGGTCTTCGCGGCCGGATAGGCGTGCAGCACGGTTTTCGCCTTGTTGAAGAGAACGCCGTCCTGCGCGGAGAAGTGTTCGTTTCCGTCGGCCACGGTGACTGCCGTGAGCTGGTTCATCGTCCGCAGCGCGTCCGAGGCGATTGCGGAGGCGGAGGTCGGAAGCGAGAGCGTCGTGAGACTGCTCGCGTAAAACGCGGCGCTCTGGATTTCCGTCAGCCCCTCCGGGAGCGTCACGGTCTGCAACTGCGCGACGCCCCGGAACGCGCCTCCGCCGATGATCTGAACGGTGGCCGGAACCGTGTACGCCGTCCGGGAGTTTCCGCACGGGTACGCGATGAGCACGGTTTTCGCGGCGTTAAAGAGAACGCCGTCCTGCGCGGAGAAGCTCGTGTTCCCGCCCGCGACGGTGATTTCCGTGAGGGAAGTCATGTGACTGAACGCCGATCCGCCGATTTCGTCCACGCCTGCCGGGATGTTCAGCGCGGTCAGTTTGCAGTACGAGAACGCCTCGTATCCGATCGTCTGAAGCGAATCCGGGAGCGTGACCGACGTCAGGTTGACCGATGCCGAAAAACAGAATTGTCCGAGCTCCGTCACTCCGGCCGGGACGGTGTACGAGGTCCGCTCGTCCGCGCACGGGTGCTGGATCAGCACGGTTTTCGCCTTGTTGAAGAGAACGCCGTCCTGCGCGACGAAATATTCGTTGTCGCTGGCGACCGTGATCGTTTCGCAGTTTGAACAGGACGCGAAAGCCCCGTCTCCGATCGTTTCTACACTCGCGGGGATATGGATCGACCCGAGTGATGACAACCGAAATGCCCCGTCTCCAATCGTCTGAAGTCCCTCCGGAAGTGTGACGGCTGGAAGCACGCTGCTGTAAAAGGCACTCGTCCCGATCGTCCGAATTGACGCGGGGAGTGTAACGTACTGAAGTTCGGTTGTACCCATGAAAGCCATGTCCTGAATCTCAACAACCCCCTCTCCGATGGAGATTCCGACGAGTTTGCTCCCGTTGAACGCGCGTGCGCCGACGGATGTGACCGGGAGCGTTTCGCCGTTGTGTTCGGCGGAGCTCGGGAGGCTCAGTTCGGTTTCGTTTCCGGGGTTTGACGCGATTCCGGTGAGGGTGAGCGCGACGTTTGTCCCGTCGCCGTCCGCGACCGGGGTGTAGGTGTAGGTGATCGGGAGCCGTTCGCTCAGCGTCAGCAGGAAGCCGTCGAACCCGGCGGCGGCGACGAGTTTGATGTATCCCTCGTCCATGACGTGGATCTCGACGGTGTCGTCCATGACCATGGCGCCGCCCTCCTCGAGCTTGTACACATGGGAGACGTCCTTCGCGCCGGTGACGATGCGGTGATAGTACTGGTCCGATTCGTCGTCCAGAATCCACTGGGAGGCGACGAACGAGCTTTTGTTCTGCGTCAGGAAGTCGGCGATTTCGTTTTGAACGAATTTCGTTGTCGCGAGCTGATCGGTGTTTGTCCCCTTTCCGGCGGTGGGGGCGGTCGGTGTTCCGGTGAAGTGCGGGGAGTCGATCGGGGCGAGGTTTTCGACGCCGATGCCGAGGATCTGGTCGAGAATCTCCTGCGCGGCCGCGGCGGCCTCGCGCGCGTCCTGCGCGGCGTCGGTGAGGAGGTCCATCAGCTCCTCCCATGTGGCGTCGACGCCGGGCGGGACGGTGACGACGCGCGAGAGCATCTCCCGGAGCTGCTGGCAGATCATCGTCAGTTTGTCCGCCATGTCCTCGATCACCTCGGGCAGAAACGCGGTGTGGTTCTGAATGTCGGTCAGCTGCGTGATGGGAACGTCGCGCAGAACCGTGAGAAGTGTTCCGGCGGCCGGCGGCGTGGAAAACACGACCGTTCCGCCCCAGTCCAGAACCTCCACGGTGAATCCGGAGACCGCCCGGGCCGCGTTCAGATAGACCGCGATATGCGCGGGATCGAGTATCGGGAACTCGAACGGGAACTCCGTCTGCTTTCCGTCGCAGAGGAACGGTCCCGCCTTGCTGATTTCATTTGGAACGGACATTACTTCTTTCCTTTCCTTGTTTCCTTGTCAATATCCGGAAGAAAATCCGGGTCGTTCAGCCACCCCGTCAGTATCCGGCGCGCGCGCTCGTAGGCCGTGACCGCCGGGACCCGGAACAGGGTTCCGGCCGCGTCGGCGAGCTTATAGAGCGTCCGGTCCGGGTTTTCGTCATACGCGGCCCGGATCGCCTCGAACGCCGCCACGAGAACTTCGTTCAGGCCGCGCAGAGAGGAGCTCTCGACGAACACGCGAGTCGAATAGCCATGCTTGTTGAACGCCGCCATTGCCGCGACGTCGGCGACGTCCCGGACGAACGGAATGCCGCCGAACGGCTGTGTCACAAGCTCCTTGAAAAACGCCCGGACCGCCTTGTCCGGATCGTCGTCGTCCCCCGGCGCCGTCAGGGCCCGGACAAACGCCGAGAGGAAGTACGGCGCAAGGATGTTCGTCGCGACGGCGGCGGCCGCTCCGGCCGGAGAGACCGCGCCGTGCCCGATCTGATGCAGGTTTTCCGTCGCCATCGTCGCCCCGGCGCTCACGGCGGAGAAGAAGACTGCGTACCCGCGTCCCCACGCACTCAGCTGGATCGGCGACATGTCGATCGCCCGGGTCGCGCCCTGTGTCTTCGCGACGAACTCGTCCGCCTCGGCAACTGCACGGGGCATATCCATCCCGCGGTCGACGGCCTGATTGTAAGCGGCCATCCAGATCGGAGTCGCGACGCCGAGGTCGATCCCCCGCATCGGCGCGTAACCGATCTCCGTGATCCGTCTCCGCGTCTGCTCAAGCACGTTCTCCCGGAACAGGTTCGTCCGCGTTTTCAGATCGAGGTCCTTCAGGTTCACGCGGTCGCGCATCATGCCCGAGTGGGAGAGAACGAACCGGTACGACTCCACCGGATGCTCCGCGATCTCCCGCAGCGCCGAGAAGTAGTATCCGCCCAGCTCGTTCAGTCCGACGGGAATGCTCGCAAGCTGCATCAGCGTAGTACTCGCGCTGGCCCAGAGCGAAGACGCCGTCAGGACGGAACGGCTCCATGTCTCGAGAGCGGACACATCCCCCTTCAGCGCCGCGCCGGGAGCGGCGACGTTTTCCATCAGGAGCTTCAGCGCCCGGTACCGCTCGAATCCCTGCGTCTGCTCGAAATGCTTCCGGAACGTCGTGTCGTTGATGACGCGCAGAATCTTCCGCATCGTCCGCCGGTGGGAGACGTAATGCGCCGCGTCGAAGAGGTGCTCGTACACGAGATTCAGCGAGAGCCGCAGCGGGTCTGAGAGCTTTTCCGTACGCTCGAACGTGAAGCTCGCTCTCCGGAACGCCGGCGGGTTGTAGTTCGACTGCGACTCCTCCCGGTTCCGGACGACGGTGTTCTTGTGGTAAAGGTAGTCGAGGGGGTAGTATCCTCCGGCCACGTCGATGGTCTGCCCGTCCGCCGTCGTCACCTGGAACGGCAGCGCCGGCTCCTCCACAAGGTCGTGGTGGTACTCCTCCCGGTACGTCTGCGCGACCCGTTGGGCGAGGTTTCCGTTGATCGCGTCCCAGATTTTCTGAACGTTCGCCCAGTCCTCCGCGGTGAGCAAGGCGGCGATCCGGTTGCAGTACGCTTCGCCGTTTTCCCCCCATTCGTATCCGTCGATCAGCCGCTGGCGGTTCTTCGCGTTGCCCATGTTCAGACAGGCGGCGACCACTTTTTCGGCGTCCCACTTCCGGTATCCCTCCGCAATCACGTCCGCGGGGAACGGAATGTCACGGATCGTGTCGAGCGGAAGCTCCCGGGTCGAACGGTAAAGCGCCGTCATCGCCGCCGTGGCGTCCGCCAGCGGGCCGGCCATGATCTGAGTCTGTTCGCTCTCGGCGAAAGCCGCCTCGTCGTAGAGTTTCTGCAACGCGCTGTCCTTCTTCCAGTTCGCCGCCATGCCGATGATGTTCCGGAGCTTCGTTCCCTGCTGAATCAGACTGCGGTATCCGTGTACGGCAAAATTGGAGTTTCTCGTGTACTTATGGGGCTGCGCCTCGAGCTCGGCAACGCTGCCTTCGAGAGCGGTTTTGAGCTCTTCCCGGAACGCCGTCTCGCGCGCTGAAACCAGCGCTTTCCCCTCTCCATACAGAAAATCCGCGAGCATCCCGAGCTGACGGAACTCCGCAAACGAAAGCTCCCGGTACGGCCCGGACTCCGAGAGCAGAAACGCCGGAAGTTCCAGCTTCGGCTCCCCGTTCGCCTCGGCCTCTTCGTTATACTCATTCACGACGGAAGTGACCGTATGGCGGAGCGGCCGTTTCGGCTGTGTCCGCGTAAAGCCGAACCGGACGGAGAGATCGGTCAGCGCCTCCTGATGGTCGCCGTAAATCGTCCCTTTCCGGGCGTGCCGTCCGCGCGAGAGCAGTTTCTCCACCCGGTCGACTTCGTGCTTCGCATCTCCCTTGCGCCGCAGGACTTCCAGATTGTAGCGCAGTTTCTGCGCCTCCTCGAACGCGGTGATGAAGTCGCCCTTGTTCGCGGCCTGCGTGAGCTTCCGCGCGTTCATCCGGCAGTCGGCGATCTGCTTTTTGTCGCTCACAACGTGCAGAACGCTCATGCCGTCGATCTCCTCCGCCGCGCGCTGGCGCAGAAGCGCCCTCCGGATGGAAAGCCCCTGTTTTCCGCCCTTGACGGCGAGGAGCTCCGAAAGCCTCTCGAGCGCCTCCACGGACGCTTCGACGCTCAGCGCCGCCTCGGACGCATCGAACGCTTCGTTGAACCGCTTCTCCGCGTCGGCCATATAGGACTCCACAAACGACTGCGGGCTCTGCGCGTAAAAGAGGGCGTCGACCATCTCTTCCACGGTGGTGAAGCCGCTCTCGAAAGCGAACGACGCCGGGTGCTTCCCGCTCTTCGCACTGTAATATCCGGCGGGGCGGATGACTTCGCCGGTCTTTTTGTCGATCTTCGCCTTGCTCTTTCGGCCTGGATTGGTGGTAAGCCCCTTCTTCCGGAGTTCTCCGGCCATGTACTCTCCGCAGATTTCCTCAAGCGCAACGTAGTCGATCCCGCCCTCTTTCTCGATTGCGCGCCAGGCGTTGTAGACCGGTTCGCCGTCCATCAGCTCGTTCGCCTCTTTCCGCCACTGCGGCCGGAGTTTCGCAAGCTGTGCGTTCTTCTCCGCGGTGAGCTTCTGAACAGCCTGATCGTTCGATTTCGCGATCAGCTCCCGGAATGTCCGGATCTCCGGCTGGGAGAGTCCGAGCAGCTCCTTGTTGATCTCCATCGCCGCTTCGCGCAGGAACGACTCCTGTCGAATCGTCGCATCGGTGGCGAGCATTCCGTCGAACACCGTCCGGACTTCGTCGGAGAGGTTGACCCCGAGCGCTTTCACGCTGCGGTAGACGTGCAGCAGCAGACGGCGCAGAGTGGCGAACGCGCCTTCCAGTTCGACGGACGGCGCTTTCCCCTCCATGCAGTAGGCCTCGAACGCCCGTGCGAGCCTTTCGCGCTGCTCGGACGGATCGTTCGTTCCGCGCGTTGCCCACTCCATCAGAGTGGCGTAGTCGCGCTGCATCCGTTCGCCCGCCGCGCCGCTCTCGACCAGATGGCGCATCATCTCCGTCGCGTAGTGGCCGATCTCGTGAACCAGCGTCGAGGCGTCCGCCTCTCCCTCGAACAGCGTGACCATCGCGTTCCAGTTATCCGTAAACGTCGTGGCGCCGCGGGGAATTTTTCGACTTTGTTCGATTGCCCGCTTGACTTCATCCGGCGTCGGATATATATTTTCTCCAGCTACCGGTTCCGTCGATTCAGACTCGGTCAAGGAATCGGCAGTGGCCCCCGGATGGTCTGATTCGCCGGGAGGAGACTTCGGGGACGCTGAGTCAGGTTCAACCAAGGACCCGGAGCCGACCGCCTGACCTGACGGGGCGGCGACTTTTCCTTGAAACAGTCCGAGTTTCTCCCTTTCGACGGTAAAGCTGTCCCGTGCACCGCCGCCCTTTGTCCCATCGGGGAACTGTGTAATGGTGGAGGTATCGTACTCCTTTTGACCGATAAACTTTCCTTCCGCACTGGTGACGACCAGGTGCATTCCATCCGCATAGTTCCGCACATAGACCCGGTTTCGATTCCGGAAATCGCGCAGCATCACCTGCGCTTTCGCCACCGTTTCCGCAACCCTCGGAAGCCATGGAATACGGGATGGATCAAGATCGCTTTGATTGCGCCCGCCCGTTCCCGTATCATAGGTGATATAGTGCATCAGACGCATATCACCGCGCCGATCTTCCTTCAGATAGACGGAATCCCCCCATGCGTCCAACACGGACTTCGGAAGCGCTTTGTATGCGCCCCTGATGTCCGAAAGAACCTGCTCCGGAAGCGCCGTCACTCTGTTGGGAATACGCTTCGGGATCGAAAGCAGCGGAGCCTCCCCCGTCTCTTCCGGCAGAGCGTCCCGGATCGCCCGAAATTTATCCCCGACCGCCTGCCAAAAATATTCCGGATGTTCATAGTATTCCGGCTTGACTTCTTCAAGAAGAGAACGTATATTGATAGTGGGAGCGGCAACCGCAGGCCTGGGGTTTAAGGTACGTCCACCTTTCAGGAGATTACCGGACCGCTCAATTTTTTTACCCGAATCATAGGCGCGGTAGTCATAAAGTACAAAGCGTCCGTCCTTACGTTCCAGTACCGTCAGTTCGACAGCGAGCAGATTTCCATCATATTCCACTGCGGAAAAATACCGGTGCGCCTTCTGTACCGTCTCCTTTCCAACTGCCGGCTCATTCTCCGTTGGAATCGCATTGCGGATGATGTCGGGCAGATAGGGCGCAATCTCATTCGTAAGTTTCAGGGTGTCCGTGTTGCTTCTGCTGTGCCGATACGTTCTCGGGTTGTAATCGATCTTCTGCCCGGTCATGGCGTTGACCGCCGAACCCTTCGCGGACGGATCGAACGGAGCGTCCCCGATGCTGGTTATCGTCGCCTCGATGTTGTCCTGAAAGATCGGAACCCCCTTCGTCATCCCGATGCTCTTCGCAGCCGCCGCCGACTGGAACATAGGAGATGAGATCCCCACATTATCCACGATCGGAACACCGAGGGCTTCCAGCTCCTTCCTCAGCACCGGGGTCACGACGTTTGCCGGGATGGTGATGTTCTCCCCTTTCAGCAGATCAGCGATCTTCTGCGCGACTTCTTTATCGGGTACGATGCGAACCGGCTTGTCCCACCGGGAAAGGATGACTTTGCGTTTCTTCCCCTCCGGAAGTTTCCCGGAGACGACGCCGCTGTGCCAGTTCATCATTCCGACGGCATCCTTGGCATACTGTGCCTTGTATCCGCTGGTGAGTTCGCTTTTCGGGATACGAACCTCCAGCACCACCAGTTCCGGGCGCTTGTAAGCGGATGAGAACTGGTCGTTCAACGGCGAAAGCGACGAATGAATATACGGGTTGTAAGCCGCCTCGATCGATGATCCGTTCCCCTTGTCGAGCTTGAACACCGGCTTTCCGTTCCGCATCCGAATCAGCTCGGGCCGTTCCACTGCCTGTTCCCATTTTCCCAGCTCAATGGGCGGCCCCCACTCGCCGTTGATCTTTCCGGCCATGGGGGAGTAGAGTTTCCCATCCGGTCCGATCTGCGCCGCGCGATAAGCGGTAATGTATTCCTCGTTGTCCAGACGGGACACGAGATCGTCGGAAAGCGAACTCTGAAACGCGGTGTACTCTTCCGGAACGACATCCCCCGCCGACTGCTGCGCGAGCCACTCCTGAAACTTCATGGACTGGAAATCGAGGCCGCGGATGAAGTCCGCCGCGGACATGTTGCTCTCCGCGGCAAAGTAGTTCGCCATGGAGAGCAGTTTCGCCGTCGCGCGAATTTCCGAGTCCGGACGGTTGAGTGCCATCATCTTCTGAATCGCTTCGTCATACGCGGCTTTCGTCTCGGCGCGGACGCGATCTGTCTCTTCCGCCACCTTTTGTGCCTCCTCATCGAGTTTCACCTTCGCCGCCTCCTCCGGGGTCAGGACGCTGTTCGGATCGGGAACGAGCTTTCCGAGCAAAGTGTCGAGCTCCGCGCGGGAAACGTGCGCGTGGACTTTCGCCATCGAGACCGGAATCATCCGGTCGTTCAGCTCCGCTTCCCCGATCATATCCTCGGAGACGCCGATCCGGTTCATCAGATCCGGAGCGCTCTGAAACAGCGTCCTCGCCCCCTCGGGCGAAAGGTACGCCGTGTTCGCTCCGCGCGTGTAGTATTGCAGCAGATACTCCATCGTCTCCGGGCTGCGCTGTGTGGTTTTCGCCTCCTCGACTGCGGTGTGAACCGCCCGGTGCGCGTCCACGAACCGGACCGCGCGGCGGATGTCCCCGACCGCCGTCGGAATCCGGACGGACTGGATGACCGCCCCCGTCACCGCCAGCGTTCCCATCAGATGAAGCTCATCTTCCAGTGAACCGAAAACACTGTCCTGTCCGAGGTCGCCATACGGGGTGTCGGCCGCCCGCGCAAGTTCCGTGCTGAACGCCCGGATCGCGTCACCGGCCTTCTCCTCCATGTACTCCCCGGCAAACCCGTGGAACCCGGAACTTTCCGCAATTTTTCTCGCGATCATTGCACCCTTGGACACGCTGACATCAGACGCGGCCTGCCGCACTGCCTGTACGAGCATGGCGTTCTTCACCCGCTGCGGAACCAGCCATGCCAGCGGTCGGAGCAATTTACCCGCTCCGGGAATCCGGCCGCCGAGCCCCTCGGAAACGTTCTCGACATAGCTGTTCAGAACCCTGTTGAAATACGTGCTCGCAAACCGGCTCAAATCCCGCTCTGTCATATCGGGAACAACTTCCCCGTCCGCGATCGTCTGCGAGACATGGGGGTTGACTTCAGACCACGCTTCTATGAAGTCCCGCACCGCCGCATCTTTCGCCAGCGTCCGGAGCCCCTCAAAAGCGAGAAAACTGCCGACCCGGGCGGACAGTCCTTTCAGTGACCGCAACGGGGCGATCACCTTGGGTAAAACCCCCGAAGCTGACAAAGCCCCTCCGGAAACAGAGTATTCCACCATGAACGCGGGCATCCGAAGCAGAACGTCCATATCCTGATTCCACCGGGTCAGGCCGCGCAGAGAACGTGCCTGCTTCTCCAGATAATCAACCAGCTCCGCCCGGTCGCCATGGGAAAACGAAAGCGGGTCACGGTGGACCTCATCAAGTTCCTTTTCACTCAATCCGGTTTTCAGCTCGTACGCCCGGACAATTCCGAACACGTTAAGTACCTGCTCCCAGTCGGTCTCCCAGCCGACCCCGGCCGGACGGAGGCGCGCCGGGGAAACCCGGCTCGAATCGAAGCCGAACGTCTTTCCGACTTCGCCGATCGCGGAAGCGAGATCATCGTCGTTGAGCTCTTTCCACCCGTCTCCGTACAGGGAGTAGAGCCCCTGCATCGTCACGATCTCTTCATCGAGCGTCCGGATGTAATCCGCCGCCGTCTCGGGCGTAGCGTTCACGAGCCACGCCGAACCCCGAACGTTGTCGAACCCGTGGCGGAACACCTTGTCGAACCGCTCCGCCGCCTCTTTCTCCAGTTTCGACTGCTCAACCTCGCCCGGTCCGGAGTACCAACTCTCCAGCACGGGCCACTTCGTCGTAGCGTTGAGAGACTTCATCGAGTCAATGGAGAAGATCCCGCCCGCCCCGGTCGGATCGTCCGGCAGCGGCGAGTAGCCCGCCGCCTTCAGGTCGGCAAGCTGAGAGGCGGAGTATCCGTTCCGCTTGATCTCCTCGAGCATTCCGTCCCGCCGATCCTCCGGAGACATGGCCGCGCACTGAGCCGCAGCCACGACGTTGTCGACCGCCTCGACATCATCCTTCGCCACCTGGCGGGGTCCGGGCACTTCTGCTCGCACTGGAGGGAAATCTGGACAAGCTCTGCTTCCTGAAAGGAAAGGACCCGAGGAAGGTCTACAACGAAAAGATGAAACAAAAACGCAAGGAGACGAAAGATGACGCCAATACCGATTGAGATTGAGATTGTGAACGCGATCAATGCGATGCTGGCACCTTACGGGGAACGATTTTCCCCCGCGGGCGGACAGCCGACCCGAAACGGATACCTGAACTGGGGCGGGGCGGTGAAGTACACGGGGCTGTCGAAATCGACGCTCCAGCGGGCGGTGAAGTCGGGGGAACTGAAAGCGCCGCACAAGATGGCCAAGTCGAAAAACGCGACGGCGCTCTTCGAGATCGCGGAGCTTGACCGATACATCCGTTCGCACTGAAACATCCGCCGGGGAGATTTTCCCGGCTTTTTTGTGCGAAAAAATTGTGCGACTTTTGTGAGACCTACAACCCGGCGGTGACGCTGGCCGTGCTCCTGCGCGGCGGCATGCCGAAACGCGACGCCATTCCATATATGATGGCCCAGGTTCTCGGCGGCGTCGCCGGCGCATTGGCGGTGCTGGAGTTTAAACACAATCTCTCTCCGGTTCCGCCGTTCAATTTCCGAATTCACGACCTGCTGCTTTCGGAGTTTCTTTTCACTTTCGCTCTGGCATACGTCGTATTGAATGTCGCGACGCTCAAGAAAAACGCCGGCAACTCCTACTTCGGACTGGCGATCGGCGGAACGGTGATGGCGGGAGCTTTTGCCGTCGGCGGAACAGTCTGTTCCGGAGCATTCAATCCGGCGGTCGAAATCGGACTCGCCTGCATGAAACTCACCCCCTGGGGCAACAGCTGGATGACCATTCTGGCCAATCTTCTCGGTGGCGCCGGAGCAGCAAGAAGAATCTACCTGATTCATCCGAAAGCGGACCGCGATTGATTCCGGAAGTCAGCCGGAAATCGACAGCAGCCCGGCCCGGACTGCTGTCGGATTTCGGCTCTTTCCGCAAGATTGATCCGAAGCCATCGCCGGAGCGATCGATGCAACGACAGAGATGCTCCGGTCTTTTTTGCGCCAGATCGGAAGAGCGTCGT
>ERZ856578.7752-NODE-7752-length-11001-cov-3.944068_pt1 | contig 11001 bp, 11 predicted proteins | sample MGYA00514384_ERZ856578 | MGnify/ENA primary metagenome ERZ856578 (study PRJEB29103, sample SAMN06111958) | human gut metagenome | biome: human gut; feature: ankylosing spondylitis patient; material: healthy_person | host: Homo sapiens | place: China:Hangzhou...
TTCTAACTTTTGTATGACAATATAGATTTTTTTTTATTTCTTTTTTCATCCTCGGTATCATTTTTATTTATTTGATAACCATCCTCCGCCTCTTTTTCAATTAAATTCCACCAATTATCCTCTCTTTTTTCAATTTTCTTTTTTTCTTTCGGATATTTTTCTCCGATTGATTTTAAAACTTTTTTTCTTTCATTTGTCCAACATTCCATCTCCGCATTCTCACGTTCTTCGTTCTCATTACTTATATCAATACTCTCATTTCCGACTTCATATGCCTTTTTTTCAAGTTGCTTTAATTCTTTCACATATTCATCATTCCAAACTTCCGTTTCAATAGATTCAATTCTATATCCCCAAATACTTTTTTCTGGTTTTAATACCATTTTAATTTTTTTATAATTATCAGCTTCTCCTTTTCTTTCCTGCAATGCAACATAATTCATTATCACACATTCATTTTTCTCATCCTTTTTTGCTTCTATAAAATGTACTTCTTTTGAACGCTGCAAAAAATCCTCATCCGCTTCAACATAATCAATAAAATATTGTTGATTCTTTATTTTGACTTTTTCTGAGCTTATAGTAAGATTTCTTTTCTCTTTAGGAATCCCTAATAATTCAGCTACATTATTAATACCTTCTTTATTAATTTGATGTTCTTTATTTATATATTTATTTCTAATCAATCCTTTTAGACTAGTACTCCCATATTTACCACCTTCATAGATTAATTCTTCAATTGCCTCACTGGCTTCTGTCTCTTGATATTGATAACTGTTTATATAATATAGAATTTCATTAATATGATTATCACTATTTTCAACTTCCTTTATGATTTCATTAAGATTTTTCTTTAAGACTGGATAATCTTCATTAATTTTTCTTATTTTATATCCATATTTATTATTGGAAGAAACTATTTCTACATTTAATCTTGTCACTTTGCAATTTTCATCCTGGTTTTTATCATCTTTTTCTACATCAATATTAATTGAGCCATCTTTTTCATTGTAATTAGTATTTACACTATAACATTCAAGCGTATTTTCCAACTTTTCAGAAACATAAACCACATACTCATCTTTTTTCTTATTATATTCCACCTCTTTACTGTTAATTTTTTCTGGATTAAATTTTATGCCGACAATATCATTAAATTTATCCAGTGCACTTCCTTTAAATATCCATTTTTCCGTAGTATCATCAACTCGTTTTTTTTCGACAAACTGATTTGGCAAAATAATATTTCTCTCACCATAATTATATTCTTCTGTTGATATTACACCGCCTAAATTATCTATTGAATCTGCTTCTGCATATCGCATACAAAAATATTTAAATGCTTTTACATATATTTCTTTTAACTCATCATCTGTAAGTTCTTTACTTTCCGAAAATTCGGGTAAATAAGTACACATTTTCTGTAAATAAACATAATCAACCTTCTTAGATAATCTATCTGCTTTTTTCAAATTTCCTTCCGTCTTAGTATCTGACTCTTTAGAACCATACAAATCGGTTCTGCTTTTTTCATTATCCACAAGATATCTGGTATATCCACCCGCACCAACCATACAGATTGCTACAATAAACATTACAATTCTCTTTCCTATTATCATTCTGCTTTTATTTTTCATAGCTGGTCTCCATTTATCAAAATGTTCCTATTACACTTTTCTGAAATGCCTGTATTTATTTTTCATTCAGTACTTCCGTTTTATTATCCATCAAAAAGTTTCCCACAAGATAATATACTCTTTCCTGTGCTGCATTTAATTTAATAAATGATGGCGCAACTCGTCCAGGAGACATCAGGCTGTTTCCCATCATTCCACTTCGTTCATCTTCTTCTTTTGCCTTTTCAATCTGCTTTTCAATATTCTCCTGATATTTTTTCTGATTCTTCTCTAAAGCTTCTTTTTCTTCTGGATATTTCGACTCTACCCGTTCAAACATATTATCTGCCTGTTCTTCCCAATACTCTACAGACTGGTTTACTGCATTAGTGATATCTCTTGCAATAGCAGAATCTCCATAAGCAGCCTTTCTATAAGCTTAATAAAAATGCAAGGGCGTTTTCTAATCGTATAAGTCTTATAGAGATGCTTAAGCAGCAAATTTATCTCTATATCAAATTACGCTGTTTTGCGGGGATCCCCATGATCATGTTACGCACAATGGCAAAACACTTTCTTTTCAGAACTCACTAAGAACTACTGGCTATGAAAAAACTGATTATTGATATCGATATGACCTTAACCAAGGGAAAAGGCGCTGTAGGTTACGAAGATGCTCTGGTAAATCATGACCTTGTGGCGAAATTAAAAGAATATAAAGAACAAGGCTTCACGATTGTATTGAATACCAGTCGTAATATGAACTCTTATAATAACAATGTCGGGCTAATTAATAAAAATACGCTGCCGGTGATTCTTAAGTGGCTTGAAGTAAATGATATTCCTTACGATGAAATCTATGTAGGTAAGCCCTGGTGTGGCCATGAAGGCTTCTATGTGGATGATAAAGCAATCCGTCCCAGTGAATTTATTAACTATTCCTATGACGAGATTGTTGCGCTTTTAAGGAAAGAAAAATGATCATAATTTTGTCTGCACAGTATGTCGAGCAGGACTTACGTGCTGAATTTGGTGAAATTCCACCGACCTTTTTGCCTGTTGGGAATAAACGGTTATACACTTATCAAATTAAAAACATCCGCAGTGAAAACCCGGATGAAAAAATTTGTATGACGTTGCCTAAAAACTTCCAGATCGGTTCCTGGGATCAGCAGGCGCTGGCGGAAGCCAATATCAATGTTATTCAGATCGACGAAAATTTCTCCCTTGGCCAGTCTATTGCATTTTGTCTGGCATCTGCCTGCACGGCGGAAGACGATGATAGTGTTATTATTTATTACGGCGATACACTGTTACGAAACCCGGTAAATTTGCAGAATACGGGAAAAGATGTGATCTATACTGCACGTTCAGATTTTAACTATGTCTGGATGAAGGTAAACGATGGGTTCGAAAGCAATGATTCTGTTTTTTGTGGCGTGCTTAGTATTGGCAACCCGCAGTTGCTGATCCGTAACCTTATCAGTACCAATTTTGACTTTACGAAAAGCCTGTTTAAATACAACGAAACAAACAAGTTTGTACAAGAACACCGAAGCGACTGGCTGGATTTTGGTCACCTGAATACCTTCTATGATTCTAAAACAATCGTGACCACTGAGCGGGCATTTAACGAACTCACAATTAACAAGTATTTCGTTGAAAAACGGTCACAGAAAAAAGAAAAGCTGCATGCTGAAGCGAACTGGTTCAGTAATGTGCCGGAAGAGATGGCTTACTATGCGCCAATGCTGATCAGTCACGGCGAAGAAGACACCGGCTATCGCTACAAACTGGAGTACCTCTACAGCCCGACGCTGACGGAGCTGTTTGTTTATGGTAACCATCCGCAGGCTATCTGGGGACAAATCATTAACTCATGTTTCCATTTTATTGAGCGCTGCTATGAAATCCGTAACCCAGGGTCTTCAGCGGATTTTTATAAATCACTGGTCAGTAAAAACGAAACACGACTGGATGAGTTTATTGCCGCTAATCCCCGTTTTGGCAATGTCGTCAAAGACGCCGAAGGGAACAGCTTTATGCTGAAAGAGGTCCTGGCTGAAGTCCATAAAGTTATCAGCCCTGAATCCCGCTCATCATTTATTCACGGGGATTTCTGCTTCAGCAATATCCTTTATGATTTCAAGAAAAATGATATCAAAGTGATTGATCCGCGTGGCATTGATTTTGATGGAAATTTAAGCATATATGGCGACATTCGCTATGATTTGGCTAAAATTTTGCATTCTGCGATAGGGAAATATGATTATATTGTTTCTGATCGCTTCCATGTGCAGGATAACGGTGAAACATTGATTCTGGATCTGCCGGAAAGCAGCACAGATTTAACCAGGCTAATTAAGAAACAATTTGAAACGTCCAGTTTCTCTTATACAGAAATTTTGGCTTTAACCACAACACTGTTTTTATCTATGCTGCCTTTGCATTATGACCGTCCAGACAGACAACTGGCATTTGTTGCAACAGCGATTAATTTATACAAGGAATTAACTAAGTGATTATTATTCCAATGGCCGGGCTCAGTAGCCGTTTTTTTAAAGCAGGATACACTGAACCCAAATATAAATTAAAAGCGCACGATAAAACCTTGTTTGAGTGGTCAGTCAAAACCTTTGAGCAGTACTATCAGTCAGAAAAATTTATTTTTATCTGTCGCGATGTGTACGATACGCCAGCGTTTGTTGAAGCTGAGTTGCAGCACATGGGTATTAAGGACTATGAAGTTGTCGTTCTGACCGCTGAGACCCGTGGTCAGGCTGAGACAGTTTTCCTGGCCCTGGATAAAGTGCCGGACAATGAACCTATTGTCATCTTTAATATTGATACCCATGAGAAGCATTTTGAGTTCGCCACTGAAGCGAATGATGCTTATCTGGAAGTGTTTAAAGGGGAAGGGGAGCACTGGTCTTTCGCACAGCCTAAAGGCAATACTACGCTGGTAGAACGTACAACTGAAAAAGTACGTATCTCTGATCTGTGCTCTAACGGGGTATATGGTTTTAAAAATAAAGAAACCTTTACTAATGCCTATATTGAACTGATTCGGAGTAATCCGGGTGAGCTCTATATCGCCCCAATGTTTAACTTTATTATCGCTAAAGGGATGCGTGTGCGTTATAAATTAGTTGAACACAGTGATCATATCTTTATGGGTACGCCCGCAGAATATACCGATTTCTTAGGTACAACGAATGTTTAAATTGGCTTTATTAGATATTTTTGGCGGACTGAAAAAATTTCAGTTCTGGAGTTATATGGCATGGCAGGAAATTGTTATCCGCTATCGCCGTAGTGTGCTTGGACCGTTCTGGATAACGGCCAGTACGGCCATCTATGTTGTATCCATTTCAACAGTTTTTGCAACATTGTTCCATCAGGATATCCGCCATTATTTATTGTATATGGCATTGGGTATTATGATTTGGAACTATATAAACCAGACAATTATTGAAGCTGCGGATTCATTTATTGCTAACTCTGGCTTTATTAAGCAAATTCAGATAGAAAGGACTGTTTTTATTTATCAAGCACTGGCCAGAAATATCTATTTTTTCTTGCATAATGCTGTGGTATTAATTGTTTGCTTGCTGTTTTTAGACAGCACATTAACATTTTATACTGTTGGTAAAGCGGTCCTGGGGTTCGGTATTCTGACGTATAATTTATTTTTCCTTTCATTAACACTTTCTTGTGTTTGTACTCGTTTTATGGATTTGCGGCAGATCATACTATCAATACTTCAAATTGGTATGCTTGTGACTCCAGTTATGTGGATTCCGACTGAATCTATGCGTACAAAAGCATATATTCTTGAATGGAATCCATTGTATCATTTTATTGATTTTATTCGTTTTTCATTGTTGCCATCTGACTTTCCTCCAGCTGTCATGCACCCAAGCATTAAGTATATCTTAGTATTTACCATTATTAATATGGTTATTGGTCTGTTAGTTTTCACTAAATCCAGAAAAAACATTTCTTATTGGGTGTAGCAATGACTTCCTATTTAAAACTTGAAAATGTTTCAGTAAGCTATCCGATTTTTGATGTGAAATCACGCTCATTAAAAGCCAATTTTGTTCGCCTGACCACTGGAGGAAAAATTTCTTCCAATGCAAAATCGGTCAGTGTTGATGCGTTAAAAGGCATCAATCTCGAGTTGCAACATGGCGACCGTCTTGCGTTGATTGGTCATAATGGTGCAGGGAAATCGACATTATTGAAAGTTATGGCGGGGATTTATGAGCCTACTGATGGGAAAATAATAAGCAGAGGAAGTGTTGCTAGCTTATTGGATATTAATCTTGGTATGAATCCTGAATCGTCGGGGCGTGAAAATATTTATTCACGAGGTATGCTGCTAGGTCTTTCAAAACGGCAAATAAATGATGTTATTTATGAAATAATCGAATTTACAGAGTTGGCTGACTTTATTGATCTACCTGTTCGTACTTACTCATCTGGAATGGCAGTTAGGTTAGCATTTGCTATATCAACTGCAGTTAAGCCTGAAATATTACTTCTTGATGAAGTAATTGGGGCTGGTGATGCTAATTTTATGGAAAAGGCTACGAAAAGAATTCAAGAATTGATTGAATCAGTGGGAATATTGGTTTTTTCATCGCACTCAGAAACTGATGTCAAACTTTTCTGTAATAAAGGTATAGTACTTGATGCAGGAGAAATAAAGTTTTATGGTGATGTTGATTCTGCGTACACATATTATGCTAAATCCAGAACCAAATTTTAACAGGATTAAAAGTGGATAATTCTATTTCAAAGGTTATTATTGTGCCGGATGTCGCAGTAATAATCTCTGTTTATTATAAAGATAAAGTGTTACCACTTTATATGTCTCTGCTAAGTATATTTAATCAGTCATATAAAAAAATAGTAGTTCTATTGAAAGTTGATGGAGTAGTTGAACCAGATGTAAAAAGGCTTATATGCATTTTCGAACGGAAATACTCTAATTTTTTTGTGTTTTGGCGTGAGGAGAATTTAGGCTTAGCGCGTTCAATGAATGAACTTCTTGATTATATTATGACTGACCTTACAAATATAAAATATATAGCTCGAATGGATGCTGATGATGTAGCTCATCTTGATAGAATAAAAAAACAAATTGATTTTTTAGAGCTACATAACGATGTTTCTGTACTTGGAACTGCATGCAAAGAGTTTGGTATTTACAATAAAATTATAAAAAAACTTGAAACAGATGAAGAAATAAAACAGGATATTATACGAGTTACACCTTTTATTCATCCCTCAGTCATCTTCAGGGTAAATGTTTTTTTTGATGGTTTCCGCTACCCAACTCAGACTGTTTTATCTGAAGATTTAGGATTCTGGTTGGTCTTATGCTTGAATGGATATAAATTCGCTAACTTAAATGATATATTATTGGATTATAGGCTAACAAGTAGCACCTTGAAAAGACGAATAGGGCTTCGCAAGGCAAGTTCTGAGCTTAAAGAGAGATTTGAATTTGTTTTAATTTCAAAACAAAGAGTCTGTATAAACGTCTGTTTTATCATAGGGCATTTTTTTATACGTTTAATGCCCATCTCTGTTGTTAAAGTTTTGTACAAGATATTGCGCTGATTTAACGGAGCAGCGATTTTAAAAACATTTTTAACCCAGATGGCATTATTCTTATTATCAGTTGGATGAATTTTCTGTCAAGAGCATATCTTATGTATTTGTATAATTTCTTATTAATCCCTTTTGGTGAGTAATTTTTTATAATCTCGGTAGAGAGTCCTCTGATTGAAATAAGTAAGCTGAGACTTTCATAAGTAGAGTAACATTGATTATTTACATAACTCATCGCTGAAGAAAATTTAGAAGCTCTTAATGCAATATCATCCGGGTGTGCAATAATAAAATAGTCAGGATATATTGTCTCAAACTGTTTTACTATCTCTGGAGAAACGTGATTGTGAAAGTTGATAGGAAAATTTTTTTCATTTTTAAATATATAGTTTAAGCACAACCACTGTTCAACAGCAAATTTGGCACGAAATTCTCTCTCATTCAAATTACTGTATTTAATATGTTTGTTTCTTTCATACCATGTTGCATAGATAATCGGGAATTCAGGTGCCGAATAGTAGGCTATTAAGTCCTCTTTGTATCCAAATTGTAGCATGTCACTGATATGATAAGGCATTCGTTCGCTATAACGGGGATTAATTGAGAAAATACTTGAAGTGATTATCCTTCCTTTTTTTTCTGAGTCATCTGTAGGTATATCTTTTATTATATTCCATAGGGATAATATGCTTGAGTTGAATAAAAATTGGTCGGTTCTTAGTTTTAAAACTAAAGGATGTTGGGCAACCTTGATTCCCTGAAGTGAGGTGTCAATTTGTTTTTTTATATTGTTATTTACTATCGCTGAACTTGTGCTCCCGGGGAATTTTAGACTAGGAAGTTCGCCAATATCATTGCATTCTACAATTTTATCAAATAAATCTAATGTGTTGGCTTTCTTTATTAGTTGGGTGTCATTCGTCGAAAGAATAATTTCTGCGTCAGTGAATATATCCTTCATCATTTTGACGGAATAATATAAATCAAATTCTTTATATAACGGCCCTGCCAAAACAATACTAATTTTATCAATAGACATTTTATTTCTCTCTAGGTGAATCAGATTTATAGTGGGGATATTACATTTTTATGATTTCAAATGATAACATGTAATGCCTTATTAACTAATCCATCAAAATTGTACACAATCAAGCTAATTAAGTACGAGAATCATGAACACTAGAAATATGCATAGCTCTAAAAAAATAGGGAAAGTACATTTTCTTACTTTTTACACACAAGGTCAACCGTTTGATAATGCTATACCCCTTACAGCGGAAAAAAATAAGCTTTTGGAGCTAATTTCACCTCATGTGGATAGTGTTTCATCTGTATCTTTTCATGACCTGAAATCGAACAGAGATACCGCTGTATACGTTAAAGAGTTCGAAGAAGAAGCTGCAATGAATTTCAAAACAAATTCAATCGGTTTTCTTCGTTGGAAGCCTTATATAATCTTAGATGCTTTAAAAAAACTAAATTATGGCGACGTCCTTTACTATAGAGATTGTAATATATCAAAATATCCAGATATTGGTTTTGGGCTGAATTTAACCAAGCAGACGCTTCAGTTTGTGTTAGACTTTTGCGAAACGGATTTTTTTCTGCCAATAGAAAACTATCCGTTCGTTAAAGCGAAATCTCATGTTAAAGGAGAGGTCTTTCAACGACTAGGAATTGATGCAAATAAAGTGGAAGACTATCTTTTTAATGCATCAATTGTAATTGTTAGAAAAAGTGAAAAATCGATATCGATACTAAATGAGTGGCTGAAATTATGTATGGATGATAGATTGCTATCTCCTTTATATGAAGGTATTCAGTTACTTGATTTTAAATGGAATACGCAGGAGCAAGCTATCATTAATGGTATTATGATTAGAGATGGCTTCCAAAAAGAAAACTGGCTCTCCATGATGGGAGGTCGTCGGAAATTTACTACTGATTTCTTGGTTAAAAAACCACGTGTTGCTGTTCTTTATGCCGGGCAGATGAGAAACTACGATGATCCAATATTGATGAAACTGAATAAAGAGTTCTTTTTTGATCGATATGATTGCGATGTCTTTGTTTCGACATGGAATAAACGTGGCTTTTCATATCACCATGGGAAAGCCAAGAAAAATAGCCATAGTATTGATGATGTTATTACACAAGAAGCAATCCATGATGTTCTATCTTCAATGGGAGCAAATGTCATATCTACGAGTATTGAAGATTTTGACGACTGGCTAATAAATCAAAGTAAAGGACTTCAAAAATTATACCATGATGGTATGAATATTGATGGTGAAATTGTAAAGGCAACATCATTCCCCCAGCTTTATACAATATTTAAGGCCTGCGAACTCAAAGAAAAATATCAAAGAGAAAAAAATATAAAGTATGATTTAGTCTTCCGGATAAGACCTGATCTTGCTATCGCTGAGGATTTACCTCACGAGTCATTATACCCTATTATTAAAGCTAATTCCCCTTTGGAGGGGGTTTTTCATCTTAACTCTCCCAAATCCTTTTATCCAAAAAGAGTTTACGATATATTTTTCTGGGGTGACGATAAAAGTATGGGAAAAATATCTAAGGCTTGGTTGAAATTGAACGATTTACTCAACGATCCTTTTGATAATGGCCTTCCGGATGTTGATTGTTGCAGATTGTTATACGTTATGGCAAGAAGGAATAAAATTAAAGTCATAGATGTTGAACGTTGCATTGCGAATATATACCGGAATGAAGGTGCTGAATTGTTTAATAAAAAAATCAAAGAGTTTTATAATTAAAAGGTACTGCAATGGCAAATTTAGATACTAGAAATTTGAGCGTTCTTTTTTCTGGCTCGGAATATAAAGAATTTGATATTCATTACAGCGTTGATTCTGTAAGGAAAAACTTTCCTGGTTGCGAAGTTTTACTCTCAACGAATGATATCGGTTTTTATCAAAAATCTTTAAAAAAAAATATTTTCGATAAAATTGTATTTTGTGAGGTTGGAGATGAATTGCCTTGCATAAAAGCACCTGGGATGATTGATAAAAGTAATTTTGTAAATAATAATATTAATAAACAAGTCCCTACATGTCTCGCTGGCATTAATGCAGCAACTCATGATGTGGTACTTAAGATAAGAACGGATCAGTATTTACTGAACTCTAATGTTTTAAAATTCTGGAACATGCTAACCGATGTACCAAAAAGAAATGCTGAGAAGCAAGGGCGTATTATTACGACAAGTGTATTCTCATTAAATCCTAGATTCCGAGAGAGAATTTTGTATCATATAGCTGATATGATGCAATTTGGATATAAATCAGACTTAATTAATTATTACTCTTGCCCTGAATATCCTTTCGAGTATTCTGTTTGGTATGAATATAATAAACATAATAAATATAGTACATTTGAAGAGAAATTATTTAGATCACGATATGCAGTAGAACAATGGTTATCTCTGAATTATATTTTTAGCGATGAGGCTGAATTTCCAGTAAAATATCACAATGATTGTAATCCAGAAATGATTTTCGAATATGAATATTTTTTCCCCGATTACTTTTTTATTGTTCATCCAGAAGATATTGGTCTAAGAAATCATACGAAATTTTTTGATGCAAAACATCAGATTGATCGAGAATGTTATTCAACTTTCGATTCTATCCGATTTATTAAGTCAAATTATGGGATCGATTTAGACAGATCGGAAGAGCGTCGTGTAGGGAAAGAGTGTAGATCTCGGTGGTCGCCGTATCATTAAAAAAAAAAAAAA
>ERZ856578.7757-NODE-7757-length-10998-cov-2.771450_pt1 | contig 10998 bp, 10 predicted proteins | sample MGYA00514384_ERZ856578 | MGnify/ENA primary metagenome ERZ856578 (study PRJEB29103, sample SAMN06111958) | human gut metagenome | biome: human gut; feature: ankylosing spondylitis patient; material: healthy_person | host: Homo sapiens | place: China:Hangzhou...
TCAGGGTTTTTTGGGATATATAACTGTGTTGTTTGAAGGTCACGAATAGGAAATTATTTGTAACAAAAGGGCTTTTGAACATCATCAGGCTTTGACTGTGCTGTTATGAGTAAGGTAGTCTTCGCAAAATTATCGGATTGGCGGGAAATCGACTTGAGCATCCTTTTCAGAAATCCGGTTTTATACAATTAAACACGAGGAGAAAGCCTGTGAGAGTACGGATGACATTTACCTCCCCCCCCCCCCATGTAAAATCTGGTTCATCAGACATTTGCATTCTGGCGTTTGATGAAGGTGTACTCTCATGAAACGTCAATCCCCTGAATCTGTGATCTCTTCAGCATTTTCTTCCCGTATTTTTCGTCTTTCACTTATCGCTGCGGCTATTTTGTTTCCGTTGATGGTGTCGTCTTCTGCCTTTGCCGGGGAAACCATCGTTTATGAAGGAAGCGATCAATCAATGTTGAAAAAAGAGCCGGTCTATAACCGCAATAATTCCCTGTTTCCGGTGTCGGACCTGTCGAACAATAGCGTGACAGTCAGCGCTGATGTCTCTGGTCGGATTTACGGAGGGGTGAGCAAACAGATGGGGGCAGCCGTATCAAACAACCTTGTCTCGATCAATGTGGGACGCATTGGCAGCGATGTTTTGGGCGGGTACAGCAACTCTGGCAATGTGACGGAAAACACAGTTGAGGTCACTGGTAGCGTAAGGGTCAATAGCGGTGTTTATGGTGGGCAAAGCATATCCGGTACTGCGTCAGGTAACACTGTCAGGATCGGAAGTGGAGCAACCGTTACCGGTAGTATATATGGTGGAGAAAATACCTATGGTGCAGCGACGGGAAATACTGTCATCATTGACAATGGAGTAGTGAACAGCACTATTATGGGCGGAAGAAGTTCTGATGAAAATGTGACAGATAACACAATCATAATCGATAATGCAATTGTAAAAGGTAACGTTTTTGGAGGAAATACCAATTCCGGTATTGCGACAGGAAATACCGTGATCGTCAAGGGTAATTCAGACATCAGCCAGACTGATCTGACAGGAGGCTATGGTCGTATTTCATCCGACAACACCCTGCAATTCTGGTCAGCTGGTCTGAGCGCCCAAAATATCGGTCGCTTCCAGAACCTGCAGTTCATACTGCCGGGGACCATCGGGGATGGAGATATCCTGTTGACCCTGACCAATGGGGTTCAGACAAATATCAGCGACAGCAAAATCAGTGTGGCGATGGCGGCGGGAGGAAAAACGCTCAATGTCGGCAATACGGTCACCCTGCTGAAAAACGATGCCGGTATTAATAAAACCGGAGTGACCCAGACTACCATGACCGGCGTGCAAGGAGTTTCCCTGGACTACGATTTCGTCGTCAACCTTGACCCGGCTGATCCGGATCAAACAAGGTTGACCACCACGGTGACCAGCAAACATATATCCAAAGGAAGTACCATCTTCTCAACCGGAAGACTGGCCACCGTTGGCTTCCTGAATCAGGGAGGAGACTTTGCACTGGGAGAAGGCCTGAGCCGGGCGAAAGACGTGAGCACAAAAAAAGGAATCGGCGTATTCGGAGCCGTCGGAGGCAGCGACATGCGATACGACACGGGAAGCGGGAGCAGCTCAAAAGCCAGCGGAAGCCATTTCCTCGTCGGAGTGGCCGGAAAACTCGACAGCGCGCAGGATAGAGACCTCATCGCAAGCGCCTATGTTGAAGCCGGATGGGGAGACATCAGCGGTCACAACGCCGTCACCGCTGCCAGCGGAGACAGCCATTACTACGGGCTGGGTCTGATAACAAGATACCAGCAAAACGAAGGGCAGTTCAAGGGACTCTACGGACAGATTAACGCCAGAATCGGCAAAGCATCCACCGACTCCCATAGCCAGCTGGTCAGCGCCGAAGGAAACCGGGGAAGCATCGATAAAGAAGCCACCTATTATGGTGCCGGAGCGGGAGTGGGCTATCTGAAAGAACTCAATGCCAGCTACAGTCTGGACTTCAGCGCCGAATACCAGTGGACCCACTTGAACGGATATGAAGCCGACATAGCCAGAGACCCGTACCGCTTCGACGACATAGACAGTCAGCGGACAAAAGTCGGAGCGAGACTCAGCTACACGGACAGCCAGCAATTTACGCCGTACATTGGACTGGCCTGGGAACACGAATTCAGTGGAAAGGCAAATGGAACGGCATACGACTTGAGTCTGGACGAGCTGAGCCTGAAAGGAGACAGCGGGATAGTGGAAGTGGGCGTGAACGTCAAAGCGGGCAACACAGGCCGTCTGAGCTTTGATGCCAACGTATCCGGATATGTCGGACAGAGGGAGGGGGTCGCTGGCAAGTTCCGGATGAATTATGCGTTTTGAAACAGCTGTTTCTTAAACGGTTACTTTGCAGTCAGTGCACATAGGGCACGTTCAAGCCCCTCCATAGAGGGGCTTTTTTATGTTTCTTGACTTGATGTTCGTTTGCTCATTCTTCCGGATAAGGCATCGGGATACCGTCATTCAGGTACAGAAAACCCTTGATAAGGCGATAGGTGTACCAGCACCATGCCAGAACCCATACCGCTGCGGCAAATATCATGCCGATGATCGTGAAATAAAAAATCCAGCCCAGAACAACCCAGGCGAAATACCACCAGAACGAATGGATCTGCCATGTCTGGTGTGTATAGAGCCAGGTGTGAATCGCTCTCGGACGGACCAGATAATTCAGGATCAGTGGTACAAATGAAAATATGCCGAGCGTGAACAGAAAGCAGACGGCGTGGAAAATATAAAGCCACCAGGCTGTCGAACGCAGGTTGGTGAGGTAAGGCGAATTGTAATCGAGTGTAGCGTCGGTCGTCATGATCATCCTTTCGTGAAATACGTCTAGGAAGTTTGATCAGGATTTTCTCCGGAAGTTTTATGATTGACGGGAATTGTCTGAAATATTTGACGCGGTCTTTTCCTGAATGCAGTGTCGATAAGATGGACACCGTGAATCCGTTTGATCGCCTGTATCAGGTAAACGCCGCCCAGAAACGGCCACCAGCGGTTTCCCGCTTTTTCCATGAAGGCAAAACGCCTGAGCCAGTGGCGTGTACGGCAGGGTGGGCGATAACATCCGAAATGCCCGCGGTTTATTTCGAAGTTCAAGAGTTTCAGCCAGTCCTTAAGACGGGGCAAGCCGATGAATTCGGCATACGATGGTAAAAAATAGGCTCCGGTCAGTTTGCCGATACTCTGGCGAAGGCCCCACAGACTGGCCGGATTGAAGCCGCTGATGATGACTTGTCCTTCGGGAATCAGCACGCGGTCCACTTCTCTTAAAATCATGTGCGGATTTTCGGCAAACTCGAATGCATGTGGCAGGATGATCAGATCGATCGATTCGGATGCAAAAGGCAATCGGTCGATATCATGGATGAGCGAGAGCTTTGCGGCTCCATCAGTCGCGTTTGAGGAAGGTGGTTCCGGAAAGAACTGGTTGCTGACCCACCGGTTTTTGATCCGGCTGTCTTTTAAGGCGTTGATTTCGGAAAAACCGATTTGAAGGGCATTGAAACCGAATATATCGGCGGAAAGGGTCTGGAAAAGATTTTCTTCCCATTCGAGCATGTATCGGCCAACCGGTGTCATCAGCCAGTCGTGCATGATCTGGATTTTTATCTTGGCTTCAGACGCTTTCATACTTTTTCAAATATATCCGGTGAAAAAACGGTTTATCAGATTGATGGATCAATTGATGAACCGGATTTTTTATTTTACTGGCAGTTCGACGGCAGCACTACTTTCAATTTGTAAAAAACAGGCATTCAGATTGAGAATATTTTCTTTCGGGTGTGTCCTAAAAACCTCGTTCATGCCTCTAAAAAACACCCTTTTGTGTCAGGTCATGATTCATGGGGCTGTTTATGTTTGAATTAAATCATGTTTTGAACAGGTACCGGGAAAGAGTATGACAGAAAATATAACGGTGACGTTGACGCACAAAAATGATTATCGCTTTGAAGTGGATTTCAATGAATCGTTCAAGGGATTTGTTTCGGATATCGAAAAACCGTCGGGAGGAAGTTGTGGACCGGCACAAACGCATATGCTTCTGGCTGCCGTTGCCAATTGCCTGTCGGTGAGTTTTTTGTATTCACTGAACGGTTTCGGCATTGATGGTGCAAATATTGTGACGAAGGCCATGCTGGATATCTGCAAAAGGGATGGTGTATATCGTGTTGGCAAGATAAATGTCGCCATAACGACAGGAAAATCGGAAGAGGAAATGAATGGGCTGGGTGATGTTTTGTCCGGTTTTGAAAATATCAGTGCGATTTCAAGAAGTGTTCTTGAAGGCGTTCCGATCGAGACTCATGTTTTTGACAGAAAAGGAATTCGCCTGAAATAAATTTTTATATCGGCGCGTTTATAAGGTATCCTTTTTACAAGGGCGGGAATTGTTTCGAAAAATTCTTCGTTGCCGTTTTCGGTTTCTTGTTTTTGACAGAAAAATAAGGAGATAAAAGATGCAGATTGGACATATTTGCTCGAACAACGTAGTGACTTGCATTTCGAATACGACAGTGCTGGAAGCCGCGCAGCTGATGCGCCGCAATCACGTCGGTACGCTGATAGTGGTTGAGGAAGTCAATGGTATGCTGGTTCCGCAAGGTATCGTAACGGATCGCGATATAGTCGTGGTCGTTCTTGCCGAAGGTCTCGATCCAAAAAGCATCAAGGTCATCGATATCATGAAGGTCGAGCTGATGACGGCCGTTGAAACGGAAGACGTGTTTGAAACGGTGGAAAGAATGCGCTTCAAGGGTGTCCGTCGTATTCCTATTGTCGATAAAATGGGCGGACTCGTCGGTATCGTCAGTGTGGACGATATCTGGAAATTCCTGTCCAAGGAGATCAACGAACTGGCTGATGTGACGACTCGCCAGCAGACACGTGAAAAAGTGGCTCGTCGCCGCTAGAATAAGCAGGGATTCAAAAAGGGCTGCCTTGATGGCAGCCCTTTTTTGTCGGGGAAACGTTTGAATAAAGTAAAACACAATTTATTTGAAATTCGAACAGACCAGATCGGAAGGCTGGTGTTTTTCCAGAAAGATTTCCAGCTTGTCGGGTGGAAGTGGCGGGCTGCATAAATATCCCTGTATCTGATCACAGTCTTTGGCGCACAGAAAAGCCAGCTGTTCATGAGTCGCGACCCCTTCCGCGATGACAGACATACCCAGAGAATGAGCCAGATTGATAGTCGATTCGATGATGGATTGAATCCCATCGCTTTCAGTCAGACCGGATATGAAGGAACCATCGATTTTGAGGAGGTCGATAGGTAATGATGAAAGATAACGCAGCGATGAATAACCCGTTCCGAAGTCGTCGATGGAGATGGTGACGCCAAGGTCGCGAATTTCCATCAGGTTGGTTTTGACCTTGTCCATGTCTTCGATGAGGCTGCTCTCCGTTATTTCCAGTTCGTAAAGGGCCGGAGGAAGTCCCATTTCAGTGACGATATGCAAGATCGATTGTGTAAGATCCGATGTGTAAAGATCTTTCGACGACACATTCATGGCGACTGGTACCACCGGAACTTTCCGGCTTTGCCAGTCCAGCAATTGTCGGGTGACGGATCTCAGCGTGAATTCCGTTATTTTGTCGATCATGCCGATTTCTTCCGATGTAGGGATGAAATTGGCTGCCGAAATGATGCCTTCCGAAGGATGTTTCCAGCGGATCAGGGCTTCAAGCCCGACGATTTTGCCGGTCGCCAGCGACAGACGCGGCTGGTAGTAGAGAATGAATTCGTTTTTATCCAGTGCACGCCTGAGTTCCGATTCATACATCAGCCTTTGCTTTGGTGTGACGATCATGTCCGGATTATAGAACCGGGCCACGCTGGAGCGTCGTTTTCTGGCTTCGGTCAGGGCGACGCCTGCATATTTCAGTAGGGTATTGGCATCGGTACTGTCGCGCGGGTAGATACTGCCACCGATGCTGACGGCGATGGAAATGTCATGTCCCGATAATTGGGAGGGCTCGCTCACCATTTTCAAAAGCCTTGTCGCAATCGTGACAATATCGGATGCCTTGTCGATTTTCTCGAGGATAACGACAAATTCATCTCCGCCGAGCCTGACGACTGTGTCGCGCTCGTCAATGCCGTGTATGAGGCGTTTGGAGAAGAGTTTCAGGAGCGCATCGCCAGCATCATGTCCCAGACTTTCATTGATGATCTTGAAGCGGTTGATATTGAAAATCAGAATACCAAGCATTTTTCCGGATTGCCGGGTTCTTTCAATGGCGCCATCAAGAAAACTGTCGAGATAATTGCGGGTTGGAAGGGATGTCAAGGGATCGAACAGGGAAATATGCTGGTCAGGAAACGGCTTTCCTTCGGGATCAGTCAGGCGTGACACGATCAGGGCAAAATCCGGTTTGTTGTTTTCGTCGAGAATCAGTTTGACAATGTTTTCCGTTTGCATGTACAGGCCGTTTTTGTTCCGGAATTTGATTTCGACCTGAAACTGGCGCTGTGTATACCACATATCTTTCCATGTATGCTGTGTATGGAAATAAGTATTCGGATTGATCAGGTCCTTGACGGTTTTCGGGAATTGGCTCCCATCGTAACCCAGCATTTCTTCAAAGTGGGAATTGGCAAACAGAATCTGTTCGTCCTCATTGATTTGCAATACGCCGACAGGGAGATTGTCGAGAATGGTTTTATAGCGATTCCTTCGGTTTTTCCTTTGTAAATTGGATGCGGAAAATTCCGGACCGGGCAAGTGATCGGCTATGTCCGCACGCTTGATCATATGTGTACTCCCTGAATTTCGTGTGAAAAAATTTGTTCTGACAAATCGTTGTTTTCAATGAGCCTGATGAGGTATGGGGACAAGCCTGCAGCTACTATACGGCAGTTTTTTTTACGCACTTTTCGATTGCATCAAAGAGAATGCACAAATCATGCAAGGTAAAGTACGGGAAGGCAAAAGAAAAAACAGGGTCCGTAACTAGACGGAAAGACCCAGACTGGAAGGCTTGAATTTATCAAGGAAAATGTCCAGTTCATCCGGTGACAATGGCCGGCTGCAGAGGTATCCCTGTATCTGATCGCAGCCACGATTGACCAGAAATTCGAGCTGTTCCTGAGTCGATACGCCTTCTGCGATGACTTGCATGTGCAGGGAATGAGCCAGATTGATTGTGGTCTCGACAATGGATGCCGTGTTTTTGTTCACGATGACGTTGGCGATGAACGAACTGTCGATTTTCAGATAATCGACGGGAAGGGTGGATAAATAGCTCAGCGACGAATAACCGGTTCCGAAATCGTCTATGGAAACGGTAATGCCTATTTTACGAATTTCAGAAAGAGTGGCACGGACTTTACGAATGTCTTCGATCAGGCCGGTTTCCGTGATTTCCAGTTCGAAAAGCTTTGGTGAGAGCCCGGTCTTGTCCAGAATGTCTTTCAGGGCATTTTTCAGGTCCGAATCATATAATTCGGTGGATGAGACATTGATGGCAACGGGGATCAGCTGTTTGTTTTTTTCGCGCCATTGCATCAGTTGACGGGTAACGGTTTTCAGCATGAATTCGCCGATACGGCGGATCAGTCCGATTCGTTCTGCCTGTAATATGAATTCGGCAGCCGGTATCAGGCCTTTCTGGGGGTGATTCCAGCGGATAAGTGCTTCAAGTCCAACGATTTTGCCCGTTGAAAGGGATAACCTGGGTTGATAATAGGCCAGGAATTCCTTCTTTTCCATCGCACGCATGAGACTCGTTTCATTCAAAAGCTGATCCAGTACCGTGACACTCATGTCCCGGTTGAAGAATCGGAACGCGTTCATGCCGGTTCGTTTGGCTTCGATCATGGCGATATCGGCATATTTCAACAGGGAATCGATTTCTGTCGAATCGCGGGGATAAACACTGCATCCTATGCTGGCGGTAACGGTAAGGTCATGTCCGGCCAGTTTCAAGGGGCGTGAAATGGAGTAGAGAAGATTGTGGGCAACCATATCGATGTTGTCATCGTTACGGATATTCTGGAGCACTACAATGAACTCATCGTTTCCCATGCGGATAACGATATCTTCCTTGCGCAGGGAAGTTGAAAGGCGAACCGCGACCGATTTGAGCAATTCGTCGCCCACTTCATGGCCAAGACTTTCGTTGACCATTTTGAAACGGTTGAGCAGCAAAATAGCAAAACTCTGTCTGGATTTGGCCGAACGTTCGAGCGCATCGTTTAACAGCAGGTCAGCATAGTTCCGGCTTGGCAGGGATGTCAGCTGGTCATACAAAAAGAGATTGCGTCTTTCACCAGAGTAATCATTGTCGCTTGGCAGAGTGGGAATCAGGGCATATGCCGGTTTGCGTTTATCGTCGAGTTTTAAGGAAATTTCATTATTGGTCAGGATGTAAGAGCCATCCTGACAACGCAGAGGCAATTCAATATGAAAGTGCGATGTCGTGTACCAGAGTTCCTGCCAGGACTTGACTGTTTCGGCTTTTTTGCGGTTTTGGGGATGGAGCAAGTCGTTGAAACTGACGGGGAAAGTTTCATCCGTGTAACCCAGGAGCCTTTTTATGGTGCGGTTGGCATACAGTATTCGTGAATCCTGTGCCAGTTGCATCACGCCGACTCTTATCTCATCGAGAAAATTTCCATAAACGGCCTTTTCATCGGCGAAAGGTGTTTCCGTATCCCGGGACGACCCAGACAAAGTTTTGAAAGTGCAGTACAGTCCGGCAACCTGCCCGTTTTCATTATGAAGGGGAACACAGCTGAAAACGGATTGATCCTGCTGGTTTTTATTCTCTTTCAAAACCCACAGGGATACTCTTTCCGGTTTCGGTTCTTTTCCTTGTAGTGCCAGTTTTACTGAAGTGGATATTGTTTCCCACAAGGGCGCGAGCAGGTCCTTCAGGGATTGTCCGGATCGGGAGGTGCGATGATCGATCAGTTCGGAAAAAGCGTCGTTGCAGAAGGTGGTCAAATCTTTTCCCCAGGCGATGCAAACGGGTTCGTTTGAGTGCTGCGCAATGGAAAACAGGTTTTTTAACAGCCAGGGCCAGTCTGAACGGGTGTCGAGTGACAGTCGGGATGATTCAGCCATGTCGATCCACTTTCCTGTTACAGGGGAATTAGGGTCAGAAGTCTGTTTATCATCTTTTTCCGGCATGCATCATCCTGATGAAGATCGCTTGAATGCCTGTAGTTTATTCGAAATGATGATGCTTAGGTTCATTAAATATCACGGGAAGATAATAAAAATTGTCCGGATGGAAAAATTTCCGATTTTGACCGGGATATCTTTACCTGATGAAACCGGTAAAAAAGAAATTCTTTTGATGACGGAAAATGACGGGATGAAATTGAAAAAACCGGACAGGATCTGTCCGGTTACATGCTTGTGTCGCAAGATCAGACGTATTTGTTTTTCCATTCACGCATGGCTGCAAAAGCGTTTACTGGATCATGATCTTTCAGTTTGCCAAGCGATTCCAGCCGTTTCATGACTTCTTCCCTGTCAGCTCGTAAAAATGGATTCGTCGCTTTTTCAAGCCCGATAGTGGATGGCAAGGTCGGCTGCCGACGGTTGCGTTTGGCGACGTCTTCCTTGATCCGGGCGGCCAGTGCCTTGCTGTCGGGTTCGATTTCACGGGCGAATTTCAGATTGGACAGGGTGTATTCATGCCCTGCAAATACTTCAACGTCGTCCGGCAACGCTGCCAGTTTGGAAAGCGATGTCCACATCTGTTCCGGCGTACCTTCGAACATGCGGCCGCAACCGGCACCGAACAGCATGTCTCCGCAAAAGAGCCATTTCTCTTTCTTGGCATAATAGGCAATGTGACCTTTGGTATGGCCAGGTACGTCCAGCACGGACAGCTGCAAATTGTCCAATTCGAAAATCGTGACGATATCGCCTTCCTGCACCGGTTGCGTGACGGATTCGATCGGGTCGAAACGCGGGCCGTAAACGGGAACGGAATATTCCTGAAGCAGACGGCTGACACCGCCGATATGGTCTTCATGGCGATGAGTCAGTACAATGGCACACAGTTTTAAGGAACGTTTTTGTAAAGCGGCCAGTACGGGGCCTGCTTCCCCGGGATCGACGATGACCGCCTCTTTCCGGTTATCGATCATCCAGATATAGTTATCGTTGAATGCAGGAATGGGACTGACCTGAAGGGTTTGATCGGTCGAAGATGGCATAGTGTCTCCAGCGGCGAAAAAAATTTATTATAACCAGAGAATCTGGTGAATGTTTGAGATTGACAGATGATGTGTGAAAAAATGAATGAAGTGGAAATTTATACGGATGGCGCCTGTCGTGGCAATCCCGGCCCGGGTGGATGGGGAGTATGGATGATTGCGGGTGGCCATGAAAAGGAATTGTTCGGCGGCGATGCCGATACAACGAACAATCGCATGGAACTGATGGCAGTTATCGAGGCTTTGAGGGCTTTGAAAAGGCCTTGCAAGGTGATTCTTCATACCGACAGCCAGTACGTCCAGAAGGGCATTTCGGAATGGATTCATAAATGGAAAGCCCGTGGCTGGAGAACGGCGGATAAAAAACTGGTGAAAAACGTCGATCTCTGGATGGAGCTGGATCAGGCGAGGGCACAGCATGACATCGACTGGCGCTGGATCAAGGGGCATGCCGGTCATGAAGGCAATGAGAAGGCGGATCAGCTTGCCAATAAAGGGGTCGATTCGGTTTTGTAATTTTTCGGAATTAGAAGGAGTCATGCCAATGATCAGATGGCTGATTGCGGTTCTCTTGTCTTGCAGTTTTTCCACAGCAGCGATAGCTGCTTCAGCAGTGACTGGACCGGAAGTGTACGGATTCCGGGTGGAAAAAATCAGCAAGGACGACGACGCTTATCGTCAGGTACTGGAGTACCGTGGATTATGGAGGAAGACGTAAGGACGGTGCCTGAATGGATTTCGAGGATTCGGGAACAATTGA
>ERZ856578.7761-NODE-7761-length-10993-cov-117.804874_pt1 | contig 10993 bp, 9 predicted proteins | sample MGYA00514384_ERZ856578 | MGnify/ENA primary metagenome ERZ856578 (study PRJEB29103, sample SAMN06111958) | human gut metagenome | biome: human gut; feature: ankylosing spondylitis patient; material: healthy_person | host: Homo sapiens | place: China:Hangzhou...
GAGGCTAACAAGGTGGGCTACGAACTGGCCATGCGCTTTACCAAGGGCAAGCACGCCTTTGTAGTGGCAACGCACACGGACCGGCAGCACATCCACAACCATGTGATCTTCAACTCCACAGCGTTGGATGGCAGCAGGAAGTTCCGGGATTTTTTCTTTTCGGCGTTGGCAGTGCAGCGGTTGAGTGACCTGATTTGCTTAGAGCATCAGCTGTCTGTCATTGAAAAGAAGCCCTATCGGGAGCGTCAAAAGCGCATTGTCTACCCGCCGAAAGAGAGCAATCGTGACCGCCTGTGCGGAATCATCGACACCATCCTTGCAGAAAAGCCGGGAGATTACGAAACTTTTCTGCAAAAGCTGGAGTGGCAGGGATATGAGGTGAAACGTGGCAAGTACACGTCGGTGAAGGGCAAGGGTCAGAAACGTTTTATCCGGTTCCGTACACTGGGCACCGGCTATGGCGAGGATGAGATCAAGGCGGTGCTGGAGGGCAAGGTGAAACACCAACCGTACCAGAAGAAGCCGCCCAAAGAGCAGCCCTTCCAGTTGCTGGTGGATATTCAGGGGAAAATGGCAGAGGGCAAAAGTGTCGGCTACAAAAAGTGGGCAACCAAGTTCAACCTGAAAGAGATGTCCAAAACCCTGCTGTTCTTGCAGGAGCAGAAAATCGGTAGCGCAGAGGAACTGCGGGAACGTGCGACGGCGGCAACGGAACGTTATCATGCTATGGGGGATTCCATCAAAGCGGCAGAAGCGAGGTTGACCGAAATCGCCGTGCTGAAAACTCACATCATCAACTATGCCAAGACCCGTGATGTGTACGCTGCTTATCGGAAAGCCGGGTACAGCAAAACCTTTCTGGAAGCCCACCGGGAGGAGATTACTCTGCACAAGGCGGCGAAAGCGGCGTTTGATGAATCCAATTTGAAAACGCTCCCAAAGGTCAAGGAGTTGGATGCGGAGTTTGCAGAACTACTGACCCAAAAGAAAGCCGCCTACCCGGACTACCGCAAGGCACGGAATGAGATGCAGGGACTGGTTCGGGCACAGAAAAACGTGGAACGATTTTTTGCGGAAGAAAAGCCAGCACAGGAGAACGAGCAGGCTCGATAAAAGCAGATTGCCGGGAACCGACCGTGAGTGGTCTGTTTCCGGCAATCTTTTTTTGCCGATTCAATCTTTAACGGAATTGTTCATCTCTTTCGATTGTGTATGTTCATGCGTTTAACAGGTATCCTATGGAGTGTAAAGAACACGATAGGATGAGGTTGCGCTATGAAAGAGCTTTTTGGACAGAGACTGCGGGAGCAGCGGATAAAGCATGGGTTGACGCTGGAACAACTTGCGGAAAAATCCGAGCTTTCCTCCAACTATATCGGCATGGTAGAGCGTGGCTTAAAGGAACCCGGCCTTGCCACCATTGTTAAACTTCTGAACGCTCTGAATATTTCCGCAGACACATTGTTGTGTGATCTGGTTCCCAGTGCATCTCATGTGACCGACGACGAGATCCGCAAGCGACTGGAAGGCTTGACCCCCATCCAGAAAAAAGCAGCCCTCGATTTGCTGGATACCTATATCAGCAATCTCCCCTACCTCACAAACGAAGAATAAATCGCAAACTTTGCAAGCGCATCGGCTGAAATTTAGCCGATGCGCTTTTCTTTTTCATTCCTTTCGGCTATAATCATTCTTATGGGATGTATTGTTTCCTAAAGAATCGATTCGGGGGTGTCAAAATGAGAGAACCGCGGTACAGCATTTTAGCCGACATTCAGGATGCGATCGAGCGGGCAAAACAAGGGAAGTTGGCATTGTACTGGCAGCGCACCATCCAACGGGAATACCGTTGCAAAAAAGTCACCCCAGCCGAACAGCAGGCGTATGAGCAGCTGCAAAGCATTCTTTCCGAGATTCCGCAATGGAGCGATGAAGAAGATCTGCGCTCCGACATGGAGGAAATTGGCGGCAGGGTCTGGTATTGCCACTACTGGGAGGAGCATTACTCCATGGTGGAGTTGACCGAGGACCGCAACGGAAAATTTAACGTTGACTACGTTTTGGACGACGCAGTGACCCCGGAGGTGCGCCGAGAGGCTGCACTACTGGCGCAGAAGGAGCTTGCGAAATGTATGCAGGAATGGGGCATTTCGCTTCTGAATGCGCCTGTCCCGGAACAGATGAAGTATGCTTCTCTGACAGAAGCCGCATCTCACCTCATGCAAGTCCTCAATGACCCGGAAAGCATCACAGGGTAAAAAGCGTCCCGCCGGGACGCGCAGCCTGCATTGGAACAATGCAGAACAAAGGGGTTTGGGGCACTTCCCAACAAGCATTTTGCAACGCAAAATAAAGCAGATGTATATACGTCTGCACTGCTTGCCACAACAATGCGTCCTTTTTGTCCGCAGCTTGAAATTTTTAGATTGGAGAAAAACGCCATGCCAACCTTGGAATGGATCGGTAAAAATAAAGTCGTGAACCATCATCAGGAAGTTCCCTTCCGGGTGCTGGAGCGGCAATACAGTTTTGATGAGCAGGGGCAGCACACCGAAAACAACGGCAGTGAGAACATGATCATCCACGGCGATAATCTTGAAGCACTGAAAGCCCTGTTGCCGCAGTATGAGGGCAAGGTGAAGTGCATCTATATTGACCCGCCCTACAACACCGGCAACGAGGGCTGGTGCTACAACGATAATGTCAGCGATCCCCACATCCAGAAATGGCTGGGAGAAGTAGTGGGCAAAGAGGGCGAGGACCTGACCCGTCACGATAAGTGGCTCTGCATGATGTATCCCCGGCTGATGCTGCTGCAAAAGTTGTTGGCTGACGATGGCGTGATCTTTATCAGCATTGACGGAAATGAACTTTACAATCTGAAAGCAATCTGTGATGAAATCTTTGGCGTAAGCTGCTATGTGTCTGACATTGCATGGCAGCGCACTTACTCTACCCGCAACGATTCCAAAGGTATCGTGAACGAGGTAGAGCACATTCTGGTTTACAGCAAGGAGCCAGAATGGAACCCCAACAAACTGCCCCGTACTGCTGAGATGGATGCAAAATATAAAAATCCAGACAATGATGTTTCGGCATGGAGAACAAGTGATGCTTTTGCTCCCGGTGCAGCCACCCATCAGGGCATGGTCTACGCCATCCAACATCCATTCACAGGAAAAATGCTCTATCCCAGTAATGGTGCCTGCTGGCGGTATCAGCAGGATACCATGCTGGAAATCATGAACGGCTGGACAAAGTACGAACTGCAAGACCTGCATGATGAAAAAGAGCGCGCTCATGTCTGCGGCATTTTGCCTGATGAGGTTCGCCCGGATGTAAAAGCCATCGTACTTGCAGACCCGTTGGAAGTTGCATCAGCAAATGCACAAAAAGTGATGGAACGTGGACAGTGGCCACGCTTTTTCTTCACAAAAGGCGGTAAGGGCGGTATTGCCCGAAAAACTTATCTCGAAAATGTCGGTGGACGCTTGCCCACTAACTTCTGGCCGTTTTCTGAAACGGGTCACACCGACGAAGCCAAAAAAGAAATGCTTGCGATTTTTGACGGCAAGGCTACATTTGATACGCCCAAACCTCACCGTCTGATCGAGTTTGTGTTGAAGGTTGCCGGAACACAGGACGCTTTGATTCTGGATTCCTTCGCAGGCTCCGGCACCACAGCCCATGCGGTGCTTAACATGAACAAAGCCGATGGCGGACACCGCAAATTCATTCTGGTGGAGATGGGCGATTATGCCGACACCATCACCGCCGAGCGTGTCAAGCGGGTCATCCATGGCTATGGCGAGGGCAAGAACGCCGTGGAGGGCACTGGCGGCAGTTTCAGCTATTATGAACTGGGCGAACCGTTGCTGTTGCCCAGCGGCAACCTGAACGAAAAGGTGGGCACCGAGAAGATCAGAGACTACATCTGGTATACCGAAACCAAAAAGCCACTGCCCGACCACAAGAACAACAACCCCTATTTCCTTGGCGAGAACAACAGCACCGCCTACTATTTCTTCTACGAACCCCAGAAGGTCTGTGTGCTGAACTACGACTTTGTGGCAACCATCCCGGAAAAAGCAGAGGGCTACATCATTTACGCCGACCGCTGCACCCTGAGCGAACAGGAGTTGCAGCAGCTTGGCATTACGTTCAAAAAGATTCCCCGTGATATTGTGCGGGTGTAAGGAGGACGGCAAAAATGGAATTGAAAAATTATCAAAGAGCCGTGATCCGTGACCTTGAACGGTATCTTGAGATTTTGATGCAGACAGGCAGCATCGAAACCGCCTACCGCCGTCTGTGGGAAGAAAAGCACGTTCCGGTGGGACCGGACGGAATGCCCCGGTATCAGGATCTTTTGCCGGGCGTGGCAAATGTCTGCCTGAAAGTGCCCACTGGAGGCGGCAAAACCTTCCTTGCCGCCAACGCCATTGAGCCAATCTTCCATGCACTGGGCGTGATGCAGCAGCGTGTGGTGGTCTGGTTGGTGCCCTCGGATGCCATCCTCACCCAGACCCTTTCTGCCCTGCGGAACCCGGCGCACCCCTACCGCCAGAAAATTGATGTGGCGTTCAACAGCCGGGTGGAGATCTACACCAAAGACCAGTTACTGTCTGCCACACGGTTCAACATCTCTGCCATTACCGAGCAACTTTCTATTCTGGTGCTATCCTACGATTCCTTCCGGGGCAAGAAAGAGCAGCTCAAGGCACGGCAGGAGAACAGCAGTCTGGCGCAGTTGGCGCAGGCTCTGGGCACTCCCACCCACCCGGTGGAGGATGCCGACCCCACCGCCCTGCTGCAGATCATCAACCAGCTTCGCCCGGTGGTGATCGTGGACGAAAGCCATCATGCCCGCAGCACTCTGAGCAAGCAGATGCTCCGGGACTTCAACCCACGCTTTGTGCTGGACTTGACTGCTACCCCTACCAAGGAAAGCAACCTGATCTCTATTGTGGATGCCATTCATCTGCGTCAGGAGAATATGGTCAAGCTGCCGGTATTCGTAATGAACCGCAACAACCAGTTGGATGTGCTGAACAACGCCGTCCAGATGCAGAGCATTCTGGAAGCGCAGGCCATGGCAGAATATCGCAACGGTGGCTGCTACATCCGCCCCATCGTACTGTTTCAGGCACAGCCCAAGGGCAAAGAGGACGCTGCCACCTTTGAGAAGATTCGCACCATCCTTGTGAAAAACGGCATACCGGCAAAGCAGATCGCCATTAAGACCGCCGACATCAATGAGCTGAAAAATGCAGACCTGCTCTCGCCCAAATGCCCCATCCGATTTATCATCACCGTCAACGCATTGAAGGAGGGCTGGGACTGCCCCTTTGCCTACATCCTTGCATCGCTGGCGAACCGTACCAGTCAGGTGGACGTGGAGCAAATCGTTGGACGCATCCTGCGCCTGCCCTACACCCGAAAGCACCCAGTCCCGGCTTTGAATATGTCCTATGTGCTGACCTCCTCTGCGGACTTCAAGCACACGCTGGACGGCATTGTGAAGGGCTTGAACAACGCAGGCTTTACCGATCAGGACTACCGGGCACAGGAGGAAGCCCCTGCTCCGGCACCGCTGCCTGTGGCACAGCAGACCACCTTTAGCATCACGCCCCCGGCACCTGCGGAGGAGCCGCAGGATATTTTTGATGACCCGGACACGGTGCGGCTGGACCCGGTGTGCGTCAACTCCACCACCGAACCCCAAAAGATCGCACCGGCAGTGCAGAACATTCTGGCACAAGCCGGAAAGGAAATTGTCGCCTTTGAAGCTGCCTTGCAGCAGCACAAGGACGACCCTGCCAGCGACTTACCGCAGGAGGCGCAGAAAATGGTTGGACAAACAAAAGTCAAAGCAGAGTTTGCTGACGATATCGAACAGCTCGTCTTGCCTAAATTCTGCCTGAAGATCCCCCAGAGTATCCTGATGCCCAGTGATACACAGGAGTTGACCAAGGAGAATCTGCTGAGCAACTTCACTTTGAAGGGCAAGCCCAGCAACATCGACTTCGATCATCTGGACAACAATCTGGCACAGGTCGATCTGGACGGCGATGGTACGCCCCGTGCGTCCAAAATGGAATCCCAGTATCAGCAGTTTATCGGGCAGCAGTTTCCTCTGATGCCGGGCGAGAACCGGCTGAAACTGTGCCGCAACATCATCCACACCACCTTGAGTCGCCAGAAGAAGCTGAACGCCGTGGACGATACGGAATTGCAGCGTTATGTGGACTACATCATCGACGGCATGAACCAAGACCAGTTGGATGCGCTGGAACAAATGCCCGTCAACTTTGCCAACAAAATCTGCGATTACATCATCAAGCTGCAAGAGGAGACCGCAAGGGAGAACTTCTACAACTGGCTGGAGGTAGGCAAGATCGTCACCGAACCTCGGTTCAAGCTGACATCACATATCACCCTGTCCGGCAAGGCTTCCTCCCTAACAAAGAGCCTGTACAAGCAGGAGTGCGAGTTAGACGATAATTTCGAGTACGATATGGCAATGGCACTGACTGGCATTGACAGTGTACGTTGGTGGCACCGCAATCCCACCAGCGGACGGAATGCATTCTGCCTGAACGCTTTCCGCAACCACTACCCGGACTTTATCGTAATGACCAACAGCGGAAAGGTGCTGCTGGTGGAAACCAAGGGCGACCAGTTGGAAAATGCTGAATCCCGTGAGAAGATTAAACTGGGTCGTGCATGGCAGAATGCAGCCGGGAGCCAGTATCGCTATTACATGGTGTTCCAGAATAAAGACCTCCATTTGGAAGGTGCTTATCGGTTTGATGAGTTTTTGAAGATTCTGGGAGATCTGTAAACAAGAAAAAGAGTGACAGTGTTTCGATTTGAAATACTGTCACTCTTTTTCGTTGTCTGAATCACAGACAAAATAGCCGTATCATCTTGAAAACAGCGTAAAGATTTATTATAATAAGATAAATAGTTGTGACTTTTGCAAAGGAGCTGTAAGGAATGAATCGGAACTGCCGCCGTAAAACAGAAAAGGTCTATGTGAAGGTGAACTCTGATTTTGATGCAACCGGCTATATGCAGCCCCGGCAGATCACATGGGGCGATGGTCGGACATATCCCATCGAGCAGGTGCGGGACTTTCGCCCTGCAAATACCATTGCCGATATGCCCGGCGACTGTTATACTGTAATGGTAAAGGGGCAGGAACGGCACCTGTTTTTTGAACGTTCCGACCCACGGTTTCCGTCCCGGTTCGGCAGATGGTTCGTGGAGGTGGAAACCAAATAACACAAAGGAGGGCTGAATCATGGCAGCGCAGCGCACCTATCTGGCAATCGACCTGAAAAGCTTCTATGCCTCGGTGGAGTGCGTAGACCGTCATCTCGACCCCCTGACCACCAATTTGGTGGTAGCGGACGCCTCCCGCACCGAAAAGACTATCTGCCTTGCGGTATCGCCCTCCTTAAAGGCATATAAGATACCCGGCAGAGCGCGGCTGTTTGAAGCCGTCCAGCGGGTGAAAGAGGTCAACGCCCAGCGGCTGCAAACTGCTATCCGGCAGAAAAAGACGGTCCGGGGAGAGGATGGCAAGTACCACTTTGCCAGCACCTCTTTTGATGCCAATGCCCTGAACGCAGACCCGACGCTGGGGCTGAGCTACATTGTTGCGCCACCCCGGATGCAACGGTATCTGGACGTTTCCACCCAAATCTACAAGACCTACCTAAAATATGTGTCCCCGGCGGATATCTACCCCTACTCCATCGACGAAGTTTTTATTGATGTGACAGGCTACCTGCCCTATTACCACATGAGCGCCCACGAGCTTGCCATGACCATGGTGCGGGAGGTGCTGTACAACACCGGCATCACCGCAACGGCAGGCATCGGCACCAACCTCTACCTTGCAAAGCTGGCCATGGACATCGTGGCCAAGCACATCCCGGCGGACAAGGATGGTGTCCGCATTGCAGAGCTGGACGAGCAGTCCTACCGGTATCTGCTGTGGAACCACCGCCCTTTGACGGATTTCTGGATGACTGGCCCCGGCACCGTCAAGCGACTGGAAGCCCACGGCATCTACACCATGGGGGACTTGGCACAGTTTTCCGTCCACGGGGAAGATCGTTTGTATGAAATTTTCGGCGTGGATGCAGAAATTCTCATTGACCACGCATGGGGCTATGAACCCTGCGGCATGGAACAAATCAAAAGCTACAAGCCCAGCACCAACAGCATCAGCGAGGGGCAGGTGCTATCCACTCCTTACCCGTATGATAAAGCAAAACTCATTGTCCGGGAGATGGCGGAGATTCTGATGTTCCGGCTCACGGAAAAGAAGCTGGTGACGGAATCCATCACCTTGGAGGTGGGCTACGACCGGGAGAACGTGGACAAGGGCGGCTACCGCGGTCTGACCCAGACCGACCGCTACGGCAGAATCATTCCCAAAGCGGCACACGGCACCGTCCGGTTCGATGCTCCTACCAATCTAGGCAGCACCATCATCAACGAAAGCGCAAAGCTGTTTGAGCGCATTACTAACCCTGCGCTGACGGTGCGGCGCATCACCCTCAACGCCAACAAGGTCACCCCGGACGAGGGCATCTATCAGGTGGACTTTTTTACCGACACCAAGAAGCTGGAAAAGGAGAAAAAACTCCAGCAAGCCATGCTGGGCATCAAGAACAAGTACGGCAAAAATGCCGTACTGAAAGCCAGCAGCTACGAAGAAGGTGCCACCATGCGCCAACGCAATGCGCAGATCGGTGGTCACAGCGCAGGAGGTTCGGATGGAAAACTACAAAAATAGCAAGATTGGACAAGAGACCGCCCAAAAGTACGGGGACATCATAGAGATGGAACGCCCCCAGACCGAAGAATCTCTTCGCAAGCACCCCCGCATGACTTTACAGAACCGGGCAAAGATTTTCTCTCCCTTTGCAGCCTTGCGTGGTTATGATGAGCAGCTTGCCACAGAAAAGCAGCGCACCGAGCGGGTGACCAAGCGCATTTTGACCGAGGAAGAAATGTCGGCTCTGTCCGATCGGCTGATGCAGGTCACCAAGGGCATGACCATCACAGTGCGGTATTTCAAAGAGGATACCGCCCACCCGGAGACTCCCGCAGTTGGCAACTACATCACGCTGACCGGAAAAGCGGACCGCATCGACTCAGTGTTCCGCACCTTGCAGGTGGGCGAAACCGTAGTGCCCTTTGAAGATCTGGTTGAGATCAGTGGGGAAAGCATCATGGAGATTGACCAATATCTCGGCATTACAGAGGATTAAACACAAAAAAAGCCCACCAGTCGAAAAAAACGGCTGGTGGTCTTGCTTACTTATGATGTATCGTCGGCAGCTGCTTGACTTTGTTTCCGACTTTTTTGCGTTCCAGTGAGAACACCATGTCTGGAGTGCGCTCAAAAAATCCTATGTCACGCCGCCAGCTCGTGCCACATTTGCAGTGGAACAGGCCAATGAACTGCTGCTTCATTTTACGTCCGCAGTTCGGACAGATTCGCTTGCTGGCTCTCATAAAAGTTTACTGGAGCTTGGCAACAATTTCATCGGCGGACATACCGCTGGCAAGCAGCTTTTTCAATACGGATTCTGCTTCAGCCTTTTTGGCTTCTTCTGCGGCCTTTTTTTCGGCAGAAACCTTTTTTGCTTCTGCTTTAGAAAGTTCCTTTGCTGCAACCTTCAAAGCAGATTTTTTACTTTTCAACTGCTCTTTCAGTACGCTAATGTTGTCAGATAATGTGGCAATCTCAGTTTCAATTTGTTCCTTGGCAGTAGTCTTTTCAGCAACAATAGCCGAATAGTCAACATTTGCTTTCTTGGTACGCACTGCATTCTTACTTCCTTTTGGTCTAGCCATAATAGTCCCTCCATCTAGTATTGGAATTGAGCTAATATAAGTATATTCTTTCCGTCTCGAAATGCAATACTTTCTTAAACAATAAGAGCGGAGCCTTTTGCAAGGTTCCGCTCTTATTGCTGCTGTGATGCAGTGACAAAATGAAGGAATATTTATCTTTCAAAACCACCGATGGGCTATCGCTGTGATGGTTCAGCAGCAATCCCATCAGACAGGCTTTGGAAGAAGCAAATGGGGATGGGAGAAATGCACCGTCATAGGTTGATAGCTACCCCAAGGATTACGAACAGGATTGACAGACAAATACAACTTACCCCATTTCTTCGCTTGGTAAAAGCGTCCAAAGAACACTTCGCATGTTGTTTTGCCTGTTCCACTGGGATGCCCCCGCATAAGCAGAGAATCCAGCACAAATCAAAAGTATCAAACCAATCCAGACCATCATAATCATTTCTCCAAATGGGATATTACCATTCCACGCCCAAAGTGCGCAGGCTCTCGGCAAGGGCAGGAACATCCATGTTGAACACGATGCCTGCCATGTTTTCGTAGAGTGCGCCCTCTACGTTGATGGGCGTATCGTCAATAAAGACGCATTCCTCCGGGCGAAGGGCGAACTTGTGCAGGAAGGTGCGGTAGATCTGGGGGTCGGGCTTCAGCAGCTTGACCTCTGTGGAGATCAGGACACCATCCATCAGCTTACTGGCCTCTGCCCGTGCCCAGTAGATAGGCTGACGGGTGGCAGCGTTGGAAAGTAGGTAGAGACGGTAGCCCTTTGCTTTCAGTGCCTGCAAAAGCTCCAGCATTCCCTCCACTGGCACGATGGGGTCGTCCCACTTTTCGATCAGCCCACGGGCTGCACCGTGCAGACGCTCCGGTAAAAGGGGTAGAATACGCTGCTCTGCGATTTCTTCGTCGATCACGCCCCGGTCCAGCATGATCCACTCCACCGAGCGAAATACCTCGTTGCGGATCAGCTTGCGATCCTCGCCGGTGAGGGAATAGCGGTCCATAAACAGCTCCGGGTCAAACCGAACCAGAACGTTTCCCATATCAAAAACAATATTTTTTATCACGAATATACCCTTCCTGTTTTACCAGTTGGTTTATGACT
>ERZ856578.7762-NODE-7762-length-10990-cov-3.047741_pt1 | contig 10990 bp, 2 predicted proteins | sample MGYA00514384_ERZ856578 | MGnify/ENA primary metagenome ERZ856578 (study PRJEB29103, sample SAMN06111958) | human gut metagenome | biome: human gut; feature: ankylosing spondylitis patient; material: healthy_person | host: Homo sapiens | place: China:Hangzhou...
CGTTTGCATCATCACCGTTTACAGCGTCTACGTAGTACGTTACATCACCCGTTGGCTCATGAATGGAGATCAGTTCGCCTTCAGCTGCGTTTACTTTTGCGATCATCTCGCGGATATCGCGCTGTTTTGTTTCATTTGTTGCATTTGCTTTGAAGTCTTTTGCTTCTTTTACAACTGCCTGGAATGCACTCCAGGAGTCTGCTGTCCAGTCAGCCTCATTCAGCTGGTCTTTCTCAGCGATAACTGCATCGAAATCTGTCCAGTCAAGTTCACCGCTCTGTACATCATTTGAAATGATACCGATCCAGCTTAATACCGGATCACTTCCGGATGCTTTGCTGATAGTTACAAGGATATGATCAGAACCTTCCGGAACGGTTACATCCACACTGCTTCTGTCCTCTGTCTTACCGGAGGAAAGGCTTGCACTGCCTGTGCCGAGTTCTGTCTTTTTGCCATCAGCATCTACAGATGAAACTGTGATCTTGATACCTCTGGAGCTGCTCCACCACTCATGGAATCCGGTTGCTACTGTATAAGTACCCGGTGTCAGTTCAAAACCGTACTCGATCTTGCCGCCGCTAGTTGCCCACCAGCCGGTATCGAAGAAGTCGCCGGATCCTTTGGATCCCATATCCTGGGAACTGCTTCCGCCGGATGCACCCGGTGTACTTGTATAACCCCAGGTTACGCCATTGTCATCACCGTATGCCTGATCGGATACCATGTTCTTCAGGTCAGTTGCTGTTGCTGCAAATTTTTCATAAATAGAAGATGTATTATCTCCGTTTGTGTAACAGTCTGCGAAGTATACCAGCGATTTCGGACAGCAGAATACCTGAATGGTAAATTCTCTGTTCAGATCTTTCAGTGTACCTGTTACTGTTACATAGCCAAGTGCCGTCTCACCTGCGGACTCGTCTACGCTCCAGGTTACTTTTGCATCTTTTACTACTTTTGTACCGATTGTTACATCAATGGTTTTCGGCAATGCTGCTTTGAGTGCAGTCATATTTTCAACGGTCTCCGGAAGCGCTGTATTGATAGAGATCGCACCTTTATCATCCAGTTCATCCAGCGTCCAGTCTTTGTAATTCTTGATCGCGATGGTATTGTTGGCACCAAATTCAATCGGAAGCCATACATATCTGGAATCGCTCAGATCTTTTCCGTTATCCGGATTGTACCAGCGGTCACCCATGTAGATGAATTTGCCGTTCTCGGCATCTACCGGAATCACGCATGTACTCTGTGTCTCAAAGGTATTGTTGGAGGTATCTCCGACACACGGATTACCCATGTTGGTCCACGGTCCCAGCGGGCTGTCTGCGACTGCATAACGTGCCTGGTTCGGAGCCCATCCGGTACAGCCGGATGTGATCAGGTAATATTTACCCTGATATTTGAACATTGCCGGAGCCTCTCTGGAATCGGTACTGCTGATGCAGAAGTCTTCTCCCAGAACCATCTTATCTGCGTCTTTTGCAAGACCTGTGTAAGTGTCATTCAGTTTTGCGATGTACATTACCGCATTACCCTCGGAAGAGTACATTACATATGCTGTTCCGTCATCATCCTGGAACAGGTTCATGTCTCGTACATGTCCGCCCACGGAATCAAATCCATGATTGCCGTAATCACTCGCCAGCATGTAGCTGCCTACCAGTTTGTACGGTCCGTTGATGTTGTCTGCAATTGCGATACCTGCTTTTGCTTTTGCGTAGTTGGATGTGCTGTCATCAGAATACGGGCTTGTTCCGTCTGCATGGAACCAGATCACATATTTGCCTGTTTTCTCATTATAAAGCATCTTCGGGCGTTCCATAACACATCCCTCTGCCCAGAGATCTACATAAATGTCTTTCTTCTCGTCATCGCTGAGATCACCGTACAGATTCTTGAAGTAATTGTCTGTCTCGAACTGATCTTAATTGTCCATCGTTCTTAAAACAACGCCTTCGTCTTTCCAGTTGTACAGATCTTTGGAGGAGTACATATGTACACCCGGCATCGGTCTGTAACCGTTGGTTCTGTCTTCACCGATCCAGTAGTAAGTATCACCGATCTTCTGGATCTGTCCGCCATGAGCCTGAACCTTTGCACCGTTGTTATCGTAGATTCTTGCTGCATTGGTACCTGTGATGGAATCATAGGTCTCAAAATGAGCTTCTACCAGACTGCTGTATGCTTTCTCAATGGCTTTCTTTGCTGCTGCAATTGCATCTGTGTCCGCAGAATTTTCATCAATGAGTTTCTGTGCATCTGCAATTGCCTGATCAAATGCTGCTTTTGTTGTAGTGGTATAATCTTTACCCGCTACTTTTTCAAGATATTTCTGAACGGTTACTTTCAGAACTGCCAGTGCATCTGCCTCGCTGCCCGGAATCGCTTTTACAATGATGTAGTTTACGATCGGATCGTCACCGGATTTGGAACGACTGGTTGCCTGAACAAATACATTCAGTTCACCGTCTGTTACGGTCACTTTATAAGTGCCTTCAAAATCTTTGGCTGTCAGTCCGGATTCTACTTTTTCACCTTCCAGAAGGATGTCTTCTTTCTTGGTTCCCCACTGATGCCATGGATTGTCGATACCTACGGTTACTTCATAATTGCCTTCCGGCAGCTCGAAACGATAATCAATACCGGATTTTCCTGCTTCGTAAGTGATTTTATCTGACTGATAACGGTAAGAGCCTTTTAATGTAGTGTCACCGCCTCTTGCTGTTGCAGTATAAGCAGCATCCTCCACATAACCCCAGCTATATCCTGTGTCAGAATCTTCTGCATAAGCCTGATCCAGACTGCCCTGGTATAATCCCATGTTGGAATCAGCCGGAACAGAGGTCACATCAGAGGTACCTGCGTTTGCCAGATACAGCACATAATTGTTTGCTGCGATCTCAGCATCGCTGAATTTCTTTCCACCGGACTTGCCGCATACGGTAATCCAGTTTACGATTGCCTCGTTTCCTGTTACTTTCTTAACAGTGATGGTTACTTCTTTTTCTTCATCCAGAGTAATCTCACCGGATGCAACACCTTTTGCACCTGTCAGATTCAGATCTGCGAGTTTCTGTTCTTCACCATCTACAGTGTAGTATACCGCACTCTTTCTGGTTGCATTCCACTGTGCCCACAGTTCGTTGGAACCTACCATGATGGTATGTGTACCTGCCGGAAGTGTCACAGTGTACTGTACACTTGCCTGATACCATGCAGCTGCATAGGAATCAGATGCATTTTCACTGTTATAAGCATTATAGCTTCCCAGGTAACCCCAGGTATTGTCGTCTGTCTTCTTCTGATCTGCAGCCGTATTTACCATGGATTTGATACCTGCTGCCTGCAGATTCTTGAATGTCTGTGAATCGTTATTGTTACAGTCGATCATATACTCGATGTATTTCGGCACTACCTGAACAGTTGCGTTTGCCTGTACATCGCTGTATCCCTCTACGCTACCAGTCAGATTCAGGTAAGTATATGGAGTTACGCCAAAGTCAACACCCTCAGTGTTCCATGTAACGTTTGCTTCTTTGGTTGCTTCTCCGCCTTTCTCTGTCAGTGTCAGAGTCTTCGGAAGAGATAATGTTCCATCCGGATAAGCGAGACCGGATACCGGCTCTACCGTATAGTCAGATGCCGGCTTGTATACTTTCAGTTCGGAAAGGTTGCAGGCTCCGTTTGCATCTACTGCGTATTTGATATATCGGTAGGAAGCCGGTTCTGCGCCTTCTTTGTAAGTATTGAACTCGCTGTAATATACCATGGTGTCTTTGTTTGCAGCCGGTGTGGACTCAATGGTATATAACTCTGTCCAGTTTTCACCGTCTGTGGAACCATAGATCACAGCTTCCTCGCAGCGGCTCTCATAGCCTGCACGCGGTGCGTAGCTTACAGCTGCGATCGGCATCTCTGCCTTGAGATCCAACGTAACATATCCGTTTGCAACACCATCAAAGAATGTGGAAAAATTGTTGTCAACAACGTTTGTTCCCACATTTGTGGTTCCGTTGTTCCATGCTGCACTGGAGGTAACCTGATCTTTGTTTACGATGATCTGCTCAACATCGATCGGCTGTACTTCCGGTACTTCTTTGATTCCATCCACACCTTCAATCGTGTATGTTGTGATGGAATTTGCTTTCATGGTAGCAGTGAAATACATGTTCTGTGTATCAACTGCAATATTGTCGGAATCTGTTACATCTGCCCAATGCTCACCGTCTGCCAGTGTTCCGCTGGTACGGATGGCTGTGATCGTGCTGCCCATAGTCTTGAACTTGGATAAGTCAAATTTCCATGTCTTGTCGGAATCAGATGTATTGGATGCAACAACGACTACTTTCTTACTTGTCTTATCATAAGCAGCAAGTGTCGTACCTGCCTTGTTGGTGCCGATAATGGTATATCCCGGACGGATATATCTGGAAAGCTGTCCGTATGCATAATATTTCATGCTTACAGTGATGGTTTCATCATCATGATTTGCTGCTGCAAGTCCCCAATAGCCGTTAGCTGTAGTGGATTTCCATGATTTCTCCAGAGCTTCCATGGAAAGGAAATCATTCGCACTTCCTTTGTTTACCCAGGACTGACCATATTCACTGCTGTCTGCATGCATATCGATGGCATTCCACAGAATCCATGCGGAGCATTTCAGACCGTTTACTTCTGTCATCATTGCACCGGCCAGACCAAGTGCTGCGCTCATCTCGCCAGCTTTTGTGCCTGCGGTATAAGATCCGTCAACCTCGGACATCCACAGATTTTTACCCTCAGATTCTGCTAATGCCTTCAAATCTGCCAGGGAACTTCTTGTGTATGTATGGGTATCGATTCTTCCCAGAACGGCTTTTGCTTCATCGCTGAGCTTGTTGTAGGAATCGATCTGTCCACCCTGTCCGCCATTATATCCGCTGTTTGTCTCGTCTGTACCGGAAATAATGATGTTGATGCCTTTGTTCTTTAACTCCTCATTCAGTGCAACCAGGATCTTGGACTGAGATTCGCCCTGGCTGAAGTGACAACCTTCCTGTTTGTTGCTGTTTGCACCCCAGTAGTTGGTTGCCGGCTCATTCATCGGATCGGTACTCTGGAATGTGATCACACCTTCCTTGTCCCAGTGCTCGATAACGTCTGCCATATAAGCTGCAAATGCATGGTAGGAATCCGCACGTAAGTTGTCTGTGTTAGAATTTGTATTTCCTGATGAACAGCCGCTGACTGTCATAAAGTATGGCGGCGAATTGGAAAATGCTTCCGCAAGGAAATCCTCTCCACTGGCTTTTGCAGCTGCTTTCAGAACGTTCATCTGATTCTTGTCTGCATCCCAGTCATAGTTCCATGCATAGCCGCATTCTGCATCTGCACGGTCAAAGTTTTCTGTATACCATGTAAGGTCATGTTTGCTCTCATCAATCTTTGTTACGTCTACTGCGTATCCCGGAACTCCACTGTCTGAGCGGATAATATGTGCAGCATGTTTAAATGGATCTGTCTCTGGAAGAACACCTTCCTCACCGGATTTGATCACTGCCATTTTTACAAAATCAAGTGTCCAGTCTGCCTGGCCTGCAATATTGATGGTGTTTTCCCCTGCATTTAATGCAACATCAGAAAGTGTTACACAGAACAGCATGCAGTGGCTGGAATTGTTGTTACCCTCAGCAATAATGCTGTTGTTGATGGTATCTGCGTCTGCCACATAATCAGCCTGGCTGTCTGTTCCTGCATTCACGCGGATTGCCACGTCACGAGTATTCGTACCTTCCAAAGTAAGAAGCAGTTTTACGGTATAGTTTCCTGCTTCGTTTGCATTTACCTTATACTGCAGATTATCTCCGCTGCCGGGAGTATCACCCAATTTGTTGATCCAGCCAAGTTTGGAGAATTTTCCAACTGCGGTGCCTTTTGTAATACCAAAATCTGCGTCGGATGCAGAATAGGTCATACCTGCCATTTTACTGTAAGTCTCAACCTTTCCGCTGGTTCCTGCATAGGTATAAGTGCCTTCTGTCAGATCATAAAAGCTTGCTTTTTCATTGACTTTTACTTCTTCGGAAGTTGTGTCTCCAATATCGTCACCGCCACCTACATTGTAGCGTCCAATATTCATGTTTAATCCGTCTTCGCTGAAGAAAAGCTTTGCTGCTTCATTCGTCAGTTTTTCACTGTAACCAATGCGGTTTGCCCACCAGCAAAGCGATGTACCCCAGCCCTGAAACTCGCCAAGTCCGTCACTATTTGTGTCGTTAAATGTCGATGCCTCAGAAGGCTTCAGTCTTACTGTGGAATCCACTGCAACGGTCTGTGCTTCTTCTGCATGTACATCCAATGTGCTGATCGGAACACTAGTCACAACCATTGCGGCTGCTGCAATAAGACTAATGAATTTCTTCATTTTCCTCATGATTCTCTCCTCCTCTTTTCCTCATGCTGTGATGCAGATGTCTTCCGGGATATTCAGACAAACATCACGTTATGGTGTTAGTATAAAATAAAAAACAGCTAAGATATATCAAATAACTTAGCTGTTTTTTATTTTTCTTAGATTATTTTTGTAAAATTCTGTCTATTTCTGATGTCAAATCATAACTTTTCCATTTACGACCGGGCACATAACACCGAGAATCTTCACCAGTCCTGTGTAACCAAAATCAATCTTTCCTCCGGTCACATACCACCAGCCGTACTCATTGCGTGCCACACCGTTGTAGGTAAAATCTACTTTACCGTTCGTCACTTTCCACCAGCCATATTCGTTGGCCTGAAGTCCGTTGTAGTTAAAGTCGATCTTTCCGTTGATGACCATCCACCAGCCATATTCATTGGCTTCCAATCCGGTGTAGGTGAAGTCTACCTGTCCGCCGGTTACTTTCCACCAGCCATACTCGTTGGCTTCCAGTCCGTTGCAGTTAAAGTCAACCACACCGCCGACGATCTTCCACCAACCATATGCATTCTGTGCAAGTCCGGTGTAGGAGAAATCTACTTTACCATGATTGATATAGAACCAGCCGTATGCATTCTGTGCCACAGTTGTAACACCCTCTGCTACCTTGCCATCCAGATAATAGTACCAGCTGCCATCTGCTTCCGGGCTGTTTGCAAGACCGTCTGCATGGGCCGGTTCCGGTGTCGGATCCGGATCTGGGTCTGGGGTTGGATCCGGGTCTGGAGTCGGATCTGGGTCTGGGGTTGGATCCGGTGCCTTTGTCACATCGGAAATACTGATCCAGCTCAGGATCGGATCGTCACCGGCTGCTTTTTTCACAGTCAGGGTCACAACTGCTTCCTCTGGCAGCTCAATAGTTCCCTCTGCATAAGTCTCGCTGGATTTTACTGCGTCGAAATCACACAATTTGGACTCCGCGCCGCCATTTACGGAATAGTATACATCCATCTCACGGCCCATGCTCCACCAGCCGGTGCATCCCAGCATGATCTGATGCTCACCTGCCGGAAGTGTTACCTGATATGTGATGTTTTTGCTGCCACGGGCCCACCAGCCACCTGCATACGGATTGGTCGAGCTGACCTCGCTGTAACCCTTCATATCTCCGGAGTCACCCACAACACTTGTGTAACCCCAGCCGTTCTCCTCTGTCTTTGCCTGATCTGCTGCCTCTGTATTCAGCAGTTTATCGCTGACCGCTTTTACATTTTCCCATGTCTGGGAACCGATGTTGTTGCTGTCGATCATGTATTCCACATTTTCCGGGATCAGCTGTACCTGTGCAGTTGCCGCTACGATGCTTCCCTCCACGGAACCGGTTACAGTTACATAGCTGTATGGATTACCAGCAAAGGAAACACCTTCCAGGTTCCATGTAACTGCTTTTTCTGCACCATTTACGGTCACAGTTTCCGGAAGCTGCGGCTCCTGTCCCATGATGGTGGTCGTTGTCACGGTCTCCGGTGAACTGTAAGCTGCCATGATCTTCTGATATTCTTCAGAGGTCACACGGATCGGTGTGCCATGTCTTGCGCGGCTCGGCATCTTGTATGTACCACTCTCCGGTTTTGTGAATACACCGCTCTCCAGATCGGTTGTTACCAGCGGGTAATATCCGCCGCCGCCAAAATCATCCACCAGCAGACACCATTTGTCTGTTCCGTCGGTGTCATCCTGATTCAGCTTGAAAATGGTCGGCCCCTCTACATACTGATTGCTGTTCAGGGAATCGGAAGCAATCTGTGTAAAGTTGCCAAGTACGCTGTCACTCTTCTCCAGGAAGATGGTCTTTGTCTTTGCGCCAAGGCTGTTTGTGCTGCCGCCTTCATTTTTTGTGAAACGATAATACGTTCCATTATGTTCGATCATCGTCGTATCAATACTGGACTGATCTTTTTCAATGTACAGTTTCGGTTCTGTAAATGTATAGAAATCTCTGGTTTTTACATAGTAAAGACGCTGTTTCGTATCTACACTCGGTGTTCTGGATGCCCAGTATACCACATATTCGCCGGTCTTCTCATCATAGGTTGCTTCCGGCGCCCAGGTGCAGCCTGCGCCGATGGCTGCGGATACTTCCACCATACGCTCATCGGACCAGTTTACAAGATCTGTAGATTCCCAGATCATCAGGCTCTGGCTTCCGTTGTTCTGCGCTGCATCCCATCCGTTTCCACCGTTGATCTTCAGATCTGTCGCGATCAGATAGAATTTGTCGCCTTCCGGAGAACGAATGATAAACGGATCACGCACACCTTTTTCACCCAATGTGGATGTAAGAATCGGATGGTTGTTGTTCAGATCATCCCAGTTCATACCATCCTGGCTGGATGCAAAATAGATCTGCTCACCGTCAGAATAACCTTCTCCTGCAAAATATGCAAAGAAGTAATCGGTGTACTCAGCATCTTCGATCTGTTTCGGTGCTGCTTTTACGGTAAACGTAAAATCTTTGGTCGTGCTGAGTCCTTTCCATGTGATCGTAGCGGTCAGTGTAACATCGGTATCTTTCTCCGGTCTGGTCACAGTCCCCGCCGGCATTGCATCATAGCCTTCTACCTCATGCGAAGCGACATCCACGATATCACTCTGTTCTGTGGACCAGGTCACTTCTGCTGCCCCGATGGTCTCCGGCAATGTAATATTGCCATATACCTCAGAACCACGCTCGGTGGAGTATGGTAACGTCAGCTGGTCTGCCAGTTCTTTCAGCATCGCATTCTGATCCAATACGGTTACTTTATACGTTTTTTCTCCAACTATTTTCTCTCCGTCTTTCATGGTAGCTGTCAGTGTCACTTCCTTATTACCGTCGGTAGGGATCGTAACTGTTCCATCTTCTTTCACAATATTGACATTGTCGGAAGTCCATGTGATGGAAAGTCCGTCGGAAGAAGTCCGGAGCAGATTCAGATTACCGATAATATGATCCATATCTCCCAGCGCAGTCTCAAGTTCAGAAGCTGCTGCTGTCACGCGGTCGTTGTCATACAGGCGGGTTCCGGCAACAATTTTCAGATTGTCCAGCTGCATGCTGGAATATTCTCCACCGCCCCAGGCTGCTTTTCCGATCCAGAAGATGCCGTTATCACCCAGGATATCTGTCAGACTGTAACTGCTTGCCACTTTGCTGACACGCACACCGTTGAGGTAAGCAACCGTCGCATCTTTTGTGTATACAATGTCCACATGCTGCCATTGAGAAGCTGCCATTTTGATGGTCGGATTTGCAGGTCTGGATCCCGTGTTGTTATAACGCTCGATTTCTGTGGTTCCGTTTTTTACCAGAACGCCGAGATAACGCTCTTTATTTCCATTATCATTCCAATTCAGGGAATTACCATTCTCCGCTGCATAAAATATCCAGTGTGAATTACTCATCTCCGGCAGAATATCATAGGAAATTGTCACTTCATCATGGCCCTTTAACAGACTGCTGCCGTCTGCTGCACGCACCTGCAGCCAGTCCTTGTCGGATGCCACGAATTTTGCAGCTTTTCCTCCATCATGATCTACCAGTTCAATGCTGCCGCCCCCTACAGTTGCAATGGCATTACCGCCGCTGAAGCTGCCATCATTCCCAGCCTCATTAAAGTCGAAATCCGCCAGAACCACTTCATCGGAAGTTTCTTTCGCATCCTGCAAGGCAATCGCTGTCTGAGTACCGGTGCCAGCAAAAGCCGTAGTCATCGGGGTAACTGCCATGGACACTGCCAATACGCCGGCCAAAAGTGCTTTTCGGTTACACCATTGTCTGTACTTCTGATTTTTCATAAATCCCTTTTCCTCCTTTTATCAAACGCTTTTCACATTCTCCTGCTAAGAATAACTATAAACGAAAAAACAGCTAAGATATATCAAATAACTTAGCTGTTTTGCATAATTCTTAGTTTTATTCTACTGAATCTTCCATTTCTTCCGATTGGCAAACTGCTTCTTATAATGCCCCGGTGTCTCCCCTGTGATCTCCTGAAACACCTTACAGAAATGGCTCTGAGAGCTGAAGCCCAGATAGAAACTGATTTCCTGAATACTGTAATCCGAATACTGTAACAGATTCCGGCTTCGGCGGATTTTTTCCTGCAAAATATAGCGTTTGATGGTAATATGTTCCTGCTCCTTGAAAAGATGGGACAGATAATCCGGATTAACCTTCAGATATTTCGCAATATCTGTAATCTGGATACTGTCATGGAAATGCTGAAATATATAATCCTTCACGGCAGCAATCAACGGATTCTTATAACCGCCCTCATTCGCCTGCAATTCTTCCGCCACGACATCTGCGTACATCCGCTGTGCCATCCGCTTGAATGCTTCCACTTCGATAACATTGTCAATTTCTTCAATCTGCTGGATCATACTGTCCGCCATAGTAAAAGATTTTTCCACGCTGACTCCCGCCTCCACTGCGGTCCGCGATGCCAGTGTGATATTTCCGATTGCCACATTTTTGTGATGGCGCAGAGGATTCTTTGCAAGCTGTCCGATCTTTCCCTCATAGGTCTCAGAAATACTCCTATTCAATGC
>ERZ856578.7765-NODE-7765-length-10985-cov-6.970847_pt1 | contig 10985 bp, 7 predicted proteins | sample MGYA00514384_ERZ856578 | MGnify/ENA primary metagenome ERZ856578 (study PRJEB29103, sample SAMN06111958) | human gut metagenome | biome: human gut; feature: ankylosing spondylitis patient; material: healthy_person | host: Homo sapiens | place: China:Hangzhou...
TAGAAGCTATCATTATTTATCATCCCTTTCTTTTTTATAATTACACTTATTTATAGTATACACAAAAGAAAGGGAAAGTGAAATCAAAACATGCCAAAAGAAGGGTTAGTGATAAAAGATATCTATATAAATTTTTTAATAAAATAACAGCACTGGCTTTATGTCAGTGCTGTTACTAAATTACATTGAAATCCATCCGAATGCATTTGCAACGGAGCTAATAAGAATAATTGCTGCAAAGATTGGGCAGATGTACTTGATCATCACGCAGAAAATCTTCTTTCTACGAAATGTTCCTTCTCCATGCAAAACTTCTGCCTCGACTGCCTTGATTCCTGCTGCCCTTGATACAAGAAGACAGATCATGATAGCTGCAATCGGCATCATAACAGAGTTTGTCAGAAAATCAAAGAAATCAAGAAACTGCATTCCAATAATAGTTACATTTGCAAGCGGACCATATCCAAGACAAGAAAGACTTCCAAGAAATACCATGATCACTGCAAGCACAAGTGTAGCCTTCTTACGATTCCATCCAAGCTCATCCTCAAATGTGGAAACTGCACTCTCAGTCAGCGCAATAGAGCTTGTTACAGCTGCAAATAATACAAGCAAGAAAAACAAAATACCTACTGCTGTTCCAAAGCCCATATTAGCAAATACCTTCGGAAGAGTGATAAACATAAGTGCCGGACCTGCCTGAAGTGCATCTGGATCACCGCCGGAGAATGCAAATACTGCCGGAATAATCATAAGTCCTGCCATAATCGCAATCGCTGTATCAAATATTTCTACATTTTTTGTTGAACCTTCAATGGACACATCCTTTTTCATGTAAGAACCAAATGTGATCAAAATACCCATCGCAATTGACAGTGAATAAAACATCTGTCCCATCGCCGATACGACTGTCATCCATGAGAAGTTTTCTACATTTGGAATCAGAAAATACTTCACACCTGCAATAGCGCCAGGTCTGCTAACAGAATATACTGCGATAACTACAGACAGCACAACGAGTACTGGCATCATAAACTTTGATACGCGCTCAATTCCATTTCGAACACCTGCAAATATAATCGCCAATGTAATAAATACGAAAATTAAAAAGCAGATCTCTGTGGCTGCACCACTAGAAATGAATGAAGAAAAATATCCATCTGCTGCGACTGTCCCTGCATGTCCAGTCACATACTCAAATAAATATTTGATAACCCATCCTCCGATTACCGAATAATACGGCACAATCAGAATCGGGATGATTGCATTGATCCAACCGCCAAATGACAGCCATTTTGCTTTTCCAAAGCTGTGGAATGCACCGACAGGACTTTTTCCTGTCATTCGTCCTATTGAGGTCTCTGCTACAATCATACTGTATCCAAAGGTCAATGCCAATATAATATAAATCAGCAAAAAGATTCCTCCGCCGTATTTTGCTGCCAAATACGGAAATCGCCAGATGTTGCCAAGGCCTACTGAAGCACCTGCTGCTGACAAGACAAATCCTAGCCTGCCTGAGAAGCTGCTTCTTTTTTTGTTTTCATGTTTACTCAAAACTTCGCCCTTCCTTTTCTATTTATAACTGTATTGCGCAGAATTTTACGCCATACCGTACCAGTATACACAAAAATATTTTATAGTGCAATGCTTACTTACGGATTCGTCACTTGTTCCACCATAAACTCATAAATCGCTTTACTTGTATAATAATCATAATGAAGTCCGTCCATTGTGGCAAATACACCGCTGTCTAATCCGTTTTTGATATAGCCATACGCATCTATCACAGTAACCTTAGGATCTAGCATTTGTGTCAACGCCGAATTAAATGCCAACACCTCACTGTTTTTTTGCTCCCAATGTCCGTTGCACGGTCCAATTGTCATATAGTAAATGGGAATATCGTATTGCTGTACAAGACCATTTACATAATTAATGTAGTCGGAGGCGACATGAAGATCATTTACGCCAAACCAGATGACAAGCGCATCGGCTTCTTCAAGATGAGATACTGCATTAGGAATGCCAACTGCACGCATCCAGCTGCAGCCCTCGCCTCCCTTTGCCACTACAATGCTTTCGTTTGTATATCCTGTAAAGGTTGCTTCATCAATGTTATAAAAAACATGCTTTGGATACTCTGCTTCGTCATATATCTGTGAGCAGTAAAGACAAACAGTTCTGGAATCTCCTGTCAGCAAAATTTTTTTATCTCCCGCCAAGCGAATCGGCCCAGCGCTGCTGTTTGCCTCTTCAACTGTTACCGTTCCTGCCGGGACAGCTGTAAAGCCAACCGTTTCCTTTTCCTTATCCTCAACAGATGCCGACTCTTTTTCAGACAAATCTTCTTTCGTTGACATTTCCTGATTTTCGCTTGCCTGCACACTTTTTTCTTCTTGTACAGAATTCTCCTGCAAAAGAGCTTCATAAACAGGCTCAAGCTTTGACTCTACTGCCTTGCAACCGCCAATTGCTGTACAAAATGTAAAGATTGCTGCTGTCAAAATAACTTTTACTTTTCTTTTCATCCTAGTTGTCTCTCCTGATCTTTTGACCGTTTTGCCTGTTTTACTCATATTTTTGTACATCAGAGCGAACTGCCCAGCGAAACTTAGTTGAGCGTGCTCTTGGATTAGATGCACATTCCTTTGCAGACGGACGAATAACATCCTTTGCTATGTCGCTGTAAATGCCTTCTCTTGCGTAGTACTGGAATGATTTTTTTACCATGCGGTCTTCACCAGAATGAAATGTTAATATAGCAGCCTTTCCGCCCGGCTTTAATATATGAGGCAGCGCCTCTAAAAAGGAATCTAACACTTCAAATTCACTGTTAACATCAATTCGCAGCGCCTGAAATACTCGCTGACATGTCTTTTTTACAGCTTCCTTCGGATTTTCCGGCTTTGTGCGAAGAACGACCTGCTCTACAATCTCCCTAAGCTGACTAGTTGTCTCAATTGGTTTCTTCTTTCTTTTTGCTGACATTATTGCTCTTGCAAGCTCTTTTGCAAGCGGTTCATCTGAGTTTTCAAAAAGCATACCCTCAATCTCTTCTGCATCCATTTCTTTTAGGCGCTCTGATGCCGGAACTCCTGCCTGCGGATTTAATCTAAGATCAAGCGGTCCTTCCTCGCGAAAAGAAAAGCCGCGCTTTGGATCATCGATCTGCATAGAAGAAACGCCAAGATCAGCAAGTACAAAATCAAGCTTTCCAGCCTTTTTTTCAATCTCAGCAATATTTGCAAAATTCATCAAACAAACATCCCATACATTCTCTCCATAACCCTGATCTCTCAGACGCTTCTTTGTTTTTTCTGACTCAATCGGATCAACATCAAGTGAGTACAAATGGCCTTCACCCTTAAGACAGTCAAGAATCTTCTGTGTATGACCTCCATAGCCAAGTGTTGCGTCAACACCGATCTGGCCTGGCTTCACATCTAAGAAAGATAAAATTTCTTCCACACAGATTGGTCTATGTGTTCCTGCCGGAGTGTTTCCCTTTTGAATGATATGCTCAGCCGTCTCTTTATATTTTTCCGGCTGCAGCTCCTTATATTTTTCCTCAAATTTTCTCGGATATTTTCCTTTATAACGCACACGTCTTTTGTGCGGTGTCTGCATATCGTCCCCTGCTTGCACGTTTGGTGTGTTCTTAATATTTTCCTTTCTGTTCTCTTCCATATATAATCAATTCCTTCCACTTTTATATTTCATTTTGTAATGCAATCTTTTTAATCGTACCACACAAAAAAATTTCTGTAAAGGAAGAAATCTGCATAAAAAAAGACTGACCGGTTTTCCGGCCAATCTTTTTGATTTATTATTTTCTAAGCAAATAAAATACACTTCTGAAAAATCCCATGATCACAGCGCTATATCCAGTGATTAAGAATGTCATAAATCTCCATTTTTCATTGAAGGAACCACCAATTACACCTCCTGCCACACATACGATAAATGCAATCGCTGTCCACAACAAAATATTGATTCCTACAAATATTACCTGCTTCATTGATTTTTCTATATCTGAATGATTAATTGCGTACCACATTGATGCCATTTTCATAATATCTTACCTCTCTTTCTGACACCAATATACTCCATTCAAACATAGCCTTCTATCTTTGTACGGTAAATCAAATGTAAATTTTATGAAAAATCTGTTGCCTTTTTAATCGCAGTATTAGAGTTGCCATCTGCATCTGAAGCATTTGCACCTTCTTCTGGCTCTTTATTCTCATGCTCCTCAAGAGTTTCCTCTGCGTCAATCTCTGCAATAATATCAGCTGGTCTTTCTTCATCTGCCTCTTCTTCTGAAAAATTAACAAATGAAAGATGATCAAGTGTCTCCTCTGCAATGCTGACACAATTATCTACAATTCTGTCTAAGCTGTATATAATTGCAGAATAATCTTCTGTCATAGAAGCATCGCAAAGTCCCTCGTTGACACGCGCAATGTGAGCACGCTTTAACTGCTTCTGTGCCTTTCTCATCTTATTCTTTTTCTTTACAACGGTGCGGGCGCGATCTAAATCGCCATCCTTAACTGAACGAATTGCACGATCAAACAGCTTTCTTGAGATCTCTATACAATCCTGCAGCTCTCCTGTTGCCATCTCTGAGAACGATTTTCCGCTCTGCGTAATTTTTTCATGAACACCTGCAATTTCCTCACAGCGGTCTGCAATACGTCCAATATTATTTGAGACATACAAAAGACCTGCCGCCTGGCCTGACTGCTGCTGTGTTAAATTTCCGCTTGAAAGCATCTTCGTTACATATGCAGCAAGATCCTCTTCCATTCGAGCTGCCTGTCTGCGATATGTTTTGTACTGCTCTGTGGCTGCATCACTCTGTGTTTTGTCAGAAGAAAAGCTTTCCTTAAGTGCAGTCAAAAGCTTGCTGCCAACCTCTGACATATGCTCTAACTCTTCTGATACAAGATAAAGTGCAGCTGCCGGCTGTGCAATCACTCCATTCTCCAGAACGCTTACAGGGCCATCGTCTCTTTGCTTCTCTGTTCCTCTTATAATAGTAGTAACAATCTTTACCATAAGTGGGATAAGTGGGAGCCATATAAGCGTACAAACTATGTTAAATGTGGTGTGTGCATTAGCAATCTGTCTTGATATAACATCAATCTCATTTCCCTTTGGTGAAATAAATTGAACGAAACGTGCAAAAAATGGAAGCACACACAAGAATACAACACTTCCTGTAATATTAAAAATACTATGTGCAATAGCAGTACGTTTTGCATTTTTAGACTGTCCAATTGATGCTAAAATTGCAGTGATTGTTGTTCCGATATTATCACCAAGAAGGATCGGAATTGCACCTGCTAATCCCATTACGCTCGTCACACCATCCGGTCCAGGCTGAGCTGCAAAATTCTGCAGTACGGCAATTGTTGCAGAACTGCTCTGTACAACAAGTGTCATAATCGTTCCCAGTGCCACGCCAAGAATCGGAATCTCCTTTACCTTTGCCATCAAATCCACAAAAATTGCACTTGTAGCAAGCGGCTTCATTACACTTCCCATTATCTCGATACCTTCAAACAAGATACCAAATGAGAAGATGACAAGTCCAATATTTTTTAACTGCTCCTTCTTGCAGACAAAGTTCATCATAAATCCGATGAAGATAAGTGGGTAAATATAATCGCTGATCTTAAATGCCATTAACTGTGCTGTCATTGTCGTACCAATATTAGCACCAAAGATAACAGAGATTGCCTGCGGCAGACTCATAAGTCCAGCACTTACAAATCCTATTACCATAACAGTTGTTGCGGAGCTGCTCTGCAAAACAGCTGTAACAAGTGCGCCTGCTAATGCACCCATGATCGGATTCTTCGTCAGGAAGCTTAAGATTTTTTTCATCTTATCTCCTGCTGTCTTTTGAAGTGCATCGCTCATACCGTTCATTCCATACAAAAACAGTGCGAGACCGCCCAGCAGACCAAACACGATTTTTACATTCTCATTCATGATTTCCTCCCCCGGTTTTCCCGGATGTACATTTTTGTGCAAAACCTATTTATAAGATTTTGTCAGGAAACTGCTGTATTTGATATCACCATTGATATCAAAAATAGGAAGACCTGCAGATTCGCCTGCTACAGCCTTCCTATTAAATGTACCCTGATATCAGAAATCATGCTATCAGCTCTATGTGAGTTCTATGTAAATTTTATGTAAAATCAAGCTTATTTTCTCTTCACGCGAAGGAAAACTGTTTTATCCACTGGTGTAAGGGCATTGCAGAAAATGGTATAGCCGCCTGCATTTGTCTCTTCACCTGAATAATGACCCTGAAACTCGTGCTCTCCAAAGCATGGACCAAATGACAAAATCTTCTCTCCTAATGCCAGTTCTACATCACCACTTCGAACAATCATACCCTGTCCTGCTTCTGTCTTTAACCAGAATGCATCGTTTCGTACAACGGTTCCTGCCGGGATGCAAAGCTGCAGACGAAGCGGAAGCTTCTCTAGCCCTTCTGTGTGAAGTGTAATCTCTAGACCGTCCTCATGCTCATGAATTGTTACCTTTGTTGTCAGTGTGCGTGGAATTTTTAAGGATCTCTTTTTCTGATCCATCTGCCACCAGTCACTTGTATTAGGCTTTTCTTCCCACGGCTCATAATACCAGACATTAGCACTTGCTGTCAGTTCACATCCATCCTCAATCTGTATTAACTGCTGCGCAACAAAGTTTCGCACCTCGCAGAAGCTCTCACCTATCTTAAAGCAAACATCCATTCCATTGACATTCACATACAAAAAGGCTGTTTTTCCTTTCAATGCTGTATATGCATAGTTTTCCCTTGCCACACGAAGCACACCTGAATCTGAGAAAAGCTTTCTATATGTCTTTATAAAGCCGCTTCCCTCTAATGTACACTCTGCCATCTGCTCATACAGCATCAAAAGATACAGACAATCCGGTGCATCATCTCCTCTTGCGATGCAGCTTCTTATGATCTGATGGGCAGCCTTTAAAAATTCATCACGATGCTCACCTTTGACATTTCCTCTTGTTGCCATATACAGATACTGATGAAAATAAAGATCCGGCCATACCTTTTTGCCGCGGTCCTGTCTTGTGGAATTTTGTGTAAAGATAGTGCCGTCAGGTTCAAAATACAGCTCCATCATATGAAGATTTTTCTCTGGATATGACAAATATTCCTTGTTCTTTGTCATCTCATAAAGATTGATCATTGCATCGTTGACAACGCAGTTATAGCCTCCTGTAGAGCGCTCTGCATACTCTCCGTCTGCATTTCCATCAATTCCTTCATTAAAATACTTTTCCGTGCGTGCTTTGCAGCTCTTAGCAAATGATTCATCTGGGGCAAAAACATCTGCAGCCTGCATAAGTGCTGCGCAAATTGCCCAGCGATGATTCGGTGTGTGGAAACCGCCGTCGCGAATGGCTGCTGCGGCCTTTTTCATAATCGAAAGATATTTTTCTTGAAGTGAGTATGTATCCACATCATTTTCAAATTTTTTCATAAGACGATATGTCTTATCCATCGGATGATAGCAAAATGCTGTGTCTGGTGCGGAATGGAAGTTGCACACTGTATAGTCAAAGCTTCCGTCCTCATTTTGGTTTCGCGCAACAAAATCTATTGCCTGCTCCATTGCTGTTCTAAGTGTCTCATCCTTATAAAAACGACTCTGCGGATATAAATACACAGACATTGCCGTGCGCAGAGCAAACACGGTAGGCTTTACATCTACTACTAAGCCTTCCATACCACCATCTGCCAGGGTGCCCTCATCATGCACCTGTACTTTTAAAAAATGCTCGGTGATCTTTTCTGCTGAAATAAGAATATGTGCCATATAGCGTTTCATTTTACTGTTCTCCTTCGCTGTCTTTCTACGTTTTGTTTCTATTTATTATTTTTTCTTTGTCTTTTCCATCTGTTCATTATCTCTTAGACACAGACAAATTGAGTATAGCACATGCCTATCTGTTTTCAAGCATATATTCACAAAAAGCAGTTTTGCATAGTTCTAAATCGTTTCAAAAATTTAGAGGCAAACCACATCTTGATCTGCCTCTATCTTTCAATTTGTTTATATTTTAAATTTGCTTACTCTTCCACCATGCTTAAATTACACACAAATATACAAAATACGCTGCATAACCAAGCAGCATCAAAATTCCGCAAGGCTTTCTAAGCTCTTTCTTTTTAATCGTTCCACCCCAAAGCAATATTCCACTGAGAACTGCAATGATTGTATCAATGATAAATTTACGCTCAAATGGAACTGAGCAAATGAGTGCTGCTGTACCTATTACAAATAAAATATTGAAAATGTTGCTTCCTACTATATTTCCTATGGCGATTCCGGCGTTTCCTTTTCTTGCTGCCGTAACTGATGTTACAAGCTCTGGAAGTGATGTTCCAAATGCTACAATAGTAAGACCAATAAATCGTTCACTCATTCCAAAAAATCTTGCTATTTCTGTTGCACCGCTAACGGCAAAATCACTTCCCATTACTACCATAACTCCGCCAAGCACCATGAAAAGAAGACATTTCCATACTGGTATATCTTTTACATTCTCTTCTTCCTGCCCTGTACCCTTTTTTGACATAATATAAAGGTATCCGAGATAGAGCAAAAATAAAATCCAGAAAATAACGCCCTCCATAAATGCTATTTTGGAACCTGTAATTCCAAATATCATGAGTATTACGGTAATTATAAGCATGAATGGTATTTCATAATAGAACGTTGATTTTTGAATTGAAACATTCGTAATGACTGCTGTAATTCCAAGAATTATCAATATATTTAAGATATTACTTCCAACAATATTTCCGATTGTGATTCCTGCATTATTGTCTAATGCTGCCGTAATGCTTACAGCAGCTTCTGGCAAACTCGTTCCCATGGCAACTATTGTAAGTCCTATTACAAGCTGCGGTATTCCAAGCTTTTTTGCAATGCTTGCTGCTCCCTCCACAAACCAGTCCGCTCCCTTTACCAGCAGAAAAAATCCCACCAGCAAAATCAACACTTGTACCATCATACTACCTACCTCTTTCTTATTTTATTTGCAGCAGGTATAAAAAAAGAGACTCCTACTGCATTGCAGTAAAAGTCTCGCTGTTTCATCACTTTCCGAGTTATTTTTTAATAACTGTACTGACGAAGAAGTGCACCTATTTTGGTCAGCTACTCCCTTTTATTGGGTTCATTTTACCAAAGTCATTTTCAAAAGTCAACTACATATTTTTTATGAATATTAAATTACTTTTTTGACATAGTCACGCGGATTTGATGGAATAGTTGTATTGGCAAAGCTTACATGGATGCCATCTTCCTCTTCTGTCAGCGTAAGCGTATCTTCCTCAAGAAATTCAATCTCGTATACACGAATAGTCAATGCACCGTTCTTTACGCCCCACGCACCAATCACAGGCGTATCCATACTGTCTTTCTCTGTGTAAAATGGAGAACAGTGTACCTTACGACTAATTTTGCTCCAACTTTCTCTCTCTGCACGGTACCAAATCTCACCGTCTTTTCCTGCCAATGTAAGCATATTGCCTTCGATGTTCAATGACAAATCAAAAAAGCTTGTGAGTGAAAGATTGATCTTTTTGAATGCATCCGGTACTGCTGATCCATCATCTTCTGGCAGCGGGCGCACATAATGCAGCTCATTCAGGCGTTTTTTCAATACTTCCATTGTCTTTTCATCCTCTGACAATGGCTCATCCTGATATTTCAGCAATACCTCATCGTAATAGGCGTTCATCTCACCCTGCATATCACTAGTTACAGCCGTCATGGCAAGTACCGTATCTGTTTCTTTGTGGATAATGCAAAACTGTCCATACATACCGTCTCCGCGCACTGCATTGTGGCGACATCTCCACATCTGATAGCCGTATCCCTGCGCCCAGTCACTGTCTGGATCATCTCCATTTTCAATCTGCTTTGAAGTGGCCATATCAATGTAGTCCTTTGGAACTAACTGAATACCATTCCATACGCCGCCCTGCAAAATCATCTGTCCAAGCTTTGCGATTACCTCAGGATACAGTGAGAATCCAAAACCGCCCACGCAGATTCCTTTTGGATCACGCAACCAGCGCGTACCTGAAATTCCCATTGGTGTTAACAGTTTCTCCTCCAGATAATGTTCAAGATCGATTTCTTTTTTCTTTAACGATGCTGACAACATATAGGTAGCAATTGAATTATAGCGGAATACCTCTCCTGGCATCTCATGAAACGGCTCACGCAAAAATGCAGACACCATGTCATCCCAACAGTCGCTGCCTCCTGGTTCTTTCTCCTGTCCAGTCGACATGCGAAGCAGATGGCGCACGGTAAGCGAAGCAAGCTCTTTTCCTACCTGAATCTTTCCGTTTTCAATTTCCGCTGCAAATAAATCTGTTATCTTTTCATCAAGGTCAATCTTTCCTTCTCCAGCCGCAATTCCAACTGCCATTGAAGTGAAGGTTTTGCTAAGAGAATATACGGTCCGCAGCTGTGTTGCATCATACGGCTCATACGAAGCCTCACATAATACCTTTCCATGACGCAGCAGCATAAAACTTGTTATGTTGATATGTTCCTTCTCCATCCGATCCATCATATTAATAATACACTGTGGATCAAGCCCCGCCTGTGCCGGCGTGATACGTTCTAATTTTTGTTCTTGCATAAGATAATCCTCCTTTTCCTTATCCCAACATACCTGCTCCGCAATTTTACGAATTTTTCCAAGAAGAGCAAAATCCTGCATGTCTGCTGACTCTGCAAGAAATTCATTACTGATTTTTCCTGCTTCCTCTCCAAAAATTTTCGCAAGCCATGTGCAGGCAAGCGCATAACGTCCATATAAATAATTCATATGAAATCCATCTCTGCAAAGCGATATTCCGCCTTCACGCACATTAAATTCCTTTTCCTTTCGCCGCGTCTGGATCACAT
>ERZ856578.7780-NODE-7780-length-10958-cov-4.410348_pt1 | contig 10958 bp, 10 predicted proteins | sample MGYA00514384_ERZ856578 | MGnify/ENA primary metagenome ERZ856578 (study PRJEB29103, sample SAMN06111958) | human gut metagenome | biome: human gut; feature: ankylosing spondylitis patient; material: healthy_person | host: Homo sapiens | place: China:Hangzhou...
TGGTATCGCTACAGATAAACAAAAAGACCAAGTTAATGAAATCGTAGATAATATGAAATCTACTGTAGCAGATGCCACTACACAAGCAGAGGCTGCTGGAGAAGCTGCTCCTGAAATCGAAGTAGAAGATGATTCTGAAGCACCTGAATTGTTCAATGACATTAAAGACCAAAATGAACAATTATTCCCAGTAGCATGGGCTATGTACAAAAATAGCGTTAATTTAGATGATGAAAATCAAAAAATTGACGAACAAAAGAATTCTGAAAAATTGGAACAATCCTATGCTGCTATGTTCGGTAAAGCAATCAACCCAGTTCTTAAACCATTAGGCTTTGACTGGAAAATCGGTGTATCTCTTGTGGCTGGTTTAGCGGCTAAAGAAGTTGTTGTATCTACATTGGGTACTATCTATGCAGTAGGTGGTGATACAGATCATCCTCAAGCATTGACTGATTACTTACAAAATGATCCACACTTTACACCATTGATTGCATTAACATTAATGCTATTCATCTTGATTTACCCTCCATGTATCGCAGCGCTAGCAGTTATTAAACGTGAAACTGGTTCTTGGAAATGGATGTTATTCATGTTCTGCTATGAAAATGCTTTCGCATGGATTGCATGCTTTATTTTCTACAATATCGGTTTGGCACTAGGCTTCTAATTAAAGCGTAGCTAATCACTATGGTTTACATTCCTTAGATACCTAGAACTAAATTGTATTGACATAATGTAATTTAATTATAGAAAAATTTAAAATAATTCTTGCCAATTATCATTATTTGTGGTTAAATGATAATGAGAAAAGGGAAATATCCAAATATATTGCTTTTAACTCATTTATCATATATCAATTTATAAAAATTTGGTGGATATTGAGAAAGAAGGAATTATAATGGATAACCTAATTATAGGACTCATAGTGATATTAGCATTGGCTTATCTTGGTACAAAAATTTATAAACAAGTGTCTGGTAAAGGTGGCTGCGGCTGTGGTAGCGGTGGCTCCAAGTCTGGCTCTAAAAAATCTTCTGGTTGCGGTGGTAACTGCAGCTGTGATGGTTCCAATAAGGCATTAGGCATTAAACGTACCGCTAAGTAAGCTAATACGAATTCTGAATTTGAAAGAGGGGTTTCTATAATGGGCTCCTCTTTTCAAATATAGTAAGTAAGTTTTTTATATATTAATTAGTAGAAAGGGATATTATTATGTTCAACTTCAACCAAAACAATCTTAAAAACGCTAACTTATTCGCAGCAGGTCTTGCATTGGGTACTGTAGGTCTTAAAGTTTTAACTTCTAAAGATGCTAAAAAAGTATATGCTGGTATCGTAGCAGCTGGCCTTCGCGCTAAAGAAACTGTATTAGAAACAGCTGAAAAAGTACAAGCATCCGCATCTGATGTATTAGCAGAAGCTCAAGAAATCAACGAAGCACGCAACGAAGAAATCTTTGAAGAAAACAAATAATTAGAGGATTGCAGATATGTTACAATTTTCTGTTGTACGAAAACTCAGAAATCGCTTGCATGTTAAGGTAACAGGTCATCGCTTTACAGAAGCTGAAGCTGCTTATGTAGAGGATACATTACTCCTTAATGATGCAATTGTAGATGTAACCTTCTACACTCGTAGCAGTCAAATCGCCATTAAACATAATGGCGATTCTGATTCTGTACGTGATGCAGTGTTAGCTCTACGCGATTTAGATTTGTCCGAAGCACCTGCTTTGAACGAATATTCACCACGCTTGGTAAATAAAAAATATCGTGAAATGATGATCAACCGCACTGCACTTTACTTAGGTAAAAAAGCAGTGCTTCCTGCACCGATTGCGGCTGCATGGGCTTGGTTTGATGGTATTAAATTTATCGGTAAAGCCATTAAAACATTGTGGCAACGTAAGTTAACTGTCGAAGTACTTGATGGTGTAGCTATTGGTGCTGCATTACTTCAAAAAGATTATCCTACAGCTGGTGCTGTCATGTACCTATTAGGTATTGGCGATATCTTAGAAGAATGGACTCACCGTAAATCCGTATTGAATCTTGCTCAAAGCATGTCCTTGAACGTAGATAAAGTATGGGTTTTAGTTGATGACATTGAAGTGAGCAAGCCAGTTAACGAAGTTGTGGCAGGTGATAAAATCATTATTCGCCAAGGCGAAGTGATTCCATTGGATGGCGTCGTTATCGATGGTGTTGTTCTTGTTAATGAAAGCTCCATGACTGGTGAACCAGAAGCGGTTCGTCGCGATCAAGACAGTTCTGTATATGCAGGTACTGTTGTTGAAGACGGTAAAGCTATTGTAGAAGTACGTAGCACATCCAAAACATCTCGTTACGAAAAAATCGTTAACCTCATTGAAGAGTCTGAACAAATGAAATCCGGTATGGAACAACAAGCATACCGCATGGCTGATAAATTAGTTCCAATAAGCTTTATTGGTGCTGGTTTAACATACTTGTTGACTCGTAATGTGATGAAAGCATTGTCTTTCGTAATGGTTGACTTCTCTTGTGCTCTTAAATTATCCATTCCATTAGCAGTACTTTCCGCTATGCAAGAAGCATCTAAACGCGGCATCACTGTTAAAGGTGGTAAATTCTTAGAACAAATTGCACAAGCAGATATGATTGTATTCGATAAAACAGGTACTCTTACAAAAGCAGAACCTGAGTTTGAACAAATCATTCCATTTAATGGTCATGATGCAGATGAAATGTTAAAATTGGCTGCATGTATTGAGGAACATTTCCCTCATTCCATGGCAAAAGCAATTGTACGTGCTGCTAAGGATCATTCCTTGCCTCACAAGGAAATGCACTCCGACGTAGAATACGTTGTAGCTCATGGTATTGCATCTAAAGTTGGCCGCTACCGTGTACGCATTGGTAGTGCTCACTACATCTTTGATGATGAAAAGACAAAAATTCCTGCAGATGAACAAGAAAAGTTCAATAATTTACCAAATTCATCTTCCCATATTTACCTCGCTATTGGAGGTACACTAGCAGCGGTTATTTGTATTAAAGACCCTGTTCGTGAGGAAGCAAAACAAGTTATAGCTGATTTACACACTTTGGGTATTAAAAAGGTTGTCATGATGACTGGTGACTCCAAACGTAATGCACAACGTGTAGCTGACGAACTCGGCATCGATGAATTGCATGCTGAAGTATTGCCAGAAGATAAAGCGGCTTATGTAAAACAAGCAAAAGCTGAAGGCTATACTGTTATGATGGTAGGGGATGGTATTAACGATTCCCCAGCAATTTCTGAAGCACATGTTGGTATCGCTATGAATGAAGGTGCACCAATCGCTCAAAAAATTGCAAATGTTACTATTTCTTCCGATCATCTACAAGCTCTTGTAGATTTACGCCGCATTTCTATGGCATTGATGAAACGCATCAAAGCAAATTACAATGGTATCGTTGGTTTCAATGGTGCTCTTGTAGGTGGTGGCGTACTCGGTATTATGCCGCCAAGCCAAACAGCATGGTTGCATAATCTATTCACATTGGGTATCGGCTTAGAAAGCATGACTCCATTGTTGAAGAAAGAAGAACAAAAGGAAACTGTTCCTACAATTGATGTAACAGCTGACTCTGTAGTGGCTTAATTAAAAACCTCCATATAAGGTATTTATTTACCTATATGGAGGTTTTTCTTTTTTGATGACATTTATCTATGATTATTGTAAAATACAAAGAGATTACATATCATAGGAGATCTTTATGAACACATTAATAGATATTTGTAAAAGATCCATCTACTTGAATATATTTATCGTAGTAATTCCTATTATTGCGTATATGATTCATAATGGATCGAGTGCGACAGTAGCACTAGCATGGTATTTGCTCTTATCGTTAATAATGCCTTGGGCATATTTATCGTTTAAAAGTAGTACCTTTGGCGAGGGTAAATCGATTAGCCGTATTGCCTATTTTATAAGTTGGATTATAATTCATGGTATTAGCTATAAAGGTATTTTTCTCGGTATAGATTTATCTATGTTATGGAGCTGGCCAACAGTTGGTCGAGATGTAGCTTTCTTAGTAGCTATGTATATTGGTGTTACTATTAGCTTGATTTTGGCATACGGTCTTACTCGTTTAGTAGGAGGCCGTAATGAATAAGAATTTCTGGTTATTTACCGTTGTCTGTGCATTATTTGTAAGTGCTGTAACGACAGTTCTTTCTTTAAGTGGCGCGCTAGCTTTACCAATTTTAGTATTCCCCGTGTTGTCCCTCGTAATACCTCTTATGGTACGAAGACTTAAGAATGCTAAATTTAATGACGATCTACCATTGAGTATGGGATATCATGCGTATAGTTGGGCTTGGTGGACTGTATTTTCATTTCTTCATACGCCCTTTAGCTTTACTGCAGATAATGGAATTGTAACAGCGTTACTTCTCTTCGTGGTGTATTTTATAGTTCAAGTACTTATTGAACTTTGTGGGTTGCTAGCTACTAAGTTTTTCAATCGAAATCATCGATGGGGAATGGTAGATGAAGCACTCGATATAATTGGATATACTATTCCAATTCCATTCTTATATATTGGTTCACTTCTCTATATTGATCTACAAGATCCAATGGTTTATTTCATGTATGCGTCATCTATGAATGTGAATATACTCTTTGCAGAATTGGTGTCGTTACTTATATCCTTATTGGTATTTGTATTCTATTTATATCCAAGAGAAATAGCCTATAAAGGTATACGATTATTTCGTATTGTTTTAACTGCTGGTTTATGGCTCGCTATGAATGCCCATATTTTATATGGTGGTTATATTCCAGAGTTTGTTTTATCTTTAGTTCCCACCGTTTTTCCAACGTATCAAGGTAATCCACTAGTGTTTGTTACCCCAACTTTGTTAGAAGCTGGTATGACAGGTATAGCAGTGATTATAGGTGCATTGGTAGAGCGTGGTATTATTTCACGACGCCGTGAACGTATTTAATTTCTAGTTTCGACTTATATCCGTAAGGAATGAGAACGAAGGAGGATCTATGAACAACAATGAACGTCCAGTGGATGATAACTCAACTGTATCAATCCCAGGCAATGAAACGACTAGCCCCGTTGAACGTAAAAAGGTTAAAAAAGAGAAAAAGAGTGGTATTACTATTCGTGAGCTTACCATTATTGGTTTGTTGGCGGGGATTACAATCGCATTAGGTGTATCTGGATATGGAATTATTCCATTGGGGCCTCTTAATGTGACAACTCTACATGTACCGACTTTGATCGGTGCTATTGTAGAGGGCCCTAAGGTAGGTGCCTTTGTAGGCTTTATCTTTGGTTGCTATAGCTTGTGGCAAAATATTACAGCACCTAATATTTTATCCCCACTATTCATTAATCCAATCATTTCTGTGTTACCACGTATACTTTTCCCTGTATTAGCATATTTAGTATACTTATTATTGTGGAAAGCACCTCAAGGTCCACGCATTCTTGTATCTGCATTTATGGGGACTGTATTCCATACAATTATGGTTATGGGACTTATCTTCTTGCTTTACGCAGATATGTTTGCTATTAAAATGAACCTAAGCCCAGATCAAGTATTAGGCTCTATTGTATTCTTATCTGTTACGCATGGTATTCCAGAAGCTGTTTTTGCAGCTGTTATCGTTACTCCAGTTGCATTGGCATTACGTAAGGTATTGCGTAAGGATACTCCTAAGAAAGAAAAAACTGATGCTGTTACAAGCGCTGCAACGACAGTAGGAGCGGATGCAAATAAAACTACAGAAGTTAATAAAATAAAATCTGTAGAAGAAAACATAACTAAATAGTATTTTACAGGCTTTTCATAAATATGATAAAATAAATATCATTCGATAAGTATTGAGGAGGATAACCATGGCTAAACGTATTCGTACTATCAACACTGAATCCTTGCAAAAAACTGCTAAAACTGGCGGTTGTGGGGAATGTCAAACATCTTGCCAATCTGCTTGCAAAACAAGCTGCACAGTTGGTAACCAAGTTTGCAAACAAAAATAATAAAGAGGCTCGCTTAGCGGGCCTTTTTTATTTATGTGTATAATACATACTTTATATGGTATATCTTTATGACTCTTTTCATAACGTTTAGCGTGGAAATGTGGTACAATTATCTAGAAAGTTCTATATAGTAGAACTTTTACCATACATATTAATTGGAGGTACCATGTTAGAATTAAAACCAATGATCCATAAGTTTCGGATGAAGGATAACTATTACTGCTTAGATGTTAATAGTGGTATTATTCACGTTATCGACGAACTCATTGATAGAGTTCTTGACATATATGATGGCACTAATCGCGATGCAGTACATGCTGCATTAGATGCTAAAGAAGATGCAGTAGAACTTGATGAGATTATGGATGAGTTAGATGAGCTCATTAAAGCAGAGCAATTGTTTGCTCCCATGAGTACAGAGTTTAAACTTGTAGTAGGTGAAAAACCTATTGTTAAGGCATTATGCTTAAATATTGCTCATGATTGTAATTTAGCATGTAAATACTGTTTTGCTAGCCAAGGTGATTACGGCGGTGTAAAACGTGAATTAATGAGTTTTGATGTGGCGAAGCGTGCAGTGGACTTCCTCATTAAAATGAGCGGCCCTCGCCAACATTGTGAAATAGACTTCTTTGGTGGAGAACCTTTATTGAACTGGGATGTTGTTAAACAAACAGTTGAATATATTGAATCCATTCAAGAAAAGCACAATAAGATTTTCAAGCTTACATTGACTACAAACGGCATGCTGTTAACACAAGATAAAATCGACTATGTAAACGAACATAAGATGAGCCTTGTATTATCTTTGGATGGTCGTGAATCTGTACATAATGCGATGCGTCCTGTAGCTGGTAGTGGTGCTGAATCTTACAAATATATTGCTAAAAACCTTATTAATGCAGTAAAACAACGCCATGGCCTTGAATACTACGTACGTGGTACGTATACACATAAAAACTTGGACTTTACAAAAGATGTTATGGCTATGTCTGATCTTGGCTTCGAACATTTATCCATGGAGCCTGTAGTAGGTGAAGAGGGGGACTATGTTCTTCGCGAAGAGGATTGGCCTGTATTGGAAAAAGAATATGAAAAATTAGCAGATATTTATTTACAACGTCAATTAGATGGTTGGGGCGAGAAGTTTAACTTCTTCCACTTCCGTATGGATTTGTATCGCGGTCCATGTATGGCTAAACGCCTTCGTGGTTGTGGGGCAGGTCATGAATATATGGCAGTCGTACCTAATGGCGATATTTACCCATGTCATCAATTCGTAGGTAAAGATGGATATGTGCTTGGCAATGTGTATGATGGATTACAAAATACAGAAATTCCTAAAGATTTCCGTAATACACATGTATTCTCTAAACCAACTTGTGCTGAATGTTGGGCGAAATTCTTCTGTTCTGGTGGCTGTCATGCTAACAACATTACATTAGGTGGCGATTTAGAAACACCTTATGAATTTGGCTGCCGCTTACAAAAGAAACGTATTGAATGCGCTATTATGATTCAAGCCGAGTTAGAACAAGCTGGCATTGATGGCAGTATTCCTGTAGCATTAGGTTAATAGCCATTAATTCTCCGTCTATAGTAGGAGTTTATATGAAACAAAATAGTAATCAAACTATAGAACGCTGGGGAATTCGTTATACCGGTATAGTTCAAGGGGTCGGATTCCGGCCCCTTGTTTCTATGTGGGCACATTCCCTAGGTTTAACAGGTTTTGTACATAATGATAGCCAAGGTGTTTACGTCGAAATACAAGGTTGTACTAGTGATTTGCAGTTGTTTTTAGATGCGATTCAAGATGACCAACCTCGATTGTGCCGCATTACAAGTCAACGGGTAGAACATCTTACTATACAAAACAATGAAGTTGAGTTCTCTGTGAAGCCCTCTCCATTAGGTGAAGAGGTTAGTACGTTTATTAGTGCTGATACAGCGCCATGTGATGACTGTCTTAAAGAACTAGAACGGGACAAGCGTAGGAAAGAATATCCTTTTATTAATTGCACAAATTGTGGCCCTCGGTATACGATTATTAAATCTCTACCTTATGATCGTGAGCGAACGACGATGGATGAGTTTCCTATGTGTGAAGCTTGTAAGGCTGAATATGAGGATATAGAGGGGCGCCGTTATCGTGCTGAACCTAATGCGTGTTCTCTTTGTGGGCCGCATTATACTCTATATAAACCTAATCGTACGGTTGTAGATACAGTAAATGTATGGAATACAACCCGTGAATTAATTAACGAAGGTAGTATTATCGCTATAAAGGGGATTGGCGGCTATCATTTAGTTTGTGATGCTCGAAATGATGTAGCGGTCCAACGCTTACGTAAGCGTAAAAACAGACCACATAAACCACTAGCAATTATGGTAGGGTCTCTAGATACGGCAATCGAGCTAGTCCATCTTAGTGATGTAGAACTAGATATTTTGACTGGAATGGAACGTCCTATCGTATTATTAGAAAGAAATCACCATAGTTTAGTGCATTTGAGTACCCATGTAGCGCCAGATAATCATATGCTTGGCGTAATGTTACCATATACACCGATGCATGAGGTACTATTACCATCAGATGCGGCGTGGGTCATGACGAGCGGCAATCGTAGCGGTGATCCCGTTTTATATGATGATAATCAAGCATTTGAAGAGTTAGGGTCAGTGGCTGATTATTTTTTGGTCCACAATCGGAAAATTTATGCACCTCTCGATGATTCTGTTGTAACTGTTATTCATAAGAAACCTCGATTTATTCGTCGCAGTCGTGGCTATGTACCAGAACCTATTCATTGTGAAATTTCAGGGCAAACTTCGATATTAGCCATGGGTAGTGATTTAAAAAATGCTTTCGCTGTGAATAAAGGTTCTGAAGTTCTTGTAGGACCACATATTGGTGATCTACAGAATGCATCCACTCATGCAACTTTGGAGTGGACTATTGACCGATATGAGAAATTATTTTCTATACAACCAGAGAAAATCATTGTAGATAGTCATCCTCAATTTTTCTCTTCTCACTTAGGGGAACGTATTGGTAAAAGTTCTCAGATTTCTGTTATACCTGTCCAACATCATCATGCTCATATTGCATCAGTTATGGCAGAACACAATCTTGAAGGCCCTGTACTAGGTGTTGCCATGGATGGTACAGGATATGGTCCAGATGGAAGCGTATGGGGCGGTGAATTCCTTCTTTGTAAAGGCAATGAATATCAACGATTAGCTCATATCCATGAAGCACCGTTACCAGGTGGAGAAAAAGCAGTTTCTGAGCCATGGCGTCAAGCCTTATGGTATATCCGAAATTATTATGGTAATGATATTCCACCTATTTACCAAGATTGGATGAACAGGCTACCTAAAGGTTGGGAAATATTAGATAAAGCATTACAATCTACAATGCCTATGATTCAAGCAACGAGCTGTGGACGTTTATTTGATGCAGTAGGTTCTCTTTTGGGACTAGGCATGATTCATACCTATGATGCGCAAATTGCTATTGCATTAGAATCTTTATGTGGTGATGAAAAAGGCACATTGCTTGATTATAACTATGATGGTCGAATTCTTGATTTTACGCCAACTGTTCAATCTATTATGGATGGTGTCGTTAAAGGTGAATCTAGAGCTCATCTTTCAGCATCATTCCATAAAACCGTTGCCATTGCATTATGTGAAACTTCAGCCGATTTAATGGAGCGATATAATATTAGTGATGCGGCCATATCAGGCGGGGTATTTCAAAATCGCAAATTAGTAGAGTTAATATATCGCGCTTGGCATGTAGGCAATTTATATATGAATGAGGCTGTTCCTTCCAATGATGGGGGCTTAGCACTCGGCCAATTATGGATTGGTAATCAGAAATAGTTATATACTCATGTAGCTAGTATCACTTAATAAATACTATAATTGTGATACAATGATATTAGATATATTTATATATAATGAGTTTGCTTACATAAAAGTAAACTTATAGAATTTGTTATTAAAGTAATATATAAGGAGATAATATGTGCTTAGCTGTACCAGCACAGTTAGTAGCTGTGAATGATGTTATTGGCACTGTAGAATTAACAGGTGCCACCCGTGACTGCAGCTTACTCCTCGTACCAGAAGCAAAGGTAGGGGACTGGTTGTTAGTCCATGCAGGTTTTGCTGTACAAATTGTTGATGAAGAAGAGGCACAAAAAACATTAGAGGCCTTTAAGGAGCTAGAAGAACTTGAAGAAGCTTACTTTGCAGGAAAAGCAGAACAGTGCTGATGCATTGTTAAAACGTATCAATGCTCTTCATAAGCCAGGGGAAACCGTGAGACTTATGGAGGTTTGTGGTACACATACTGTATCGATTTTCCGTGAAGGTCTTCGTCAGTTATTGCCAAGTGGCATTGAACTTGTTAGTGGACCAGGATGTCCTGTATGTGTAACGGATCAAACGTATATGGATAAGGCTTTGGCTTATGCTGAACGTGATGATGTTATTATTGCAACCTTTGGGGATATGTTAAAGGTGCCAGGTAGTTATAGTAGTCTTAGTGAAGCTCAAACAAAGGGCGCGCATATCCATGTAATTTATACGCCTTTAGAGGTAGTAGAACTTAGTAAGAAATATCCGGAAAAGAAAATCGTATTTTTAGCCATAGGTTTTGAAACGACTATTGCCGTTATTTGTGCAACTGTAAAAGCAGTTCATGCAGCAGGCTTGAAGAACGTTTTCTTCCTTGTATCTCATAAATTAGTGCCTCCTGCATTGCGAGCTTTATTAGATAAACAAGAAGGTCATATTGATGGTTTTATTTTGCCGGGTCATGTGAGTGTTATTAATGGTGCATATATTAGTAATATTTATCTTACTGATGCTTATGTGCAGTTTACTCCTGAACAGATAGAAGACTTA
>ERZ856578.7785-NODE-7785-length-10945-cov-4.131579_pt1 | contig 10945 bp, 10 predicted proteins | sample MGYA00514384_ERZ856578 | MGnify/ENA primary metagenome ERZ856578 (study PRJEB29103, sample SAMN06111958) | human gut metagenome | biome: human gut; feature: ankylosing spondylitis patient; material: healthy_person | host: Homo sapiens | place: China:Hangzhou...
ATGAAATACGCACTGATCGGCTGCGGCCGTATTGCTACCAACCACATTAAAGCAGTATTGAATAATCATCTGGAGTTTGCAGCAGCCTGCGATGTGAATCCGGAAAATATTGAGACCTTGCTGGCGAAGCATGGTCTGGAGAAGGACAGCTCCATTGCACGTTACACGGATTATAAGAAGATGATCGAGGAAGTGAAGCCAACACTGGTTGGTATCGCTACCGAGAGCGGACTTCATGCAGAGATCGCTCTGTTCTGTATTGATCATGGAGTCAACTGTATCATTGAGAAACCGATGGCTATGAGCATTGAGGATGCGGACGAGATCATCCGTCGTTCCCGGGAAAAGAACGTGAAGGTATCTGCCTGCCATCAGAACCGGTTCAATCTGGCAGTGCAGGAGACCAGAAAGGCTCTGGAAGCTGGGCGTTTCGGAAAACTGTCCCATGGTTCCATCCATGTACTGTGGAACCGGAACGAAGGCTATTACACTCAGGCTCCATGGAGAGGAAAATGGGCATCTGACGGCGGTGCGCTGATGAATCAGTGTATCCACGGCATCGACCTTCTTCGCTGGATGTTCGGAGATGAGGTAGATGAGGTCTATGGTGTGACCAGACAGCAGTTCCATCATTATCTGGAGGCCGAGGATATCGGTATGGCTATTGTAAAATTCAAAAACGGTGCCATCGGAACCATCGAGGGAACTACCAATGTATATCCGAAGAATCTGGAAGAGACCTTGTATATGTTCGGTGAGCACGGAACCGTGAAGCTGGGTGGTACTTCCACCAATAACATAGATGTATGGGCATTCGAGGATGAGCAGGCAGAGGACGCCAAGAATCAGAACCTGCAGGAAGCTACCAGCAATGTATATGGAAATGGCCATACCAGTCTGTATGCAGATGTGATCGATGCCATTGAGCATGACAGACAGCCGTATGTGGATGCTGTAGCAGGACGTAATGCACTGGAGATGGTGCTTGCCATCTACAAGAGCCAGAAGGATGGAGTACCGGTAAAACTTCCGCTGAAACATTTCAAGAGTACGGATATGGCAGGAGAATTCGATGTTTAAGATCGGCGAGATAAAGATGAGCGAGCTTGCGGGGACAGCATTCCCGGAGCTTGTAGGAAGAGAAGGACTGCTGTACGGCGTGTCCGATCCGGAAGCACCGGAGAGCAACAGCATGATCTACGTGAGGACAGAGGTTGCAGACAGCTATACGAAAGTGCGTGACAGCATCTTTGTGACAAAAGAAGAAGTAGAGCTGCCAGGGCTTCACGAGTCCTGTGTTCAGCTGAAGGCATCTATGCAGAAGAGTCTGTACGGTGTATTGCTGGAAACCTATAAAAAGCTGCTCCCGAAAGCAGAGCTGGTACAGAAGAATGGAAGCTATATCAGTTCTGATGTGAAGATCGGAACGGACGTGGAGATTGCACCTTTCTGTGTGATCGGAGCTGACGTACAGATCGGTGATCATTGCAAGATCGGAGCCGGAACCATTATCAAGGATCATGTACGGATCGGATCTCATGTGGAGATCCAGGAGAAATGTCTGATCGGCGTGGATGATATGGATGTATATCGTCTGGAAGACGGCGTATGCCGAGATCTGCCTCATCTGGCAGGAACCGTCATTGAAGATGGCTGCCTGCTGCTGGCTGGATCCATTCTGGCAGCTGGTGATTCCAGGACTACAGTTCTTGGAAAAAGCTCCGTGATCGGTATGCTGGGCGATGTGGGACACAACTGTGTGATCAGAGAATTCAGCTCCGTTGGAGGAAAATCAAGTATCTCCGGTCATTGTGACCTGGGAGAACATGTATATATTGCGCCTATGGCAGTGACCACCAACCGGATCAGCGTGGGAGATCATGCCTATCTGGGAATCGGAGCCGTGGCGATCAAGGATGTGCCGGAAGGGGAAAAGCAGTTTGGAAACCCGGCACGGAAAGTACTGGAGTTAAAGAAGAAATAAGGAGACATTCATGGTTCAGAACATTTTAGATTATCTGGAAGCCACAGCGGCGGACTGTCCTGACAAACCGGCTTTTGAAGATCTGGAACACAGCTATACCTTTGCACAGGTGCTTGGAAATGCAAAAAGGATCGGAAGTGCATTGATTCATGTGCTGCCGCAGAATGCACCGGTTCCGGTGCTGATGGAGAAGGAAGCCTGGACCCTGAATGTATTTATGGGAGCAGTCTGTGCAGGCTGCTTTTATACGTTGGTCGAGCCGGAGCAGCCGGATGAGCGGATCCGCACGATCCTGGATACGCTGGAGGCAGAGGTCATCGTTACCAGCGGAAAGCTGGCAGAGAGAGTTGCTGCCCTTGGATTTACAGGTAAAGTGCTTCTGGCAGAAGAGCTGGTGGAGACTGTGGTTGATAAAGAGGCACTTGCCAGTCGCCGAAAGATGGCTTGTGATATAGATCCACTCTATGCGATCTTCACCTCCGGTTCCACAGGAGTGCCAAAAGGTGTGGTAGTATCCCACCGTTCCGTTATCGATTTTACGGAGCATTTCACAAGGATCTTTGGATTTTCCAGAGAGGATGTGATCGGCAATCAGGCTCCCTTTGATTTTGATGTATCGGTGAAGGATATTTATCCATGTCTGAAGATGGGAGCGACTCTGGAAGTGATTCCGAAGAAATACTTCAGTGTTCCGAAGAAGCTTCTGGATTTTCTGGATGACAGAAAGGTGACAAGCCTGACCTGGGCTGTATCTGCACTCTGCATCATCTCCATGTTGAAGGGCTTTCGGTATAAGGTACCGACCACTCTTCGCAGAGTCATGTTCAGTGGCGAGGTAATGCCGGTGAAGCAGCTTAACTACTGGCGAAAGTATTTGCCGGATGTGCTGTATGTGAATCTCTATGGACCGACCGAGATCACCTGCAACTGTAACTATTATATTGTGGACCGGGAGTTCACGGAAGATCAGACACTTCCCATCGGAGTGCCATTTCCGAATGAGCGGGTCTTCTTATTAGATGAGGAAGATCATCTGGTGACAGAGCCAGGTGCACTGGGTGAGATCTGTGTCTCTGGTACAGCTCTGGCATTGGGCTATTATCGAAACTCAGAGAAGACGTCGGAAGCGTTTGTACAGAATCCTTTGAATCATCGGTATCTGGAACCCATTTACCGCACCGGAGATCTGGGACGGTATGAGAATGGGGAGCTTTATTATGTGACCCGGAAGGATTTCCAGATCAAGCATATGGGACATCGGATCGAGCTGGGAGAGATCGAGACTGCGTTCCAGGCACTGGATGGAATCAGCCGTGTGTGCTGTATCTACGATGAACCGAACACGAAGATCATCGGATTCTACGTGGGCGAACTGGAGGCAAAGGAGATCATTGAAAGGTTGACAGAGCGGCTTCCCCGGTTTATGATTCCTAATGTATTCCGTCAGGTGGACGAGATGCCGCTGACCAAGAACGGCAAGATTGACCGGAAGTGTCTGATGGAGGAGTATCGGGAATCCATGAAGAACCGTGTAAAGAGTTAGAGCAGGAGGTAGCGTCTGTGACAGAAGAAAAACTGGAAGGACTGGCGGTTCAGCTGGGAACGCCGTCTTTTGTGTTTGATACTGATATATTGAAAAAGAGAGCCGGATGGATCAAAGAGATGATTCATCCGGCGAAGCTGTGCTTTGCCATCAAATCCAATCCGTTCCTGGTGGAAGCACTGGAACCCCAGGCAGATCGATATGAAGTGTGTTCTCCGGGAGAGTTTCACATCTGTGTGGAGAGAAAGCTTCCCATGGAGAAGATTGTTCTTTCCGGTGTGAACAAGGAGTATGAGGATGTACGCTATGCCATGGAGCAGGGTGTGATCCATTATACAGCAGAATCCAGAAGTCAGCTGGAGCTGGTGAGCCGCTGTGCGGACGAACTGGATCGTCAGGTGGAGCTGCTGCTTCGTGTGACCAGCGGCAATCAGTTTGGGATGAGTGAGGCGGATGTGACAGAGTGTATCCGCGACAGAGAGAAGTTCCCTCATGTGACTATGGTGGGACTTCAGTATTTTACCGGAACCCAGAAAAAGATCATGAAAAAGATTGCCGGGGAAGTAGAGTACATTGAAGATTTCGCCAGAAGACTGGAGGAAGAAGAACAGTTTGTGACTAAGGTGCTGGAATTTGGTCCAGGTCTTGGTGTGCCTTATTTTACCAAGGATGATTTTGAGGAGGATGAGCGTCTGCTGACAGAGCTTATGGAGCTGTTCCAGGAGCCAAGACCTTATGATATCGTATTTGAGATGGGACGGTTTCTGACCGCATCCTGTGGATATTACATGACGAAGATCGTGGATCAGAAGAAAAATGATGCAGTCAACGTGTGTATCGTAGATGGAGGCATCAACCATGTAAATTATTATGGTCAGAATATGGCCATGAAGACACCGATCCTGTCTTATTTTCCGCAGCATTCACTGGAAGAGAAGGACGAAGAGGAGTGGACTGTCTATGGTTCCCTGTGTACGGTGTCTGATATTCTGCTGAAAAAACTGCCGCTCACCGATGCAAGAGTGGGAGATTATCTGGTGTTCCACAATATCGGTGCCTATTCGGTGACGGAAGGAATCTATCTGTTCTTAAGCAGAAAGATGCCGAAGATCTATCTCTACAGTGAAGATGAGGGCGCAGTGAAGCTCCGTGATGGACTGGAGACATGGATGTTGAATACTTGGAAATAGGAAGATACAAAGTAGATACAGATGTTATACAAACTTATACAGCGCGGTCAGTGGACAGCGCGGAAATGGAGAAAAGAAGTACCATGGAAGAATTAATGGAAGTATTATCAGCTCTGAAACCGGAGATCGATTTTACAAAGGAGACAGAACTGATCGATGAAGGCCTTCTGGAATCCTTTGATGTGATCACACTGATCGCAGAGCTGGAGGATCAGTTTGGTGTGGAGATCCCGGCAGAGGAGATCGTACCGGAGAACTTTAACTCCGCAGAGGGTATCTGGAGATTACTGGAGAGAATGAAGGAGGAAGCATAAGATGCAGTTTCGTGATTTAAAAAGCCAGTATCGGGCGCTGAAGCCGCAGATGGACGAGGCTATTCAGGCAGTGCTGGATTCTTCTGACTATATTGCAGGAGATCAGGTGGAGGAGCTGGAGAAAGAGCTGGCAGAATACGTAGGTGTGAAGAATTGTGTTTCCTGTGGAAATGGAACGGATGCGCTGGTCTTGGCATTGAAAGCATGGGGAATCGGAGCAGGGGATGCGGTATTTGTACCGGATCATACATTTTTCTCTTCCGCAGAGTCTGTGGCATTTGTGGGAGCAACTCCGGTGTTCGCAGATGTGCATGAGGATACCTTCAACGTAGATGTGGAGAGCATGGAGCGTTGCATTCGGGCAGTGATCAAAGAAGGAAAATTAAAGCCGAAGGCCATGGTAGTCGTAGACCTGTTCGGACTTCCGGCTGACTATGATAAGGTACTGGCACTGGCAGAGAAATATGGTCTCTATGTGCTGGAAGACTGTGCACAGGGATTTGGAAGCACCTATCATGGAAAGAAAGCCGGTACATTCGGACATATTGCAACCACCTCCTTCTTCCCGGCAAAGCCGCTGGGCTGCTACGGAGATGGCGGTGCCATCTTCACTGACAATGATGAATGGGCAGCACTGCTTCGTTCTATGAGAGTACATGGTAAGGGAAGCAGCAAATATGATAATGTCCGTCTGGGTATGAACTCCCGTCTGGATACCATTCAGGCAGCAGTTCTGCAGGTGAAATTAAAAGCATTCAAAGAGTATGAGCTGACAGATGTGAACCGTGTGGCAGCCAGATATACAGAAGCGCTGGCAGACTGCGTGAAAGTTCCGCGGATTCCAGAAGGCTATACTTCCAGCTGGGCATCTTACAACATTCTTTTCAAAGATGAGGCACAGAGAGATGAAGTACGTGCTTATCTGCAGGAGAATGGTATCCCGACCATGATCTATTATCCGAAGGGACTGCATCAGCAGAAGGTATTTGCTGATTGCTGTCTGTACGGCGAGACTCTGCCGGTAACTACCAGCATCTGCAGACGGACACTGGCAATCCCGGTATCTCCCTATCTGGCAGAAGAGGATCAGGATAAGATCATCCGTCTGATCCGTGAAAAAACAGGAGCGTAAGCATGAATATACTTTTCATTTCCTATGATTCTTATAAATATGATGGACGTCTCAGAGAACTGATCAAAGTAGCGCAGGAGCTGGGTGAAGTTACCTTTATCACCCGCGATGAAGGAGAAGAGCCGGTAAGCGGACAGCACATTCTGTATAAGGGTTCCGGATATCTGAAATTCATTTCCTTCTGTGCAAAGCAGGCGAAGAAAATGCAGGATGTAGACACCATTTTTATCGATAACCGGAAGGGAATCCTGCCGGGCTATCTGGCAAAACGTCTGACAGGAGCTACCTATGTGATCCAGGATTGCCGGGAACTCTATGATATGAAGAGTGCGGCTGGCATCCCAGGACGGATTGGCTGTCTCATGGAGAAGATCTTCACCAGACATTCAGATGTGGTCATTGCAGCCAATGCATTTCGCGCAAAGCTTATGGTGAAGATGTTCGGGCTGAAGAAGCGTCCGTTCAACTATGAAAATATTCGTCGTCTGGCATACTCTTCTGAAGAAAGAGCTCGTCAGGTGGAACAGGAGTGTCAGGAATTCTTTGCAGAAGAGAAGTTCCGTATCATTTCTACAGCAGGCTGCGATATGACCCGTACTACCGGAAAGATGATCGAGGCCATGAAGGATCTGGGGGAGAAGTATGAGCTTCTGCTCATCGGTGACAGTGAGGAAGAGGATGAGGAACTGGCGCATCGGATCATTCAGTATTATGGATTGACCAATGTGAAGATCCTGCCACGGATGGACCAGGATCATCTGAAATATTTTATCGATCACAGTCAGGTGGGTATGGTGACTTATCACCAGAGAGACCTGAATAATAAATATTGTGCCAGCGGCAAGATCTTCGAATTCTTATTTGAAGGAAAGCCGGTGGTCACATCTACCAATCCTCCGTTAAAGGAGTTCTGCGAGAAATACGGTGTGGGAATCGCAGATGATGATTATGCGCAGGCGATCAAAGCAGTGGCAGAGCACTACACCAAATGGCAGGATGCCGTGCATTATTTTGTGGACCATGTACATGTAGAGCGGAATAATCACAGACTTGCCCAGAAGATTCAGAATGCACTGGAGGAGAAACAGGCATGAAAAAGGTAATGTTGGTATTTGGAACCAGACCGGAAGCAATCAAGATGTGTCCGCTGGTCAATGAACTGAAGACCCGGAAAGGGATAGAGACTATTGTATGTGTAACCGGTCAGCACCGGCAGATGCTGGATCAGGTACTGGAAGCATTTCAGGTGGAGCCGGACTATGATCTGTCTATTATGAAAGACCGTCAGACCCTGTTTGATGTGACGACAAATATTTTAAACCGGATCAAAGCAGTGCTGGAAGAGGTGCAGCCGGATGTGGTACTGGTCCATGGAGATACTTCCACTACATTTGTGACGGCACTGGCATGCTTCTATCTGCAGATCCCGGTGGGACATGTGGAGGCTGGTCTTCGTACCTACAACATCTATTCTCCCTATCCTGAGGAATTCAACCGTCAGGCAGTGAGCATTATTTCTGCCTATAATTTTGCACCTACAGAGCTGTCCAAAGAGAATCTTCTGCGGGAAGGCAAGAACCCGGATACCATCTATGTAACCGGTAATACGGCCATTGATGCGCTGAAGACCACTGTGAGAGAAGACTATACACACCCGGATCTGGAGTGGGCAAAGGGAAGCCGTCTCATCATGATCACGGCCCATCGCCGGGAGAACTTAGGCGAGCCTATGAAGCATATGTTCCGTGCCATCCGCCGGGTATGCGACGAGCATCCGGATATCAAAGCCATCTATCCGATCCACATGAATCCGGTAGTCCGTGAGATCGCGGACTCCATTCTGGGAGATGATGAGCGGATCCGTATTATTGAGCCTCTGGATGTGCTGGATTTCCACAATTTCCTGTCCAGAAGTTATCTGATCCTTACGGACAGCGGTGGAATTCAGGAAGAGGCGCCGTCTCTTGGAAAACCGGTGCTTGTTATGCGTGATACCACCGAGCGTCCGGAAGGAATCAAGGCAGGAACACTGAAGCTGGTGGGAACCGATGAGGAAGTCATCTATCAGAATTTCAAACAGCTTCTGGAGGATGAAGAAGCTTATCGGGCAATGAGCACTGCAAGCAATCCTTATGGTGACGGATTTGCCTGCAAGCGAATTGCGGATATTCTGGAAGGAAAAGCATGAATCTGTATTTGATTGTATTATTGCTGCTTGCGGCAGGAGCGGTACTGGAATGGTTCAAGCCCAAGTATCAGCAAAAGATATTTACTGTCTGTTGGTGTGTGACTACGGCAGTGGTTGCCCTGCGGTTTGGACAGGGAACAGACTATGCCACCTATGAGGGTATCTATCGGACGATTCCCACGGTGATTGATCTGTCCAAAGGCTATATCTGTGGATTCTATCCGGAGATGGGCTGGCGGTTGTTCTGCGCCTTTTTCAAACTATTCCAGGCGCCGTTCTGGACAGTGACTATGGCAGCAGCAGTGATCGAGATGCTGTTGCTTGGTCGTTTTCTGAAAAAATATGTCCCGTATCAGACTACGGGACTGTTTCTGTCTTATCCGGTGCTGATCTTTGTCTACATGGTATCGGGGCTGCGTCAGGCCATGGCGATCTGTATCTTCTTAGGACTGGTGCTTCCATTCTATCTGGAAAAGAAATGGATCCAGTATGTGATCGGTGTATTGATCGCGGCATCGTTCCATAAGGTGGGATATGGATGGCTGGTGTTGGTGATCGCATACTATATTCCTGTGTGGGGGATGGTGACTCTGGCAGGAGTAGCGATGGCGGGAGGATTGTTCATTCAAATTCCTGCAGTTACAAAACTGATTTTGCAACTTATTCCGTCTTATCATATGTGGCGCTTCCTATGGGATGGAACTATGAGTTTGTTTGCTATAGGTGAACGGGTAGTGAGCTTTGTAGTATTGCTGATTTTTTATGGATGGTTTACCAGACAGAGAGAAGAGGTTCCAAGGCAGATACAGCTGTTGTTCAAAGTATATAGCTGCGGTGTCTGTTTCTATATGCTGATGTGCTGTAATTCTTACTATGCCAGTCGATATGCTGCAATTTTCAAGGTTGTGGAGTGTGCGGTGGTGACAGGATTTGTAGCATGCTGTCGGAGTTCTGAAGATATGATGGTAACGGAGAAGACACATATTGGTACAGGCATACCTTTCCGAAAATATGTAGGAACCGGAGTTATGGCATTTTTCCTGTGTCTCACACTGGTGATGGGCATAAAAAATCTGCATGCGGCGGTCAGTGAGGGCGGATATGACAAGCTGGGCGTAAATCTGTTTACCTACCCTTACGTATCCGTTCTGAATCAGCAGAAGATCAATGATTATTATGATTATCAGGAAAAGACAGACCGGATGTATGAGTATAATCTGGAAGACCAGCAGCTGTGGATGCTGGAATCACAGGAGGAACCATGAGGCTGGAAATCTTACTGACGGCAATCCTGTTTTTCGGTGGAGCATTTTTCGCCGGATATGGATTGCGACGAGTATTAAAACTTCATAAAGAAGGATTTTTGTTTTCCATTGTGGCAGGTGTGATGGTCTGGTGGGCACTGATGGAGCTGATCCTTGTGCCGATGACCATGAAGCTTGCATCTTTCCATAGCTTTGTGATGGTATATACCATTGTAGCCGGAATGGTCTCACTGGCAGGGGTGTTATGCTGGAGAGATATTCTGGAAGATGGGAAAGAATTGCTGAAGAACTGGAGACAGTATGTGACACTGGGACATCTGGTGGCACTGGTATTGATCTGTTATCAGTTGTGGTTTCTTCACCATCATATGTATCTGGAGTGGGATGACACTTATTATGTGAATCTTGCCAATGAAGCAGTCTGGTCAGATAAGATCTACTGGGTCTATCCGGAGACAGGAGCTATGGCGGATTTTGATAAACGATATGTGTTATCTCTGTGGCCCATTTTCTATGCATGGTTATCAAAGCTGATCGGGGTGATCCCAACGATCATGGCACACACGATCCTGCCCTGGCTGATCATTCCTCTGGCATATATGGTATATGGGTTGTTGGGAAAGAAATTATTTCCAGAAGACAGTGGTCTGCAGGGAATGTTTCTGGCATTTGCAGTACTGCTTCATCTCTTTATGAGTGGAGAACATACTTCAGGGCCGACATTTTTAAGTATTACGCCCTGGGTGGGAAAGGGAATTCTGGCTACAATTCTTATCCCATTGCTGTTTTACTGGATGCTCCGGATCGCTCTGCAGGAAAAAGCAAGGGCAGACTGGTGGATACTTGGTGTGACAGGGCTTGCAGGGTGTCTGCTGTCATCCATGGGAATTATGCTGACACCTGTATTTGTAGGATTGACGATCCTGGTGGTTTCGTTAAAGAAGAAAAGTATTTCCTGTCTGGCGCATGGAATCGCGGCTTGTATTCCGTGTATTATCTTAGGAGTGTATTATATTTATCTGACTCATTGATGCTGACAGAAAAGAATTTTGAAAGGATATAAGATGCAGGATTTTTTTACAATAGCTAAAACTGATTTTCTCGATACCTTTCAGGGAGCCTGGATCTTTCCGCTGTTATTGATCGTATTGGTTTTTATTCTCTGGAAAGAGAAAGATGACATGCGAAAACTGCTGCTGGGTGTGCTGCCGCTGTTGTTTTTATTTATCTACTGGTGTCCACTGACCGGTATGCTACTACGTGCAGGAGCAGTACTTGAGCCACGATTATAAGTTGCCGAGCTACGGGTAGTACTTCGCGAAGATGTCC
>ERZ856578.7786-NODE-7786-length-10945-cov-3.808060_pt1 | contig 10945 bp, 9 predicted proteins | sample MGYA00514384_ERZ856578 | MGnify/ENA primary metagenome ERZ856578 (study PRJEB29103, sample SAMN06111958) | human gut metagenome | biome: human gut; feature: ankylosing spondylitis patient; material: healthy_person | host: Homo sapiens | place: China:Hangzhou...
GCAATTCGTGCAAGAAGGAGTGGCGAGCGTTGGTACCTCGGTGCTATGACAGCTAAAGAAGATAATTATGAAGCAAGACACAGTTGTTGGACTCCACCAGGGAGGTGAGAAGGTCCAGGTGCCGTACGTCGTAGTCGATGATGGGAGTCAGGCCGAACTTGCTGTTCTCCGCGGCGCAGAAGGTCTCCTTGTTGACCCGGGAGCCGTCGATGGCCAGGTGTACCCCTGCCAGCTCCCGGTGGGCTACCGCAGGCAGGGCGGCCAGTGGATGCTCCCGGCGCATGAGCATGCCGAAGTTGCACGCATAGATGCGCTCATAGACCACCTCTTCCGACGGGGGCGGGAGCACCGTCATGGCCAGATCCACCTCGCACCGGTCCAGCAGACTGGTGACGTTGGGCAGGTCGGCCCGCTGGTGGATCAGGTTGACCTCGGGGTGCTCCAGCAGAAAATGCTCCAGGAGGGTGGTGTCGTCCGTCATGCAGACGATGGAGAGGGGCTCGGGCCGTCCGCTGTGCTGGTTCCGCACAGCCTGGACGCCGGCGTCCAGGAGTGAAACGGCCTGCTCCACGCTTTTCAGCAGCAGCTCGCCGTTCTGATTGAGGGCGATCTTGCCCCGCCGCCGCTCAAAGAGGGGGACGCCCACCTCCTCCTCCAACCGGGAGATGCTGGTGCTCAGATTGGGCTGGGAGACGAACAAGGTCTCGGCGGCCTTGGACATATTGCCCAGCTTGGCTACGGCGATGAAGTATCTCAACTGTGAAAGTTCCATGCCAACTTCCCTCCCGGTAAGTATATAAATTGCTTATACCGTTCTAAAGATTATATATTTTTCAAACGCGGCTGTAAAGGATATACTGGGCCTGCGTTAAAAAAATCACAAAAAGGAGAGAACGCGGAAAGGGGCGGTTCAGGACTATACGGCGCGGCGCACTCAATTCATGAAATGACGGGCGGGCATCCGCTCCCCACTCAGGAGGATTGCGTATTATGAGAGAAAAAAGAGGATTTGGACCCTGGGGCTGGTTATTGCTGATCTTTGGACTGCTGGTGTTTTTCAGCAATGGCGGCTTCTTTGCAGACGGAACCAACATCATTTCTCCCGCTGTGGCGGAACGGCTGAACGTGGATCAAAGCATCATCCTGACCATGAACTCCGTGGCCGGCATCGTCGGCGTGCTGATCGCCGTCGCAGCAGGGCAGGTGAACCAGCGCATCGGCCCCAGCAAAGTGGCCGCCGGCTGCCTCATTCTGGCGGGCTTGGGCCATATCGCGGCCTGCAACGCCGTCAATGTCCCCATGTACTTAATCGCCATGTGCTTTGTGGGCGGCGGCCTCAGCTCCGGCTCCTTTGTGGGCGTGGGTACTCTGGTGGCCATGTGGTTCCCCAAGAGACAGGGACAGGCCATGAGCATCGTGGCAATGGGCTCCAACTTTGGAACCATGCTCTTTGTCCCGCTGCTCAACGTCCTGGCGGGCTCGATCGGCATGCCGATGGGCTCTGTGATCTGCGGCGGCGTGGCCGCCGTGGTGGGTGTGATCGGCATGGCGCTTCTGCGCGATACCCCCAAGGAGCGGGGCCTCTATCCCGATAACGTCACCGAGGCCGAGTTCAAGGCCAACTACTCCTCCGCGCCCCCCGAGCTGGACAACTCCGGCTGGACCACCGGCAAGCTGCTGCGCACCAAGGAGACCTGGCTGTGCGCTCTGTCCACCGGCTTTCTGATGCTGGCCCAGATGGGCATCATGACCCAGCTGGTGGCCCGCAACATTGAGGTGGGCATTGCCCCCGATCTGGCGGTCAGTGTTATGAGCGCTATCGCCGTCATCGGAATTATTGGCGCCGTCATCTTCGGCCGCATCCTGTTCAGGCTGGGCATCAAGAAGGCCGGCGTGCTCACCGGCGTGCTGTATATTGTGGCCATGCTCTTCAACATCAGCGGCGTGATGCCTCTGGTGTGGGTGTCCCTGGTGGTTATCGGCTTCCTGGGCGCCGCAGCCCCCGCCCTGATGAACTCCGTCCCCGGCTCTGTGTTCGGTCGGGTGGGCTACGCCAAGGTCAACAGCGTGGTGTTCCCCCTGACCAACATCATCTTCATGTGCAACTTCGCCGTCAACGGCCTCATCAAGAAGCTGTTCAACAGCCTGAGCGTGGCTTACATCGTGTTTGCCGGGCTGGCGTTCCTTTCGATTCTGCTGATTCTCGCCCTGCAGGATCACAAGTATGACCAGGATTACATGGCCGCGCACAAGCAGTAAGCGGCCGGGCCCATAAATAGGCAATCTTTAGAAGGAGGTAAACGCAATGAGCAAGAAGTCCCTTGTGGCGCTGGCTCATGGCCTGGACGTGCAGGAGAATGTCACCCGCGTCTTTGACATGATGGGCGGCGCTGCCAAAATGATTGAGCCCAACTCCACCGTTGTGCTCAAGCCCAACGCGGGGCACGCGGCTCCCCCGGAGTTCGCCGTGTGCACCCACCCCGAGACCGTCCGCGCCGTCATCCGTGAGGTAAAAAAGGCCAACCCCAAGCGCATTGTCATCGCCGAGGCCGCCGCCGTGGGCTGCGACACCGACGAGTGCTATGAGGCCTGCGGCATCGCCGCCGTCGCCCGGGAGGAGGGCGTCGAGCTGGTGGACATCAAGAAGGACAAGGATCTCATCAATGTAGCCGTGCGGGGCTACCGCTCCAACATCAGCCACGTCAAGCTGCCCCGCCTGCTGCTGGAGGCCGAGCACATCATCAACCTGCCCATCCTCAAGGCCCACGCCAGCATGGTGTTCTCCGGCGCGCTGAAGAACATCAAGGGCGTGGTGCAGGATCAGGTCCATGTTCAGATGCACCAGCAGAACCTGACCATGGCCATGATGGACGTGTGGTGGGCCTGCCGCGCCGACATCAACATCATGGACGTGATGCACGCCGCCAGCGGCTACTCCCCCCACACCCCCGTGCCCATCGAGGTGGACTGCATCATGGGCTCCTATGACCCCGTGGCGCTGGACCGCATCGCCTGCGAGCTGGTGGGCATTGATCCCGACGGCGTGGACTACTTCCGCGTGGCCCAGGAGGCCGGCCTGGGCACCACCAACCGCGACGACATCGAGGTGGTGGGCGACAAGGTGGCCGACTGCTACAAGAAGATGTGGGTCCCCTACCTGGAGGACATCCGCAACCGCTGGCCCGAGTATGAGGTCCACTGTGAGGGCGCCTGCTCCAGCTGTCAGGCCCTGCTGACCCTCAACATGGAGACGCTGAAGGCCATCGGCGTCTATGATGACAACACCGACATGGTGGTGGTGGCCGGCGGCCGGAACACCCTTTCCCCCGATACCCCGGACGAGAAGATCCTGCTCCACGGCAACTGCGCCCGCAAGCACCTGAAGGAGCATCCCAACGCCTTCTTCCTCCAGGGGTGCCCCCCTGGAGAGGGCTCCCTCTACATGTCCGTGCTGCGCAAGGAGGCCATGACCGGCAAGCCCGAGCAGATGCACTGGATCCGCGAGCGGATGGAGATCGACGCCCCCGCTTGGCGCTCCTACGTGGAAAAAGAGGCGGAGAAGTTCTATGGATCAGACGATAAGTAAGGGCTTTGTCTTTCTGGAAAACGCCCCAGAGCTGATGCGCCTGCTGGAGGACATCTTCACCGACGACTTCATGCAGGAGTATACCCGCTTTGAGAGCTTTGAGGGCTTCCGGTATTCCAGCGCCGTGATGGTCAACTGGAAGGCGGATACCCTGATCTACGCCCCGCCGCTGCTGGACGCCTTTGTGAAAGAGAGCACCGACTTCGCCACCTGGGACGAGATGGTGCGCTCCGCCACCGGCCTGCGCTACCGCAGATAACGCCTGTCCGCGGCTTTTCAGCACAGCCTGCGAGACCCCTCCGGGCCTCTACCGGACGACCCTTCGGAATGCTGAACCAGAACGAGGCCGCCAGACGCTTGTCCCCACAACGCCTGGCGGCTCGCCATATCCCGGCTGGGGCGGAGCAACGCCCCGCCGGGACACCTGCCACCCCGGCAATAAGGAGATATGTCATTATGAAGGTTGCAGATATCAAGCGCGCCGCCTGCGTGGGCGGCGGCGTGATCGGCTCCAGCTGGGCCATCCAGTTCGCCATGCGCGGGCTGGCCGTGACCCTGTACGACATCAACGACGAGCAGCTCAAAAGGAGCGAGGCCCAGATGCACAAGAGCCTGGACGCTCTGGAGCAATTTAACGCCATTACCCCGGAGCGCCGGGGGGAGATCGTGGCGGCCATCCGCCTGACCACCTCCATGGAGGAGGCCGTGGCGGACGCCCAGTTCATCCAGGAGAGCGGCCCGGAGCGCCTGGAGATCAAGCAGTCCATTCTGGCCCAGGTGGAAGCCTGCGCCGCGGCGGACGCCCTCTACGCCAGCTCCACCTCCGGCCTGCTCATCTCCGACATTGCCGCCAAGGCGGCCCACCCGGAGCGCTGCGTGGGGGCCCACCCCTACAATCCGCCCCACCTCATCCCCCTGGTGGAGCTGACCTCTGGCGACAAGACCGACCCCGCCCTGCTCCGGCTGGCCTACGACTTCTACCAGTCCATCGGCAAGGAGGCCGTCCTCCTGCGCCGGGAGTGCCCCGGCTTCATCGCCAACCGGCTCCAGCTGGCCCTCTACCGGGAGGTACAGGATCTGGTGATGCGGGGGGTGTGCTCCGTGGAGGACGCGGACAAGGCCCTGGTCTACGGCCCCGGCCTGCGCTGGGCCATCTTCGGCCATAACATGATCATGCAGCTGGGCAACCCCGACGGCCTGACCGGCATGGTGAATATGCTGGGCAACTCCGGCGACCGCTGGCTGGCCGACATGGCCTCCTGGACCCACCAGCCCGACAACTGGGCCGAGGTGGCCCAGCCCGGCGTGGATGAGGAGATGAAGCACTTCCCCGACCACATCGGCCACACCAACGAGGCGTGCGCGGCCTACCGCGACCAGATGCTCATTGAGCTGCTCAAGCTCCACAAGAAGCTGTAAAGGAGGAAACCGGGTGACCGCCAATACGACCGCATCCGTCCGGGCCTTCGCCGACCGCCGCTGGCTGTGCCTGATTTCCGCCATGGTGATCTGCGTGTGCGCCGGCTTCGGCTACGCCTGGAGCGTGCTCCAGACCCCCATCATCGCCCGGTTTGGCTGGGCCGACTCCGGGGTGGCCCTGGCCTACACCATCACGGTGGTGTGCTCCACCATGGCCCCCCTCCTCTTCGGCGGGCTGATCCGCCGCATGTCCAGCCGCCTTTGCGTGGCCGTGGGGGCCGTCCTCTTTGGCGCCGGCCTCTTCGCCGCCGGCCTGATGAGCCAGCTCTGGCAGCTCTACCTGTTCTACGGCGTGATTTCCGGCCTGGGGGTGGGCTTCATCTATCCCAGCATGATGGCCTATGTGGTGCGCCTCTTTCCCGACCACTCCGGCATGGCCTCCGGCCTGGGCACCGCTGCCTACGGCTCCGGCGCCATCCTGTGGGCCCCCACCGCCGCCGCGCTGATGGAGAAGGTGGGCCTGGGCAGCGCCTTCCGGGTGCTGGGGGTGCTCTTCGCCGCGGTGATTCTGCTGGGCTCCCTGCTGCTGGCCGAGCCGCCGGAGGGATTCCACGCCGCCATGGCCCCCGCCGCCAGCGGCGGGCAGGGGAGCGGCGCCGACCTGAACCGGGGACAGATGGTGCGCACCGGGGCCTTCTACCGGATGGTGGCGGTATTTACCTGCGGCCTGGTGGCCGGGGTGATCGTCATCAGCCAGGCATCCCCCATCCTCCAGCAGACCCTGGGCTACGCCCCCGCCCGGGCCGCCCTCTTCGTCAGCGTGTTCTCCGCCTGCAACATGGCCGGCCGCTTCGTGTGGGGCAGCCTCTCCGACCGGCTGGGCCTGGTTAACACCGCCGGGGCGGTGTTCCTGCTGTGCATCCTGTCCATGGCCGCCCTGGCCGTGACGGGGACGGAGGGGCTGGTGCTCCTCTTCATGGGGGTGGCCGCCTCCTGCTACGGCGGACTGGCCTCCCTCCTCACCCCCCTCACCGCCCGCATGTTCGGCCCCCGCTACATTACGGAGAACTACGGCGTCATGTACGTGGTGTTCGGCCTGGCCAGCCTCATCGGCCCCAGCCTGGCCACCACCTTCAAGACCGCGGGAGGCGGCAGCTACACCGGCGCCTATGTGACCGCCGCGGCGCTGGCCGTCATCGGCCTGGCGCTCTCCCGCTTCCTGAAAGCCCCGTCCTGCAAAGGAGAATGATATGAAACTGAGTAAAGTGAGAACGGCCGAGGAGATCATCGCCCGGTTCAAGGATGGGCAGATCATCGCCATCGGCGGACAGACCAACCAGTACATGCCCGACCGCCTGATCGACTGCGTGCTGGAGAGCGGCGCCAGGCATCTGACCATCTACTCCATCGACTCCAGCGACCCGGGCCACGGCGTCAGCCTGCTGGTGGAGGCCGGCCGGGTGGACGCCATGATCACCACCCACGTGGGCACCAACCCCCTGACCAACGCCAAAATCCAGTCCGGGGCGCTGAAGGCGGAATTCAACCCCATGGGCACCTTCATCGAGCGCATCCGCTGCGGCGGCGCGGGGCTGGGCGGCGTGCTCACCAAAACCGGCCTGGGCACCGTGGTGGAGGAGGGCAAACAGATCATTGAGGTCAATGGCGAGAGCTATCTGCTGGAGACCGCCCTCCGCGCCGACATCGCCCTCACCCGCTGCCGCCGGGCCGACCCTCTGGGCAACCTGGCCTACAGCGGCAGCAGCGGCCACGCCTCCCACCCGGTGGTCGCCACCTGCGGCGCACTGTCCATCGTGGAGTGCGACCACTTCTGCGACCTGGGGGAGCTCGGGCCCGACGAGGTCAAGGTGCCCGGCTTGTTCATCGACATGATTCTGGCGTAAGGAGGCGGGACAATGGACAACAGAAATTTTATCGCCAAGCGGGCGGCCGCCTACTTCCGGCCCGGCGACGTGGTCAACCTGGGCATCGGCATCCCCAGCCTCTGCGGCAGCTACGCCGTGGACGGCGTACTCTTCCAGAGCGAGAACGGCTTCATCGGCATCGGCCCCACGGTGCAGGAGGGGCTGATGAAAAACGAGCGCTTCGTCAATGCGGGCGGAGTGCCCTTCGTCCCCGTGCCGGGGAGCAGCGCCTTCGATGTGGCCATGTCCTTCAACGTCATCCGCTGCGGACGTCTCGCCGCCACGGTGCTGGGCGGACTCCAGGTGTCGGCACAGGGGGATCTGGCTAACTGGGCCACCCCCGGCCGGGCCTTCGGCATGGGGGGCGCCATGGATCTGTGCAACGGCGCCCGGAAGGTCATTGTGGCCATGGAGCTGGTGGCCAAGGACGGCTCCCCTAAGGTGGTCAGCCGGTGCACCCTGCCCCTCACCGCTGTAAAGTGCGTCAACCACATCGTCACCGACCGCTGCGTCATCGACGTGACGGAGGAGGGGCTGGTCCTCTCCGAGATCCGGAAGGGCCACACCGTGGAGGAGATCCAGGCCGCGGTGGAGCCCGTGCTCCTGGTGTCCCCCGACTTGAAGGAAATGGAGGAAGATTGATATGGCAAAACCGCTGAGCAAGACGGTCGTGGTGGCCTATGGCCGCTCCGCCGTGGCCAAGTCTGGCAAGAAGGGCGCCCTGCGCAATCTGCACCCCATCGACATGGGCGGGCTGGTGCTCAAGGGCGTGATGGAGAAAATCCCCAAGTTGGACCCCGCCCTGGTGGAGGATGTGATTCTGGGCTGCGCCATCCCGGAGGCCAAGCAGGGCCTCAACCCCGCCCGGCTGGTGGCCGCCCGGGCCGGCCTGCCCTACACCGCCTGCGGCCTTACCGTGGACCGCTTCTGTTCATCCTCTCTCCAGGCCGTGGCCCTGGCCGCCTGGCAGATCGAGGCCGGACAGGCCGACTGCATCGTGGCCGGAGGTATCGAGTCCATGACCGCCCTGCCCATGACCCTGGACCGCAGCGGCGACATGGACCCCTGGCTGCTGGAGCACGACCCCGCCCAGTACATCTCCAACGGCGAGACCGCCGAGAACGTGGCGGAGAAGTACAACGTCACCCGGGAGGAGATGGACCGCCTGGCTCTGGAGAGCCACCGAAAGGCGGCCGCCGCCCAGGACGCGGGGTATTTTGACGAGCAGATCATCCCCCTGCCCGGCGTGGACGCCGAGGGCAACGAGATCGTCTTTGACAAGGACCAGGGTATCCGCCGTGACACCACCCTGGAAAAGATGGCGTCCATGAAGCCCTGCTTCCGGGAGAACGGCCGGGTCACCGCCGCCACCTCCTCCCAGACCAGCGACGGCGCGGCTTTCCTGGTGCTGATGAGCCGGGACAAGGCCGCCGAGATGGGCATCCGGCCCCTGGCCTCTTTCCTGGGCTTCTGTGTGGGCGGCCTGGATCCGGCCTACATGGGCCTGGGCCCCATCTACGCCGCGCCCAAGGTGCTGGAGTACACCGGCCTGACCATGGACGACATGGACGTGATTGAGCTCAACGAGGCCTTTGCCTCCCAGGTCAGCCCCTGCATCAGGGAGCTGGGCATGGATCCCGCCAGGGTCAACCCCAACGGCGGCGCCATGGCCCTGGGCCACCCCCTGGGTGCTACCGGCGCGGTGCTGAGCTGCAAGGCCATCTCGGAGCTGCGCCGCACCGGCGGCAAGTATGCTATGGTTACCATGTGTATCGCCGGCGGCATGGGCGCGGCAGGCATTTTCCAGACAGAGTAGACGGCCTTATTCTGCCCGTTTGTGAGGAGGTGAAAAAGAAGAGGGCACGGAAAAAGTAAATAAATAGAGAGGAGAAGATTTTAATGTCAGCTAGCGTACTAGTTTCCTTGATGGTGGTCATCATTGCTTTCGTGCTGTTTTTCTTTCTCAGTTTCCGTGGCGTCAACCTGTTTCTGACCGTCTTTGCCTGCACTGTGCTGGTGTGCCTGTGCACCCCGGACGGCCTGACCTCCATCTTCACCACGTTCCTGCCCTCCATGGGCAACATGTTTCAGCAGTTCTTCCTGCTTTACACCATCGGCGGCGCGTTCGGCTTCTGTCTGATGGAGAGTGGCCTGGGCGATGCCATGGCCACCCACATGATCAAAATCTTCGGTGAGAAGTGGATCGCCGTGGCCCTATTCGTCATCACCTGCCTGATGATGGCCGCCGGCGTGGCCTCCTACCAGTACGCTGTCCTGGCCATCTCCCTGCCCGTACTGAAAAAGCTGAATATGTCCCGGAAGGTGGCCCTGGCGGCCATGTCCGCCGGCGCCGGCTCTGTGGCCTACGGTACCCTCATTGGCATGCCAAACGCCCTGAACATCGCCCCAACCACCTACCTGGGCACCACCACCATGGCCGGTCCCGTCATCAGCCTGGTGTGTACCGCCTTTTCCGTGGCGTTCATCGTGGGCTACCTGATTCTCCTGAGCAAGCGCCTGAAGGCCAGGGGGGAGGGCTTTGTGACCTACGAGGACGACCCTAAAAACGATAAGGACGAGGCATCCCTGCCCCCCGCCTGGAAGGGATACCTCTGCGTGGCGGCCATCATCGGCCTGAGCCTGCTGTTCCAGTGGTTCGGCATCACCGCCATCCAGGCCACGACCTACGCTCAGGTGCTCTCCATCGCCCTGCTTTTCCTGCTGGTGGGCCGCAAGGGGCTGGCCCATCCCTTCCAGACCTGCGTGCGCGGCATTCAGGGCTCTCTGATCCCTGTCGTCTTTATTTCCATCGTGGTGGGCTACGGCACCGCCGTGCAGACCACCCCGGTGTTCGGCTGGCTGGTGGAGCAGGTGCTCTCCCTGGATATGAACCCCTACCTGCTCACCTTTGTGGCGGTCAACCTGCTGGCCGGTATGACGGCCAACGGCACCGGCGGCGTGACCCTGTTTATGGAGAATTTCGGCGCCACGATTCTTGGCAACCCCGCCATCAATGTGGGAGCTCTGCACCGCATCGCCGCCATCTCCGGTGCGGGCTTTGACTCCCTGCCCCACAACGGGGCCATTGCCTTCCAGCTATCCGTGTTCAAGCTCTCCTATAAGGACGGCTACTTCCAGCAGTTCATGATGAGCGTGCTGGTCAACCTGCTGGCGGGGCTGCTGGCTGTGCTTATGGCGGTCGTGCTCTTCTGAAAGTGAAAAATCAATCCAATCCGTATATCAAATGAAATTTGGAGGTATGCATTATGGGAAAACCTATGGCCGATTATGTCAAGCTCCCCGAGCTGGAGGAGTACAAGGAGTGGTTCAAGGACTTCGCGGATCTGTACCGGGAGGACGGCATCCTTCAGGTAACCTGGAAGACCCTGGACGGTCCCATGCACCACAGCGGCATGTCCCACCGCGCCATCAGCCAACTGGTCCGCGTGCTGAGCCTGGACTACAAGAACGAGATCATCATCTTCACCCACATCGGCGACCACTGGATGACCGAGTCCGACCCCAACGGCTGGGAGACTTACTCCGAGCTGCCCACCCAGCGGTTCCAGCACCAGTATTTTGACGACACCAACCTCATCAAGAACATGGTGTTCGACCTGGACGTGCCCACCATCGGCGCCATCCCCGGCTCCGGCTTCCACTGGGACTCCGCCATGCTCAGCGACATCACCATCTGCTCCGAGGATACCTGGATGGAGGTGCCCCACGCCCACGGCGGCCTGGTGCCCGGCGACGGCATGGGCCTGATGGCCCAGCACTACTTCGGCACCAAGCGGGGCAACTACTACATGATGACCGCACGCCAGTGGACCGCCCAGCAGATGCTGGACTGGGGCATGGTCAGCGAGGTGGTACCCAAGGATCAGGTCATGGCCCGCGCCTGGGAGATCGCCCGCATGTGGAAGACGATGCCCTATGAGAACCGCACCATCATGTCCAACCTGGCCAAGCGGCCGCTGAAGAAGCTGCTGGTGGAGGATCTGAAGCTGCACAC
>ERZ856578.7792-NODE-7792-length-10932-cov-4.400092_pt1 | contig 10932 bp, 7 predicted proteins | sample MGYA00514384_ERZ856578 | MGnify/ENA primary metagenome ERZ856578 (study PRJEB29103, sample SAMN06111958) | human gut metagenome | biome: human gut; feature: ankylosing spondylitis patient; material: healthy_person | host: Homo sapiens | place: China:Hangzhou...
AAATAAAACATTGAAAAAGACGCTTCTGATCTCGACAGGTCTGTTGGCAGCAGGCGGAATCTGTATTGGCATTGGGATTGCGATGGGAGGAAGCCCGGTGTTTTATCTGGATAACGAAGGAATTCATTTGAAAGAGACAACAGCCTGCCCGGAGACGGTACAGGATTATGCCGGACAGAAGCAGCTGGCAGCGTTTGAAAAAATTGAGGTGGATCTGAAATACGGAGAGTTTTCTTTGGAGGAAGGCGATTCTTATAGTGTTGAATATCTTCTGGCAGGCGATCGGGAAGAACCGGTGTGTCAGGTGGAGAATGGAACACTCATAGTGAAAGAAGGCGATTTCGGGGAAACGCAGGAAGGAAATCGGTGGTATTTCCGGCTCTGGGGAGAAGAAGGAGAACGGCGGCAGGATGATCCTTATGTGAAAATCACAGTGCCGAAGGGTGCCAGGCTGAAAGAGGTTTCGGTCGATGCACCGTGGGATATCGATCTTGCAGCGAATCTTTCTGCAGAGAAGCTTTCTGTAAAGACGAGCTATGGTGAGATTAAAATGGAGGACTGGAACGGAATTGACCTGAGTATTTACGACGAAGACGGTGACATCAAGACCGGAAATCTGACCGGTAATAAGGTAGAGATCACCGGTCTGTATGGAGATCTGAACATTGGCTGTATCGAAAGCACACAGGCGTCTTTGGAAGCGGAGAATGGTTCGGTAACTGTTTTTGCAGGAACGCAGGGCACGCTGGACGTAAAAAACAGTTACGGGGATACGAACATATACGAAATGCAGAAGGCGGATGCATATGGATATGATCTCTACACAGAATATGGTGAAATTCATTTTTCGGGATATGAGATGATGGAAAATGAGAACGGAGACGCAGCAGAGTACAGAAAACAGGCACCCGGCAGTGCTGTCATCCGGGTATCCGCAGAAAACGGCGATATCAAAATCCGGGAGAATGTTGCGCGAAGCACTTTGGAAGAAACAGTTGCAGAAACAAAATCTGTAGACGAAGAGGAGTGATTTCAATTTTATAAAGACGTAGAGACAGCTCCGGCAATCTAAAAAAGGATTGTCGGAGCTGCTTGTATAAGTTGCCTGAAAAGATGTATACTCTTTTTGGCGAAAACGTGAATTTACAAAATGTCGTGAAAACAGAGGGCGGGGGTTACCATGGATTACAGGAAAACAGCACAGAAGATCTGTGACAACATAGGAGGCAGGAAAAATATCATCAGCGCTGCGCACTGTGCGACGCGGCTGCGTCTGGTCATCGGAGACAATGCCAAGTGCAGCAAGGAGGCAATCGAAGCAATCGACGGAGTGAAGGGCGTCTTTTTTGTGCCAGGACAGCTGCAGATTATTTTCGGGACGGGAACGGTCAACAAGGTTTACGATGAATTTATCCAGATCGCGGGCATCAGCGCAGCCTCCACAGAAGAGGTTCGACAGGCAGCAGGCACAAAGATGAGTTTTTGGAGACGTACAGGAAATACATTGGGAGATGTATTTATTCCGATTATTCCGGCGATGGTAGCCAGCGGTCTGCTGGTGGGGATTCTGGAAGGACTTTGTGAGGTTTATCCTGCAATGGAGCAGTCCGGTACCTATACGATCCTTCACCTGTTCTCCAATGCGGCATTTGTTTTTCTGCCGATCCTGATCGCGATCAGCGCGGCAAAGGTATTTGGCGGAAACCTGTATCTTGGTGCAGTTATCGGTATGATCATGATCCATCCGGATCTGATGAATGCATGGAGTGTTGTAGGGGCAGAAAGCATTCCGAAATTGAATGCATGGTTCGTCGAGCTTGTCGGCTATCAGGGACATGTCATTCCGGTTGTGATCGCAGTATGGTTTATGAGTATGCTGGAAAAGAAACTGCACAAGATCGTTCCGGAAATGATCGACCTGTTTGTGACGCCGCTTGTGACGGTTCTTGTAACGGGGTATTTGACTCTGACAATTTTTGGACCTGTTTTTTCCTGGGTGGAAAACGGCGTACTGGAAGGCGCTCAGTGGCTGATTACGCTTCCCTTTGGAATCGGTGCGGCACTGTGCGGCGCGGTCTATGCGCCGACGGTTGTAGCGGGCGTACATCATATGTATAGCGCGCTGGAAGCGGGACTGATTTCAAACAGCGGTTTCAATACGTGGATGCCGATTGCGACGGCAGCCAATGTCGGTCAGGGCGCAGCGGCGCTTGCTCTGGCATTAAAAACCAAAAACAGCAAGGTAAAAGCCCTTGCACTGCCGGCTTCACTGTCCGCATTTTTAGGTATCACCGAGCCTGCAATTTTCGGTGTCAATATCCGTTACATAAAACCGTTTGTGGCAGGAATGATCGGAGGAGCCTGCGGTGCACTGATTACCGGATGGACAGGAATTGGAGCGACAGCTTATGGCATAACCGGACTGTTCGGATATCTGATTACGACGGATGATACGCTGCAATATACCCTTGTGATCGGGGTGGCGTTTGTGGTCAGCTTCGTGACTTCGTGGATGCTGTATCAGGATGAGAAAGCGCCTGGCGAGAAAGCCGCCCCACGAAAGCAGTAAGCCTATATCAGAAAAGAATAGAAAACGCGAAACTTATTCTTCTAAGTTATAAAAGCCATATCAAACCGATATGGCTTTTTTCCTGTTTGTATTGAAAAATATACAGTGTTACGTTAAACTTAGAAAGAACAGCTCAATTACAATTGAGCGCAGTATTGGAGGAACAGCTCGATGAAATTAGAGATTGCATGCATTCCGGGCGATGGAATCGGACCGGAAATTGTAGCACAGGCCAATAAAGTACTGGATCAGGTGGCGAAGAAATTCGGTCATGAAATAGAGCGCAAGGAGATTTTGATGGGCGGCGCATCGATTGATGTGCACGGCGTACCGCTGACAGACGAGGCAATTGCGACGGCGAAGGCGGCAGATGCGGTTCTGATGGGTTCCATCGGCGGAGATACCAACACCTCCCCCTGGTACAAGCTCCCTCCGGAAAAGCGTCCGGAAGCAGGTCTGTTGAAGATCCGCAAAGCACTCAACTTATTTGCAAATTTAAGACCGGCTTATTTGTATCCGGAGCTTGCAGGCGCGTGCCCGTTAAAAGAAGAAATCAGCCGGGCAGGCTTTGACATGCTGATTATGCGAGAGCTGACCGGCGGTCTGTATTTTGGCGAGCGCCATACGACGACAGAAAACGGCGTGCGTAAGGCAGTCGATACCCTGACCTACACCGAAGAGGAAATCCGTCGAATCGCCATCAAGGCGTTTGATGTAGCGCGCAAGAGAAAAGGCAAAGTGACGAGTGTGGACAAGGCAAATGTGCTGGATTCTTCGAGACTGTGGAGAAGCGTGGTGGAAGAGGTGGCAAAGGATTATCCTGACGTGGAGCTGTCCCATATGCTCGTGGACAACTGTGCGATGCAGCTGGTCAAGGATCCGGCGCAGTTCGATGTGATCCTGACCGAAAATATGTTCGGCGATATTCTTTCGGATGAAGCGAGCATGGTGACCGGCTCGATCGGTATGCTGTCCTCCGCAAGCTTAAACGATACAAAGTTCGGCTTATATGAGCCCAGTCACGGCAGTGCGCCGGATATCGCGGGCAAAGATCTCGCAAATCCCATTGCAACTGTGCTGAGCGCTGCCATGATGCTGCGTTACACATTTGATTTGGATAAAGAGGCAGAAGCAGTGGAAGAAGCGGTTCGCAAGGTTCTGGCAGAGGGCTACCGCACCGGAGATATTATGTCCGAGGGGTGTACACTGGTTGGATGCAGCAAGATGGGCGATCTGCTTGCAGAGCGGATTTAATTTTTGATAACAGAATGTGAGGAACGAACAAATGAGAAGTGATAATGTAACAAAAGGCGTCCAGCAGGCACCCCACAGAAGTCTGATGAATGCTCTGGGCATGACAGAGGAGGAAAAGAACAGACCGCTGATCGGTATTGTAAACTCTTATAACGAAATCGTGCCCGGACATATGAACCTGGATAAAATTACAGAAGCGGTCAAGCTCGGCGTTGCAATGGCGGGGGGCACCCCGGTCGTATTCCCGGCAATCGCAGTCTGCGATGGTATCGCGATGGGACATGTCGGCATGAAATATTCCCTCGTAACCAGAGACCTGATCTGCGACAGCACCGAGTGTATGGCGATGGCACATCAGTTCGATGGTCTGGTATGTATCCCTAACTGTGATAAAAATGTGCCCGGTCTTTTGATGGCAGCGGCAAGACTGAATATCCCGACGATTTTTGTTTCCGGCGGTCCAATGCTGGCAGGACATCTGCACGGCAGAAAGAGAAGCTTATCTTCTATGTTTGAAGCAGTAGGCTCCGTGGCAGCAGGCACCATGTCGCTGGAAGAGCTGCAGGAATACGAAGAAAAAGTATGTCCGACCTGCGGTTCCTGTTCCGGTATGTACACCGCAAACTCCATGAACTGTCTGACAGAGGCGCTGGGCATGGGCTTAAAGGGCAACGGCACAATTCCGGCAGTATATTCTGCACGTATCCAGCTGGCAAAGCATGCCGGTATGCAGATTATGGAGCTGGTTCGCAAGGATATCAAGCCCCGCGACATCATGACAAAGGATGCGTTCTTAAACGCCCTGACCGTCGATATGGCGCTCGGCTGTTCTACAAACTCCATGCTGCATCTGCCTGCAATCGCGCATGAGGCAGGCGTAGAGCTGAACATGGAAATCGCAAATGAAATTTCTTCCCATACACCGAACCTGTGTCATCTGGCACCTGCAGGTCCGACCTACATTGAAGACTTAAATGAGGCTGGCGGCGTATACGCAGTTATGAATGAATTAAATAAGAAGGGACTGTTAAAGACAGACCTGATGACGGTAACAGGAAAGACCGTCGGCGAAAATATCGAAGCCTGTGTAAACCGCAATCCCGAAGTGATTCGTCCGGTTGAAAATCCCTATTCTGAGACAGGCGGTATCGCTGTACTCAAAGGCAACCTGGCTCCGGATACCGGTGTTGTAAAGAGAAGCGCTGTTGTACCGGAAATGATGGTTCATGAAGGCCCTGCAAGGGTATTTGACTGCGAGGAGGACGCAATTGCTGCGATCAAGGGCGGCAAGATTGTTCCCGGCGATGTCGTTGTGATCCGTTACGAGGGACCCAAAGGCGGCCCCGGCATGAGAGAAATGCTGAATCCGACTTCTGCAATCGCAGGTATGGGTCTTGGTTCCAGTGTTGCGCTGATTACGGACGGTCGTTTCTCCGGTGCATCCAGAGGTGCGTCGATCGGTCATGTTTCCCCGGAGGCTGCTGTCGGCGGTCCCATCGCACTGGTAGAAGAGGGCGATATCATCAGCATCAATATTCCGGAAAATCGTCTGGATATGAAGGTCTCTGATGAAGTGCTGGCAGAGAGAAGGGCAAAATGGCAGCCCAGAGAGCCGAAGGTAACCACCGGATATCTGGCACGTTACCGGGAAATGGTAACCAGCGGAAACAGAGGCGCTGTACTTGAAATTAAGAAATAAAGATAAAAAGGGGGAGGACGATATGGTTCGTACAGGTGCTGAAATCGTCATAGAGTGTTTAAAAGAACAGGGCGTGGATGTTGTGTTCGGATATACGGGCGGCTCCATTTTGAATGTATATGATGCGTTATACAAGCATAGCGATGAGATTTTCCATGTGCTGACATCTCATGAACAGGGTGCTGCACATGCAGCAGATGGCTATGCGCGTGCAACCGGAAAAGTCGGTGTGTGTATGGCGACCAGTGGTCCCGGCGCGACGAATCTGGTTACCGGCATTGCGACCGCGTACATGGATTCCGTTCCGATGGTAGCGATTACCTGTAATGTAACGCTGCCGCTTCTGGGAAAAGATTCCTTCCAGGAGGTCGATATCGCAGGCGTGACGATGCCGATCACCAAACACGGTTACATTGTAAAAGATGTCAATATTCTGGCAGACACGCTGCGCAAGGCATTTCACATTGCAAAATCCGGAAGACCCGGACCGGTGCTGGTAGATATCACCAAAGATGTAACGGCAGCGAGCTGCGAATATACACCCAAAGAGCCGGAATCGGTTGAACGTGCCGGACATTACACGCAGGAAGATTTAGATGCCGCGCTGGAAGTGATTTCCAAGGCGAAAAAACCCTATATTTACCTGGGCGGCGGAGCAATTCTTTCTGGCGCTTCAGAAGAGGTGCGTGCCTTTGCCAAAAAACTGGATTCTCCGGTCTGTGATACCCTGATGGGAAAAGGGGCATATGACGGTTACGATCCGCTCTATACCGGTATGATCGGTATGCACGGCACAAAGACCTCCAACCTCGGAGTGAGCGAGTGTGACCTTTTGGTTGCACTGGGCGCGAGATTTTCTGACCGTGTCATCGGCAACGCATCCTTATTTGCAAAGAATGCAAAGATCCTGCATATCGATATTGATGCTGCTGAGATCAATAAAAATATCCATGCGGACGTGTCCATTGTCGGAGATCTGAAGGATATTTTGACAAAGCTGATCGCACGGATGGAACAGATGCATCATCCGGAGTGGACAGCGCATATTCTGGAATTAAAAGAAAAGTATCCGCTCAAATATGACGACAGCCAGTTGAGCTGCCCTTATATTATAGAAGAATTAGACCGCATTACGAAAGGCAATGCAATTATCACAACCGACGTCGGACAGCATCAGATGTGGGCGGCACAGTATTATCATTATACGAAGCCCCGCACGTTTTTGTCCTCCGGCGGTCTTGGCACGATGGGCTACGGTATCGGGGCATGCATCGGCGCGAAAACAGGCTGCCCGGATAAAATCTGCGTTAATATCGGCGGAGACGGATGCTTCCGTATGAACCTGATCGAGCTTGCGACAGCCAGCAGATATCAGATTCCGATCATCCAGATCATCATCAACAATCATGTTCTGGGCATGGTGCGCCAGTGGCAGACGCTCTTTTATGGAAAACGCTATTCCCAGACGGTTCTGGAGGATGCAGTGGATTACTGCAAGGTAGCAGAAGGATTGGGATGCGCGGCAATCCGCGTCACCGCGAAGGAGGAGGTTGCTCCGGCAATTGAAAAGGCAATCGCACTTCAGAAGCCGGTTGTCATCGACTGCAGAATTCCTGAAGACGATAAGGTATTTCCGATGGTTCCAGCGGGTGCAGCGATCAGCGAGGTTTTCGATGGGGATGACCTTACAAGCAAATAAATTAACGTAGTAGTTGACTAAAGCGAAAAATACGGGTACAATAGACCGAAAGGTCGGTATCCGTATTTTTATTCAGGCATGAGCGGTATTCGATATCATTTTTTTTGATCCAAATGTCCGTGTCACGAAAACACATGTTTGATAAGAACGGGCAGATCGGCTTTTTAGAAAATTCAAGTGCCGCACAGGCGGCGGAATGAGAGGTAAAAATGTCCAGAGTGTACAATTTCAGTGCAGGCCCGGCTGTCCTGCCGGAAGAAGTGCTGCAGGAAGCAGCAGACGAAATGCTTGATTACAGAGGCTGTGGAATGTCAGTTATGGAGATGAGCCATCGTTCCGGTACCTATCAGAAAATCATCGATGAGGCGGAGGCTGATTTACGTCAGCTGATGGGAATCCCCGATAACTATAAAGTGCTGTTTTTACAGGGTGGCGCAAGCCAGCAGTTTGCGATGATTCCGATGAATCTGATGAAAAACCGCGTAGCGGATTACATCATAACCGGACAGTGGGCGAAAAAGGCATGGAAAGAGGCTTCCATTTACGGAAAGGCAAATGCGGTTGCATCCTCCGAGGATCAGACCTTTTCCTATATTCCGGACTGCTCCGATCTGCCGATCGACCCGGACGCGGATTATGTATATATTTGTGAAAATAACACCATTTACGGAACCAAATTCAAAACGCTTCCGAATACAAAGGGAAAACCCCTTGTTGCGGATGTTTCCTCCTGCTTCTTATCCGAGCCGGTTGATGTGACCAAATATGGCATGATTTACGGTGGCGTTCAGAAGAATATTGGACCTGCCGGCGTAGTTATCGCAATTATCCGGGAAGACCTGATTACAGAAGATGTGCTGCCCGGCACGCCCACCATGTTAAAATATAAAATTCATGCGGATGCGAAATCCCTTTACAACACGCCTCCGGCATACGGAATTTACATCTGCGGCAAAGTATTTAAGTGGCTGCAAAAGCGCGGCGGTCTGGAAGCAATGAAAGAATACAACGAGAAAAAAGCGAAAATTCTGTATGATTTCCTGGATGAAAGCAAGCTGTTCAAAGGCACCGTCCGCAAGGAAGACCGTTCGTTGATGAACGTTCCGTTTATCACAGGCAATGCCGATCTGGATGCAAAATTTGTTGCAGAGGCAAAGAAAAACGGTCTGGAGAACTTAAAGGGACACAGAAGCGTCGGCGGCATGCGCGCAAGCATTTACAATGCAATGCCGATGGAGGGCGTGGAAAAGCTGGTTGCCTTTATGAAAGAGTTTGAAGCGCAGAATCAGTAAGCAGAGTGGGAGGTTTCAATGAGAAAATATTATTGCATGAATCCGATCGCACAGGTCGGACTCGATAATTTTTCGAAAAATTATATCAAAACAGACGAAATTACAGAAGCAGAAGGCATCCTGGTTCGAAGCGCATCGATGCATGATATGGAGCTGCCGGATGGACTTTTAGCGGTTGCAAGAGCAGGAGCCGGCGTCAACAATATCCCGCTGGAGAAATGTGCGGAAAAAGGTATCGTCGTGTTCAATACACCGGGTGCAAACGCAAACGGCGTAAAAGAGCTGGTCATTGCCGGAATGCTTTTAGCAAGCCGTGACGTCGTATCGGGCATCAACTGGGTGGAAGAAAATCAGGAAGATGAAAATATTGCGAAGGATGCGGAGAAAGCGAAGAAGAAGTTTGCCGGTACAGAGGTGATGGGCAAGCGCCTCGGTATCATCGGACTGGGTGCGATCGGCGTCAAGGTTGCTAACGTGGCGCGTCATCTCGGAATGGAAGTGCTCGGCTATGATCCGTATGTATCGGTCGATGCGGCGTGGAAGTTAAGCCGCGACGTCAGACATGTGCTGGATGTCAATGAAATCTATGAGCAGTGCGATTATATCACAATCCATGTGCCGCTGATGGACAGCACAAAAAATATGATCAGCGCAGAAGCTATCTCCCGGATGAAGGACGGCGTGATTTTGTTAAACTTTGCAAGAGATCTGCTGGTGGATGAAGAAGCTGTGTTAGACGGAATTACCGCCGGCAAAATCCGCCGCTACGTTTCGGATTTCCCGAATCCGGTCACGGCAGGAAAGCCGGGCTGCATCGTCATCCCGCATCTGGGCGCTTCGACCGAGGAGTCGGAAGAAAACTGTGCGGTTATGGCAGTCAGACAGCTGCAGGAATATCTCGAAAACGGAAATATTCTCCACAGCGTCAACTTCCCGGACTGCGATATGGGTGTGTGCACGGCAGAAAGTAGAGTCGTGATTTTCCATAAGAATATCGCAAACATGATCGCGAAGTTCTCCTCCGTCCTCGGCTGGAACAACTTAAACATCGCAAATATGATGAACAAATCCAAAGGCGATGTTGCATATACGATGGTCGACCTGGAGTCCTCCGTAAGCGGCAGTATTGTCAATCAGTTAAAGACGATCGATGGCGTGTTCCGCGTACGGGTGGTGAAGTAAAATGCAGGCGTTCTGTAACGGAGAGTCACAGACCCCGGAGAAAGGCAGTATGGTGCCAGTCTCCGGGGCCTTTTGTAAATAGACTTTTTCCCTTGCCTATTGTGCCCGGGAAGGGTAAAATAAAAATAAGAGGAGCGCGGCAAAAGCGTCCGGCAGGAGGGTATCGAATGAACGAAAAACTGTATAGGCTGATGAACTGGCCTGAAATAGAGGCAATTATTTATTCGGAGGAGGACGATCCGCACCGGCTTTTGGGACCGCACCGGGAAGGCAATGCGACGGTGGTGCAGGCATTTTATCCGGGCGCTGTTTCGATGGAACTGAAGCTGCCCGGTCAAAAGACCGTGGAAATGGAGCAGGCGGACGAGGCTGGCTATTATGCCGCACTGGTTGGCGGTAAGGAAATCGGAGGCTATACATTAAAGGCTTCTTTGGAAGATGGCACAACAGAAGAATTTGAAGATCCCTATCGGTTTGCTCCGGTCATTACCAAAGAGGATACGGCGCGGTTTGCGGCAGGAATCCATTATGAAGCTTACCGTATCCTTGGTGCGCATATGATGACCATCGACAAAACCCAGGGCGTACATTTTGCAGTCTGGGCACCGAATGCGCTGCGGGTCAGTGTTGTGGGAGATTTTAACCATTGGGATGGACGCAGACATCAGATGCGCCGCCTGTGGGATTCCGGTATTTTTGAAATTTTTATCCCCGGAGTTAAAGAGGGCGAGAATTATAAGTTTGAGCTGAAATTAAAGGGCGGTCTGACTTACCTGAAGGCAGATCCCTATGCGTTTGGACAACAGCTCCGCCCGGACACGGCATCTGTTGTTCGCAACATCGATGGCTTTGCCTGGGAAGATGAAGCATGGATCTTGGCACGAGAAAAAAGCTGTCCTGAAAAAGAGCCGATGAGCGTTTACGAAATGTATCTGGGCTCTTTTGCAAAGCCCGAGGATGGCCGCAGATATTATAACTACCGGGAGTTTGCACCGAAGGTTATTTCCTGTGTGAAGGAAATGGGCTATACCCATGTGGAGCTGATGCCGGTTATGGAGCACCCGCTGGATGGATCCTGGGGCTATCAGGTCATCGGCTATTATGCGCCGACTGCACGTTATGGCACACCGCAGGATTTTATGTATTTTGTCAACGAGCTGCTGTGCTTACTCCAACGCCGCACATCCGTGCAATATCTTTAATTGTGATCTCTTCCATCTCTCTGTTTTCCTGCTCC